>Ga0194120_10003651_pt1 | contig 24830 bp, 20 predicted proteins | sample TA2MahCa65mmetaG_FD_148642 | JGI IMG/M metagenome (GOLD analysis project Ga0194120, IMG submission 148642) | Freshwater microbial communities from Lake Tanganyika, Tanzania - TA2015019 Mahale Deep Cast 65m | ecosystem: Environmental > Aquatic > Freshwater > Lake | place: Tanzania: Lake... | reverse complement strand
ACCTCCTGGACTTTGGATAGATCCGGCGGAGCTAAAGGAGGCTGTACGAAGGGCTAACGCGGGTCTTGATTCTAACGTGAAGAGGACCGCGAGGGATCTCTACCCCAAAAAGCCAGTCATCGACGTAACGTGGAATGATGCGGCAGCCTACTGTCGCTGGGCTGGAAAACGGCTACCCACGGAAGCCGAATGGGAAAAGGCGGCGCGCGGTACAGATAGCCGACAATATCCATGGGGAAACATGGCTCCCACATCAGAGTTAGCTCAATACGGGCAAAAGATCGAGGCCTTCGGAAGCAGCTCTTATTTAAACGTTTCGCTAGTCGGAAGCTATGAAGCGGGCAGAAGTCCGTACGGCGTCTATGATTTGGCTGGCAATGTCGCCGAGTGGGTTGCTGACTGGTATGACCCTGGCTATTACATGACAAGTCCGAGGCAGAATCCCTCTGGGCCACCGGAGGGACAAAAGAAGGTGGTACGTGGAGGCAGTTGTTTCTCTGGTGGACTTTCAGAGAAAGATCTTTTATCGGCCGTTCGTTCCGAACAAGCTTTGATGAGTAGCGCCTCTGACATTGGCTTTCGCTGCGCCCAGGACCCTGCCCATTGACCACCTATTTAGACAGCGAGGTAGTCGGATCGCCGCTAAAACCCTTTTGTAGCGACATAGTGCGCGCTAGTGCAACAGGACCGGTGAGAGCGATTCCCCCCCTGCGCCCCCCATAAATCCGGCCTTGGGGCCCCATACATGCTCGTGTTATCCCAGTGTTGAGAATTGAGCGAAAGAGACTGGAAGAGGCAGAAGAGCAGCGATAGAGCTAGAACAGCCCTCCCGCTGCAAACCCCTAGGCAGGTGTGGCGTTTCACGGTTTCACCGCCACTTCTTCGAAATCCCTTGGCACGATTTTAAGTCCCTGGCGTCTACCATTCCGCCACTCCGGCACTCGGTCATGCGTACGGAAGGGACTGTTCGCGCAGATCGAGATGCTGAGGATACAGGAGGGCTCCTGCCCTTTCAACCGAGCCGGCGTGGATTGTTGTCTTCTGAGGGATGGGGTGTGAAACCGGTTCGGAAGATGGATCTGATCAGAAGGCTCCGATCAATGCACCAGCACAGGCGTGCTGGGCCACGCATATTCCGGCCCCAGGGTCGCTAAGTGGGGACGTTCGGCGCCCTTGGCCTGAAACAGATACTCCCGACCTCTCATTTCCCAGCCTGCCTCGGCGAAGACGCCGAGGACGACGGTCACTTGCCACCAACGGAGCCCCGGAGTATCCGGGTCGTTCCAGCTTTCCGTCTCTTCGATTCCGTAAAAGGGACAGTGGCAGGCGGCAAAGAGCGGGGCCAGGTGCGATTCGTAGATGACTCGGATGGGATCGTCCCACTCAGGTTGAGTCGGTACCATGGTTACCCCCTCAGAGGAGATGGCGGCCCGCTCGCAGGGGAAGTGTTTGATCCCGCACGCCGCTTCTCCTTGTCCTTCGACAGCCGACAGCGAGAGACAGGACAGCAGTAGACCGAACATCACAGGAATCCATGGGCGGGATTGGACCGTCATGGTCACCCCCTCTGCCGTTCCTGATCTCCGTATCGGCAGGAAGAGGAATAAAGTTGAATGGTCTGGGACGCTTTGTGCAGGGGAAAAAGCAGGAACGGCCTGGGCCGGGGATGGCACAGGCCGTTCGATTGGAGGGCGCCGGTCGGAACCGGACGCGGCGGGAGGGGAACTCCTGCCGGGAGGACCCGTTCGCTTAGGCCGCTTGCACCGCCCGCGGGGCGTCCTTCTTGGCCACCAAGGCCTTGCCGCGCTCGATCGCCCGCTCCACCCCATCTTTCAGGTCGCGGCCGATGCGGGTCGCCTGCACCTGCGTCTTCTTGGCATAGTGCCGCAGCTGCCGCCTGGTCTCCGCGCCGGTCTGCGGCGCGTAGAGCAAGGCCAGCCCGGCCCCCACCGCCGCCCCGCCCGCGATCAAGGCCGCGATCTTTGCTGCTCGCTGTCCATTCGTCGTCATGGTCCTACCTCCTTTGTGTGTGGTTACTGCCTGGATATTCTGTTCCGTTTATCTCGACCTTTCTTGAGACCGAGCAACGCGCTCGCAATGTACTACAGCAGCATCCATGCCAAGCTTGCTATTATTAAATAGTCTATTATTAACAATATATTAGAAACGACAGTGAAATATTACTTTAATTTACGACCGTGGCTTTTCTACAACAAGCCACAGTGGTCCGTTCCAAAAATAAAACAATTTGGGGTTGGAAATGGCTGGGGGCTGGCTTACCGAGCCGACTGAAGGAGCAAAAGGGCCTTGTGCTGAGTGTCGGTCGCGTCCTGCCGCAATCCCTGCGCTTCATAGATGAGCGCCAGGTTCACCAAGCTGGCTGCTTCCTTGTTTTGGTCGCGCAATGCCCGATAGAGCGTCAATGCCCGCTCATGCTGCTCGGCAGCCAACAGAAAATTGCCTTCGGCGAACGAGAGGCTTCCGAGTAGTGCCCAGGCCTCCGCTTCCCGCCCTCGATCCTTGAGGGTTTGATAGAGGGCCAAGGCACGCCGGGCCATGGCCATGGCATCTGCCGACCGCCCTCCCTCCCCGGCCAGCGCGGCCAGGCGGACACGGAGCCCCGCCTCGGCCCTGAGATCTTGCTGCGCCTCGGCCAGGGCAAGCCCCTCCTCAAACAGGGGACGCGCAGCCGCTCCCGCTCCATCTCTGAGATATCCGTCGCCGATCGCGCTGAGCGCCAGTATTTGCTGTCCTCGATCGGCCCGCTCTCGCGCATCGGCCAGGGCGGCCTGCAACAGCGCACGCCCTTCGACAACCAGGTCCTGCCCGGTCTGGAGCCGGCCCAGCCGGATACGGGCCTCGCCCCTCCCTACCCGATCGCGTGCCTGCTGAAAGAGCGCCTCCGCCTGCCCATAAGCGCGCTGCGCATCCTCTCCCTGCCCCGAGGCTTCGGCAACCCGCCCCACGCTCAGCAGTGCGCGCCCGTGAGCCAGGGGGTCGGCCATGGCAGCCCAGATCGTCACCACTTCGCGCAGCAGGAGCCTCGCTTCTTCATAGCGGCCCTGCCGCTCCAACAGGTCGGCCATGCTGCCCAGCGCGGTTGCCTCCCCGCGCCTGTTGCCGGCGCTGCGGAACACAGCCAGGGCCCGCTGATAGTAGGGCATCGCTTCCTGGAAATGGTTCTGGATCGCGTGGAGGTCGCCGATGCGGAGCAGTTCCCGGCCGTCCAGGGCGCGTGACGCAGGAGCGCGATCGATGACCGGCAACCCAGCCGCCGACGCCAGGCCGACCGTGAGCAGGATCGTCAGGAAGGAATAAGCCAGCATGGCCCATGATACAACTGCCGCCCCCGCTTGGCTATATCTTGCAAAATGGGGCCGGCCTCCCTACTATGCGGGAACGAACGACGAAGGGAGCGCATCTCGCCATGCTCGAAGCGATTCAATTTCCGAATCTGGATCCGGTCCTGCTCCGGCTGGGCCCCTTGCAACTCCGGTGGTATGGGCTCATGTACCTGCTGGGCCTGACCGCCGCCTACTTCATCATCAAAGCGCGGGCTGCGGCGCGCAACCTGGCCCTGTCCACCGAGCAGATCTACGACATGATCGTCTACGCGGCGGTCGGCGTCTTCGTCGGGGGACGGCTGGGCTACACTCTGTTCTACAATCTGCCCTATTATCTCCAACATCCGACCAAGATCGTGGCCGTCTGGGAGGGCGGCATGTCCTTCCACGGAGGCCTGCTGGGTGTGATCGTCGCCCTCACCCTGTTCAGCCGCCGCAAAGGCATCCCGGCCATGGTCGTTGCGGACCTGGCCGCTGCCGGCACGCCGATCGGGCTCGGCCTCGGCCGCCTGGGGAATTTCATCAACGGCGAACTCTACGGCCGCCCCACCGATGTGGACTGGTGCATGGTCTTTCCCGGAGCCGGACCGGAATGCCGGCACCCCTCTCAGCTCTACGAAGCGGGACTGGAAGGCGGCTTGCTCTTCCTGGTGACCTGGCTGGTCGGGCGCAGACCGACGCCGCCGGGCACGGTCTTCTGGAGCTTCATCACCGGCTACGGCCTCTGCCGGATGGTTGTGGAGTTCTTCCGTGAGCCGGATTTCCACCTGGGGTTCATCCTGGGCCCCTTCTCCATGGGTCAGCTCCTGAGCCTTCCGATGGTCCTGCTCGGCGCCTTCATGCTCGCCTGGGGGTATCGGCAAGAAACGCACAATGCAAAACAATGAATGAGGAATTGAGACTCACCTGTCCACCTTTTAGCATTTATCATTCATCCTTTTGCATTGCCCGCTAATAGGGCATCTCGTCGTCGTCCAGCCCGAAATAATGCCCGATCTCGTGGACGACCGTATCCCGCACTTCCCGCACCACCTCATCCGCCGTGTGACAAAGGCGCAGGATCGGCCCGCGATATATCGCAATGCGCGCCGGAAGCTGACCGCCCGGATCGAAGAAGGTTTCGTCGTCCGCCCCCGGACCGGAATAGAGCCCCAACAGATCGTCTTCCGACTCCAAGCCCAGTTCGTCCAGCACGTCGCGCGGCGGCTCTTCCTCCACCATGACCGCCACGTTCTTCATGATCCTGGCATAGTCCCGAGGCAACCCGTCCAGCGCCTGACGGACCAGGCCGGAAAATTCTTCGGTCGTGACGGTCAAGGCCGGACGTCGGCGACGGGCCCGATGCATAAGGCTCTCCCGCGTCTAGTACGGTTTGGGATCCATGAACGCTTTGTCTTTCGACAAGAGCCCGCTCTTTTCGACCTGATTGCCATACTTCCGGAACGGAGGGGAGCTCCAGATAACCTGGTTGCCGGGAGCCAGGTTCGCCGCCTCCTTATAATGGGCGGTCGCCTCCTTCTTATTGCCCAGCCGTTCGAGCGTCAGGGCCAGATCATAGTGGGCCTCGGCCAGATCCGGCTGAACTTTGATGGCCGCTTCATATTGCGCCTTCGCCTGTTCCCACTGGCCTTGCGCAAACAACTTGTTCCCCTCCTCCACAGCCATGACCGCGGCGGCCGGCGTCCCGGAAGGTGCCTTCAAAGTCAGGACCGCCTTGGCCGCCTGCTTCTCCGGCCCTGCGCAGCCCGCAGTCAAAAGGACACAACAGAGCGCCACCAGAAGTTTGTTCATCGCATCCCTCCGCCTGTTCGATTGGCGTCCATCACAGCGTCACCCCTACACCGCACCGCATGAAGACAAACTGGAAACGGACCGAGCGGATGCTCAAGCTGGCGGCGACCGCTTCCCGATAGACCTGCGCCTGGTCCCGGTAGGTCTCTGCCCTGGCCCGGACCTCGTCCGGCCCAACCCGATCAGTCTTATAGTCCGCAATCCAGACCTCTCCGTCAAGCCGGTAGAGCAAATCTATCGACCCGTGCATCACACAAGGCTGATGGCCGCTCCCATTCCAAGGAATTGCGAAGGGCACCTCACGACCGAGAATCTCGGCGCGCCGGAGGTCCGCATAGGCCGGCGAGCGGACAAAGTGGCCCATAAGCGACGCGACTTCTTCGGTCAAGGTCTCCGCGCTCGGTCCTGTCTGTTGCGCCGCGACGGCCTGACAGGCCTCCTCGATACAGGCGCGCAACCGAACCGGCTCGGCGTGAAAGTCCCAGGTTTCCAGAACTCGATGCGCGGCAATGCCCACCAGGCGGGCGATATCCTGCTCCCGGCTCGTTCCCGATCGGACGGCCGGACGGACGGCCTCCTCCCGCGATGACGCCTCGGCGAGAAGGCGAGTCGGCGAGAGGAACAAGGTTCGTTCCTTGGCGCTTCGGCAGGCAGCGTCCCGTGCAGTCCAGCGTGCCCGCTCGGCCGCATACTCGCCGGGATCGTCCGCCCATGCCGATTCCCGGCCACTCGTCGTCATGGGCGCTTCGCGTCCCTCGCAGACCCGCAAGGGTATCGCCGTTCCCGCAAGATCGACGACGCGCTCGCCGCTCGCTCCGTCCTCCATCGCCAATCCGCCCAGCGCGCCGGAGAGCAGGCCGAGAAAGCTGTCGGCGCTCCGCGACGCGGAGGCCGGCAGGCCCGCCGACAACACGAGGCGGCGCTTGGCGCGCGTCATGCCCACGTAGAGAACGCGGCGCAGCTCGGCCTGCTGACGCCAAGCCAATTTCGCGCCGGCATAGAGTCCGCCGATCGTTTGCTGACCGCCGACGCGCAGTCCGACCACGCCGCTGGCCCAGTCGTGCAGGACGAAGGTCTCGGCCTGGCGCCGAGCCGATCCCTGGTGCAGCCCGGCCAGGACGACCATCGGATACTCCAAGCCCTTGGCCTTGTGAATGCTGAGCACACGGACCGCGCCCTCCCCGTCGTCGTCGCCTTCTTCCGCCAAGGGACTCTCGGCTTCGTCGGGCGGGTGCAGCACGCGGTCGCTCAAGGCTCGGGCGGTGCGGCGGAGCGTCATCTCCGGTCCCTGCGCGAGGGTTTCGACGAGCCCGCGCAGCTTGTGTAGGTTGGCCAAGGCCTGCTCGCCGTCGAGAGAGGCGGCGGCCAACTCGCGAACCGGGGTCTCCGCCATCAGACGGTCCACCGCCTCGACGGCCGCACACCTCGGTAAGGTCTCGTGCCACGCGCGCAACCGTTCGTAGAACCGCCCGGCCTGCTGCAAGCCAGGCAACGTGCGCCGGTAATCCAGCAGCCCCTGCCCGGCCAAATCGGCAATCTCCCGATCGGTCAGCCCGCCGAGCGGCGACCGCAACAGGCCAACCAGCGCGACCCGATCGTAGGGATCGGACACGGCCCGCAACAGATTGACGAAGTCCACCACTTCCTGGCGCTCGTAAAAATGTTTTTCGCCTTCGGTCACGTAGGAAATGCCGTAGCGGCGCAGCGCCTCCACGTAGTCCCGCGCCGCCGTGAGCTTCCGGAGCAGGATCGCGATGTGCCTGGGCCGGATCGCCGTCGCGACCCCCTTCTCGCGCAGTTCCTGCCGGCCGAGCACCTCTTCGGCCAGCCAACGGGCGAGTTCTTCCGCCTCGACCCGCGTCGCCGTCTCAGCGTCTTGCTCCTCCCCGGATGGGCGCACCAGCCTGATCTCCACGCGTTCGTCCGGCAGGGGGGCCTGCCCATCCATCGGCATCAGCGCCTCATGTTTCGGCTGGATGCCCTTGATCGCTTCGGCAGGGAAGAGCCCGGCAAAGCAGGCGTTGACGACATGGAGCAAGCCCGCATGGGTGCGAAAGTTGGCTTGCAGACTGTGCCGCTCTCCGGCCGGCGCACGCCCCAGAATCCGATCTTCGACGACGTGGTCGTAGGCTTCCATGTCGGCGCGGCGGAAGGCATAAATGGATTGCTTCGGATCGCCGACGATGAAGAGCTTGCCCGGCTCCAATTCCAGCGACCGCCACTCCTGCGCTTCCCGGCCCGCCGCTTCGGCCAGATACAGGATCATCTCGTACTGCACCGGATCGGTGTCCTGAAACTCGTCCACCAGCACGGCCCGAAATCGCGCCTTGAGTTCGCGCCGGATGGCCGGATGGTCCCGCAGCAGGTCGCGCGCCCGCGCGAGCAGCCCGTCGAACGACACGAACCCCCGTGCGACGAAGCGCTCCCGGCATCGGGCCGCAAAGGGCAGGAGGAGGCGCACCACCAGCTTCACCGGCTCGGCCTCGACCGTGCGCAGCGCCTGCGCGATGCGTAGCACGTCCTTGGCCCGGGCATAGTTTTCCTGACTCCAGGCCGTCGTCTTGCCGGGCAGCTTCCGATCCAGTTCCTGGTCCTCGGCCGCCGGGAGGGCGGCGCCGACCCGCTCGAACCGCGCCGCCGCCGCATCCAGCATGCGCTCGATGAGCGTGGTCTTGTCGCGTCCGGCGCGCAACGCACGGGCTTCGCGGCCTAAGGTTTCCAGCCATGCCGCGATGGCCGGCGAAAGCCCGGCCTCGCTCGATGCCGCGGCCGCCCGGTCCACGGGCGTCAACTCGCCGGCCAACTGCTCGGCCAAGGCCCCCGCCTCGTCCAACGTGACGGCCCGCAAGACCGTCCGCCAGGTCTCGTGGTCCTGCCCCTTGGGGCCGAGTTGTTCGTCGAGCCACCGTTCCCACTCGCGGACGAAGTGTTCGCGGAAGTGCGTGCCGTCGTCTTCGACGAACGCCGGATCGACGCCGCTCTCGATCGGGTGGAGCCTCAAGAGATGGGCGGCGAAACTGTGGATCGTCCCGATCTGGCTCTTTTCCAGTTCCTGGAGCGCGGCGCCGGCCAATTCGTCGACACGTACTTTCGTCAGACCCTGCCGCGCCATCAGCGCCAGCAATTGCTCCCAGACCCGCCGGTCCGACTCGGTGTCCGGCTCGCGCGACGGGTCCAGCGTACGCAGCCGATCCAACCGCTCCCGCAGCCTGATCTTCATCTCGCTCGCCGCCTTGTTCGTAAAGGTCAGCGCGACGATCTGGCCGATGGCGACCGGCTGGGGCTCGCGTAACACCAGCGCGACGAGCCGGTCCACGAGCAGCGTGGTCTTGCCCGTGCCCGCGCCGGCGGTCACCACGATATTGCAGCCGGTGGCCGTCGCGGCCCGCTCGCGCGCCTTCTCATCCGGCGGTCTGGTCATGCCTGCTTTCCTTTGCCTTTGCCCTTGCCTTTGCCCTTGCTCGTGCCTTCGCCTGTCTCGTTACCCTTGCCGGGCTTCGACGCGGCCGGCGGAGGTGAGGCGGCCTCGTCGTCCAGCGTGGTCCGGCGCATGAGCCGATAGGGCTGAACCAGTTGATGATCGGCCCGCGCCCGCCAGCGGCTGGCCTGATGGGTGCGCCGGCACATGGTGCGAAAATCGCAGCGTTCGCAATAGTCCGCGGGATAGATGAAAAACTCCCCTCGGGCGATGCCTCCCACCAGGACCTCCAGCGTCCGGTTCAATTTCCGGCCCAACGATCCTTGCCAGGCATCGCCGGGGAACGTGACGCGGGTCGTCGCCCGGCCGTCCTGGTGCTCCCACAACGGCGCCAGGTAGTCGAAGGCGACCCCGTCCGGTCGCCAGGCGGCTGCGTCGCCTGGTCCTTCTTCGACCGGCACGGCCTGCGGGAGCGAGGCCTGCGCCATGAGGAGATACAGAGGCGGTTGCAGCCGTTGCCCACGGACCGCGCCCAGGGCCAGGTTCTTGTCGTGCGGATGCGGCGTTCCTCCCGACTTGTACTTGTAGTCGATGACACGGTAGGACCGGCTCGCGCGGCACAGGTCCAGGCGGTCGAGTTGGCCGTGGATGGGAACTGCCTGCGGCCGGCCGTCGAGCCGGACCGTCAGGGTCCCCTGCATCGGCGCTTCGAAGAGGACCGGTTCCCAATGCGCGTCGGCCGTTCCCAAATCCGCCAACTCGTCCTCGAGTGCCCTAGAGAGATAGGCCGTCAACGACTCCTGTTCGAGCCGCCAGATCAAGTCGTAGCCGACCGGTTGCGACGCGGCGAATTCCCGAAAGGCGGCGGCCGCCTCCTCTTCCAGAACCAGACGAGGATTGAGCGCGGCCGGCCGTGCCTCGGCGAACCACCCCCGGTCGCGCAACGCGATCAGGCCGGCGGTCACGATGCGATGGGCCAGCGTCCCCCGCTCCAGCGGCCCGATCTGCGTCACGCCGTCCGGCTCAGGCCAGACATCGAGATGGAGCACATGGGCCGCCCAATAGCGAAAAGGACAGGTGGCATAGTCCTGGAGCCGCGTCGGGGCCAGGCCGGACGTCGTCAGATCGCGCCGGATCCGTTCCACAGGACCGATCATCCCGTCGTAGTCCGCCAAGGCCGGCTTGGCCGCTTCCTGGCGACGCAACGTTTCCAGGCCGCGGAGCAGGTCCGCGCCGAGCGGATGGGCCGAGCGGAGCAAAGCCGCCGGCCTCCGCCGCTCCAGCAAGCGCGTGAGACAGACCTCAACCGGCGTCAAGCGGGCCGGCGCGAACTCCGCCAGACGCGCATGCCCCACCTTGTGGCTCCATCGCCGCGGAATCGGCAAGGGGGTCTGGGCCGGAAGCCTCCCCGCCACGAGAGACAGGTAATCCGACGGCACGAGGGGCCGGCCGGTTTCGTCGGTCCGCAGATAGGAGAGCGTGAGGCTGCCGGAGGCGGACTCGACGAGCAGGTGAAACAGGAGCCGCTCTTCGTCGAAGCCCCCCAGCTTCTCCGCGATCTTGTAGCCGAGATCCGCGTCCAGCATCCGCCGCGTCGCATCGCGGAGGAAGGCGTCTTCTTCGATGTGCCGGGGAAAGACTTTTTCGTTCAACCCCAGCACGAACAGGGCTCGAAAGGGCAGGCCGCGGGCCGACATGGCATCGAGCACGTGGACGCCGTCGTGCTCGTGGCCGTCGAACGGCACCGTCGTCTCACCGAAACAGCGCGCCGCCGCCTCGGCGAATTCGGCGACCGTGGGCTCCTCGCCCATACGATCCAACGCGTCCAGCTCGCGCAAGGCCTCGTCGAACGCGGCGCGCACCTTCGGATCGACGTCGTCGTCCAACACATCGCCGGTCAACCGCGCGACGGCCTGCGCATAGGCGGCCCACGTGCCCCGCTCCGGCCATGCACCCAGCAGCCGGTCCAGCGTACGCACGGTCTCGATCAATCCGCGAATCTGCGCGGCGGGAATTCGGGGGCCTTGCCGCTCGCCCGATCCGTCGCCTTCGCCGCGCCCCGGCTCTTCCGGCTCCCTGTCGGACAGGGGCAAGCCGGTCTCGACATAGGCGCCCAGCCTGTGCCATTCGTCCAACCCCTTCACGATGCCCAGTCGCCGGCTTGCCAAGTCCCACAGTTCGGGGCGCGGGTCGGCCAATCCGGGGCAGAGCCGATCGAGCGCGAGCCACGGCGACGCGAGCAGATCTATCACCGCCGTACGCGCGAACCCGCCGGTTCGCAGCGTCATGAGCTGGAGGACGGTGCGGGCATAGGGATCGTCGCTCAAGGGCAGGCCCCCCGCCATGCGGATCGGCACGCGCTGTTCGGCGCAGATGCGGGGGATCGTCCGCTCGTAGGCCGCCAGCGTCCGGGCGACGATCCCGATTTCGTGCCAGGCATAGCCCCGTTCTTCGACCAGGTCCAGAATCGCCTTGGCGACGACGGTCACTTCGTCCTCGATGCCCGCCGCATTCAGGATGCGGACCGTCGCGGCGCGGACCGGCCGCTGCCGCTCGCCGAAGGCCGTCACCGGCCCGGAGGCCAGGCCCAAGACCGATCGATCGAAGAACCGTTCGGCGAAGGCGAAGGCCGGCTCGCCCCGCACGAGCGGAAAGAACAGCGAGGAGGGATAGGCCCGCACGACCGCATGGAACAGATCGAGCTGCACTTGCGTCAGATCGTAAAAGCCGTAGTAGAGGATGCGCCGCTGGCGGCCCAGCAGAGGCGACGTCGCCACGCAGGAGAGGGCGCCGACGGCCAAGTCGTCGCGGTCGCCGACGCGCAGGCGGGCCAGTTCCGCGCGGAGGCGCGCATAGAGGGCCACCAGTGCATGCACCGGCTGTGTGCCGGATGCTTCGGCCAGGGCCTTGAGCGCATCGCGATCGGCCGGGACACCCGCGTCCTTGAGGTCCTTGAGCGTCGCCCACAGGGCTCCCCAAGCGCCGGGCATCTCCGTTAACCGATGCCAGGGCGACGGCGAAGCGCCGGGATGTGCGGCCGGATCGGCCCGTAGCAACAGATGGAGCAGCTCCTTGAAGAAAAACGAGGGCCGGACGGAGGCCGGGGCGTCGAGCCCGGCTTCCCCCAACAACCGCAAGGCCATTTGATGGAAGGTGAGAATCTGCACGTCGAGCAGGCACAGCCCGCGCTCGACGGCCAGGAGCCACGTCAACCGTTGCCGGAGCGTGTTGGACGGAACGATCAGCAGGAGCGGAGCCGCCGAATCCTGCGCCTTGAGGGTCTGAACTTCGTCAACGAGGGCGTCTTCGAGGTGCGGATGAAAAGGGCCGGTGACGATACGGAGCATGGGGGACTAACGACGAGTGCAGAGTGATGAATGATAAATGCCGGAATCCGCACCGTTCAGCATTCCGCGTTCATCGCTCATCATTTACCCGGTTTCAGGGCCCATCAATTCGCCGTTGCAATCCTGGCAGGCCCAGTCTCCGTCCACGAAGGCCATGGGGTCGCCGCAGAGGGGACAGTCCGGAGGCGGTCCCTTGTCGATGATGGGCAAGGGCGGCAGCTCGATATCGAGTTCATTGGGATCGGCATCCATCGCTTTTTCCCTTTCGAGCCATCAGCTATCAGCCATTTGCCATCGGCCAATGTCCTAGCAGGCTGTTGAGAAACGATGTTGAGACCTTACAAGGGCAGCCAGAGCCAAACCCGTGACAGTCCGGCCATGACCCCGCAGGATGTTCAAAAAGGCCGTCCAGCAAGGCCGCAGCGAGCGAAAAGGCGACGCGTACTCTTGTCTGTACGTTGAGCCTTTGAGCGAGGTGAGAACGACGCTGGCGACCTTTTTCAACATCCTGCTAGGTCGGTCTTGGAGCCAGGGCCTTCTCGACGCTCTGCCTGCTGGGCACGCCGATAAAGGTCAGCCGGCCGTTGATGATCGTGGCAGGCACGGCCCGGATCGAATGTCGCTCGGCCAGTTCCTGCCCGTCCGGCGAATTGATGTCCACTTCGCGGTAGTTGAAGCTGTGCTTCACCCGCATTTCCTTGAACAGGCTCTTGGCCGACGGACAGGCCCCGCACGTAGACGAAACCAACAGCACCACATTTGCCATAGCTGCGCTCCTTACCCTAACGATGGGGCATCTTAACATCGCATGAAAAGGGCGCGCAAGGCCGGGCGCGCCTGCGGGCCTATTCGTGCCTGAGCCTCCTCTCTCGCCGACAATCGTTCAAGAGCATTGAATATGTTGAGCCACTCCCGCATAGTAGCCTGGCGTGTCACAAGGAAGGCCTGCATGAACCGTTACGCGATGCTGACCGCATTTGGGCAAGACCGGCCCGGAATCGTGGCGGCTCTGGCCGAGGGTCTCTTTGAATTGGGCTGCAATATCGAAGATACCTGCATGACCAGGCTCCGCGGGGAATTTACCATGATGGTGATGGTGCGCCTGCCGGACGGACTTTCTGCCGATCAGCTCGCCTCACGCCTCACACCTCACACCTCACCTTTAGGATTGACCGTCCTCTGCCGCGAAGTCCCCGCAAGGGCCGCCGAGCGTGGTTCCGAACCGGACGCACCGGTCTTCATGCTGTCGGTGTACGGCGCCGACCATCCAGGGATCGTGGCGAAAATCGCTCGAGTGGTGGCGGATCATGGCGGCAACATCACGGACATGAATACCCGCGTGATCGGGGCGGAGGACCGGCCCGTCTATACCATGATCCTGGAGGTCCAGATGCGGGCAGAGTCTCAGCCTGCGGCGTTAGGACATGCGCTCGATGGCCTGAAGCCATCGCTCGGGGTCGATCTGACTTTCCGGCCACTGGAACAGGTTCGCCTCTAACAAGATGTTGAAAAAGTCCGCCAGCTTTGTTCTCGCATCGCTCAAACGCTCAACGTACTTCTCCAGTACGCCTCGGGGTCCTCACGCCCTGCGGCCGCGCTGGACGGCCTTTTTGAACATCCTGAAGAGCATCATGGCGTCGTTTCCGCAATCGCCAATCGCCCTCTTGAGCGAGCGTGGTTGGGGTTTTGCGACAACCTGCTAATCGTGGCGGCTCAACCTATCCTTCTGTATCCCGATCCGGCGCTCAAAGCCAAAACTGCGCGAGTCGACCCGGCCAACCCGGAGGTCGCCGCCATCGTGCAGGACATGCTCGATACCTTGAAGGCCTCCCCCGGCGTGGCGCTCGCCGCTCCGCAGATCGGACGATTAGTCCAGATTATCGTCGTGGATGTGTCGCGCAAGAAGGGAGAACAGGGCCACGGGCTCGTGGTGCTCCTGAATCCTCACATCCTGCAGCAAGACGGGCCGCGGATCATCCGAGAAGGCTGCCTCAGCCTGCCCGACTATACCGGCAATGTCCTGCGATATGAACGCACTCTCGTGCAAGGCCTCTCACCGGACGGACTGCCTGTCACGCTGGCCACCTCGGGCTTCGAGGCCTTGGCGTTTCAACATGAACTGGACCATCTGGACGGGAGGCTCTTTCTGGACCGCATCGAATCGTTGAGCACCGACCTGTTTCGAAGAAAGAGCTAGGAGGGAATCCGTCCCCGGTTGGGACACGAAGCGCGCCCTAGTGTTGCGTCCCAGAAGTTCCAATGACCATCCGTTCGCCTTGAGCTTGTCGAAGGGCGCAAGCTGTCACGCAGTTCCGTTCATGGTTCGACAGGCTCACCACGAACGTATTTCCGGGACGCACCATTAGGGGGTTGCAGGCTGGTGCGACTCGGTCGTAGCGTCAACGGTGGCCGAGACGGATCGGACCGGCCAAGCCGGCTCCGGTTGCCAGACGAATTCCGGCTGCATGAGCGGTTGGTAGTGCGGGGGCAGAGGAACGGGAAAGGAAAAGATTTCATACATGCCGGCGATCGTCCTGGCCCCAAACATGCCGAGCCCCTCCACAGAGCCACGGAACGTGCCGGCCAGCCAGCCCCGATCCCGACCGACCAGATAGATTTGCTTCGGTATCTCGACCCAGCCGAAGCCGAAATTGGTGAGACCGCGCGCGAGCTTGGTCCCGATTTGCGCGGCCAGTCCCGGCTCGTTCGGTTCGTCGGTTGCCTGCACCTGAGACGGCGGCTCATCGGCCCAAGCCGGCATCGCCAGGACCAACATGAGACCCATCAGGAGCATTCTTACCGACCCTTGCATGAGCCCTCCCCTCGGTATCAGGGTCGCCATCATAACCAAATCGCCGGCCGATCGCCACCTGGACGGTCGTTCCGCCTCTCCCGCCTTGCAAGTCGCTTCCCGGTTCCGCTAAGGTACGCCGTCGATGCCGCAGCCGCCAGCCATTCGTTCCGTGATCGTGGCCGCGATCACGGGCCTCCTCTATCCCCTCTGCTTTCCCGATTTCGACCTGGGATACCTGGCATGGATGGTGCTGATTCCGCTCCACCTGTCGCTGGCCCGGCCGGCGCCGCTGCGTCGCTCGTTCTGGCTGGGCTGGCTGACCGGCACCTTCGCCTTCGCCGGCATCATGTTCTGGGTCATCACGGCCATGCACCAGTACGGCAAGGTCCCGCTGGCCGTCAGTGTCCTGCTGATGCTGCTGCTCGCGATCTATCTCGGTCTGTTCCTGGCCCTGTATGCCATCGGCTGGGTCTGGTTCAAACGCCACCTCCCAACCGTGACGTTCCTGGCAGCCCCCAGTCTGTGGGTCGCATTGGAATGGCTCCGCACCTATCTCTTTTCCGGTTTACCCTGGGCTCTGCTGGGCTATTCCCAATATCAATGGTTGTCGGTCATTCAAATCGCCGATATCACCAGCGTCTACGGCCTGTCGTTTCTGGTGGTGCTGGTCAACGTTGCCGTCGCGGAACTCATCCTCTGGGGCCTGGCCAACCGACAGGCCCAGAGCGATCCCCTCCCCTGGCCGGCTCTGGCCGTCACCGTCCTGGCCATGACCGGAGCCCTGCTCTACGGCGAGTGGCGATTGAGCGTTTCGCCTGAACCACGCTCGATCTCCGTCGGACTCGTGCAAGCCAACATCGACCAGGCGCAGAAATGGGATGCCGCCTACCGGCAAGCGACGATCGATCGCTATGCCGGGCTCACTGCCCAGGCGGCCAGCGGGGCGGATCTGGTCATCTGGCCGGAAGCGGCCACGCCCTTCCTCTTCGAACGGGAAAAAGATTACAAGCAGGAGGTCATGGACCTGGTGCGCTCCAGCAGGGTTCCGCTCTTGTTCGGCAGCCCCGCCCTCCGCTTCTACCCCAACGGCCGTCCCTACTTGATGAACAGCGCCTACCTGATGTCGCACGACGGGATCCTGCTCGGCCGGTACGACAAGCGCCACTTGGTGCCGTTCGGCGAATACATTCCCCTGCACTCTTCTTTGCTCTTTTTCCTGGACAAGCTGGTGGAAGGCATCGGGGATTTCGAAGCCGGCACCCAGGCCGTCGTGCTGCCCCTGCCGAGCCGCGAGGCGCAGTTCTCCAGCCATCCCTCCGACGGCAAGGCGGCCTTCGGCGTCGTGATCTGCTACGAGGTCATCTTCCCGAACCTCGTTCGGGAGTTTGCCGCCAACGGCGCGGACTTCATGGTCACGATCACCAACGACGCCTGGTTCGGCAAATCCGCCGCCGCCTACCAGCACTTCGGCATGGTCGTCCTCCGGGCGGTGGAAAACCGCCGGGCCTTCGCCCGCGCCGCCAATACGGGCATCTCCGGGTTCATCGACCCGCAAGGCCGCATTCTGCGCGCCACCCCCATCTTCGAAGAAGCGGCCTTCACGGGCAGGATTCCGCTCGACCGGACCCTCACGTTCTACACCAACTACGGTGATGTCTTTGCCTATGCCTGTGTTATAATCACCGGACTTTTCGCCTGGCTGTCCAGGCGGCGGGCGCGAAACCCGCAGGCATAACGGCAAGACGGAGACCAAGACATCCCATGTTGGACGAACTGCGCGGCAGACTCAAAGCGATCGACGAACAGGTCGCCGAGCTTCGGGGGCATCTTTGACCTCCCCCACCTGACAGCTCAACTCCAGGCGCTGGAACAGACGACCGTGCAGCCGGATTTCTGGAAAGACCCCCAGGCCGCCGCGCGCGTCAGCCGCAAGAAAGCCACCCTCGAGCGTGAACTCCGCCGCTGGACCGAGATCGAGCGGCAGCAGGAGGACTTGCGCGCGATGTTGGAACTGGCGGAGGAAAGCCAGGACAAGGCCCTGGCCGGCGAACTCCAGGCCGAGCTGGGCCGCTTCGAGGCGTCGGTCCGCCAACTGCGGATCGAACTCCTGCTCTCCGGTGAGCGGGACGCGTGCAACGCGCTCCTCGAGATTCACCCCGGCGCCGGCGGGACCGAATCGCAGGATTGGGCCCAGATGTTGCTGCGCATGTACGTGCGTTGGGCCGAACGGAAGGGCTTTCAGGTCGAGACCCTGGACCTACAGGCCGGCGACGAGGCCGGCATCAAGAGCGTGACGCTGGGCATCACCGGCCCATACAGCTACGGGTATCTGAAGGCCGAGGCCGGGGTGCACCGGCTGGTCCGCATTTCCCCGTTTGACGCCAACAAACGGCGCCACACGTCGTTCGCCTCGGTGTTCGTCTATCCCGAATTGGAGGACGACGTGGAAATTCCGATCGAGGACAAGGACCTGCGGATCGACACGTTTCGCGCCGGCGGCGCCGGCGGGCAGAACGTAAACAAGGTGGAGACAGCGATCCGGATCACCCACTTGCCGACCGGGGTCGTGGTCCAGTGCCAGAACGAGCGCTCTCAGCTGCAGAACCGCATGGGGGCGATGAAGATTCTGAAGGCGCGCCTCTACGAGCTGGAGCAGAAAAAGAAAGAAGCGGAGTTCCAATCCATCGTGGGTGAAAAGAAGGAGATCGGGTTCGGCAGCCAGATTCGCTCCTACGTCTTCCAGCCCTATCAGATGGTGAAGGACCATCGGACGGACTACGAAGTGGGCAACATCAGCTCGGTCATGGACGGAGAGATCACCGATTTCATCGAGGCCTATCTGAAGCAGCAGATGGCGGGCACGAAGGAGAAGAGCTGATGGCTGATGGTAGACGGCAAGAATCGCGCAGGCCATAAGCTATTAGCCATTCGCTCTTGTTCTGTATGGATGAACTGAACGACCAGCAACAACAGCGCATCAAGAAACTCGACGCCCTCCGCGAACTGGGCGTCCCGCCCTACGGCACCAAGTTCGACGCGACCGACCGGGCCGGCCGCCTGACCCAGCTCCACGGCGAGAAGTCCAAGGAAGCCCTGGAATCGGAACGGGTCGTCTGCCGGCTCGCCGGCCGGATCGTGGCGTTGCGCCGTTTCGGCAAGGCGGCCTTCGCGGTGTTGCAGGACGGGGCGGACCGGCTGCAGGTCTATCTGAAGAAGGACTTGCTCACCGAACAGGCTTACAAGGTCTGCGAGGGGCTGGATCTGGGCGACTGGATCGGCGTGAGCGGCCACCTGTTCCGCACCAAGACGAACGAATTGACGGTGGAGGTCGCCGAGCTGACCTTCCTCAGCAAGGCGCTGCGCCCCCTGCCCGAGAAATGGCACGGCCTCACCGACGTGGAGACCCGCTACCGGCAACGGTATGTGGACCTGATCGCCAATCCCTCGGTGCATGCGATTTTCGCCGCGCGCAGCAAAATCATCGCCGGCATCCGGGCCTTCCTGATCGAGAAGGGATTTTTGGAAGTCGAGACGCCGATGATGCACCCCATCCCCGGGGGCGCCACGGCCAAGCCCTTTGTGACTCATCACAACGCGCTGGGAGTGGATCTCTACCTGCGCATCGCGCCGGAGTTGTATCTGAAGCGATTGATCGTCGGGGGCTTTCCGCGTGTATTCGAGATCAACCGCAATTTCCGAAACGAGGGGATTTCCACGATCCACAACCCCGAGTTCACGATGTTGGAGTTCTACGTCGCCTATGCGGACTACAACGATCTGATTGCGCTGACCGAGGAGCTGTTCAGCCGACTGGCCCGCGAAGTGTTGGGGAGCACCACGATCGAGTACCAGGGCACATCCCTCAACCTGGCCGCTCCCTGGCGGCGCTGGTCCTACCGGCAGGCGATCCTGGAAGTGAACAAGCTGGACGAACGGGTTCTGACGGACCGAGCGGCGGCCCTGGCAGCGGCCAAGCGGCTCGGCATCGCAGTGGAGGACAAGGCCGCGCACGTGGACATTCTCAACGAGATCTTCGAGGAAACCGTCGAGCCCCAACTGATCCAGCCGACGTTCATCACGGATTACCCGATCGAGATTTCGCCGCTGGCCAGGCGCAAAGATGCGGACCCCTCGCTCACCGACCGGTTCGAGCTCTACATCGCCGGGCGCGAGATCGCCAACGCCTTCTCCGAGTTGAACGATCCGCTGGATCAGCGGCAACGGTTCGAGGCGCAGGATGCCCAACGGGAAGCGGGAGACGAAGAGGCGCACTATCTGGACGAAGACTTTCTGCGCGCGCTGGAACACGGCATGCCGCCCACCGCGGGAGAAGGCATCGGGATCGACCGGCTGGTCATGCTCTTCACCAACCAGGCGTCCATTCGAGACGTGATCCTGTTCCCTCAGTTGCGGCCGGAAAAATGACGCTGTCCACGCTGCCCTACGAAGTCTTCGTCGGCCTCCGCTATCTGCGCGCCAAGCGGCGCAACCGGACCATTTCGCTCAACACCTTCGTGTCGGTGGCCGGCATTACGATGGGCGTCGCGGCCCTGATCGGCACGCTGGGGATCATGACCGGCTTCAAAGAGGACCTCCAGGCCAAGATTCTGGGCACGACGTCCCACATCGTGGTCCACGACCGCACGCGCGACGGCATGCTGGACTACGAAGCTCAGATCAAAAAAGTCGAGCAAGTCCCCCACGTCTTGGCGGCCACGCCGTTCGTTTTCCGGCAGGTGCTGCTGACGTCGGAATCGGCGGTGCAAGGCATCGTCCTGCGCGGGATCGACCCGCAGCAGGAGGTGCGGGTCACCGAATTGGGGAAAAACATCAAGAGCGGCAGCCTAACGGAGCTGGAACGGCCCGCGCCGCCCCAGGCGCCGCATGCATCGGCGGAAGCGGGCGCCACGCCGGAACCGCAACATCCGGGTATCATACTCGGCAAAGAGCTGTCCCTCCGCCTGAACGCCTTCGTGGGCGACCAGGTGAACGTGGTCTCTCCGGTCGGCCCCGCGTCCAGGCTTGGCACGATCGCCATGACCCCCAAGATACGCGTATTCACCGTGGTGGCCGTGTTCGAGTCCGGGATGTACGAATACGACTCCTCGCTGGCCTACATCGCGCTCCCAGAGGCGCAAAAGTTTTTCAACATGGGCACGACAGTCACCGGCATCGAAGTGAAGGTGGACGACATCTTCATGGCGGCCGACATCGCCCGTTCGATTGAGGCCGCCCTCGGCTTCCCCTTCTGGGCCCGCGACTGGATGCAGCTCAACCGCAATCTGTTCTCCGCGCTCAAGCTGGAGAAAATCATGATGTTCCTGCTGCTGGTGCTGATCACGATCGTCGCCTCCTTCAACATCGTAAGCACGCTCACCATGCTCGTGAACGAAAAGCAGCGGGAGATTGCGGTGCTCAAGGCCATGGGCGCCACCCGCAAGGCCATCATGCGCATCTTCATGTTGAACGGGCTCATCATCGGGCTGACCGGGACCGCGATCGGGGTCCCGCTTGGCTATACCTTCCTCTGGTTCATCCAAACCTATTGGACCTTCGATCCGACGGTCTACTACATCTCGCACGTCCCCGTGCACATCCAGGCCCTGGACGTAATTCTGGTGTCGTTTTCGGCGATTCTGATCAGTTTCGCCGCCACCCTCTACCCTTCCTGGCAAGCCGCCAAGCTGGACCCGGCCGCCGCGCTTCGCTATGAGTAACTCACAGACACAGCCGTTGGTGCAGGTTCTGGACGTGCGCAAGTCTTTCCCCATGGGCGGGCAGCAAGTCACGGCCTTAAGGGGCGTGAGCTTCGACATCGGGCGGGGCGAATTCCTGGCCATCGTGGGGGCGTCCGGCGCCGGCAAGAGCACGCTGCTCCAGATCCTCGGCACGCTGGACCAGCCGACCGGGGGACGCGTCCTCTTCGACGGCCGGGACGTGTTCGGCCTGCCCGAGGACGAGCAGGCCGAATTCCGCAACAAGCAGATCGGCTTCGTGTTCCAGTTCCATCATCTCCTGCCGGAATTCACGGCCCTGGAAAACGTCTGTCTCCCGGCTCTGATCCAGAACCGGCCCAGAGCGGACATCGAGGCGGAAGCCGCTTCGCTGCTGAAGGACGTAGGGCTCGAACGGCGGCTGCAGCACAAGCCCGGCGAGCTGTCCGGCGGCGAACAGCAGCGGGTGGCGGTCGCCCGCGCGCTCATGCAACGTCCGGCGCTGGTGCTGGCCGACGAGCCGACCGGCAATCTGGACACCCATACGGGCGACGCCCTCTTCTCGCTCCTGCGCAAGTTGAACCGCGAACGCGGCACGACATTTGTGATCGTCACCCACAATGACAAGCTCTCCTCGCAAGCCGATCGCATCGTCCGGATGGAAGACGGAATGGTTGCGCACGGCTGATTTCTCGGTTGAAGCCGAAACAATAATTTGATGGGCCGCATCCATTTCCCGGGCCCAACCGCTCATGGCCTGCAATAAGGGTCTGCGAGCGTCGGTCCAAAAACGGTAGCTGCCGCGAATCGAGTAGAGACGAGGTCAGGAGGGCTTCACCCGTTCGTAGACCTTGCCCTCGATGAAGACTTGCAGCAACTGCGAATCCACTTTCCCGTGCTGGACCTCATCCTCCAAGATTGCCAGCGCTTTGGGCGTCGGCACGGCCGGCTTGTAGGGCCGGTCCGAGGCAGTCAAGGCATCGTAGATGTCGCTGATCGTCATCATACGCGTCTGAACCGAAATCGTCTCGCCCGGCACCTGGCGCGGATACCCGCTGCCGTCCAGCTTTTCATGGTGTCCGTAGGCGATGACCGGTATGTTCTGGAGGGTCTGGGTCCAGGGGATGGTCGAGAGGAACTTGTAGGTATGGGTCACATGGCTCTCGATCTCCAGCCGCTCCTCGGTCGTCAGGCTCCCTTTCGGAATGGACAGGGTGACGACTTCGTCCGGCGTGAGGTACGAAGCGGGAGAAGAGAAATAGTCGAACTGCAGACGCGCGATGTCGTTCAGGCGCTCGAAGCCTCCCTGCTTCAGGACGGTCGGTTTGTTGCACTGGAGTAGGAATTCCAGAATGCCTTCCGTGTCGGCCACCTGGCGCGCCATATGCTCGTCCACCTCGGCGAGGAGCGCGGCCGTCGCCTGCCGGTCGCCCGACATCAAGATGTCCACTTTTTTCCTCAGCGCCTGGACTTCCAAGGTCCGCTTGATGAAATCGAAGCGCGCCTTGAGCATGGCGAGCTGTTCGGGCAGGAGTTTGTTGGCCTTGACCAGCACATGCTCGCGCACGCCGACTTTGCCGAAGTCGTGGAGGACCGCGGCGTAGCGGATTTCCTTCATCTGGTCGTAGTCGAAGGTCACCGAGGCGTAAGGTCCGGTCTCCGCCCGGTCCACCACCTCCGCCAGGCCGCAGGTCAGGACCGCCACGCGGCCGCTGTGACCGCTGGTGCTCGGGTCCCGGCTTTCGATCGCCGTCACGCTGGCCGAGATAAACCCCTCGAAGAGCTTGCTGATCTCTTCGTAGAGGTTGGCATTCTCGATCGCGATGCCGACCTGATGCCCCAGGCTCACGAAGTCCTGTAAATCCTCGTCGCTGAATAGGCCCCCGTCTTTCTTATTGATCGCCTGCAGCACGCCCAGCAGCTTGTCACGCGCCTTGACCGGCACACAGACCATGTTGCGAGTGACGAAGCCGCTCTTTTTGTCGGCCTGCTTGGCCAGGCGGGGATCGTTCTGGCAGTCGTTGATGATTACCGGTTCGCCGCTCTGAGCCACATAGCCGGCGATCCCCTGCCCGACTTTCAGGCGGATCTCGCGGACCCCCTCGCCTTTCTCGCCCAGGGCGACTTCGAAGTACAGCTCCTGGGCCGGTTCGTCCAGCAACAGCAACGACCCGGCTTCCGCATCCATGATGAAGGTGATGGCTTCGATCGCCTTCTTCCGGATCTCCGCCTGATTCAGGCTGGAGTTGAGCACCTGGCTGACTTCTTGAAGTTTTTTCAGCTGCGCGATCTTCTGCTGATGGCTCTGGAAGAGGCGGGAATTTTCCAGGGCGATCGCCACCTGGTTGGAGAGACTCGAGAACTCCAGCATGTCCCAGTTGCTGAACGGCCGTCCCCCCATTTTGTTCACCGCTTCTAGCACCCCCAGCGTCTTGCCGCGGGCTCGGACCGGCACGGCCAACAACGACCGGGTCCGGAAACCGGTCTGCTCATCTACTTGATGGGTCACTCGGGTGTCGTGCTCGGCATCGTTCACGATCAGCGGCTGGCCGGTCTGCGCCACGATCCAGGCGACTCCTTCGCTGGCTTTCAGACGGATGGCCTTCAGATGGGTTCCCTTCTCTCCCACCGCCACCGCAAAACGCAACTGGCCGCTCGCTCCGTTCAGCAACAACAGCGCCCCGGCTTCCGCCTGCACCAGCGACGCGGCCCCTTCGATGGCCCGCGTCAGCACTTCTTGCTCATCCAGCGTGGAGTTTAGGATCTCGCTGACTTCTTCCATCTGTTTGATGCGGACGATTTTCTGCGCGTATTTCTCCGCCAGCCGGCTGTGGTCCAGTCCGACCGCCAGGCGCGACGCGACGAACTGCAAGATGTCCATCGCCTCCTCGCCCGGCTTCTTTCCGGCGTGCAGCCCTTTCACCAGCAACACCCCCTCCAGCCGGCCCGTCCGCTTCAGCGGATAGGCTAACAAGTCGGCGACGGAGTCAGGAGTCCCGGCTTTCATGACACGGGCGACCAATCGCGCTCTCGCGTCCTCCGTCACCTCCTCGGTCTCGCCGCAATCGGCGACGCACAAGAGCGTCTGCGTCTGCTCATCCCGCACGTACGCCCACGCCGCCGGCGTACCGGTGACCTCCAGCAGCACTTCCAGACAGGACTTGGCCACCGTTTCCAGCGGCCGGCCGCTGGAGACCGCCGAGGAGATCGCGTCGAGAATCCCGTCTTGAACTTGTTGGGAAATGCCGGGGGCGGGCGGCAGGGCGCTCCTCGCGGCCTTGGGTTTGGTGTGGGCCTTGGGTGTCGACTGAGCGTTGCGGGAAGTCTTGGGGGTGACGCGGCGGCCTGAGGCCCGAACCTTGCGGCGTTTGCCCGGCTTTGCTGAGGCCATAAGACTCCCTATGGATTCAGCGGAGCGATGCCGGAGATGCAGCCGAGCCGGCCATGGCGGATTTCAAGGACCGCGCAAGCTGCCCGATGCGTTCCGACAGACGCGGGTCCTGATGATGCTCGCCGATTTGCCGGACGATTGCGCTGCCGACGATGACCCCGTCCGCAATCCCCGCCACCTGCGCCGCATCCTGTGGCGTCGCGATACCAAACCCAACTGCCACGGGAATGTCGGTGGCCCGTCTGATCTTCTCGACATTGCGCCGGACATCGCCCAGGTCCGTCAGTTTCGCCCCGGTAATGCCGGTGAGGGAGACATAGTAGACAAAGCCCCGGCATCGACGCGCCACCATCGTCCGGCGGGCCGGCGTGCTGGTGGGGGCCAACAGATAGATCAATCGAAGACCCGTCGCGGCCGCCGGCCCCTCGAGAGGCCCCGCTTCCTCCGGCGGCATATCCGGCACGATGAGGCCGTCCACGCCGGCATCCGCAGATTGCCGGAAGAACGTCGCCGCTCCCATTGCATGAATCGTATTATAGTAGGCCATGAGGACGAGGGAAACTTGCGTGCTGGTGCGCAGGGACGCGACGGTCCGGAGAATCTTGCGCAAGGAGGAGCCGCCCCGCAGGGCCCGCTCGCCCGCCGCCTGGATCACCGGCCCGTCGGCAATGGGATCGGAAAAGGGCACGCCCAGTTCGATCACGTCGGCCCCGGCCTTCTCCAGCTCCAGCACCAAGGCTTCCGTCTCCTGCAGCGACGGATCGCCGGCCATGATATAGGTGATCAGGGCTTTCTGCCCTTTGGCCTTCAACCGAGCAAATGTGGCATCAAGGCGGTTCATCTCTTCAATTTATTAATTTTGAATTATTTGGCTGAAATTCAACATTCACCATTAACAATTCACCAGTGGTGTCCGGTTAAGAACAGGGCGATTTTGCGAAACCCCAATAACAGTGCGGGTTCCATGAACTCTCAGGGTGTCTCCGATTTGAATAGACGCGAGCAGGTCTGCCAGCCTTTCGGCATTTCTT
>Ga0194120_10003648_pt1 | contig 24850 bp, 24 predicted proteins | sample TA2MahCa65mmetaG_FD_148642 | JGI IMG/M metagenome (GOLD analysis project Ga0194120, IMG submission 148642) | Freshwater microbial communities from Lake Tanganyika, Tanzania - TA2015019 Mahale Deep Cast 65m | ecosystem: Environmental > Aquatic > Freshwater > Lake | place: Tanzania: Lake... | reverse complement strand
GGCCCGCCGAAGCCGCCGCCCGCCTGCAGCGACATCCGATCGAAGTAGTAGAGCAGGTTGATGAAGAACCAGCCGAAGAGGATGGCGGCGAAGCCGATCACGACGTAGGCGATCGGCGACGCGAAGTAGCTCTTCAGCTCCTTGTGCGCGATGGCGAGGATGTTACTCATGGGCGGTCTCCGCGGGCGGTGCCGTCTCGGCCGGCGATTCTTCGGTCGTCAGCGAGAGGAAGATTTCCTCGAGGCTCATCCGCAGCGGGCGCAGCTCCAGCAGTCCCCAGCCGCGCTGGACGACCGCCGCCGCGAGCTGGCGGCGCACGTCCTCGCCGCTCCCGCTCTCCACTTCGTATCCGGTGACGCCGCCGCGGGTGTCGGCGGCGATGACGCGCGTCACGCCGGCCACGGTCTCGAGCGCGCTCTTCGCGTCGGCCCCCGCCGCGTCCACCTGCACGTACATCGTCTCCGATCCGCGGAGCTTCGACGTCAGGTTGTCAGGGGTGTCGACGGCGACCACGCGCCCCTTGTTGATGATGACCACGCGCTGGCACGTCTGGCTCACCTCGGGCAGGATGTGCGTGCTCAGGATGATCGTGTGGTCGCCGGCGAGCTGCTTGATGAGCTGACGCGTCTCGATGATCTGCTTCGGGTCGAGACCGGCGGTCGGCTCGTCGAGGATCAGCACCTCGGGGTTGTGCAGCAGCGCCTGCGCGAGGCCGACGCGCTGCCGGTAGCCCTTCGAGAGCTTGCCGCAGTGGCGGTCGGCCACGTCCGCGATGCGCGTCCGCTCCATCGACGACTCCACGCGCGACTTCCGCTCGCCGCGCGGCACGCCTTTGATCTTCGAGACGAACGTCAGGTAGTCGCGCACCGACATCTCGGGATAGAGCGGCGGCGTCTCCGGCAGGTAGCCGGTGCGCCGCTTGGCCTCGAGGGGCTGCTCGAAGACGTCGTAGCCGGCCACGACCGCCTTCCCTTCGCTGGGAGGCATGTAGCCGGTCAGCACGCGCATCGTCGTGGTTTTTCCCGCGCCGTTCGGGCCGAGGAAGCCGAGGATTTCTCCCCGCTCCACCCGGAAGCTGACATCGCTGACGGCGGTGAACGGCCCGTACCGCTTGGTCAGGTTCTGGACTTCGATCACGCTGGTTCGCTCCTCGTAACCCAGTAGGGTACCCTGAGATCGTGGCCGTTGCCGAGCCGGTGGCCTGCCCGACCTGCGAGCTTCATGCGGAAGCCGTCTTCCGCGTCGAGGGGATGGACTGCAGTGAAGAGGTCGTCATCCTCGAACGGCGGCTGAAGCCCCTGGAGGGGCTCGAATCAGTCTCGGCAGACCTGCTCGGACAGCGTCTCCACGTCAAATACGACGCTGCCAAGCTTACGACGTCCGTGATGGTCGATGCGGTCGGCCAGACCGGGATGCGGATGTGGCTCGAGCACGAGGAGCCCGCCGCCTCGGGGGCCGATGTCCGGCGCCGGTGGCGCCTCGTCCTGGCGTCGGGCGGGGCCATTGGCGCCGGCCTCGCGCTTTCAGCCGCCGGGCAGGCGGCCGCCTCAGCCGTCCTGCTGACGCTCGCCGCCGCGATCGGCGGGGTGTTTCCGGCGCGCCGGGCGGTGGCGGCGGTCCGGTCGCGCACCCTCGACATCAACACGTTGATGGTGATCGCCGTCGCTGGCGCGCTGGTTCTCGGCGAGTTCCTGGAGGCGGCCACGGTCGTCTTCCTGTTCGCGATCGCCCAATGGCTGGAGGTGCGGACGCTGGAGCGGGCCCGGCAGGCGATCCACGCGCTGCTCGACCTCTCCCCGCGTGACGCGCTCGTCCGCCACGGCGGGCACGAGCACCGCGTGCCGCTGGAGGAGATCGGGCTCGGCGACGAGATCATCGTCCGCCCGGGCGACAAGGTGCCGCTCGACGGCAGGGTGGTCCAGGGCGCCGGGGACGTCAACGAGGCGCCGCTGACGGGCGAGTCGCGGCCCGTCGACAAGCGTCCCGGCGACGAGGTGTATGCCGGCACGATCAACGGCCGCGGCGCGCTGGTGCTGCGCATCACACGGCTCGCGCGCGACACCCGGCTCGCGCGCATCATTCACCTCGTCGAGACCGCGCAGGCCAGCCGCGCGCCCGTGCAGTCGTTCGTCGATCGCTTCGCGCGCATCTACACGCCCGCCGTGCTGGCGCTCGCGCTGGCCGTCGCGCTCGTGCCGCCGCTGGCGCTCGGCGCCGATGCGGCCACCTGGATCTACCGCGCGCTCGTGCTGCTGGTGATCTCGTGCCCGTGCGCGCTCGTCATCTCCACACCCGTGTCGATCGTGTCCGCCCTCTCGGCCGCGGCCAGGAACGGCGTGCTCGTCAAGGGCGGCGCGTTTCTCGAGCGCCTGGGCGCCGTACGGATCGTCGCCTTCGACAAGACCGGCACGCTGACCAGAGGCGATCTGCGCGTCGTGGACGTGGTGACGACGGACGCCCTGCCAGCCGCCGAGGTCCTCCACTATGCCGCCGCGGTGGAATCGCAGTCGGAGCACCCGGTCGGCCGCGCGATCGCCGAGCACGCCCGTGCCAGTGCGATCCCCGTGCATCCGGCAGCCCGGTTCACGGCGCTGCCTGGTCTCGGCGCTGAAGGCGAGGTGCGCGGCCAGACGGTGCTCGTCGGCAATGAGCGCCTGTTCGCCGAGCGCGGCATCGCGGTCCCGGACGGGAAGGCGGGCGTCTTTGTGGCCATCGGTGGACGGCTCGCGGGCTCCATCGCGCTGGCCGACCGCCCGCGGGAGACCGCGCGCGAGGCCGTGGAGCTGCTGCGCGCGCAGGGCGTCCGCCGGATCGTGGTGGTGACCGGCGACCGCGACGATGCGGCCCGCGCCATTGCCGCCGAGGTCGGCGCCGACGAGCATCGCGCCGGGCTGCTGCCGGCCGAGAAGCACACGCTCGTCGGCTCGCTGCGCGAGCAGTACGGCACGCTGCTGATGGTGGGCGACGGGATCAACGACGCACCCGCGCTGGCCGCCGCGGACGTGGGGGTCGCGATGGGCGCCGCCGGATCGGATGTCGCGCTCGAGACCGCCGACGTGGCGCTGATGTCCGACGAGCTGCTGCGGCTGCCCTACGCGATCAGGCTGGCGCGCGCCACGCTGCGCAACGTCCGCACGAACGTGGCGATCTCGCTGGCGCTGAAGGCGGCGTTCCTCGTGATGGCGATTGCCGGCTCCGCGACGCTCTGGATGGCCGTGCTCGCGGATACCGGCGCATCGGTCATCGTCGTCGGCAACGCCCTGCGGCTGTTGCGAACCCGGTAGGCGGGTCGTGAAGGCCCGCCCTACGGCCCGTAGGGCGCCCCTTTACGGGGCGCCTGGCGCGGTTTCGACTTCTTCGTAGTGTCCGGCTTGAGCCGGACCACACACGGCGGTGCCGATCAACGTGGTCCGGCTCAAGCCGGACACTACGACGTTTCAGAAACCGCTCTAGAATGGCAGAACCGTCGGTCCCCAGACGATGTCGCCCCAGACGAGGCCGTCGTCTGCATCGCCCCACACGAGGCCGTCGCCCCACACGAGGCCGTCGCCCCACACGAGGCTGTCCTCGAGGTCGCCCCAGACCAGGCTCTGGCCCGTCGAGGTCGCGAGCCCAGGACCCCAGATGACCTTCGGCTCCCACACGGTGAACAGGTCGATCACGGGCCGCGACGGGTCGAGCGTGACGGTGTCTCCCCAGACCAGGCTGTCGCCCCAGGTGAGACCCTGCGCCCAGGCGTTCTGCCGGTACATCACGGAGTCGCCCCAGACGAGGCCGTCGCCCCAGACCAGACTCTGCGCCCAGTTGTAAATCCGGCTGCCAAGCTGCGTGGACGGAGAGACCGGCGTCTCGATCCACCACGTCCCCTTCGGCGCGCTCGGCTCGATCGCCTTCGCGAGCGTGATCGCGCCACCGCCGTTCAGCGTCCCCGTGCCCTGCTCGAGGATGTCGGGAATGCCGGTGCCGCTCGGCTTCACCTTTAGCGCCGTGTACTGCAGCAGCGCCTTGACCGTGTTCGGCGTGAGCGGCTTCGCCCATCCCTCGTCGAGACGGTTCTGCTGGATCATCAGCGCGACGATGGCCGTCGTCACCGCCGTCGACACGCTGGTGCCGCTCAGCTTCAGGTGCAGCGCTTTCTTCGCCCGCAGCTTCGCATTCGCGTAGAGCTTGGTTGACTGCGTCGTGACGCCGACCAGGCGGTCACCGGGCGCCACGATGTCGGGCTTGATGCGGCCGTCGTACCACGTCGGCCCGCGGGCGCTGAACGGCGCCACGTAGTCGTCGCTCAGGCTGACGGTGCCGTGCGAGATCGTCGCGCCGACCGTGATGGCGGACCGCGAGTTCGCCGGCGATCCGATGCCCGCCGTGCCGACCTGTCCGGTCAGCGGGTTGAGGCCGTTGTTGCCCGCGGACACGACGACGACGATGCCGGCGGCGACGGCTTTTTCGACGGCAGCCACGAGCGGGTCCGTGCCGGCCGGCTCGAAGATCGGGTGGCCGAGCGAGAGGTTGATGATGTCGATGCCGAGGCGCGTCCGGTTGGCGACCGCGAACTCGATCGCGGCGATGACGTCGCTCGTGTAGCCCTCGCCGTTGCCGTCGAGCACCTTCATCACGACCAGGCTGGCGCCGGTGGCGAGCCCCGGGTGGTAGCCCCCCGACGAGCGGCCGGAGCCTGCAATCAGGCTCGCCAGATGCGTGCCGTGGCCGTAGCCGTCCACCGACGGGTTGGGGCCGCCCGTGAAGTCGTAGTACGCCTTGACGCGCGCGTTGAGATCCGTGACGAGGTTGACGCCCGAGTCGATGAGCGCGATGCCGACGCCTGCGCCGGTGAGTCTCGAGCTGCCGATGCCGAGCATCGCGCGCAGCACGCCCGTGTCGATGTCCGGCGGCGTCAGGGGCGGAGCCGGCGTCCGGGGCGACTTCCTCGCCGCCGGCGCCGCGTTGGACCGAACCCTGGCGTTGGCCGACACCCAGAGCACGTCCGGGTTCTTCCGGACCGTCTCGATGTCCTCCGCGTGGAGGTCCACGGCCAGCGCGCCGATTGAATCGTGCTGCTGGACGATCCGGTCGCCATGCGCGGCGAACTGCTTCACGAGCCTCGCCGCGGCGCCGGGCCGGTGGCGGATGATGACGCGCGGCCGGCTCTCAGTTCGCTGCGCAGCCTCGACGGCGGCGTCCACCGGCGCCTTGGTCTGCGCGAACGCAGGCGCGGCGGCGGCCAGCGCTGCCAGCGCGACGACGAGCGATCGCAGGCTAAACATACGACCCCGGGCGAGCCTGGCTCGACGGCATCTTGATCGCCGTGGCGGGAAGCGACGCGCTGCGGCGGCTCTCCCGGGCAGTGGCGTGCGCCTGCTCGAGCGCCCGTCGGAGATCGGAAATCCCGAACGGCTTCGGGAGCACGCCGTCGAAGCCGTATTCGCCGTAGTGGGCGAGCACGGAGTCGTCTGCGTAGCCGCTGGTCACGACCACCGGCACGTCCTGGCGGATCTGCCGGATGTGGGGCACCGTGTCGCGCCCGCCCATGCCGCCGGGCACGGTCAGGTCGAGAATCACGAGGTCGAACGGCTTCTGGCCTTCGGCCTGGCGGAACTGGTCGATCGCGTCCGTCCCCGACGACGCGACCTCGACGGTATAGCCGAGGCTCTCGAGCATGTCGCGCGCGACGTCGGCGACTTCGGCGTCGTCGTCCATCAGCAGCACGCGCCCGGTGCGGTGCTCGGCGCTTTCCTTGCGCTCCTGCGCCTGCGCGGCCATCGTGCGCGTGGAGGCGGGCAGGTACACCGAGAAGCGCGCGCCGCGGCCCGCCTCGGATTCCACGGCGATGGAGCCGCCGTGCGCCTTGACGATCGAGTAGGAGATGGCCAGGCCGAGGCCGGAGCCCTTCTCCTTCGTCGTGAAGTACGGCTCGAAGATGTGGCTGAGATCTTCGGAGCCGATGCCGGGGCCGCCGTCCTGCACGGTGACGCGCACGTAGCGGCCGGGCAGCAGCGCCGTGCCGCCGGGAATGTCGATGCCGTCGAGCTCCACGTTCTGCAGCATCACGTCCACGACGCCGCCCTGCGGCATGGCCTGCATCGCGTTCAGCACGAGGTTGTGGACGACCTGGCCGATCTGCACGGTGTCCACTTCGGCCGCCCAGAGGTCGCGGTCGAGGGCGAAGCGCGGCGCCACGGTGGAGCCGCTCAGCGCGAAGCGCGTGCACTCCACGACCAGCTCGCGGACCGACGCGGTGGTCTTCACGGGCGCGCCGCCCTTGGCGAACGTCAGGAGCTGGTTCGTCACGCCGCGGGCGCGGACGCAGGCCGCCTCCGCATGCGTGAGGCGCGCGCGCAATCCCTCGTCGCCGGGGCGCAGCATCGTCTGCGCCAGCGAGAGGTTGCCGACGACGCCGATGAGAATGTTGTTGAAGTCGTGCGCGAGGCCGCCGGCCAGGACGCCGAGCGACTCGAGCCGCGCGGCCTTCGAGCGCTCGTGCTCGAGGCGGGCGGCGTCGCTGATGTCGCGGACGACCCACACCGCGCCGCCGATGCCGTCGCCGCTCAGCGTCGGCGTGCCGGTGATCTCGACCAGGCGCGTCGCCGGGCGGCAGCCGGGCGCGTCGTTGCGAAGGCGGATGGACACGCCCTCGGTGAGCACGCTCTGCAGCGCGGGCTCGTGGACCGCGGACGGGAAGCCGAGCGCGGCGAAGACCGAGGCGGCGGGACGCTCACGCGCCTCGTCCTCGCTCATGTCGGCCAGCGTCTGCGCCGCTTCGTTCATCAGCAGCACCGAGCCGTTGCGATCGACGGTCAGCACGCCGTCGCGGATGGTCTGCACCGTGACGGCCAGGCGGGTCTTGGCCAGTGCCAGGCGCTCTTTCTCGGCCGCGAGCGCCGCTTCCGACTGAATGGCGCGGGCGAGCGCTTCCTGCGTGGTCGCGACCATCGCGGCCAGCTCCTGCCCGTGCCGGCGCTCCTCGTCGATGCGCAGCACCGACATCTGGTAGGCGCGATAGGAGATGTAGAGCGGGGCCGCGGCGAGCGGCACCATCAGATACGCCTCGTGCTGCAGGATGAGCGCGATCATGCCGGCGACCACCGCCGCCACGAAGTAGCTCGGCGCGCTCCACAGGTACTCGCGGTGCCACGAGCGCAGCAGCGACACCTTGGTATTGGTCAGCGTGATCGCGCCGGCGATCAGCGTCGACTGCACCATGAAGTAGGCGAGCGCGGCGGCCGAGAGCGGGACGGCCGTCTCGACAACGCCCGGCTGGGTGATGCTGCCGCCGAGCGCGGTCCACGTCCATCCCGCGGCCCCGGCGGAAATCACCGCCGCCGCGACGCTGAACGCCGTCTTGTAGAGCGTGTGGCGCGGGCGCACCCGGAAGGTGGCCTGCATCAGCGTGCCCGCGCCGGCGATCACCAGCGCCAGCGGGATGCCACCCGTCAGCAGGGCGACGAAGTCCACCGCGCAGGTCGGGGTCAGCGTCGTGCTGCCGTTCACCTTCGAGAGCGGCAGGCGCAGCCGCACCAGGGCGGCCGCCGCGCTGGCGCACAGGAGCGCGGACGTCAACAGCGGCCGCGGGATTTCACGCGGTCCGAACGCCACGAGCAGCGCCGCGCCGGCGACGATGACGCCGCTGATATAGAGGGCGGTGAGGGCGCCGCGGACGCTCAGCGCGAACTCATGGCCTGCCAGGGTGATGCGCATGGAGGGCGTGGAAGTCCGGATGGCCATGATCCGCTAGTCCTCCAGCAAGCTGATGACGCTGTCGCCCCAAACCAGGCTGTCGTCGTCGCCCCAGACCAGGCCATCGTCGTCGCCCCAGACCAGGCTGTCTTCGTCGAGGTCGCCCCAGACCAGGCCGTCGTCATCGCCCCAGACCAGGCCGTCGTCGTCGCCCCAGACCAGGCCATCGTCGTTGGCGACGAGGCCGCCGCCCCAGACCACGTGGTTGCTCCAGACGCTGAAGGCGTCCACGACCAGATTGCTGCCGTGGAAGCTGTCGCCCCACACCAGGCCATCGTCGTCGCCCCAGACCAGGCCATCGTCGTCACCCCAGACCAGGCTCTGTGCCCACACGGGCAGGTTCCAGGCCAGCGTGTCGCTGGTGACGAAGTGATCGCCCCAGACGATCGACTGCGCCCACTGATGGACGGTGCCGGCGATGGTCGTGTACGGCGACACCGCCGTCTCGAGCCACGGCTCGCCGACCGGCGCGGCCGGGTCGATGGCGTGCGTCAGCTCGATGGCGCCTCCGCCGTTGATGCCGCCCGCGCCCTGCGCCAGCGCGTCGGGCGCGCCCGCCGGGCTCCAGGTCTGCGGCACCGGAATGGCGGTGTACTGCAGGATCGCCTTCACCGTGTTCGGCGTCAGGCGCGAGGAAGCGCCCTCGTCGAGCCGGTTGGCTTCGATCATCAGCGCCACGACGCCAGAGGCCACGCCGGCGGCCATGCTGGTGCCACTCAGCTTGATGTAGGGGAAGATGTCGGCGTGCAGCAGCGGGTTCTGGAACAGCGTTGACGTCGGGCTGTTGATCGCCACGAGGGCCTGCCCGGGCGCGACCACGTCAGGCTTGACGCGGCCGTCGTACCATGTCGGGCCGCGCGAGCTGAAGAGCGCGATCTCGTCGTCGGCGCGGCTCATGGTGGCCTTCGTCCGCATCGCTCCGACGGTCAGCGCCGACGGCGCGTTGCCCGGCGAGGTGATGCCGCCGTAGCCGACCTCGCCGTTCGCGTCGAGGCCCCAGTTGCCGGCGGACGTGACGACCACGATGCCGGCGGCCGCCGCGGCCTCGACGACCTGCACGAGCGGGTCGGTCTCCGGACGCTCGAACACCGGATGGCCGAGCGACAGGTTGATGACGTCGATGCCGAGCGCCGTCCGGTTCGCGATCGCGAATTCGATGGCGGCGATGACGTCGCTCGTGTAGCCCGAGCCATGGCTGTCGAGGACCTTGAGGCCGATCAGCCGCGCCTTCGGCGCGATGCCGATGTATTTACCGGACGAGAGATAACCGTTGCCGGCGATGAGGCCCGCCACGTGCGTGCCGTGGCCGTAGCCGTCGGACGGCGGCGCGGCGACGCCCCCCGCCGTGAAGTCGTGGAATGCGATCACGCGGTACGCGAGGTCCCACGTCTGCGCGATGCCCGAGTCGATCACCGCCACGCCGACGCCGGCGCCCTTCTGCCAGCTGCGAAGCCCCAGCGTCTTGCGCAGGTTCTGGCCATCCGTCGTGGCGGACGTGGCCAGCGTCGAATCCACGTACGCGATCGAGTCCGCCGTGACCGTCGACGACGCATCCGTGTCGGTGGTCGTGGATGTCGTGACCTCAGTGGTGTCCGAGAGGCTGACCGTGCCTCCATCCGACGTCAATCCGGTGCTCACGAGCGGGTCCTGCGTGTCGGTCGTGGCAAGCTGCGACTTGGTCCGCACGCGCGCGTCGTCCGAGCACGAGATGTCCTTCAGGCTGCAGATCTCGTTCAGCCGTCCCCGCTTCATCTCGACCGAGATCGCGCCGATGGAGCGGTGCTCCGCTTTGATCCGCTGGATACGGCCATTGAGCCTGCTCTTCGCGTTCGCCGCCGTTCCTCGGTACTTGACGATGACCCGAACCCGCTCGTCGGGGGACGCGGTGGTGTCGGCTGCCTTCGCGGCCAGCGAATTGTCGAATCGAGGTTTCGGGGTCGGGGAGGGCTTGCCCTGGGCCAGTGCCGGCCCGGCAACAATGGTCGCCAGTATGAGAGCGAGGAGAGACGTACGGTGGGTAAGCATCGCGGCCTGACACAGCAATCAGACCGCCACGGGTGGGTCGCGCTAAGTCGTTGATATTTGTCGGAAAAGCGCCTACGCGTGTCGCCTCCCCGTCCGTGTCGTCCGGACGGACTACAGCGTCGTTCTGTCGTCAGTTGTCAGTTTTCTGTGCAAATCCGGTGGATCCTGGACATGTCGGTGGACCGACACCGGATCCGGATTTCCGACCGTGTCGGCCCGTCGATCTTCGCCTCAGGATCGCCGGTTGCTGAAGAAGTGTCCCTGCACGAACTCGTCCACCGCGGCCTGGTCCGCTGCGTCGAGGCGGGTGAACTGCAGCCCCATCCCCATGCGCCGGTCCATCCAGGCCACGCGGGCGTCCGCCTCGACCTCCTGCTTTCGGCCCGGAAGACGGAAGCGGACTTTGAGCTCGGTGCCCGGCTCCGGCGGGCTCGTGGTGCGGACGGCGAGGCCGCCGTGGCTGATGTTCAGGCTGACCGCGGACGCGATGGTATTGCCGATGCGATAGGACAGGGAAATCCCGAGCACCACACGCGGGCTCGATCGCCGGTTGAAGTCCTCGGGGAAGAGATGCGGCGCGAGCGACGGGACGATGTGCTGCACGGCCGTGTACTCGTTCACGTAGCCCGCGACGCCGAGCGCCGAGAGCTCCCGCACTTCGCCCGCGTTGGCGATGGTGCCGCTGAAGACGACGATGGGCGCGCGGAAGCCGTCGATCGTGCGGAGCGAGCGCACGAGCTCGATGCCTTGCGCCTGCGGAAGCCGGAGATCGAGGACGACGAGGTCGATCTCGGCGGCGCCGGCGCGGATGCGCGTGACCAGCTCGGCGCTGCTGGTGACGGTTGTCGGCCGGTGTCCCGCGCCCTCGAGCGCGGTCCTGAACCGGTCGCGCACGAACGCGGTGTCGTCCGCGACGATGACGCGCTTTGCCGACGCCGCCAGCACGTCAGAGGACATCCCGTGTTGCGTATCGGCCGGGCCGCGAAATAGCGTTAGGGTATAATTTCAGCTTTGATTTCGGCGGAAAAGCCCGCCGCATGGAGCCGCCATGGCGACCTGCCCCGAGTGCGAATTCGACGAGATTGACACGGAGGACCTCGAAGAGGGTGATGCCGTGAGCTGTCCGGAATGCGGGAAGAGTCTCGTCTTCGCGGGCAACGACGAGGTCGAACTCGCCGACGATGATGACGACGACGACGACGACCTCGACGACGACGACGATGAGGAGGAGCTCGGGGACGACGACGACGATGATGTCGACGACGAGGACGACCTCGACGAGGAAGAAGATTTCGACGAGTGACCTGGAAGGGCGCGAGCGCCGCCTTCACGAGCTGCTCGCGTCGTTCGATTCCGTCGTCGTGGCGTTCAGCGGCGGCGTAGACAGCGCCTACCTGGCGTCGGCGGCCACGCGGGTCCTCGGGGACGCCGCGCTCTGCGTCACGGCCGACAGCCCCAGCTACCCGGATCATCATCGCCAGCTCGCGCTGGCCGTCGCGCGCGCCTGCGGCCTGCGCCACGAGATCATCAGCACGGCGGAAGTGGAGCGGCCCGACTACCGCGCCAACCCGGTCAACCGCTGCTACTACTGCAAGCACGAGCTCTACGGCGTGCTGTCGCGCCTCGCGGCGGAGCGCGGGATTCCCGTCATCGTCGACGGCAGCAACGCCGACGACCGCGGCGACTACCGTCCCGGGCGCCAGGCGGCGCGTGAGTTCGGCGTGCGCAGCCCGCTCGACGAAGCGGATCTCGCCAAGGACGACATTCGCGAGCTGTCGCGGCGCGCCGGGCTGCCGACGTGGGACGAGCCGGCGTCGGCGTGTCTCTCCTCCCGCATCCCGTATCACTCCGAGGTCACGCCCGAGAAGCTGCGCATGATCGAGCGCGCCGAGGACGTGCTGCGCGAACTCGGGTTCCGGGTCTGCCGCGTGCGCCACCATTCGCCTTCGCCTTCGGCTTCGGCGGAACAGGCGTTGGCGCGGCTCGAGTTCGGCGTGGACGAGATGCCGCGCGCGCTCGAGCCCGAGCTGCGCGCGCGCATCGTGCGGGAGCTTCGCGCGCTCGGGTACGAGCACGTCACGATCGACCCGCAGGGGTATAGGATGGGCAGCCTCAATGAGGGTCTTCGGCTTCGCCCCACCTGAGGCAACTCCCAACTCCCAAGACGCCAACTCCCAAACACCTTGGGACTTGGGAGTTGGACGTTGGGCGTTGACGATTGCGGCTGTTTACGGCGCTGCTCATCTCCCCTTTTTCGCGCCTTCCCTCGAAGACATCGACTCGATCAATTTCGCGCTCGGCCTGCGCGACTTCAATCCCGGACTCCACCAGCCGCATCCGCCCGGGTATCCGGTCTACATGGCGCTCGCGCGCGTCGTGTATTCGCCGGTGACGTGGCTCGAGTCGGCGATGCCGCGCGCGACGGCGGAGGCGCTGACGCTGGGGCTGCTGTCGGTGATTGCCGGCGCGGTGGCCATCGTCGCCGCCGCGCAGGTGTTTGCGTCGCTCGGCCCGCGTACGACCGCGCGCTGGGGCACGGCGCTGCTGGCGGCGTCGCCGCTGTTCTGGATCCAGGGGCTGCGCCCGATGAGCGACATGCCGGGGCTGGCGTTCGCGCTGGCCGCGCAGGCGCTCGCGCTGGCGGGGCTGAGGCCGCCGCCTCACGACTGCCGCGATCGTCGCGGGGCTGGCCGCCGGGCTGCGCGTGCAGACGCTGATGCTCACGGTACCGCTGCTGCTGTACGCGGTACTGAGACACGCCACAGAGACACAGAGCCACAGAGAAAAAATACGCCTCTGTGTCTCTGTGTCTCTGTGGCCCGTGACCGGCTTCGCGATCGCGTGTCTCGCGTGGGCCGTTCCGCTCGTGATGTTGAGCGGCGGCATCGGCGGCTACCTGCAGGCGCTCGGCACGCAGGCCGGCGAGGACTTCGCCTACGTGGACATGCTGTGGCTCGATCCGACGCCGCGCCGCCTCGCGTTGGTCCTCTACGAGACGTTCGTGCTGCCGTGGTCGTCGGTGCCGCTGGCCGCGGCGGTTGCCGTCGCCGCGGCGGTCGGCGCCGTCATGATGGTGCTGCGCGAGCCGCGCCGGCTGGCGCTGCTGGCGACGGCGTTCGTCCCGTACACGGTGGCGCACATGCTGGTGCAGGAGACCTTCATGGTGCGCTACGCGCTGCCGGCCCTGCCGCTCGTCGCGTACCTGGCCGCGCGCGGCATCACGGCCGCCGGGCGCGCGGCGCCGTTCATCGCGGTTCCTGTCGTCGCCGCGTCCGTGTTGATTGCCGCGCCGGCGAGCGTGGCGTATGGACGCGAACCGCATCCCGCGTTCCGCGCCATCGCCGACGCGTCGCGGCGCGCGCGGACGGATCCGCCCGCGCACGTCTACACGCATTTCGGTCTCTGGCGCGCGCTGCAGGCCGACGGCGGCGCGCCGCAGGCCGGAGGCACGGGGCTGCCCGTCGTCCCGCCGCGGTGGCAATACGAATGGCTCGGCCCGGTCGAGTACTGGAAGAGCGGCGGCACCGCCCCGGTCTGGTTCTTCGGCGATCCCAGGCGCACCGACCTCGCGCTGATCGATCCGCGCAGCCGCGCCGATGTCGTCCGCTACCGGTCGGCGGTGACCGGGCGCCCGGAGCTGAACGGCCTGCGTCCGGTGGGAGCGGACTGGTACCGCATCGGGCCGCCCGGGTGGTTTGCCGGCGAGGGCTGGTCGCTGACGCCGGAAACCGGCGGGCTGGCGCGCGCGACCGCGCGCGGTCCCGACCACCGGCCGATCGAAGCCTGGGTCCGGCGCCGTCCCGGACCGATGCACCTCGTCGTGGGCGGGCGTCACCTCGGAACCGCGGGCGACCCGCCGGCGCGGTTCGAGCTGGCCGTGGACGGCGTCGTCCGCGACGCCTGGACGCTGACGCTCGAGGACACCAACTTCCTGCGTTTCCTGGATCTTCCGGAGGGCATTGCCGGCGGGGACGGAGACTTTGCGCGCGTGACGATCGTCGCACGCACGGATGGCGGAGACATCCGCCGCGCCGCGGTCGCCGTAAGACAGTTTGACATCCAGTCGGCGCAGGACATGGTGTACGGGTTCGGAGAAGGCTGGCACGAAGCGGAGTACGACCCGGCGAGCGGCCGCAGCTGGCGCTGGACGAGCGATCGGTCCGTGCTGCGGTTCAAGGGACCGCCGCACCCAATCCGGCTGTCGCTGCGCGGCGAGTCCCCGCTGCGCTATTTCGACACGCCGCCCACCGTGCGCGTGACCGCCGCGGGGCGCGTCATCGGCGAATTCAGCCCTTCGGCCGACTTCGAGTGGAGCGTGGACGTCCCCGCCGCCGACGTGGTGAACGCGGGCGGGGCGATTGCCGTAGAGTGCAACCGCGTGTACCTCCCGGGGGAGGCGGAGGGCACCGCGGATGCGCGCCGGCTGGGTCTCCGGCTCTACGACGTGCGCGTCTCTCCGGTCCTTCCTTGATTGACAGGCCGATCCGGGAGACGTAATCTCAGTGCGGCACTCAAACGAAGGTTAAACGCAGGAGAAGTCCACTGATGAAACTGCGCTCTTCAGTGCTGCTCACGGCCGTTGCGCTGTTGATCGTCTTGACGGTGACGGCATGTGGCAGGCGAACGCCGCCACCCGCGCCACCACCGCCCGCGCCACCGCCGCCCGCGGCTGCTCCGGCGCCACCTCCACCGCCGCCGCCACCGCCGCCGCCCGCGCCCGCGCCGCCACCGCGGCCGCTGACCGAGGACGAGATCTTCGCGAGGATGACGCTGGACGAGCTGAACGCGAAGATGCCGCTCGGCGACGCGTTCTTCGACTACGACATGTCGACGATTCGCGACGACGCGCGGGGCGTTCTGCAGAGGAACGCGGAGTACCTCAAGCGCTGGCCGTCGACGCGCGTCTCGGTCGAAGGCCACGCCGACTCACGGGGCACCAACGAGTACAACCTGGCGCTCGGCGAACGCCGCGCCGCAGCGGTCAGGGAGTACCTCATCAGCCTCGGGATCGACGGGGGCCGCATGGTGACGATCAGCCGCGGCGAGGAAACGCCGCAGTGCACCGAAGAGAACGAGACCTGCTGGCAGCGGAACCGCCGCGGCCACTTCGTCTTTACGGCGAAATAGCCCGAGGCCGGCAGGGCCAGTACGGCGGGTGAGGTGGAGGGGGTGGGCCTTCCCCAGCCTCCCCACTCGCCGTACCTGCCTCACCCGCCCTGCAACTCTCTCACAATCGTTTCGGCAGCCTTCCTCGGGTCGGGCGCGCCGATAATCGGCCGCCCGACCACGATGTAGCTCGCCCCCGCCCGCACCGCCTCGGCCGGCCCCATCGTCCGCGACTGGTCGTTGCGCTCGGCTCCCGCCGAGGCGCCCCTGATGCCCGGTGTCACGATCGTGAAGCCGTCGCCGCACGCCGCGCGGATGGACGCCGTCTCGCGCGGCGACGCCACCACGCCGGCCAGCCCGGCCGCTTTCGTCATCCGGGCGAGCGCCGTGATCTGGTCCAGCACGGGCCGTTCGACGCCGATGTCGTGGAGCGCCGCTTCGTCCATGCTCGTCAGCACGGTGACCGCGATGAGGAGCGGCTGCGGGCGTCCGAGGCGCGCGGCCGCGTCGCGGCCTGCCGCGGCCGCCGCCCGCATCATCGCCGTGCCGCCCGAGGCGTGCACGTTGATCATCCATGCGCCCGTCTCGACGGCGGACTCGATCGCCTGCGCGACCGTGTTCGGGATGTCGTGGAACTTGAGATCCAGGAAGACGCGCGCGCCCGCGTCCACCAGCCGCCGCACGAGCGCGGGGCCTTCGAGGGTGAACAGGCGGCTGCCGACCTTGAAGCCGCCGGCCAGGTCCCGCAGCGACGTGGCGAGCTCGTACGCGCGCCGGCCGCTTTCCACGTCGAGGGCCACGAGCAATCGTTCAGACATCGGCGCCGATCACCTCACTGATGCTGGAGACGCCGTCGCGCGCCAGGCGCTCGCCGAGGCCGCGCACGATGCGCGCCACGACGCCGGGTCCCTCGTAGATCAACCCTGTATACAGTTGCACGAGCGACGCGCCCGCGCGCATCCGCTCGTACGCATCGTCGGCCGTGAAGATGCCGCCGACGCCGACGATCGGCGCGCGGCGTCCGACGTGCGCGAAGAGCGTGCGGCACGCGCCGGTGGCCATCGCCTTGAGCGGCGCGCCGCTCAACCCGCCGGTCTCGCCGGCGACGTGCGCGGGCGCGCGGAGGCCGCTGCGCGACACCGTCGTGTTGGTGGCGATGATGCCCGCCGCGCCGCCCTCGAGCGCCGCGTCCACCGATCCGAGCAGATCGGCGGATGTCATGTCGGGCGACACCTTCACGAGCACCGGGATCGTCTTGCGCGTGGTGATCTCGCGCGCGCGGGTGACGACCTGCTCCACGAGCGCGCGGAGCGCGCGGCCTTCCTGCAGGTCGCGCAGCCCGCTGGTGTTGGGCGAGCTGACGTTGACCACGAAGAAATCCGCGTAGGGGTGCAGCACTTCGACGGTGCGGACGTAGTCGTCGGCGGCCTGTTCGTTCGGCGTCTGCCGGTTGCGCCCGAGGTTGATGCCGATCCGCGGGGCGATCGGGAGCGCCGCGGCAAGATTGGCCGCCACGCCGCTGGCGCCCACGCTGTTGAAGCCGAAGCGGTTGATGATGGCGCGGTCGTCCGGCAGGCGGAACAGGCGCGGGCGCGGATTGCCCGGCTGCGGCCGCGGCGTCACCGTGCCAATCTCGACGAAGCCGAATCCGAGCGCGGCCCACGCCGGCGCCGCCGTGCCCTGCTTGTCGAGCCCGGCCGCGAGGCCAACGGGGTTGTCGAAGGACAGGCCGAAGACCTGCTGCGCCAGCCGTCCGTCGGTGGGCGCGCGCGGCAGCCACCGCAGTGCGTTGACCGCCCATGGCCGGCCGAGCGCCGCGATCGTCAGCTCGTGCGCGCGTTCGGCATCGAGCGCAAAGAGCGCCGGGCGAACAAGCGATGTATAGACGGTCAATGCGCGTCAGGCATCTTCGAGCGCCTTGACGTCGGCGAGGTCCTTCGGCCGGCCGGCGGCGCGCTTGTTGACGACGAGGTCCGAGCGTCCGATGAACCGCACCGCGACATCCCCATAATGGCCCGTCACCGCGCCGCGGCCCACCGGCTCGTACTCGATTCCCGTGAGCTGCAGCAGCACGTCGATCTGGAAGGGAGGCTCGCCGAGCCGCAACGTGGCTCGCGTTCGCGCCCATACCTCCGGATTGATGCGCGCGGCGAGGTCAGGCACGCCAAACAGCTCCACGGCGGCTTTCATGCGAAGCAGATTGCCATGCGTCGGCCGGACGAAGACGTCGAAGTCGAGGCTGTAACGGGGAACGCCGTGGAATGCCACGGCTTCGCTGCCGACCACCACGTAGTCGACGGCGCACCGGTTGAGACACTCGCAGAACTGCGCGAATGTCTCCGCCGGCGGCCGCCGCTGTGCCATCACCGCCAGGCGTCGTCGAGCGCGAGGAAGCGCCAGGTCCAGGTGACGGGACCGGTGACGGCGCCGTGGCGGCGGCGGCGGTATTCGGCCGCCTGCGCGAGGCGCTCGGCCGCCGGTCGCGACCGCCAGTAGGCGCCCTGGCGCGCGTCGTGATCGGCCCAGTGCCGTTCCGGAGACTCGAACGTCCAGGTCAGGCCGTTCGTGCTGTCGCGCCCGGATCCGCCGGCCGTGGGCGCCGCATCACCGGGTGAGTCGTCGGCCATCTCTCTGATCTTAAGACGAGCGGCCCGCGGGGTGTACCCCGTGGACGTCATCGAGCGAGAACGGCGCGGGGGCGAACGAGCGACGTGTGGAGGTTCAATGCGTCGGCGAGCCAGCAACCACCATCGGCAGCGGCACGAGGTCACGTCTCACGGCGTCGAGCACAAAGCCAAGGGATTCGAGCGTGACGACGCCCAACAGCGTGGCGTCGCCTGGCTCGCCGAAGATGACCGGCGCCGCGCCGCGCTGGTTCTTGTAGAAGAACAGGGCGTCCCCGCGCTCCCGCTCGATGCTCGACCCGTCCGCGAGGCGGAACCGCTGGCGTGAGTGCGGCTCGATGCCGAGGCGGACGAGGACGTCGCGGGGAACGAACGAGTACACCGCCCCGGAGTCCACCAGAAACTCCACCTGTTCGCGGGTCCCGGGAAGGGCGGGATTCGCGACGTCGAGCGACAGTGCCGTGAGTCCCACGATCCAAGCGTAACATCGTCGGCGGGAACCCTGCTCCGCTCCGCCGCGGCGCTTCCAGCATCTACGGCTTCGAGGCAGCCACCGTCGCAGGGGCCGGCTGCCGGCGGTGATATACTCAGCGCAACTCTTTAACTGCGGCCCTGCGAGACCGCAAAGAGGTGCACATGCCCACCGTCGTCATGGATGCGGACCGTATCGGCCGCACCCTCACCCGCATCGCCCACGAAATCGTCGAGCGCAACAAGGGCGTGGACGGCCTCGCCCTGGTCGGGATCCGCACGCGCGGCGTCCACCTGGCGCGCCGCCTCGCGCGCAGCCTGAAGGACATCACCGGCGACGACGTGCCGACCGGCGCGCTCGACATCACCCTTTACCGCGACGATCTGATGCGCCACGCCGTCGGCCCGCAGCCGCTCGTGCGCAGCACCGAGATCGCCTTCTCGATCGACAGCCGCACCATCCTGCTCGTCGACGACGTGCTCTACACGGGCCGGACGACGCGGGCGGCGCTGGATGCGCTGATCGACTTCGGGCGGCCCCTTGCCATCCAGCTCGTCGTGCTGGTGGACCGCGGCCATCGGGAGCTGCCCATCAAGGCGGATTACGTCGGAAAGAACCTGCCGACCTCCCGCGAGGAGAGCGTGCGGGTGTGCCTGCAGGAGACCGACGGCCGCGATGAAGTGGTCCTGCAGGGAGGTGCCGCATGAGCGCGCCGGTCTCTACACCTGTGGACGAGCAGCCGGGCGTCACGTCGCTCCGGCGCAAGGATCTGCTCGGCATCTCCGACCTGAGCCCCGAAGAGATCTCGCTCATCCTGGATACCGCGGTGGCGATGAAGGAGATCGGCTCGCGTCCGATCAAGAAGGTGCCCGCGCTGCGCGGCAAGACCGTGGTGAACCTGTTCTACGAGCCGAGCACGCGGACGCGGACCTCCTTCGAGATCGCCGAAAAGCGGCTGAGCGCGGACACGCTCAACATCGCCGTGGCCTCCTCCAGCGTGGTCAAGGGCGAGACGCTCGCCGACACCGCGCTCAACATCGAGGCGATGCAGCCGGACATGATCGTGATGCGGCACTCGTCCTCGGGGGCGTGCCACCTGCTGTCGCGCATCTGCCGCTCGGCGATCATCAACGCCGGCGACGGCATGCACGAGCACCCGACGCAGGCGCTGCTCGACGCGTTCACCATCAAGGAGCGCAAGGGCCGGCTCGAGGGGCTGAAGGTGGCGATCGTCGGCGACCTGCTGCACAGCCGCGTGCTGCGCTCGAACATCCACCTGCTGACGAAGATGGGCGCCGACGTGTGGGTGTGCGGCCCGCCGACGCTGTTCCCGGCGGACGTCGCGCGCTTCGGCGTGAAGGCCACGAGCAGCGTGGACCAGGCCGTGGCCGATGCCGACGTCGTCATGCTGCTGCGGATTCAGCTCGAGCGGATGGAAGGCGCGTTCTTCCCGTCGCTGCGCGAGTACTTCAACGTGTTCGGGATGACCACGGCGCGGCTGCGCCGCGCGAAGCCGGACGTGATGATCATGCACCCCGGCCCCATGAACCGCGGCGTCGAGATCGCCTCGGACGTGGCCGACGGTCCCTACTCGGTCATCCTCGACCAGGTCGCCAATGGCGTCGCCGTGCGCATGGCCGTCCTGTACCTGCTGGCCGGCGGCGGAGCGGATCATGAAGCGGCTGCTTAAGGGCGGACGGGTCGTCTCACCCGCCGACGGGATCGACGGCACGTGCGACGTGCTCATCGACGGCGAGCGCATCGCGCGCGTCGGGCGCGACCTGCCGGCCGACGGCGCTGTCGTCGTGGAGGTTCCCGCCGGCCTCGTCGTCTGTCCCGGCTTCATCGACATGCACGTGCACCTGCGTGAGCCGGGGCAGGAGCACAAGGAGACCGTTGCGACCGGGACGGCCGCCGCGGTCGCCGGCGGCTTCACGGCCGTCGCGTGCATGCCGAACACCAGCCCGGTCAACGACGACGCGAACGTCACGGCGTACATCCTGGCGAAGGCTGCCGCGGCGAACCTGGCGCGCGTCTATCCGATTGGCGCGGTCTCGCGCGGCTCGAAGGGCGAGCTGCTGGCCGACATCGCCGAGCTGAAGCAGGCCGGCTGCGTCGCCATCACCGACGACGGGCACCCCGTGGCGACGGCGCTGCTGCTGCGGCGCGCGCTGGAGTACGCGCGGATGTTCGACATGCCCGTGATCGAGCACTGCGAGGATCCGTCGCTGAAAGGCGACGGGGTGGCGCACGAGGGGTACTACGCGGCGCAGCTCGGGCTGCGCGGGATTCCGGGCGCGGCGGAGGCGCTGGGCGCCGAGCGCGGCGTCCTGCTGGCCGAGGCGACCGGATCCGCGTTTCATGTCGCGCACATGAGCGCGCGCGCGTCGCTGCGCGCCGTGCGCAAGGGCAAGGACGCGGGCATCCGCGTGACGTGCGAGGTGGCGCCGCACCACTTCACGCTGACCGACGAGTCGCTCGCGACGCCGATCGCCTACGACACCAACACCAAGATGAACCCGCCGCTGCGCGAGGCCGCCGATCGCGACGCCATGGTGGCCGGGATTGCGGACGGGACCGTGGACGCCATCGCCACCGACCACGCGCCGCATCACTACGACGAGAAGAAGGTCGAGTTCGACCGCGCGCCCTTCGGCATTGTCGGCCTCGAGACCGCGGTGCCGCTGTCGCTCGATCGGCTGGTGCACACGGGCGTCATCCGCCTGCCGCGTCTCGTCGAGCTGCTGTCGGTGAATCCGGCGAGGATCCTGCGCGTGCCCGGCGGCTCGCTGGCCGGGGGCGCCGCGGCGGACATCACGATCATTGCGCCCGACCTGCGCGTCCGCATCGAGGCGTCGCGGATGCGGTCGCGATCGAAGAACACGCCGTTCGACGGCTGGGAGCTGCGCGGCGGCGTCGCGGCGACGCTGGTCGGCGGCCGGCCGCTGTTCGTGAATCCCGACGTGCCGTTGCGCCTTGACTGACCTCCGGATCGATCCCGCCACGCCGCAGGACACGCCGCTCCTCCTGCGGCTGATCCAGGCGCTCGCGGAGTACGAGCGCATGACCGACGAGTGCGTGACGACCGAAGCGAACCTGCGCGAGGCGCTGTTCGGCGCACGGCCCGTGGCCGACGCGGCGATTGCGCGTCTGGGCGGCGAGCCGGTCGGCTACGCGCTGTGGTTCTACAACTACTCCACCTTCCTCGGCCTTCCCGGCCTGTACCTCGAGGATTTGTTCGTGCTGCCCGAGGAGCGCGGCAAGGGCGTCGGCAAGGCGCTGCTCGCGTATCTCGCGCGCGTGGCGGTGTCGCGCGGATGCCGGCGGGTGGAGTGGGTCGTCCTCGACTGGAACGAATCGGCGATCCGCTTCTACCACAGCCTCGGCGCACGGCCGATGGACGGCTGGACCATCTATCGCCTGACCGGCGACGCGCTGACCCGCCTCGCCGAGCAGTGAGCGTCATCCAGGTCTCCGGCATCAGCAAGAGGTACGGAAGGACCGTCGCGTTGGACGACGTGTCGTTCGAGGTCGAGCAGGGCGAGATCTTCGGGCTCATCGGCCCGAACGGCGCCGGCAAGACGACCGCCATGGAGTGCCTCGAAGGCATCCGCGTGCCCGACCGCGGCGCGATCTCGGTGCTCGGCGTCGACCCGTGGCGGGGGCTGCGCGCGCTGCAGCACCGCATCGGCGTCCAGCTGCAGGAGGCGCAGCTGCAGAAGCGGATCAAGGTCGGCGAGGCCGTGCGCTTCTGGGCCTCGCTCTACCCGCGCCACATGGACGGCGATCAGCTCCTCGAGCAGCTCGGGCTCGGCGACCGCACGCACGTGTGGTTCATGTCGCTGTCGGGCGGGCAGAAGCAGCGGCTGTTCATCGCGCTCGCGCTCATCAACGACCCGGAAGTCGTGTTTCTCGACGAGCTCACCACCGGGCTCGACCCGCAGGCGCGGCGCGCCATCTGGGAGCTGGTGCGCGGCATCCGCCAGCGCGGCAAGACCGTGGTGCTGACGACGCACATGATGGAGGAGGCGGAGAAGCTCTGCGACCGCGTGGCGATCGTCGAGCGCGGGCGCGTGATCGACGTCGACACCCCCGCGCGCCTCGTCGCCCGGCACTGCCCGAACCGGACGGTCCTCGTCACCACCGACGATCCGTCGGCGGAGGCGCGCTTCCGCGTGCTGCCGCAGGTGGATGAGGTCAGCCGCGCGGAGTCCGTGATCACCGTCCGCGGGCGCGACGAGGTCGTGACCGCCGTCATCCAGTGCGTCTCGCAGCACCGCATCCACGTCACGGGCTTCCACACCGAGATGCCGACGCTCGAGGACGTGTTCCTCACGCTGACCGGCCACCGGATCCGGAACTGATGCGATGCTGAAGGGGCTGTGGAAGCTGACGTGGCTGGAGATCAAGATCTTCCTGCGCGAGCCGCTCGGCGTCATCGGCTCGATCGTCATCCCCGCCGTTCTCTTCCTCGCCCTCGGCCGCATCGTCACCTCGCGGCCGGTGCGCTTCTCGAACCGCCTGACGGACTTCGTCATGGTCGGCCTGCCGGTGTTCGTGTCCGTGATGATCGCGATCAGCACGGCGCTGTCGCTGGTCACCATCATGGCGATCTACCGCGAGGGCGGCATCCTGAAGCGCCTGCGCGCGACGCCGCTCCGCCCGCACACGATTCTGGCGGCGCACGTGATGGTGAAGCTGTTCATGACGCTGGTCACACTGGCGATCGTCATGGCGGTGGGCGCGCGCTACTACCCGGTGACGGTGGACGCCAGGTTCGTGAGCTTCGCGGGCGCGCTGCTGTTCAGCACGCTGAGCATCCTCGGGATGGGCTTCCTCATCGCGAGCCTTGCGCCGTCCGGGCGCTTCGCGCAGCCGCTCGGCAGCCTCATCCTCTACCCGATGATCGGCCTCTCCGGGCTCTTCGTCCCGGTCGAGGAAATGCCCGACGCGATGCAGCGGATCGCGAGCGCGCTGCCGCTGACCTACGCGGTGTCGCTGCTGCGCGGGGCGTGGCTCGGTGACGCCTGGTCGCTGCACATGGGCGACATCGGGGTTCTCACGGTCGTGTTCATCGCGTGCTCGGCGCTCTCGGCCAGGCTGTTCCGATGGCAGTAGCGGTACTCGATGAACGCCTGAACACGCTCTATCGATCCTTCGACCACGTCACCTCCGCCACCGATCCCGTGCACATCGTCCGGCGCTACGCCGCGCCCGGGGATCGCGAGGTCGTCGGCTTCTGCGCGGCGGGGCTCGCGTTCGGGCGCGTGGCGAGCGTGCTGAACTCCGTCGAGTCGCTGATGGCGGTGATGGGACCGCATCCGGCGGCGTTCGTGCGCGCGTTCGACCCCGCGCGCGCGGCGGAGCGCCTGCATCCGCTCGTGCACCGGTGGATTCGCGGACAGGACCTCGTGGCGCTCGTGCTGGTGCTGCAGCGCATGCTGCGCGAGTCGGGATCGATCGAGCGCTTCTTCACTGACGGCGACGATCCGTCCGCGCCGGATGTCGGCCCCGCGCTCGACTCGTTCTCGACGCGCGCGCTGGCCACGGACCTCCGTGCTGCGTATGGACGGATGCCGAGGCGCCCCGGCGTCTGCTACTTCTTTCCGCGCCCGTCCGCCGGCAGCGCGTGCAAGCGGCTGAACCTGTTCCTGCGGTGGATGGTGCGGAAGGACGCGATCGACCTCGGCGTCTGGAAGACCGTGGCGCCGTCGCGCCTCATCGTCCCGCTCGACACGCACGTCATCCGGCTCGGTCGCTGTCTCCGCCTGACCCGCTACGTCGGCCCCGGGTGGAAGATGGCGGCCGAGATCACCGCCGCGCTGCGCGAGATCGACCCGCGCGATCCCGTCCGCTACGACTTCTCGCTCTGCCACGTCGGCATGATGAACGCGTGCGGCTTCCGGCAGGCGAAAGGCGATCGCGACTGCCCGTTGAAAGGCCTCTGCCGCCCGCGACAGCGCAAGTAGGCGGCGAAGAAACAGGGATTCGCACGATACTCATGGCGCGATGATCCGTTTCGTCGCGGCGGTCTTTGCCTCGGTCCTGCCGCGCCGTTACTGGCGCCGGCTGGACGCCGTCGTGCCGGTGGCGCGCGCGGCGCTCGTCTCCGGCATTGTCAGCATGCTGGGCGCGGCCGCGGTCGCGATTCCAGCCTATCTGCAGTTCACGGAGGCGTCGTCGCGCGCCGCCGTCCAGGCCATGCTGCGGGCAACCGGATGGCGTCCGCCGGATGGGGCCGCGGCCCCGTCGGTCGATGCTGCCATGGGCGGGTGGATCGGCACCTGGTTCTCCCCGATCGCGTTCCTCCTCTTCACGCCGGCCGGCCTCCTGAGCGCCTACTTCATGGTGACCGGCCTCTTTCGCGCAGTCTCCGCATACGTGGACGATGCGCGGGGGGATCCGGTGCTGACGGCAATCGACGCGCTCGTGCGTCGATCGAGGACCCGTGCGCGGACGCGGCGCGAGCGCGAGGCGCGCGAGGCGCTGGAAGGGCCCGAGGTGCGGGACAGGCTGGTCACCGGCAGCGCCGCAGGCTTTCCGGAGGCGGACTTCGTGGTCGTCGCGTCACGCCGGAAACCGGACTGGGAGCCCGGCGCGTTCATCATCACGGCGGAGAAGTGGTACCGCCTCGGCGAGCCGGCGGAGCGCCAGATGCCCGGCGGCCTGCGCACCTTCTATCCACTGACGGAGATCACGGATCACGAAGTGCTCCGTCGCGGCGTTCCCTACGAGCTCCCGCCCCTGAGCGGTCCGGCGTCGAAGTCCGGCTAAGGCAGGGAGTCGGGCCTGGAGCGGTTTCTGAAACGTCGTAGTGTCCGGCTTTAGCCGGACCAAGTTGATCGGCGCCGCCGTGTGTGGTCCGGCTAAAGCCGGACACTACGAAGAA
>Ga0194120_10003638_pt1 | contig 24910 bp, 18 predicted proteins | sample TA2MahCa65mmetaG_FD_148642 | JGI IMG/M metagenome (GOLD analysis project Ga0194120, IMG submission 148642) | Freshwater microbial communities from Lake Tanganyika, Tanzania - TA2015019 Mahale Deep Cast 65m | ecosystem: Environmental > Aquatic > Freshwater > Lake | place: Tanzania: Lake... | reverse complement strand
GAAGCCATGGCGCGGGCGCAGCAGGCAAAGGCGCGGCGCTATCCCGAGGGCCTCGAAACGGGCCGGTAGATTTTGGCGGTGGCGCGTGTTTCGCCGGAATCGCGCGGTTTTGGGGCGCCGGTAACAACCCGCGGGTGGCCGCGGCGACGGGCCGGCTCACCGTGTCGAACTCGGGGCGTGGCTGGTGCAGGTCAGCGACGGCTACCTTGCCCGGCGGTTGCGGTTGGCGCGCGATGCGGCGGGCTCGGACCTGGTGATGACGGACGCGGAGGCGGCGGTGGCCGAGGCTGAGCGGGCGAACGCCGAACACCTCGCCCGGCTCGCCGCCGACGCCGAGGTCAAGCGGTTGCTGGCCGAGTTGGAGCGGTTGCGTGGGAGGTAGGCGCGGCTCCCCCCTCACCAGCCATCGCCCCGCCCAACCCGCCCCAGCCAGTCCACGCCCGAGAGTTCCCGCGCCATCGCCCGCACCAACCCCGGTCCCTCGAAAACGAGCGCCGTGTAGACCTGCACCAGCGTCGCTCCGGCGTCTACCATTCGCAGCGCGTCGTCGGCCGAACGCACACCGCCCACTCCGACGATGGGCACACGGTGTCCGACCGCAGCGTGAACCCGACGCACCGTCTGCACGGCCAGCGCATGCAGCGGCGCGCCCGACAGCCCGCCGGTCTCGCGCAAGACCGGGTGCGCATGGCGTGGCCGCGACAGCGTCGTATTGGTGACAACGATGCCCTCGGCGCCCGCCTCGACCGCGGCGACGACGGCGTCTTCCAACTCGCCGGGACCAAAGTCCGGCGCCACCTTGGCCAACAACGGCACACCGGCCGCGGCCTGCACGGCAGCCCGCACGACGCCGTGCAGGAACTCGGGTGACTGCAGCGCCCGCAACTGCGGCGTGTTGGGAGAACTGACATTGACCACGAGGTAATCGGCACCCTGTCGCAGGGTCTCGATGGCCAGCACGTAGTCTTCGGCCGCGGCTTCGTTGGGCGTGTCCTTGTTCTTGCCGACATTGACGCCGATGGGAATCGGAGAACTGCCGCGCGGAGGCAAACGCGCCGCCACCGTCGCAGCGCCTTCGCTGTTGAAACCCATGCGGTTGACGACCGCGCCCATTTCGGGGATGCGAAAAAGCCGTGGCCGCGGGTTGCCCGGCTGCGGCCGCGGGGTCACAGTGCCGATTTCGGCGAAACCAAAGCCGAGCAACGGCCAGGCGTCCAGCGCCTGTGCGTGTTTGTCGAGCCCAGCGGCGAGGCCAATGGGAAACGGAAACTCCAGGCCAAACGCGGTCACGGGCAACAGCGGCGGCTCGACCAGACACGCCAACGCGCGCAAGACGGGCGCTGCCGCGTGCAAACCGGCCAAGGTCGCATGGTGGGCCGCCTCGGCATCACTGCGCGACAACAGCGGGAACAGATTCTGGGCGTAGAAGCCCGTGCCCATCACGGCCGACCGGCGCAGCGCCCGCCCTCGCACTTGCTCGCGAGCGGCGCTTTGCTGGCGGCGGTGCGGGCGACGTTGATGTACTCGGTGCGCTTGGTGCAATCGGCGTCGGTGGCGCAGGCGCAGTCCACCAGCTCGGGCGCATCGAAACACAACCAGTTCGAAGCACATACGCGGCGAGCGGATTTTCCACACAGCGCAATCGTCGGGTCGTTGGCGTTGCAAGCGCTGCCGTTGCCGAAACTCTTGACGTCCACACACGCAGGCGGCGTCACCGATCCAGGTTTGGTCGCGACGGGCTCGGCATCGCAGGCCCACAGTGCCAGGGCCGCGAGCCAGACCGGACGGCGTCGATGCGGGCGCGGCTTCAACTCGCCACCGCCGCGGCCGCGGTCGCCGTCTGTTGTAGGGCCATGCGCCCCTCGCGCACGGTCAGCGTGGCATCGGCGCCGGGCCGCAACACGCCGTCCAGGATGTGGTCGGTCACGAACGCCTCGACCACCCGCTCGATGCGCGACCGCAGCGGCCGGGCCCCGAGCGCCGGGTCCAGGCCCCCTTCGAGGACCAGGTCCACCACCCGGTCGTCGACGTCGTAGCGGATGAGCCGCGCCTCGTACAGCCGCTGTGCGCTCTGGCCAATCTCGCGGCGCACCACCGCGCGGGCTGCCTGGGCGTCGAGCGGTCGAAACACGATGGTCTCGTCCAAGCGCCGCCACAGTTCGGGGGCTAGCGCGGTCTGCACGCGGTCCGCCACCGCGGCTTCCAAGGCGGCAACTGCGGCGTCGTCCGTGTCCGGGGCCGACAGCGGCGCGGCGTCGAGCGCTCCAAACCCGATCGAGCGCCGTCGCGGACTTGCGACCACATCGGCCGCCGCGTTGGTGGTGAACACCAGGATGCTGTTGCGCACATCGACCAGGTGGCCCTTGGCGTCTTGGATGCGGCCGTTGTCGACCAACTGCACCAGCACGTTCTGGATTTCGGGCGCCGCGCGGTCGATTTCGTCGAAAAGCAACACGCGGTAGGGGCGCTTTTGCATCGCCACCGACAAGAGGCCAGCCTGCTGGTGACCGACGTAACCGGGCGGCGAGCCCAGGAGCTTCGAGACTGCGTGGGCCTCGGCGTAGTCGCTCATGTCGAAGCGCACCAGGGCGTCGGGCGACACGAAAAGCAGTTCGGCCAGCGCCTTGGCCGTCTCGGTCTTGCCCACCCCGGCTGCGCCCGCGAAAAGCAGGCAAGCCACCGGCCGGTCGCCCGAAAACCCCGCGTAGTTGCGCTGGATGCGTCGGGCGATGCGCTCCATGGCCTCGCGGTGGCCCAGAATGCGCCCCTGCAAGTCGGCGCCAAGGTCGCGGATGCGCCCGCGTTCGTCGGCCAAAAGGCGATCCATCGGCACGCCGGTCAGCGTATGGACGGCGCGGGCCACGTCGTCGACCAGCACCTGCGGCCGGCCGTTGCGCTTGGCCTGGGCGCCGGCGCGGTCGAGGACCGCAATCGCCTTGTCGGGCAGGCAGCGGTCGGTCACGAACCGCTTGGCCAGGTGCACGGCCGACACCAGCGCGTCGTGCGCGTAGCTCACGTTGTGGTGGCGACCAAACGTGGGGGCCACGCCTGCAAGGATCAGCAGCGTCTCAGGCACCGTCGGCTCGGGGACCTCGACGACTTGGAAGCGGCGGTCCATCGCCGGGTCAGCCTCGATGTGGCGTTTGTATTCGGCCTTGGTCGTCGCGCCGATCAACGGAAACTGGCCGCGCGCCAGGGCGCTTTTCAGGTCGTTGGCGGCATCGAGCGGCCCGTCGCCAGTCCCGGCCCCCATCATGGTGTGCACTTCGTCCATGAAGACGATGACCTGGCCGTCGGCTTTGGCGACCTCGTCGCGCAGCTTGCCCATCCGCTCGCTGAAGGCCCCGCGCAGCCCCGTGCCGGCCAACAGCGAACTGACGGTGATTTCGACCACCGCTGCGGTGCCGAGCTTGCCGTATTGCGCCGTATTGCCGGCCAGACGCGCCGCAAGTCCTTGCGCCACCGCGGTCTTGCCCACGCCGGCCTCACCGATGAGGCACGGGTTGTTGGCGTGGCGCATCAGCAAGATGTCGATGACCTGCTCGATGATCGCGTCGCGGCCGATGACCGGGTCGATGCGCCCTTGCAGCGCGGCCTCCGTCAGGTTGCGGCCCACTTCACACAAGGTCGGGAATTCCGTGGGCTTGATCTGGAATACCGGAGTCGGCAATGGCAACTGCGGCTGCGCGACGGCCGGGCGCGCTTGCGGTGTTGCGGCCCTTGGCGCGGCGACTTGTGCGGGCTTGGACTCCGCCACGGGGAGCGGTGCCGTGCGCAATTCGGCCTGTGGTTGCGGCGCGCCATTGCGCGGTTCGCTGATGCGCGGCGTGGCCACCGCGAGGATCGCCGGCTGCGTCGGGCGCACCGTCGACAGCGGCTGGGTCGGCGCAGGCCGCCGCGGATCCGCGGGCATCTTGGGCAGGGCGAACTGCCCCGTGTGCCCGCGATCTTGATCGAAGTTGACCAAGCCAATGACGCGCGACCGCAACCCCGGCACGTTGGCGCCAGCGCGCTCCAGCACCCGGCACGCCAGGCACTCGCGCACGCGCAGGAGGCTCGCCAGCAGCACCATGGACGTGGTCTCGGGCAGCCCCGCGGTTTCAGTCAGCCGCGCCGACTGCCGGTGGATTTCGGCCAGCGCTTCGGCGGGCTCGTCGCGGCTCGGCATGCGCTCGTACGTGTCGAGCACGACTTGATCGTCGACCCGCGTTTCGACCAGCAGGTCGCGGGCCTTGCACTCGACCACGAACATGGCGACCAGGTAGTGGACGCTGTTGGTGGTGCGCCCCGAGGCCCGCGCCACGATGTCGGCCTGGGCGCGGATGCTGCGGACTTCACGCGATAATCGCTCGCTCATGTCGGTCCGGCGGTTGGGGAGGAGGCAGGTCGGGCGACGTGGACCCGCGCGAAGTATCGTCGCGATAATCGGGGTGTCAACCGCCGATCGGCCCCGGCTTGACGCCCCGGCCGGCGCGCGCCACCCTGCCCGCCCCGAACCCCGCCTCGACCAGGATGCCATGACCAACGCCGATCCCGCGCCCTTGCTGATGGCCCCGGCCGGAGCCGGCGACGACGACGCATTCATGGCGCTGGTCGACTGGTTGGCGGGTCGCGGTTTTGCGCTGTACCCGCACCAAGAAGAGGCGATGCTGGAACTTTTCAGTGGTCGACACGTGGTGCTGGCCACACCGACCGGGTCGGGCAAGTCGCTCGTCGCGCTCGCGCTGCATTTTCGGGCGCTGTGTCGCGGCGAACGGACGGTCTACACTGCGCCCATCAAGGCGCTGGCCAATGAAAAGTTCTTCGAACTCTGCAAGGCGTTTGGCCCGGAAAACGTAGGGCTCTTGACCGGCGACGCCAGCGTCAACAAGGGCGCGCCCATCCTGTGCTGCACCGCCGAAATCCTGATGCAGATGGCGCTCGAAGCCGACGCCGCGCGACGCCCCTGGCATGTGGCAATGGACGAGTTCCACTATTACGCCGACCGTGACCGCGGAATGGCCTGGCAGGTGCCGCTTTTGCGCATGGAGGCGGCGACCTTCCTGCTCATGTCGGCGACGTTGGGCGACATGACCGACATTGCCCGCGAGCTGACCGCGCGCACCGGCAAGGCTGTGGCCCATGTGACCACAAGCGCGCGACCCGTACCGTTGGAGTACAGCTACTTGGAGCAACCGTTGCACGAAGTCGTCGACGGGCTGGTCAAGGCCGGCAAGGCCCCGTGCTACCTCGTGCATTTCAGCCACCGTGACGCCTCCGAAACTGCGGGCGCGCTGATGTCGGTCGACGTGTGCAGCAAGGACGAAAAACGGTCGCTCGCCGAGGCGCTCAGGGGTGAACGCTGGCCCAGCCCATACGGCAAGACCCTGCAGCGGCTTTTGCGCCACGGCATTGGCCTGCACCACGCCGGGCTATTGCCTCGATACCGCCGTCTCGTTGAACGGTTGGCGCAGGCCGGGCTGCTCAAGGTCGTCTGTGGCACCGACACGTTGGGCATCGGAATCAACGTGCCGCTCAAGACCGTGGTGCTGACGCGACTGTGCAAGTACGACGGTGCCAACACCCGCATCGTCCAAGTGCGCGAACTGCACCAAATCGCCGGTCGCGCCGGCCGCAAGGGCTTCGACGACCAAGGCTGGGTGGTGGCGCTCGCCCCAGAGCACGTCGTCGCCAACAAGCGCATGGAGAACAAGCTCGGCCGCGATGGACGCAAGGTCAACTTCGTGCGCCAGAAGCCGCCGGAAAAGGGCTACGCCCATTGGGACGAGGCGACGTTCTGGCGGCTGGTGCGCGGCCAGCCCGAGACGTTGCAGCCCGTTTTCCAGGTCACGGCCGGGCTGCTGGCCCAGGTGTTGCGCGGCAGCCCTTCGGACGCGGCGCCCGGCTTTCGCACAGTCGTGGACCTGATTGGCCGCTGTCACCTGTCCGAGGGCGGCAAGCTCGGGCAGCGGCGCGAACTCGGGCGCATCGGGCGCAGCCTCTTTCGGGTGGGTGTGCTCGGGCGCGATCGCGACGACCCGCGCACCGTCCGCCTGAATGCAGAACTGCAAGAGGACTTTTCGCTGCACCACGCCCTGTCGCTATTCTTGGTGTACTGCCTCGAAAAGCTCGACCTGACCCACCTGGAGCAGTTCGGCGACGTTCGCCGCGAGGACGACCGTGAACCCGACCCGACCGACGACCTATGGGCGGCCGATGTGCTGAGCGCCACCGAGGCCATCCTCGACAACCCTGTCCCGGTGCTTGCGGCGCAGGTGCGCGAAGAAAAGGGCAAGCTCGTCAACGAACTCAAGGCGCAGGGCGTGCCGTACGAAGAGCGCATGGAGCGCCTGGAGGCCGTGACTTGGCCCAAGCCGCTGGCCGACTGGCTGTATGCGCGTCTCGACGAGTTCACGGCCCAGCACCCCTGGTTGGAGGCCGGCGCCGTACGCCCGAAAGCCGTCGCGCGCGTTTTGTACGAGCAGTGGGCTACCTTTGACGAGGCAGTGCGCGACTGGGGCGTCGAACCGGCCGAAGGAGTGCTGTTGCGCTACCTGTCCGACACCTACAAGGCGCTGCTCCAGAATGTGCCCGGCCGTTGGCGCTCGCCAGCAGTCTGGCAGGCCATCGGCTACTTGCGGGCGCTGCTAGCCGCCACCGACAGTTCGCTTGTCGAGGAATGGGAGTCGATGCGCGACGGCCGAGCGTTCTCCGAATCCGGTGCAGAGGCGAGCGTGCCGCTGCCGGAGCGCAGGGCCACCGTCCATGTCGTCCGTGACCCGAAAGCCCTGAAGGCACGGCTGCGCGCTGAAATGCTGCAATTGTGCAAGGCTTTGCTGGCCGCCGACGTTGATGCCCTGGCCGACGCCGCCCATTGGAGTTCTGAGCTGACCCCTGAGGACGCGGTTGCGTGGCGAAAGGCCCAGGGCGCCGTCTTCGTTTTTGACCATCGTATGCGCCTTGCCGACCATTGCCAGGTTCGCCAAGTCGGCGCCGGAATATGGGAGGCCGTGCAGACGCTTTTTGACTGCAATGGGGCGAGCGAGTCCCGCGTTGTCGCGGCTTTTGACGCCAGCGCGAATTGCAACGCCGCGGTGCTGCTCCACGTCCGGGAGATCGATCACGACCCCCACCTCCGTTCAGACGCTTGAAATCGCAGGGTATTGCTGGAATGGTGCGGTCGACACGGGCCTCGCGACCAACTATTTTTGTCCCGGTCCGCGGGATTTTCCGGGCCAAACCGATCACCAGTTCGAGCGCGCATGTCGTCGCGCCGGACCACGCCGTGAGCATCCGCTACTACCACCCCGAGTTGCTATTCGAGGTCACCTCGCGCACCGTTGGCGGCGCGTTCCTGTTCGACCCGGTCGCCTGCCCCGAATTCGGCCCTGCGTTTCACGCGATCATCGCGCGCGCCCAGCGCCGGTACGCGGTCAAAGTGTACGCGTACTTCGCAATGTCCAACCACTACCATGCGATCTACAGCGCTCCGGACCCTGACACCATGGCTGACTTCCTGTGCGAAGTGCACGCCGGCATGGCCCGCTACGCGAATCGAGTCCTCGAGCGCCATGGGCCGGTCTTCGCAGGACGTTGCGACGTACGGCCTATCCTGCCAGGCGACAAGATCCTGCCGGAGCGCCTGTGCTACATCATGGGGCAGGCGATCAAGGCTGACAGCAAGTGGTCGCTGGTCAACTGGCCCGGGGCGAATACCAATCGCGCTCTCATGTATGGCGAACCAGTCGTTGGGCGGCACTTCGACTACCACCAACAGACCTTGGACGCCCGCCGCAAACGCGGTGTCGAGGTTGATGAAGCCTATTCCACGCTGCCCGAGGTGGAGCTCTCGGTCCTGCCGTGCTGGGAAAGCCTGCCGGAACACGAGATCCGTGCAAAATACCAAGCCGCAGGCGCTGAGGCTTGGCGGACCTTTGCAAAGGACCAAACAAGGGGTCCGATGGACCCGATGGGATGGGGGGGTGTTCAGACAGCGGAGATTGCAGGGCAATCGCAGGCGACGCCGCCGCGGCCAGCCACGGTCGCCCCCCTGCCAGAGGAGGCTAGGAAGTCGATGACGGCTGCCCGCCCGAAGCCAGCAGCGGCGCGCAAACCGCGGGACGATGGGCGCAAGAAGAAGCCGCCGGTGCACGCCGACACGCCACACTTGGCGGAGCGGTTCATGGAGGCCTTCGCGCAGGTGTGTGCCGCGCACGCCAAGGCCCGCGCAGACTTGGCCGAGCAGGCGCAGCTTGCGTTGCGGGGCCAGCAGGCGCAGGCAGTGAAGTTCCCGCTGTACACGTTTGCCGCCGTTGCGCGTACGGGGCGCTTGGCGGCGGAGATGGGGTTGACCTCGCCTATCGGCGGTCAGCGGTAGCCTGTCGCAAGGCCGGCGCTGGTGCGCCATGGAGAATGCAATGTGATCAGTGCTCTGAACAAAGCCCCCCACTGTTCACGGGCCGCATTTGCCAGCCCTTGGCCCCCGTCGCCTTCGGGCCTGGCAACCTCCCTGACACACCTCGTCGTGACGCACTTGGCGCCCTTCGCCTCCATTCGCCTGTCAACTGCGGTCGTCTGAACAATCCGCCCATCGACTAGCGCCTCCGGGCGGGCTTCTAGCCCGCAGGTGCCCTGTCGGTTCTGCGCTGAGTGGCCCGACCTGGCGGATTGCGCTTTGATTTCGGCGATCTGAACTGTTCCACCCTCGGTTCACGATCTGGACCACCCAAGAAAACGTGGTAATTTCATGGATCTGAACAAAGGGGGGGATCGTTGGAGTACCCTGTGGCCCTGCGCCACGGGCGGGCGCCACGATATGCGATGTCCCTCCGTAAAGGCCTGCTGCTGAGCGCCACGCTGACCCTGGTGACCCAGAGTCCGGCGTGTCAGAAGAATGCGCCACAGCCCGCGAAACCGACCCCGTCCACAACTCCAGCGATTGCTGCCGCACCTGGACCGCCGCCCAACGCGCCGGTGGACCGCTCTGCCTGGAACCGGCGCGCGGCAGCGCTGAACCTGCCGCTGTTTCGGACCCGGGACGACTCGCCGGCACACTACGCCGAGGCCATCACCGTGCTGTGGCGGTCGCCGCTCTACGCCACGGCCGAGGTCTGGAACGAAGCCAGCCTGCGTGCCGCCGACGAGCGCATCCGGGGGGACCTCGTTGCCCCTGCGACGCCGACTGGAGGCAGCGAGGCCGACACCCGCCGGTTGGTCGCGTTGGAGAGTGAACTAGCGCAAAGCAGGCCGACGCTGTTGGTGACCGACCTCGCCCAGGACGCCACGCGCGGCGACGGCACGGTCGAGATGGTGCGCCATCTGACGGTCGCTGCCGGGTACATCGAGCGGTTGTATGCGCGGCAAGGCGGAACCCTCGACCTCGGGATTGCGGTGACCGACACGGCTGGGCGCGCCGCCATGTACCGCAACCAAGGGCCGTGGTGCGAGGCGCCGCGGACCGAGCGGGACCCGGACTGCAACGCCATCGCGGGTGGACGCCAGAGGCTAAGCGGGCTCTACCCCGCCGACGTTCAGGCCGACCCGAAATTCTGCGAGGCGCTGGCGGCGAGGGCAGACGGCAAGGTGCTCATGGCGCCGTTCGCCGTGGTTCAGTACAACCGCGCAGGCGAATTGTCCGCCGTGCCGTACCACCTGGCATGGGCCGAGGACATGCAAGCTGTGGCGAAGTCGCTGGCGCTCGCCGCAACCGCGTTGACCGATCCGGGCGAAGATGCGCTGCGCACGTACCTCACGGCCGCGGCCCAGGCGTTCCGCGATGGCAGTTGGCCACAGGCCGACGAGGCGTGGGCCAAGATGACCGTGGACAATTCGCGTTGGTACCTGCGCGTCGGCCCCGACGAGACCTACCACGAGCCGTGCAGCCAGAAAGCCGGATTCCACCTGGTGCTTGCGCGCATCGATCAGACCAGCCGCAGGTGGCAGGCGTTGCTCGACCCGGTCAAGACGGCAATGGAGACAGCGCTGGCACAACTGGCGGGGCCGCCGTATGCGCCGCGGCCGGTGTCGTTCCACCTGCCGGATTTCATCGAAATCGTCCTCAATGCCGGAGATTCGCGAAGCCCATTTGGCGCCACCATCGGCCAGAGCCTGCCCAATTGGGGCCCGGTCGCCAACGAGGGCCGCGGCCGCACCGTCGCCATGGTCAACGTGGGCAGCGATCCCGACAGCCGCGCGACGCTCGCCGGCCAGGTGTCGTCGCTGCTCTGCGATGAAACGTTTGCGCTTTTCACGACAGACCCCGAGCCACAACGTATGAGCACGGTCCTTCACGAAGCGGCCCACAATCTGGGTCCCGCCCACGAATACGCGGTGGACGGCAAGAAGGACGGCGAGTTGTTCGGCGGCCCGCTGGCCGCGACGCTCGAAGAACTCAAGGCACAGACTGCGGCCATGTACCTCGCCGATTGGCTGGTGGCGCGCGGCAAGCTGAGCGAAGCCGAACGCACCCGTGCCCACGTCGCCGACATCGCCTGGGCATTCGGCCATATCGCCGGCGGTATGCACGATGCCCAAGGAAAACCAAAGCCGTACAGTCAGCTGGCGGCCATCCAGGTCGGCTTCCTGTTGAAAGCGGGCGCGATTTCGTGGCGCAAGGATCATTCGGCGCACAATGGACAGGACCGCGGCTGCTTCGCGATTGAGCCTGCGAAGGTCACACCCGCGGTCCAGGCGCTGATGGCCCAGGTGGCCGGTATCAAGGCACGCGGCGACAGGGCGTCGGCAGAGGCGTTGCGGGGCGAGTTCGTGGATGCGCCTGGTGCTTGGGAGGAATTGCGCTCGACCATCCGCGAGCGCTGGCTGCGCGCGGCGAAGTCCAGTTATGTGTATGCTATCAAAGGGCTATGATTGAGCCGTCGTGGTGCGTTGCGCCTTGAGACGCGCTCGCTCGCCGTCCAGCCACGCGTACAGATATCGGCAAGCGACTGTACGCCACGGCCGCCACGTCTCAGCGACTTCGGGTCCCCATTTCGCGAACGTCTCTACCGGCTTGCCATAGGCGTTGACCATCGCAAGCTTGAGCGCGAGGTCGCCCGTCGAGAATACGTCGGGCCGGCCGAGCGTGAACATCAGGAACATCTCGGCGCTCCAGCGCCCAAGTCCCGGAACTTGCACCAGTATGGCAATGGCGGCCTCGTCGTCCAAATCCGCCAGGCGCGTGACGTCCAGGCGCCCGTCGGCGACGCGCTCGGCGAGCCCAATGACGTACTTGACCTTTGGCCATGAAAGCCCGCAAGCCCGCAAGCCTTCTGGCGCCGCCGCCAGCACTGAATCGACCGCGATGACCCCGCCCAAGTGCGCGACGACGCGACTGTGGACCGTGCGCGCCGCTGCGGCCGACAACTGCTGGGCAACGATCTTTCGCACCAGGGCCGCGAAGTAGTCCGTGTCGGTTGACCATGTAAGTTCGCCGCAAGCATTGAAGATTCCCTCCAAGACGGGATCCCGCCCGGACAGGTCACCCTTTGCGCGCGCGACGTCTGCGAGGATCAAGGAACGCCTGCGGGCCGTCTGGCCACGGCCACCCGCTCGCAGCGGAAAAGCACGGTCGCCGCCGCGTTTCCGCCAAAGTGCCCTGCCCAGTCCGGGTTGGCGCTATCCGACGTGACCTCGAAACCAGAAGTGGCCAGCAGACCGCGCATTTGCGTCCGCGACAGCGCCCCGACCAGTGGCTCGCCGATGGACGCGAACACCCGTGCGGCCACCGCCTTGGCGAGCTTGCCACCGGGCAGCAACTGCGGGGTGAGGTAGCTGAGCGCCAGCCAACTGCCAGGCGCCGATCGCCCATGCAGGACGGCCAGGGTCGCGCGTTGGGCGGCCTCGGGCAAGTACATGGTCACGCCCTCCCACAGCCACAGCGTCGGTTGCCCAGGATCGTGGCCGTGGACTGCAAGCTGAGCGCCCAGGTCGTCACGCGCGAAATCGACCGCGGCCCACACCACGCGGTCCGCCTTGGCGGGCACGTCTTGCAACTGTCGGCGCTTTTCTGCCTGGGTGGCCGGGTGGTCGACTTCCCACACCGCGCATTCCCGCAGGGTGGCGAGGCGCCACGCGCGGCGGTCGTAGCCGGCGCCCAGGACCACGACCTGTCGACATCCGGCGTGAACCGCCTGCTCGACAGCCGCGTCCAACGCCGCCGTGCGCAACTGGATGTGGTCGACGAGCGCCAGCCCGGCCGTGCGCGCCAGCAGCGCGGTCGCCTTGTGGGAGGCCACGATGTCCAGCGCGGCACCGACCTTTCCACCGAGTTGCGCGCCGAGTTGCGGATCCACGGGCGGCAGAGGCCCGGGAATCGCCCGGGCGGCAGCCACGAGCAGCGCGGTCAGACTGGGCTTGGTGTCGTGCATGGAGTCACGGGTGGACCGGGCAATCCTGGCCTGCGGGCCGCGCGGCAGGCGCGAGCGACTGTATCGCGCGGCGCCAGGTGCGGCAAGCCTGGATTTTTCTACGTCCTGCGCGCACGATGCCGCGGCGGGAGCCGGGCCAACCCGCGAGGTCGGATGACGCGCAACCCCTTGAAGCGCACGTGGCCCGCCGCCCTGACCGCCGTCGCGGCGTGCTCCTTGTGGGCACTGCCCGTCCGCGCATTCGGGCCTGCCGTACATTTGCGCGAGTGCCTCCGGACCGCGCAGTTGCTCGCCGCCCAACCGGGTGCGCTGGGCCAGGTGGCGGACCCTGCCTATCGACCGTGGCTGGCCTTGGGGTGCATCGCCCCGGATTTTCGCCAGGCCAGCAAGGGGCTCGCGGCCGTGGACACCCACGCATGGCAACTGGGCAAGCATCTGATTGCGGTGGCGCAGTTGCCCGAGGCGCCGACGGGAGCGCTGGCGTTCGCGGTGGGCCACCTCGCACACCACGCCGGCGACGCGGCCGAGAGCTTCTTTGCGGCCCGACTGACCGCGAGCGCATTGCTGGGCGCGCCCGACCTCGTCCCCGGCGCATTCGACGATGGTTACGGAGAGTGCGAGATGTGGGTCGAGACCCTGGGCGAGTTCGCCAACGGGGACGCGGCTGCGCTGGTGCAGTTGCTCGGCCACCTGGGCGCGTTCGGCCCGCCGTCGCTGCCGTGGCAGCCGATGATGGCGTGGTACGTCGGTCAGGCCAACGCGTGGCATGGCCAGCCCAAGGCCGACGCGGCGCTCGTCGTTGCCGAGTTGCAGGCGGTGCTCGGCAAGGCGCAGACCGCGCTGGCAGGGATGGACGCGGAGCAGGTGTTGGCGCTGCTCGGTGTGCTGGCCAATGGCACGCCCAAAGGCAACGTGGCCCTGCTCAGCAGCCTGCCTCTCGACGATGCGCTGGCGGCGTTTGGCATCAACCTGGCTGCGGGCCTCGATCCGGTGCGCTGGCGACCGCTGTCGGTGTTGCCGGCCTTTGTGAGCCATGGCCCTTGGCACAGCCACTACGCCCTGCCCTTTGCGGATCTGGGCCCGGGCTGGGCGCGCGACCTGGTGCTGGGGGCGAAGTTCGACCCCGGGTGGCCGCCCTCGCACGATGGGCTGCTGATGCAGGCCGGGGCGCGCATTTCACTGGGCTGGGGCATGCCGGCCGGCCAGTTCGCACCGCAGCACGCGGTCATGACCGACGACATGGGCTTTGTCGATGCGAAGGGCAAGCTGGTGGTCCAATGGTCGCCCGGGACAGCGCCGGTCGTCGCCCAGGCCAAGGTGTTCGCAACCGAGCCGGTCCAGACCTTTGTGGCCCTGCGCGTCCACGCCGACCCAGGCACGGTGGAACCGACCGACCTTGGTGCTTTGGTCACTGCGACCGTTGCGTCCCTGGGCACCGACCCTGGGGCGTACTTCAAGGCATCCGGTCGCCTGGCGCTGTCCCTACCGGTGGATCCGGCCGCATGGCACGGCAAGGCCAAGGGGCTGGTGCTGGCGCTGGCACGCGGGGACACGGCGGCGGCGGCGCTCGCGGCACCGCCCTTTCTGCACGGCAATTGGGCGCGGATGCAGGGACGTGCCGCGCTCGAGGTATTCGGCCCGGTGTACGACCAGAAGCACGCGACGTATGTTGGTTGGCCGCCGGGGCTGCGGCTGGCCGACGCGGCGACCCCGTCGACGGGCAGCGCCATTGTGCGCGTGCTGGCGGCGCCGGCAGGCAACCCTCTCGGCACGGTCGTAGCCGATGTGCGCGCAAAGGCGGACGGGCCGGTGGTGCGGACCTTGCAATCGACGCCTCAGGGCCGGCTGCTGATCGACGGCCTGGCGCCGCCCGTGGCATGGTTCGCGGTCAGCGGCCTGCAAGCGTCGTTGGTGGCCAAAGGCGTCCACGGGATGCCAGAGGCACTATCCGCCGCAGTCACTGTCACCGCTGGCGCCGTGCAGGTGGCCGCGGTGCGGGCGTGGGCGCTTCCGCAGGTGCAGTCTGCCACGCTGACGTGGCCGGCAGCCCGACAAGCCGATGCTCAGCTTGAACTGCGCCTGGAGGAGTGGCCGGGACTCGGCGACCAGCCGGCGCGATTGCAGGTGCAGGTGGCGGTGGCGCCCTTGGGGCCGGCAGTCTGGCCGCTCGCGCCAGCCGAGCACCTGACGGGTCCCCTACCGTTCGACGCCGCGCAGACGGCAGCCGTGCCGGCCTGGTCGCTGAAGGTACCGACCGCGCAGCTCGCTGCCACGGGCTTGGGTCCTGGCAAGCCGGTGTTCGTTCGCCTGCGCATCGCCTACGGCGACCCCAAGAGCGGGCCGCCACCAGAGAGCGCGCGCGGCCCATGGGTGGCAGCGCTGGCCAGTGAACTGGCGGTCGGCGGCCCCGATGTGGCGCTGGGCGCCGAGTCTGGCGGCTCGACCGACGGGGCGAACGTCGTCGAACTGGTCGATGGCGCCGTGGCGTCCGATGGCGGCCCGTCGCCAGCGACCACCACCGCGTCCCGGCCTGCGGACGACGGCGGCTGCGGCGCGGCGGCGCGTGGCCATCCGCCCTGGCTACTCTGCCTGGTGCTGGCAGTCCTGTTTGGCCGGTACCGGCGCGGGTTCGCCTGAACGGTCGACCTCCGACCGCGCCCCAAACGCCAGCACGGCTGGAAAGAGGTGACCTGCGGTGCCGCCGCCCGGTTCGGCGATTCGCCAGCGCCGGCCGCTCCGCCGGCCAAAGAGGCCGCGGCCGGCTTGGACCAGGAGGTCGGACCACCGATCCGCCCGCAAGCCGTCGCGCAGCGCGAATGCGGCGGGCGACGAGCCGTGGATCTGCGCCGCTTCGGCTGTCGTCGCGACGTGCCAGCCCCGTGGCCGCGCAGGCTCCGCAACTGCCGGGACCACCAGCATCTCGCCACCCGCAAGCACGATGACCGTCCGCGGCACCGGCCCATGGGCCCGCCTGCCGGTCAACAACCGGTCCGCCAGCCCGAGCGAGGACGGACAGTCGAAGCGACACGGAAGGTGCCGCAGCGGCGTCGCGTTGCGTTCACCCAGGGCCACGGTCAGCGTGTCGAGCAGCGGGTCGAAGGTCCGCGACCGCCACGCTGCACGAGCAATGGCTACGGGGTTGTCGCCCGACCGGTCGGTGGTCACGACTTCGACGAACGCATCGCAGAACGCCTCCACGCAGCATGCCGGGTAGCCATACGCCGCCCCCAGGCACCGGTGCAAGGCCACCATGCGTGCAGTGGCGGCCCAAGCGCCGCCAGAGCCGTCGAGGCGGTGCAGTTCACTCTCCCAGTCGAGGCACTGCTGGGCAGCCGCCGGATCGCCCGCGACGACCGCCACCAGGGCCACCTGGCCCGACGGCTGGGGGTGAGGCACGATTTGCCCACCGACGTGCGCAGTCCACGGCCGATCCGTGACCGCGAGGTGCAAGCCGTCGTGGCAAACCGCCCGACGAAAGGGGTCCAGTTCGCTGGGGCGCACCCGCAGCCGCCACGCTTCGCGGGTGCCAAGGCGCAAACCGCGCACTTCGGCCGCTTGCGGGTCGAAGGTGATGGGTGCGCCGGCGGGGGATCCGGCCACTACTTGACGCGGTGCCAGTTGCGAGTCGGGAAGCCGCGGTTGGCTGGCGGCGGCTGGGTGCCGAGCACATACGAGGCGCGCCGGTTCTTGACCTCGTCGGTGTTGTCGGGCGTCTGCACCTTGAGGACACGCTCACCGAATCCCTGGGCCAGGATGCTGGCGTTGATGCCCTTCTTGGCGAACCAGTTGCCGATGGCCGTCGCGCGCTTTTTGGACAGTTCGTCGTTGTCTTCGGGCTTGCCTACCGTGTCGGTGTAGCCGCCGATGTAGAGGTGGACCTGCAAGTAGCCGGCCACGCGCTTGAGTTCGGTCTGGATGCGGTCCAGGGGCGCCTGCAGCTTGGCCTCCTCGCTTGGCAGGATGTCCCACTTGCCCGACTCGAACACCACGTCTTCGTGAGGGATGTCGATGAAGGTCACGGCTTCCAGCCCGTTCCAGTACCCGGCCGGGTCGTAGGCGCGCAGGCTGAAGCGGCTCATCACCGCGCCCTCGGGCTGCGTCCACTTGACGACCAGCGGCGTGCCCGGCGCCTCGCCTGCGAACTTGGCGGTGACGTTGTCGATCGGTTTGCCGTCGTCGCCTGTTACGTCGAGCTCGATCTTGCCGGCTGGCTCGCTCAGGCGTACGGTCATCTGCCGTTTGGCCTCGTCCACGTCATCGGCGGTCAGTTGGATCTTGGGCACGTCGCCCACCGCGGTGTCGAACTCGAGCTCGAAGTCCTTGAAGGCGACGTTGGCTGCCTTGCCGGCGAGCTTGCACTGGTACTTGTAGACGCCTTTGCCCTGCGGCACTGGGATGCGCCGCTCCTGCCCGGCCTTGATGGCGCCGATGGCAATGGCAACGTCCTGACCGTCGCTGCGCTTGCAGTCGGCCTTGAGGCCGGCGACGTGGACCCCGGGCTTGAAGATGAGCACCGGTTTCTCCTGCGACAACTTGACGTGACCGCGCACCGAGAAGCCCAGGTCGGCTCCGCTGATCTGCCCGTACGCCGACGACGCGACGCCAGCCAGCGCCAGCGCCAGCGACGCGACCCGCCACAAGGAACAACCGCACATGACACGAACTCCGTGGGCGAGTGCCGCCCGGCCCGCCGCCGACCGGCAGGGTAGCACGGCCGAACACGGGCGGTCACCGGTCAACGGCGTGGCGCGCGCGTGATTCGCAGCGCCAGGGGCTGCAGATGCACAACGCGGTCGCCATCCCACTCGACTGGCGCAGCACGGCGGCCGTCCAGGACGCGAGATGGTCACCCCATGCACCAGCTTTGGGGCGCCACAGTGGCCCTGGTGGACCCTGCACAGGCGCTACTGGGGCACCACGCACTTGCCCTTGTCGCACACGGCGGCCTTGGGCGGCATGCATTTGCACAGGCCACCGCCGCATGCTTGCGCGTAGGCTTCGACCAAAGCCTGGAGCTGGGACTGGTCGACGTACTTGTTCACGGCCATGCCGCCGCACGGCAGGTCGCCGAACGGGCACAGGCCGGTGACCATCACGGTGCAATGCTCGTCTTTGACGCAAAAGCTGGCCTGCTGTTTGGTCAACGAGAGGATCGCCGCCTTGACCTCGTCGCACGTCCCCTTGCACCCCGCCAGGCACTGCGTGCAGACGCCAGCGAGGCAGAACGCCGGCTTGGGCGGCTCGCACCCACAGCTGAAGCCGCTGCACTGCGACTTCATCGCCGCATCGGCAATCGGTTCGATCTGGCTGATGTCGCTGTCGGCGGCGATGGGCTTCTGGTAGCAACCGGCCGACCCACAGTATGGGAACTCGAAGACCTGGCACCCTTTGTCCGCGGAGCACGCCTGCATCTTGGCGATTGCAGCGTCGAGTTTGCCCGTCAGTCCGAGGCAGTTGCCGGTTTCGCACTGCTGGATCGCACAGCCGTTCTTGTCCTTCTTGCACACGCAGTCGATGAGGCATTGCGGGCAGGTGGCGTCGACCGCCGCGCCGTCGGGGGCGGGTGCGCCGTCCGCAGGGCCGTCGCTTGCTGCATCCGGCGGGACATCGCTTGCCGCGTCCGCCGGCACGTCGGGCACCGCGGCCGTCTCTTTGGGGCCGTCAGGCATCGCGTCCACCGCGACGTCGGGCACTCCGGCAGCATCGGCCCCGATATCCTGCGCAGACACTTCGGACGACGTTGCACTGTCGGCCACCGTGTCCGGGGCCACGGTAGCGTCTGCCTTTGTGTCGGCCGCTGTCGCAGCATCGGCCGGGGCGACGGTGTCGGAAGAGGCGGCGGCATCGGTGCTGGTGCCCGTGCTGGCTGGGGTTGGCGATGCGCACGCGCCCATCAGCGCGGCGGCGACGGCAGCAAGGAGCATTCGGCGCATGGTGGTCTCCAAACGCCCGGGGCGGGCGCGGCAAGGGTAGCCGATTCGCTGCGGCCGTGCAGCGGGCCACGGGGGCGTGGCGACCCAAACGCCGGTTGCCCTCTGGCGGCGCTGGCGCCGCGCTCCACTTCCTTGAGCGCGCGGGATGGCGACCCTTGCAACCGGCTGTTCAGCCCAACGACGCCCAGGGTACAACCTTTTGCGGTCCCGTAGGGGTTTTCCCCAATTGCCAGGCGACCTGCGCATCGCGATCCTTGCGCTCGGGTCCGCGTCCCGCTGACGCGGAGGAGGATCATGGAACACCTGCGCTACCAGGGCCTGCAATGGCTGGCCGTCGTGACCACACTGTGGCAATTGCTGGCACCGGCCGCGTCGGGGGCCACCGAACTGCCCGGCGCCGCGACCGAGGTGGGGGGCGCCGCAGTGCCACTGCCCAAACCGTCGCCGACGGTCGTCGAGGGCGATGCCGAACTGGTGGTCGAGGGTCGCCGCGCCGGACGGGTGCGCGCGTTCGACCTCGACCGCAGCGTCCATCCGCTGGGACAAGGGCAACTGCGCGGGACCCAGCCCGAGTCGACTGCCGCGGCGACGGCGCAACTGCCTGGCGCCTTTGGACAAATCACAAACCGAGGGGCGGGGTCGCCGCTGCTGCGGGGTCTGATCGGGCCGCAGAACCTCATCGTTATCGAAGGGTTGCGCTTCAACAACGCGACGTTTCGCACGGGACCCAACCAGTACCTCGCCACGATCGACCTTTCCGCGGTCGACCGTATCGAACTGCTGCTCGGGCCGGGCGGTGCCCTGTACGGCAGCGACGCCATGGGCGGCGTCATTGGCCTGTACCTTCCCGCACTGCCGCGATTTGGCAGCGGAGGCGCGCCGCAAGGTCGCGCATGGATGAGCTTTGACTCCGCGGACGGCGGCAAGGCGATCGGCGCAAGCAGCGCCTGGGGCGGCGACCGCGTGGCCTTCGAGGTCGGCGGGGCGTTTCGCGATCACGAAGCCCTGCGTCTGGGCGGCGGCGCATTGGCGAGGGCTTCGGACTTTCGCCAGTACGGCTGGCACGCGCGCGCTGCGGTCCGACTCGACGACGCGTGGTCGCTCCAAGGGACGGCCCTGGGCAACGTCGTGTTGGGCGCCGGTCGCACCGACGACCTCGGCCGCGGCATCGTACGCAACTACGACAACCGCGACACCTTTGCATGGCTGGAGCTGACACGGTCCGTCACCGAGGGCGTCCTGCGCTACTTCCGCCTCGCCGCCGTAGCCCATGCGCAGGTCGAGGTGGGCAGCGTCGCGCGCTGCACCCTGCAAGGCGGCGCCGTGCCGAGTCTGGACGGCTGCGCTGCCGACGGCATTGCCAGCGCCCGCACCCCGACCGTGGGCTTGCCGGCGACCGTGACGCGGCACGACGAGTTCACCGACGACGTGCGGACTTTCGGTGCCGTGGCCATGACGCGGCTGCACCTGGACGACGACCGCCTCAAGGTCACGCTCGGCGGCGAGGGGTGGCTCGACCTCGTGACGTCCGACGCCCGGCAGCGGCGCAACGGGACCGCGGGCCAAGCTTGGAAGGCGTTGGAGCGCGGAAACTTCTCCTCGGGCAGCACCTATAGCCAAGTGGGCGCCTTCGTCCACGCCGACTGGAGACCCGTGAGCGGCAAGGTGTGGTCGGCGGGTCTCAATGCGGGCGGCCGCGGCGGTTGGGTGTCCGCATTCGCGCCCGCGGTTCCCGCCGTGGGCGACGTGAACTACGCCCTGCCGGTGATGGCGGCGACGGGCGGCGCTGTGCTGGATCTCGGCGGCGTCGCCGCGGTCTTCGCCAACTATTCCACCGGATTGCGCGCGCCGAACTTGCAGGAAACCACCGTGCTCGGCAACACCGGCGACCAGTTCGAAGTGCCCAATGCGGACCTGGGTGCCGAGCGCATCGCGGCGGCGGAGGTCGGCGTGCGGCTCGACGTGGGCGGCACGCGCGCACTCGTTTCGATCTTCCACAACACGGTCGGTGGCTTCATCGATCGCGAATCCGTGCCATCCAGCGCATACGGTTCCTACGGGGTCGACGCCAGCGACCTCGGGTGCACCACGCTGGGCGACACCAAGTGCAAGCCCGTGGCCCGCCGCGTCAACGGCGGGGAGGCACAGATCGTCGGTGCAGAGGTGTCTGTCCGCGGCCCAAGCGCGTGGGGCTTTCGGCCGTGGGCGACCGCGAGTTGGCTGCAAGGCGAAACCACCGTGGGGACCGTGACACACCCGCTGCGCCGAGCGCCGCCGCTGAACGGACTTGCCGGCGTGCGTTGGCAGTCGGCCGACCAGGACCTCTACGTCGAACCTTGGGTGCGCGCTGCGGCGACCCAAGATCAACTGAATCCTGGCGATACCAAGGACTTGCGTATCTGCGAGAATCCAGAGAAGCCCGGAACCCCCTATGCCGGCGCGACCTGTCCCGGCACGGCCGGCTGGATGACTGTGAACCTGCGCGCGGGCTGGCGGTGGCGCTCTTCCCTGTCTGGCATCAAGGCCGTGCGCCTCGACGGCGACGCGACCAACCTGCTCGATGCGCGCTACCGCGTCCACGGCTCCGGCATCGACGGTGCGGGGCGCGGCGTCCGAGCGACGGCGTCCGTTGAGTTCTGAGAGGGTGTTTATGTTTGATTGCCGTCGCGAACGGAATCAGGCGCCCGACAGGCGAGGCGGAGGTTGTCAGGCGACTGAGGCGTAGCCCCAAGCTACGCCGCAGGGAGCCTGGCGACCGACAACAAAGCATGTCGGGATGCATGGTTACGCGTAGCAGGCGTTTCAAATACAAACACCCTCTGAGCGGCGAGTCGCCGCAGGACCGACGGCGCGCGGGGCTGCTCCGCGACAGCAGGCGACCCGTGCCGCACGGGTCAGCGGCTTGCCGGCACCTGGCGGCTGTCCTGTGCCGGGACCGGCAACCAGCGCAGCTACTTGGTCGTCATCTCAAAGACCCCATCCCAATCCGGGCCGAGACCCATCGCGCGCACCGCGGGCAGGCGGTCGAGGAAGACCTGCGACGGCGCGTCGCCGGCCGCCGCCAACCTGCCAAAGACCTCGGCAGCTCCGTCAAAGTCGGTCTTGCGCCACAGCGCCAAGCCTTGTGCGAAAAGGGTCACGCGGTCGCGGGTTGGGCCGTCCAACTCCGCCGGCTCCGCCACGGCCTCGAACACCGCGATACCCTGCTTCTTGCCTTTGACCTGCACGAGGTCCAGTTCGCGCACGACGATGGCGCTGCCGACCAGCCGCGCGGTCTCCGCGCCGATCATGATGTCGGTGCCGTAGGCCTTGTTGGCGCCTTCCAGGCGCGCGGCCAGGTTGACGGCGTCGCCGAGCATCGTGTAGTCAAAGCGCTTGGCCGAACCCATGTTGCCCACCACGGCCACGCCGGAGTTGAGGCCGATGCGCGAGGCGATCTCCGGCAAACCCCTGGCACGCCATTGGACTTGCAGTTCAGCTAGTTTCTTGCGACATCGCAAGGCAGCGCGGCACGCTCGCACGGCGTGGTCCGGCTGGCCGATGGGCGCGCCGAACATCGCCACGATGGCGTCGCCGATGTACTTGTCGACCGTGCCGCCTTCTTCGAGGATGACGTCGGTCATGGCGCCAAGGTACTCGTTGAGCAGCTTGGTCAGTTCGGCCGGGTCGAGCCTCTCGCTCAGCGTGGTGAAGCCGGCGACGTCGCTGAAGAACGCTGTGATCTCACGGCGCTCGCCGCCAAGTTTGAGCCTGTCAGGGTTGTTGACCAGTTGTTCGACCACCGCGGGCGCCAGGTAGAACTGGAAAGCCTCGCGAATCTGCTGACGCTGCAGCTCGGCGCGCCCAACGCGCAAGGCGATTTCGCCGATGACCGGCACGGTGAAGGCGAGCACGCCGGGCACCAGAGGAATCAGCGCTCCGTGGTTCAGCCCGTACACGCCCAACCCCAGCCACGCAGCAGACGCCAGCACCGCCCCCGCGACGACGACCGAGGTCGCGGTGATGCGGCGCCAAAGCAGATAGAGGGCCAGGCTCGCCGCAGACAGGCCCCAGGTCGCCCACGGCGCGTGCGGTCCGTCGCTGCTGGTGTGTTCGCCGTTCAGCAGGTTCAGCGTCGCCGCAGCGTGCACGTAGGTTCCGGGCAGGTCGGCCCGCAGGGGGGTCTGCCGGCGATCCGCGGCGCCGATGGCCGACACGCCGACGAACACGATGCGGCCCTTGAGCGCCTTGTGCAGGGCCGCGTGGGTCGGATCGGCCTCGAGCACGTCGATGAGCGGCACGCGGCGGATTCGGCCGATATCCGGCCAACGGATGAGCGGATCACCGCCATCGATGGCGACGGCAGATGTGGCGAGCGCCGCTGCGCGTTTGGGGTCGGCGATCTGCGCGACTGCAAGCGCGAGGCTGGCGATGTGCTTGCTGCCGGCGCGGGCGACGTAGCCATAGCGCCGGATGACGCCATCGGCCGAATACGACACGTGCAAGCCGGCCTGGGCACGGGCCGCCATGGCCAACTCGCTGATGCTGCCGCGCGGGGTCAGGTAGTGCACGGTCGGGGTGTAGCCGGCGGGCAGTCCGGGCACCGGTTGCAGTTCGGCGACTTCTCCGCCGATGAGCGTGCCGCCGGCCAGCGACCCATCCGCCACGCCGAGGACCACGTTGCCGGCTTCGGCGATGGCCCTGGTCAACTGGCGGTCGGCGTCGCGCTCTGCGGCTTGCTTGTCGAGTTCGTCGGCGAGCAGCTCGCCCTCGGGGTCGTCGCCTAGCGCGGTGTCGCGGATGCGGTCGGCAATCGACAAGGCCAGGTCGCTGTCGGCGCGGCCATTGGGTTCGGGGAAGAAAGCATCGAGGCAGATGACCGAGGGCGCAAACCCGTTCAGCTTGCGGATGAGTTTGGCCCAAGTGGCGCGCTGGATGGGCCAGCGCTCGGCCAGCGCTTGCAACGTGCCGTCGTCGATGTCGACGAAGACCACGCTGTCGTCGGCCGTTGCCCGCGGCACGACCGAGCGTACGAGGTTGTCGTAGAGCGGGCGGTCCAGTCGTCCTGGGCCGGGGTCGAACGCCGCCCAGATGCCGGGCGCCATGGCCAGAACCGCCAGCAGCGTCGGCACCAACGACGCCTTGATCGTGGCCTTCATCGTGGACCCCGGCTACTTGACGGTCAAGCTGTAGGTCCGGCTCGGGATGCCGACGACCTCGCCCGCGTCCACCGCGTTGACGCGCCAGATCTGCGCCCGCTCCTTGAGCGCCGCCGCCACCGCTTTGGCGCACGCGAGGTCGTCGCAGGCGAGGTCGGGCTTGGTCGGCAAGGCTTTGCCAGTCTTGACGTTGCCCGAGTCCAAGCGGACGCCACCGCAGGGTTCGGCCGCTTGGGCAGGGCCCGCCACCAGGGCCGCAGCGGCGGCCACCATCAGGATGTGTTTCATGGGTTCCCCAGTAGGCGCACGGCGCGGGTGACCAGGTTGAATTCCACCCGGCGGTTCTTGGCCCGCCCGGTTGCGGTGGCGTTGCTCGCGGTCGGCTTGTCGGGACCATAGCCCTTGGCGCTGATACGGTCGGCGTCCTCGCCGTAGGTCACCAACCAATGGCGCACGGCCTCGGCCCGCAACTGCGACAATTCGAGGTTGCGCTCGCGCTTTCCGGCGCCGTCGGTGTGGCCCGAGATCTCCACCATCGCCATCCGGTAGAGCAGCAGCACGGACAACACCTTGTTGAGCACCGGCGCGGGCCGCGGCAGGATGTCGGCCGCGTGGGTGGCGAACTCGACACCTTGCAGCACGCCCACCCGCTGCGCAAGCGGAATCGGCACGTCGTCCGGGCACCCATCGTCGTTGGCGTCGCTGTTGTGGGTCTCGCCCTCGCGCGGGCGCTTGTCCGCGGCGTCGCACACATGGCCGCGGTCGTCGTCGTCGTCCGGGCAGCCATCGCCGTCCTCGAACCCGTCCACGTCCTCGGGGCGCTCGGGGCAAACGTCGTCGGATCGCGCGAACCCGTCGCGCTCGTCGGCGCTGCCGACCCAGCCGAGCGCGAGCGCCGTTTCGTAGGCGCAGCTCAACGGCGTATCGACCGTGGTGTTGCCGGTCCAGTGGACGCGCCCGTCGCGGCGGATCTGCCCGTTCGCCGTCAGGCGCCACGCCACGGCTGCCCCCGCGTAGCGATAGGGGTCGTGTCCGCGGCGTACCGGACCTCGGCAGCCGCCCACGAGCGCATGACCCCACCGCCGCCGACCGCCATCAGGTGCATGCGGCCCACCGGCAGCCGCAGTATGCCGTGGCCACGGGCGGTCATGACGGTAGCGTCCTGAGGCCCCAATGGGACGGCCTGGAGCGTGCTTCGACCCGCAGCCCCCTCGAGTTCGAGGCCAAACCACGCGTGCGGAAACACGGACATGCGCAAACCGGGCAGCACGGTGGCGCCGAAACCGCCCGACCACCCCTCGGGCTGACCCGACTCGTTGCTCTTGGCGAACCAGTGCGGGGCCGCGAAAAGGCTCGCACCGGCCTCAACGGTAAGGGCCAGGAAATGATTTACTCAATCATTTCTCGGGCCCGTTTGCTTGCTCCGTGGGTCGCCAGCTCGCGGACCAAAGGTCCGACTCGCGGCTCCGTCCTGATGTGAGAGTGATCGACTTAT
>Ga0194120_10003630_pt1 | contig 24932 bp, 19 predicted proteins | sample TA2MahCa65mmetaG_FD_148642 | JGI IMG/M metagenome (GOLD analysis project Ga0194120, IMG submission 148642) | Freshwater microbial communities from Lake Tanganyika, Tanzania - TA2015019 Mahale Deep Cast 65m | ecosystem: Environmental > Aquatic > Freshwater > Lake | place: Tanzania: Lake... | reverse complement strand
CCAGCGCTGGTCGAGCTTCTCGACCATCCCGCCGCTCACCATCAACGCCGAACAGATCCGTGAGGCCTTCGCGATCATCGATCGCGGGCTCGACATCACCGACGCGGCTTTCGAAGGCTAATCCACGGGCGAACACGCAGGGGACCAACTCGATGCAACGGGATGAAGCGCACGCGGGCGGACCGACGGACCTGCCTGCGGATGTCCTCGCCAGTCCGCTCTACAACGCCGACCTCGCGCCCGTCCCCCCCGCGCGCCGCAACTGGAGCACCTACAACTTCGCCGCGCTGTGGATTTCCATGGCGCACTGCATTCCGACCTACACGCTCGCGGGCGGCCTGATGGCGGTCGGAATGAATTGGTGGCAGGCGCTGGCGACGATCGGCCTTGGAAATCTGATCGTGCTCATCCCGATCCTCCTCAACGCCCATCCCGGCACGAAGTACGGCGTGAGCTTTCCGGTGCTCGCCCGCGCCAGCTTCGGCACGGTGGGGGCGAACGTGCCCGCGCTGCTCCGAGCGCTGGTGGCCTGCGGGTGGTTTGGAATCAACGTCTACATCGGCGGCGAGGCGCTCAAGACGTTCCTGTGCACGTTCTGGCCTTCGTTCGCGCGGCTCGCCGAGGGCACGACGCTCGCGGGCCTCTCGGTGCCCAGCGCGATCACGTTCCTCATCTTCTGGGCGCTGAACATCCTCATCGTCTACCGCGGCATGAACGCCGTGCGCGTATTCGAAAACTGGGCCGCGCCGCTGGTCTTGGTGCTCGCCGCCGCGCTCCTAGGGTGGGTGGTGGACCGCGCCGACGGGCTTGGCCCGCTGTTCTCCCAGCCCTCGAAATTCCCGACGCTGGGCGAGTTCTGGCCGGTGTTCGTGATTTCGCTCACGGGCATGATCGGCTTTTGGAGCACGCTCGCGCTGAACATCCCCGACTTCACGCGCTTCGGACGCGGCCAGCGCGAGCAAGCCCTCGGTCAGGCGCTCGGCCTGCCCACCACCATGATCGCGTTCTCCGCCATGGCGGTCGTGATCACGAGCGCGAGCACCGCGATCCTGCCCGAAGCCAACCTGAGCGAGCTGTGGAACCCCGAGTACCTGCTCGGCGTGATGACCTCGCCCGAAACCCCCTCGGGCCTCAGAGCTCCCCTGATCCCCGACGCGGCCACGCGCGCGATCGTCGCCGTGGTCGCCGTGTTCGGCATCGTGATCGCGACGCTCTCCGTCAACATCGCCGCCAACGTCGTGAGCCCCGCTCAGGATTTCGCCAACCTAGCCCCGCGCCACATCTCGTTCCGCACCGGCGGCCTCATCACGGGAATCCTCGGCATCCTGTGCATGCCATGGAAACTGATGGCCGACCCCGCGACCTACCTCGACGGCTGGCTCGGCGGCGTCGGCGCCCTGCTCGGCCCCATCGCCGGCATCATGATCGCCGACTACTGGCTCGTGCGCCGCCGCCACCTCGACGTCCACGAGCTCTTCCGCCCCTCCGGCGCCCACGCCGGAATCAACCCGCCCGCCATGCTCGCCCTCGCCCTCGGCCTCCTCCCCAACCTGCCCGGCTTCCTCACCCGCATCGGCGCCCTCGACTCCGCCCCGCACTTCTTCACCGCCATCTACCCCTACGCCTGGTTCTCCGGCGTCGCCCTCTCCGCCCTCCTCTACACCCTCCTCACCCCCCGCCGCGCTACCATTCCCCCCCCAACGCACCCGTAGCTCAACTGGACAGAGCATCGGTCTTCGGAACCGAGGGTTGTGGGTTCGAATCCCCCCGGGTGCACCCCTCAGGCCCTACAACGGCCATGGTCCCGCACGGAACAGCACGCTGCGGCACCCCTTCCCGGTAAGAAATCCGGCAAGAAAAGGAAGTTGCATGTGTCCCCGTCCGCCGCACCCGCTCGTCCTCCGCGGGCGCCTTGGGACGCTGGGGACGGTAGCTCGGCAGCACCTCCAGCGCGCGCCGCTCGTCGTCCGCTCCGAGGTGCGAGTACACGCCCAAGGTCAGCCGCGGATCGCTGTGACGCATCAACGCCTGCGCGATCCTCGGCGCCACGTTCGCGCGAGCCAGCAGCGACGCGAAGGTGTGCCGCAGAGAGTGGAAGTCGTTCACACGCCCCTGCTCGTCCTCGCTCGCGATGCCCGCGCGCTCCAGGTCCTCGCGCAGCATCTCCGCTGCACGCCAGCCCTTGGGCAGGTCGAACAGCTTGGCGTTGGGATGACGCCCGCGAACCTGCTCCGCCAAGAGCGCCGCCGTATCCGCGCGCAGCGGCAGCAGCGCATCACGCCTGTTCTTCGCATGCCGCGCCCGAACCGTGAGCGACTCGGCTCCTTCGGCCAGCTCGAGATCGGCAACCTGCAGCGAAGAGATCTCGGCACTGCGCAGTCCCGTCTCGAGAGCCACGCGGTAGATCGCTGCTCGCCGTTGGCACAGAAGTTCGTTAGAAGCGCGTGGCGCTCACGTGCGGCCAGTGCGTGAAGCTTGGACCGGCACGTGTAGAATCCTTGACCTAGCAACGTCGTCGATGGAGCAATATCCATATGAGATCGATACTTGCGGTGTGTCTCTTCATCGTGGCCGGGACCCTTGGTACCGCTCTCGCCGCACCGGCGAGGCGGGTCGCGAGTGCGGTCGATCAGTGCCAAACGGGAGTGGCTCCGGATTCCGACAAGGTGGACTGCCTGAGCCCGTGTTCTTCTCAGTGCCAAACGCGCGTCCCGATACCGCTTCCTGGCGTATTCGGTGCGACGTACACCTACTGCTACTGCACGAATGGCGGGCCCGCTGAGCCGCGCTGTTGCCACGCCATCCGGGTGCGGCTCGCGGATGGATCCTACTACGCGCAGACCAAGGGCCCGTGTGGCATTAGCTCGTGTCCGGACGGCGTAACTTGCTCTCTAGGTCTGAATGAAGAGACGGGTTACAGCGTCGGGTTGTGTGTCTCCTACTAGAGCCATGCTCCACGCCACTTTGTCGCGAAGCCGGCTTGGGCGGTTGAGTGTCGGGTTGGCCCTGGTCGCCCTCGCTCTGGCGGCCTTCCTTCGACTGCGCGGCGACGCTGGTGTTCCGGCTCGATCCACGAGCGAACGGTCTGAGCCGCACGGCCCGGGCATCGTTGAATCCGGAACCGAACGGAGCGATCTACGGCTCCAAGTCGAGGCCCCGCAATCGGCCGCGGTCGATCGGCCTCTCAGTCAAGGATATTTGATCGCCCGCGTTCGCGGCCCATCGTCCGAATGGGCTGCGGATGCGCGGGTTGAGTTGGTGATCCACGGTTGGCCGGCCGGCGGGGGCGCGACCGACGTTGTCGGATGCTTCCGGGTGGCCGAGCTGCCCACCGAGCCAACCGTCGTGTTTGCTCGACAGGGGCCGCTGCTCGGGCGAGCCTTGTGGGAACCATCGACGACAGACGGGACGCCCGAGCCGGTGCTTGTTGACCTACGTGCGGAAGGCACGATCGCAGGCGTTGTCGTGCACGGGGTTGATCGACGCCCGATGCCGAACGCACGGGTGATGGCGTACCCCGCTGCCCTGCGGCCTCGCTCGCTCGCGCGCGAATCGCGCTCGACGTTCGCTGTTGAAGCTCAGGCCGATGAACTTGGGCGCTTCGAGCTGTTCGGGCTTACTCCAGAAACGGAGTACAGTATTCACGCAGCTGTCGATGGCCATCTAACCGACTCAGTCGGGGTGCGCGCTACGGCGATCACCTCGGAGATGCCCGAGGCAGCCGCTACGATCGTTGCGGTTGAAGTGCTGCCAGTGTTTGGAGTTCTTGCGCAGTTTGTTGATGCCGGGAGTGGGGTTACACTTCCAGACACGCTCGCGCAGTTCTCGAACATCGGAGTGGAGTCTCGGCCGGGAGAGCTCATCACTCTCAGTGGACTGGCGCTCGACGAGTTGGGTCTTCCGGAGTCAGTCGCCCTGGGAACTCAAAGGGATGGGATTCGCGTGTTCTTGTTCCGCGTCGTGTCGATCGAGGCTCCGAGCGAGCCGCTCGTCCTAACGGTTGACGCGATTGGCTTCGCGCCCGCGCGGTCTGTGCTACCGGTTGAGAAACTCTCGCCGCAAATGTCTGCGCAGGTCGTGCCACTCTTTTCCACGCTAGGCTCGCATCATCCTGTGACGCTCCGAATCGCCGGATGCCCTGGAATTCGGGAGCCTCGACCTCCGCCGCCGTACCAGTTACACCTGGATTCCAGTGGTTTGGGAGTTCGGTCCTGCTTTGTGCACCTCGACTCGAACCACGAAGTCCACCTCGCCCTACCGTCTGGAGATCACCGCATGCGGTTCGTGGCGGGTGGTGGTGCCGTTACCCTGCCCGCAGGGGATCCAGGAGCTTGGCTGGACTTCAACGTGGCGGGGGCGACCACGGTAGAGCTTCGGTGGCCCCAGTATCTGAGCGGCGTGACGCTCGACGTCAGGGAAGCTGACGGATTCCCCGCCAGCGGCGTGCTTTCGGTCTATTGGAGTATGGAATCCGCAGCCGAGGACTCTCCGCTTGCGGCTAGTGTCCCTCGGACGGCTCGTGCTGTCATGTTTGTCGAGCCACCTTACTGGCTGCCGAACCTGCGACCCGGGTCGTATCGAATCTGGCTGGATAAGCCCATGTCTGGACCGGGATATAAAGTTGACGTGCCAAGATTCGACGCGCACGAGTCACGTGTTCATCGCGTGCGGCTAGACCGACGTTAGTTGGCTCCGCGGATGGAACTCCAAGCGAATGACGTTCGCCCCCCGGTGTCAGCGGAGATGTCGCGTCATCGGCTGAGGGGGCCCGTCGCGGCGCGCGGCGGCGGGGCGGAATCAGAGGCCGCAGACGAGGGTGGCGAGGCCGGTGGCGGAGATGGCGGTGCCGGCGAGGGTGTGGGACCAGCGGTCGAGGGCGGCGAGGCGCAGGGTGGAGAGGCCGGTGTGGGCGAGGCTGACGAGGGTGAGCATGGTTGCGATCGTGGCGAGCGCGAAGACGAGGGCGGTGCAACTGGCGAGGGCGAACTCGCCTTGGCTGAGGGGCAGGAAATAGAGCGGGATCAGGGGTTCGCAGGGGCCGAGGACGAAGAGCGTGAAGAGGGTCCAGAAGGTGGCGCTGCGGCGCTTGGGGCGGAGTTCGCTGGGCGCGTGCTCGTGCTCGTGGGCGCCGTGGGGATGGACGTGCATGTGGCCGTCGTGGGAGTGGAGCGCGAGGCCGGCGCGCGAGCGGAGCGCTTGGCGCGCGCCCCACAGCGCGTAGACGGATCCGAAGAGCACAAGGCCCCAAGCGGCGAGGTCGCCGCGGCTCGACTCGAAGTCCGCGAGTGCGAAGCTGGACGGGCCGAGGGCGCCGTCGAGAGCGCTGGCGAGCGCGCCGAGGATGAGCGATGAGGCCACGTGTCCGAGCCCGCACAGGGCCGTGATCCACAGCGTGCGTGCGCGACTCCAGCCGCGGGCGCGGGCGAGCATCACGAAGGGCACGGTGTGGTCTGGGCCCGCGGCCGTATGAACGACGGCGATCAGGGCGGCGGAAGCGAGCAGGCTCGCGCTCTGCGCATCGGTGAGCATCGGGCGCCGATCGTAGCGAGGAACGGCGCGCGGCAGATTCGCGCAGCGGCGAATGTTGGTTCGAGTGGCGGCTGGGAACGAGAAGCGTCGCGGCCGAGGATCGCGGCACGCCGCGCCAAGCGGTGGTCGAGCCATGTCGCGCGGAGAATGCGAACGGAAACGTGCTGGGGAGGCAGGAATGGCGCGAGCGAAGGCGCGGCGGGGAGCGTGGGAGGGACGGCGCGCTCGCGCGAGAGTGCAGCACGAGCAGATGGAGCGCGAACCGAGGTGGCGTGCGTGCGTGCGCGCGCGGCGCTGGGCGGTGCGAGCGAGAGAGCGGTGGGGGGGCGCGATGAAGGGAAGATTTCGAGGGTGGTGCGGCGCTGGAAGGCGAGCGGGAGGAGCGGGCGGGAGGAGTGAACGGCGGGGGTGGCGGGGGGAGCGCGGTGGTAGCTCCGAGAGGACGTCGGTATCGTGCGCGGGATGAGCTTCCCTCGACGGTGGTGGAGTGGTGTGCTGGTGGGTTGGAGCGCCTTTGGAGTGCTGGCTTGTTCGGCGCCGATGCGGGCGACGGGGCGCGGGTTGTTGGAGCCGGTCGGGGCGAGCCATGGGGCGGTCGCGGCGGTGGCGTGGGAATCGGCGAGTGCGCCGAGGGCGGCGGCGAGCGATGCGGGTGGAGCGCTCGGAACGACGCACGTCATGCTCGGAGTGCAGGAGCTCGACGATGCGGATTTCTGGGAGCCGCTGGAGTCGAGCGTGACGATGGCGCTCGACAGCTCCTACGAAAACCTCGACGACTGGATCGGTTTCGAGTGGGGCGGGAGCGTGTACTTCAAGGAGGGGGATCGGGCGACGGATGGCCCCGCGACGCCGGGGGTGCTCGACTACAACCTCGCCTCGGACCTCGAGATGTACGAGGCGTCGCTCGGCATGCGGCGCACGTTCCTGCGCACGACGTCGCTGCGTCCCTACATCGGCCTCGGAGCGACCGCGATCTACTACGAGGCCGAGCAGATCGAGAGCGGGCCGCCCGTTCCGCCGGCGATCGACGACCATCGAGCGCGCATCAACCACAAGCGCATGACCTTCGGCCTCTACGCGCACGCGGGGTTCGAGCTGCAGCTCGGCCAGAACTGGATGCTCGGCCTCGACCTGCGCGCGCTGCGCGGCACGGACCTGCCGGAGATGTTCGGAAACGGCGACGTGGACTACGACCGCGCGAGCTTCTTCGTCGGGTTCGGCGGCTGAGCGCGCGCGAGATCGCGGGAGCACTGGCGATCGACCGAGCGCGACTGAGCGCGCGAAAGCTAGCGCCGCATTCCGACCGTCAGGAGTAGGTCGCGCTTGGAGAGCGTTCCCACGAGCATGCGGCCGCCGTGGCCGTCGACGACGGGCAGGCGCTCGCCATAGTGGCGCATCAGTTGATCGAGCGCGACGCCGACGGTCGAATCGACTTCGAGAAACGGGAATTGTGGATCCATGAGCTCCGACGCGATCACCAATCGTGCGAGGCTCGAGTCCGCCAGCGAGCCCTTGATGTCGTGCAGGCTGACCGCGCCGAGGAAACGTCGCTCGGCGTCGACCACGTACACGTAGTTGTGGCGGTGGTTCACGAAGTGCGTCACGAGATCCGCGAAGGGCGTGTCGTCGCGCACGGTGACCGGCGGGGGACGCACGAGCTCGCGGATCGTGGCGTCTTCGGGGCGAGCTAGCGTCGCCCGCGGACCCTGGGACGCGAGGCGCGGCGCGTACATCGACTTGGGTTCGATCGCGCGGGCGGTGTAGTACGCGACGACGCAGGCGAGCATCAGCGGCAGCACGATGCCGTAGTCGCGCGTCATCTCGAACAGCATCAAAATCGCCGTCAGCGGCGCGTGGGTGACGCCGGCGAGGAACGAACCCATGCCGACGAGCGCGTAGGCGCTCGGACTCGCGCTGTGCGTGGGCATCTGCGCGTGAACGAGCTCGCCGAACAGCGCTCCGCAGGCCGCTCCGACGAACAAGGTCGGCGTGAACACGCCGCCGACGGCGCCGGAGCCGACGGTGGCGATCGTCGCCGCGAACTTGCACACGAGCACCATGGCGACGCTCTGCCAGAGCCATCTGGAACCGAGGATCGCGTCGATCGACGAGTAGCCGTTGCCCCAGACTTCCGGGACATAGAGCGAGAAAATCCCGACGATCGCGCCGCCCACGGCCAGACGCAGCGGCAGCATCGGCACGGCGGAGACGAACAGCGACTCGCTGTCGCGCAGCGAGCGCACGAACCACGGCGCGACGGCGCCGAGGAGCATGCCGAGCACCATGTAGGGTCCGAGCTCGACGTAGCTCACGAGCTCGAAGTGCGGAATCTCGAACAGCGGCGCGCCGCCGAGCAGCGCGCGCGTGGCGAGTGTCGAGACGACGGAGGCGAACACGAGCGGGCCGAAGCTCTCCATCGCGATCGTGCCGAGCACGATCTCCGCGACGAACAGCGCACCGGCGATGGGGACGTTGTAGGCGCTGGCGATGCCGGCCGCGGCGCCGCAGGCGACGAGCAGTTGCAGGCGCGGGCGCGGCAGCGCGCGTCGACGGCCGATCCACGACGCGAGCATCGACGAGAGCTGGGCCATCGCGCCCTCGCGACCGATCGAGCCGCCGCTGGCGACGCTCAGGAGCGACGCCGTGCTCTTCACGAGGCTCGGCCGCACGCGGATCGTGCCGTCGCCGAGCGAGACGGCCTCCATGTAGTCCGTGGAGGGCTGCCCCTTGGCGAGGTGCGCGCCGAAGCGAATGACGAGGCCCGCGGCGAGGCCGCCCACCGCAGGGATCACGACCCGTTCCCACTTCGCGATGGAGGCCGCGCCAGCGACGAGGTCGCCCTCGACGTCGAAGGCCAGCTCCTGAACGCGCTGCGCGAGCCAGCGGAACGCGACCGACACCAGCGCGCCGCACAGGCCCACCACTCCGGCCCAGATCAGCGTGAGCTGCAGGTCGCTCGGACGCAGAGCCTCGACGAGGCGGAGACGCGGGGCGCGGCGCATGCGGGGCGCGGAGTCTAGCAGGCGCACTCGCCCGAGAACTCCTACGCGCAGTCGGAGTTCGGCGCGAGCCCGCGCAGGAGCTTGCGACGCGCGCGATCGAAGCGGCTGCGGTGCGAGGAATCGCTGCCGCCCAGCCGGGCCGCGATTTCGGGGAAGTCGCAGCGCTCGTAGACGTGCAGGATCACGACCTCGCGCTCGAGCGGATCGAGGCGCGCGAGCTGCCGGTCGACCTGCTCGCGGCCCGAGACTTCGCGGCTGGGCGTGCGCGGGTCGCGCTCGCGCAACTGCGAGGGCAAGTAGGAGTCGGAGAGCGGCTCGTGCACCAGTCGGCCGCCGCGCTTGTGCGCGAGACGGCGGCTGACTTCATCGGCGATCACGCTGTCGATCATCGAACGCACGTAGCCGCGGAAGGCACCGACACCGCGCGACTCGAAGCGACCGCTCTGAACCGTCTCGCTGCACATGGCGCGCATCAACGCATCGCCGGCGATGTCCTGCGCCGTGAGCTCGACGCCGCCGCGGCGAAAGCGCGGGTTGGCGCGCACCGCGCGCTCGAGCCAGAGCAGGAGCGCGTTGCAAGCGTCGCTGACGCCGCCGTGGCGGACGATCTCGAGCGTGGAGAGGCCGGGGGCGAGCGGATCGAGCGGCATGGGGGCCTGTGCCCACCGATGCTAGCGCGAATTCTCCACCGCGCGACTGCTCCAGACGCGCAAAGTTCCGTCGGCGCCTCCGGTCGCTAGGTCGCGGCCGTCCAGACTCCACGCGAGGCTCCCCAGCCAGCCCTGCTCGTCGCGAATCCACAACACGCACTCGCCGCTGCGCGTGTCCCACAGGCGCACGCGGCCGTTTTCATCGGCGCTGGCGAGCCGCGCTCCGTCCGGCGACCACGCCACCTCCAGCACGCCCATCTCGTGGCCGATGAGCTCGCGCTCGACGACGCCGGAGTCGGGATTCCACAACAGCGTGCTGGTGCGCACCGTGTGGTCCCAGTCCGCGCCACACGAGGCGATGGTGCGGCCGTCGGGGGACCAGCGCGCGGCGCGCACCGGCTGACGGTGGGCCGTGAAGACACGCTCGCAGTTGCCGCTGGCGAGATCCCAGATGCGCACGCTGCCGTCGAAGCCCGCGCTCGCGAGCCGACGACCGTCCGGCGAGACGTCGACGGAGTTGATGCGCGGGTGCGTGTGACCCTCGAGGGAGCGCCGCAGCGCTCCGGTGAGCGCATCGCGCAGCTCGATCCGGCCGTCGTGACGCGCGAGTGCGAGCGTGCGCGAGTCGTCGAGGAACGCGAGCTCCAACACCGAGGCGGAGGGCGCGACGAACGAGGACACGCGCGCGTAGGTGGTCGCATCGTGCACGTGAAAGCCGCTGATTTCGCCGTATTCGGGCGGATAGTGCGTGTCGGCCGTGGCGAGCCAGCGTCCGTCGGGACTCCACGCGACCGAGTAACATCCCTTGAGATGCTGCTCGGCGGCGGTGGAGAGGTTCGCGCCGCTGCGCCGATCGAACACGCGCAGCAAGCCGTCGCGGCAACCGGTCGCGAGGCGCTGGCCGTCGGGAGAGTAGTCGAGTCCGAGGATCCAGTGGGGGTGCCTCGTGCGGCGCAGCGCCGTCTCGCTCGCGAGGTCCCACTCGCGCACCGTGCCGTCGAGCGAGGCCGTGAGCACGCGGCCGGGGCTCGAAAAACTGACGAACGTGATGCGGTCGCGATGGCCGAAGCGCTGCGCGAGATGGGCGCCGGTGCGCGCGTCCCAGAGGTGCAGGCTGCGATCCCAGCCGCCGCTCGCGAGCCGCTCACCGCCGCGCTCGAACGCGACCGCCGTACCCGGAAACGGCCGACCCTCCGGCCCCTTGTGCTCGACGCTCCAAAGCGGCGTGGACTCGTACAGGCGCCGCAACGTCAGCGTGCCGTCCCACGAGAGCACGGCGAGGCGCTCTCCATCCGGCGAGAGCTCGAGGTCGTACAGGCGCTCGCCCTGATACCCGCAGCGACCGATCCACGCGCTCGAGAGACCGTCGATCAGGGTCACCGAATCACCCCTCAACTTGGGCGTCTGCCCCGCGATCAACGCCAGGCGCGTCTGGGGTACGAAGGTCACCGCGTGCGCGCGGCCTTCGCGCGTCCACAGCGGAAACAGCGCGCCGCGCTCGTGGAGCCAGCCGCGGTAGCGGCGCTCGCGTTCGCCGTGGCCGGAGATGACCAGCCGAGCGTCGTGACTGCAGGCGAGCACCGCCACCGCGTCCATGCTCGACGGACCCTCGGCGAGGCGCTCGCCCGCGAGCGTGAAGGCCTCGATGGCTCCGTCCGATCGTCCGACGAAGCAGCGGTCGGCCTGCGGAGCGAGCGCGAGCGCCGTCGCCGCACCTGTGCGAACGCGCAGTTCGCGCTGCACGGCCCCGCTCGCGAGATCGAGCCAGCGCACCGCGCCATCCGCGCACGCCACGACGAGCGCGGGCGGCTCGTCGACGAGCGTCGCCGCGAGAATGGTGGACCCAACATCCGCGAGCACGCGCTCGCTCGAATCGACGCGCAACGCGAGGTGACGCCACTCCCAGTCGGCCGATTTCTCCGGCGTTCCGTCGAGCATGCGCTGGGCCATCAACAGCTCGCCCGAGTCCGCGGCGCTCGCGGCCGCGATCATGCGCGCGTTGCGCTCCGAGGCGCGCGCGAGCTCGCGTTCCGCGTCGGCATCCGAGCGCGCGTCGCGCAGTTGTTCGTTGGAGCGCGTCATCCACAGCGCGACCGACAGCGAGATCACGATCACGGCGGCGAGGCTTGCCGCGGCCAGTCGATTGCGGCGCGTCCACTTGCCGAACTCGGCCAACGCGCCGCTCGCGTGCGCGCGCACGACGCGACCATCGAGCCATGCGTGCAGGTCTTGTGCGAGGTCGCGCGCATCCGCGTAGCGCACGGACGGCTCGCGAGCCATGGCGCGCTCGCAGATCGACACGAGCTCGGCGTCGGCGTGCGGCGCGCGCTCGAGCAGCGAGGGCGGAGGCCCTTCGAGCAAGCGCTCGAGCGTCTTGGACGCGTCGTTTCCGTCGCTCCCGTAGGGCGGCTCGCCGGAGAGCACTTGATAGAGCACCGCACCGAGGCTGTAGACGTCCGTGCGCGGATGCGGCGGCGACACTTCGAGCGCCTGCTCGGGTGCCATGAACGCAGGCGTTCCCACGATCACGCCGCTCGCGGTGCGCAGGCCGTCGTCGCGCTCGAGATCGCCCGCCGCGGCATCGGGCGTCGGCGCGTTCACCGCGCCCATGACCACGACGTCGATGTCCACCGCGTCGATGTCCGCCGCGTCGATGTCCGCCGCATCGAGTCGACGCGCGACGCCCCAGTCGAGCAGGTAGATCTCGCCGAATCGACCGACCTTGATGTTCGAGGGCTTGATGTCGCGGTGAATCACGCCTTGGTCGTGGGCGAAGGCCACTGCCTCGCACACGGCGAGCAAGGCGCGCACGACGCGCGGCAGCGTCCACGTGGCGTCGCGCCGACCGCAGAGCTCGATCACCTCCGCGAGGGTCGGCCCCGGCACGCGCTGCATCGTGAAGTACAGACGGCCGCGCGGATCGAGCCCGAAATGGTGCACGGGGACGATCGAGGGGTGCTCCAGCGTTCCGGTGATGCGGGCCTCGTCGATGAAGCGTCGCACCTGCGTCGCTGTGGGCTCGCGCTCCGCGTCGCCGTGCGGAGCGAGCCGCTTGAGCGCGAGCTCGCGCTTGAGAGCCGGATCCCACACGCGCACGATCTCGCTCATCCCGCCGCGCGCGAGTGCCTCGAGCTCGATCAGCGCGGGGGAAAGCCCCGCGGTGTCGCTCTCGATCTCCGTGAGCAGCTCGTCGCGCAGATCCGTGGAGCCCGCGGGCTCGAGCACGCTCGCGAGCAGTCGCTTGGCTCCGCCCACCGACGCTGCCGCGGCGGCGCGCAGTTCCGCGAGCAACTCGAAGCGCCGCCGCAGGGCCGCGCCGAACTCCGGCGAGTGCCGCTCGAGCCGCGCGAGTTCCGCCTCGACGAGCACGGCGTCGCCGAGCGCGGAAACGCGCTCGTATTCGGCGGCGAGGTCCTCACTCGAAGGCTGCGGGCGGGTCATGGCGGGGCGCACTTCCTCCGCCCCAAGGCGAAGAAACGTCGAGCGGGTCCCGAACGCTCGCGCGAGGCAGGGAGCGCCGAGAGCGCGAGCGCTAGCCCTGGGCGGCTTCGGCGGGCTTGGAGCCCCCAAAGCGCCGCGTCGGAATCACTTCCGCGCGCTCGCGGCAGCGCACGCACTCATCGAAGAAGCGCGTTTCTCCCGCCGGGGTGGCGTGCAGCACCTGACCGTCGTCCTTGGTGTTCCAGGCGATTTTGGGGTTGTCCGTGACCGGGACCCAAGTGTGACCGAAGAGGCGGCAAAAGATGTTCATGACCTGCTCGAAGGCCGCACAGGCTATCGGATCGCGGGGGCCGGGGGTAGGGGGCCGCCGAGGCGCTCGAGTCCGGCCGCGGCGAGCGGCTCGCCCGGTCGCTCGGCGAGTGCGGAGCGGTAGAGCGCAGCCGCCTCCTCCGCGCGTCCCGTGTGTTCGCAGATCACGGCGAGGTTGTAGGCCGCGGCCCAGCCGCCCGCGGCCGCGGAGCGCTCGACGCCCGCGCGGGAGGGACCCTGGGCGAGGCAGGTGCGAAAGCCCGCCTCCGCCGCCTGCACGTCCCCGCAGTCGAGTGCGAGCAGCGCTGCCAAGAAACGCGTGTCGGTCCGCTCGATCGATAGTTCGAGCGCGCCCTCGACCAGCGCGCGCGCCTGCTCGAAGCGTCCGAGCGCGCGCAGGGCGAGGCCGCCGAGCTCGAGCGCGTGGATCGCCCAGTCGTCGTGGTCGGAGGCCAGCCCGAGCGCAGTCTCGAGCGCGCACAGCGCGTCGGCGGACTGACCGGCAGCCGACAGCGTGCGCCCGTATTGGTACCACGCATAGCCGTCCTCCGGGCGAGCTTCGACCTCGCTGGCGAGCATGGCCAAGTTGCGCGCGAGCTTGCCGCGGCGCTCCAACGCCGCGCTGGAATACCCGTGGTGCACGAGGGCAATTCCGGTGTCCGCACGCGGCGGGAGCTCGCCCGCGAGAGTCCACTGCTCGTGGATCCGACCCTCGAAGCGGCCGCGCGAGTCGCGGCGGAAAAAGCGCACGATGTCGGCTTCGGAGGTGTCGCCCGCGTCGAGACGATTGCGGACGCGCACGCGACCGGCGCGTTCGGGAGCTCCGTCCGCGAACGCCAAGAGCCGCGCCCGCAGCTCCTCGGCCGACAGTTCCGTGAGATCGAGCTCCTCGTCGGCGTCGAGCACCAAGATCCAATCGCCCGTGGCGAGCGCGAGCGAGGCATTGCGCGCCGCCGCGAAGTCGCCGTTCCACTCCTCGCGCGCGACGCGCGCTCCGAGTCTCCGCGCGAGCTCGAGCGTTCCATCCTGCGAGCCCGTGTCGAGCACGCACACTTCGTCGACCACGCCGCGCGTGGAACGGATGCAGCGCTCGAGGTTCGCTTCCTCGTCGCGCACGATCATGCACACGCTCAGCTTGGGCATGGCGCTCTCATCGAGCCGCGGACGGGGGGCGCAGCGCCGCGCGCCGCGCGATTCCCGTCCCTGAGACGACCGACGTCAGTTTCCGACGGCCGTGGCGACCGTGGAGAGCAACTGGGCCATCCGGTAGGGCTTGGGCAGCACGAGCGGGGCCGCGCCCGGGACGCCGTCGAGGCTCGCCGCGGGCACGTCCGCGCCACTGCACAGGATCACCGGCAGGGCCGCGTCGCGCCGCCGCAGCTCGCGCAGCACGCCTTCGCCGTCGAGGAGCGGAATGGTCCAGTCGAGCAGCACCGCGCGCACCTCGGCGCCGTGGCGCTCGTGCAGCGTCAAGGCCGCCACGCCATCCGCCGCGAGCGCGACGCGATAGCCCGAGCGCGTGAGCATCGCTTCCGCGATCGCGCGCACGTTGTCCTCGTCATCGACCACCAAGACTAGCGCCCCGTTGCTCATCGTCCGAAGTACTCCCGAAGCTGGCGGCGCAGGTCCGCGGCCGCGTGCGGGTCGACGACGTCGAGCACCGCGAGTTCCCCCGCCGCGAGCTCGCAGCGACCGAGCGAACAGCGCGCGAGCGCGAGGTTGAAGAGCGCGGAGACGTTGCGCGAGTCGAGCCGCAGCGCGCTCTCGTAGAGCGGAACGGCGTCCGCGACGTGCCCGAGTTGGTGCAACGCGTAGGCCGCGTTCACGTGCGCCTCGAGGAACAGCGGCTCGAGCGCGAGCGCTTCGAGAAAGCTCGCCGCGGCCTCCTCGAGCTTGCCCTGCCCGGCCCGCACCTTGCCCATGTCGTTCAGCATCGCCGCGCGCGTGCGCTCTCGGCTGACGATGCGCGCGCGAGCGAGGTCGTCGAGCGCGAGCGCGAGTCCGCGCTCGGAGTAGGCCGTCTCGAGCGCCGCGATGTCCGGCTGGGGAAGCGGCGCGATCCAGCGCCCCCTGAACGGTGTCGCGCGCTCGCGTTGCTCCTCGGGACGCGCTTGGAGCCGCGCGTGGTCGGCGAGCAACGTGGCGACGTCGACGGGCCCCTTGTAGATCACGGCCACGCGTCGCGCGCTGTCGACGAGGAAGCTCGTCGGCACCGGAGTTCGACGCCGACGATCGAGCACGCTGCCCTGCAGCGCATCGAGCGTCTCGAGCGCCTCCACGCTCGCGAATCCCGCGTGCATGGGCCAATCCAGCCGCGTGAGCAGCTCCAGCGCCGCCGCGCGCGTGGTGGTGTCGTCCACGGAGAGTGCGAGCACGTTCAGTCCCGCGGCGGCGAGCTCGTCGGCGCGGGCGGCGAGCGCTTTCAGCTCCGCCGTGCAGGGCGCGCACCAGCTCGCCCACAACGTCACCAAGAGCGGAGGCTCGATGCCGGTCTTGACGTCGGCCGCCTCGCCGTCGGGTGTGAGGATCGCCAGCGGCGGAAGCGGGACCCGCGCCGCGAGAGAAATGCGCGCCACTTCGCTCGGCGTCGCCGTCTTGGCGGCCGCCACCGGCAAGCGCGCCACGGTCAGCGGCGCAACGGGGAGCGCCACGCCGCGGCCCTCCTCCAGCGTGAAGCGCCCGCGCTCCCGCGCGAGTTCAAACTCCTCGAAGCCGACGTTCGACGGCTGGGGCCAACGCACGCGCACGCGCACGGCTCGCGCAGCGCCGAGTCCAAAGTGGATCCACTTGCTCGACTGAGCCAGATAGCCCTCGCCCGCGCGCACGCCCTGCACGAGCGTGCGACCGTCCGAGAGTTCGACCTCCACGCGCGCGCCGATGGCATCGCGATTGCACGTGCGACCGCGCAGCAGGAACTCGAGCGTGCGCGCGCTCGCGGCGCCGCGCTGCAAGAAGACGCGCAGGCGCGGCGAGTTGCGCCCGCAGATCACGAGGTCCGAGCGACCGTCGAGATCCCAGTCGACGCGCGCGACGGCGCGCGTGTCGTCGGGCAAGTCGAGGCCGCTCGGCCCCGAGGCCGTCGCGAAACGACCGTCGCGCGTGTTCAGGAAGGCGCAGTCCTCCTCGCGCCCGCTCCACGAGTGCCCCTCGCGCAGCATGCGGTGGATCGCGACCCAGCCGAGCTCGTAGCTCGCGCGCGAGGTGCGCTGGGCGGGAGTCGGGGAGAGCGACACGACCTGTCGCCAGAAGAAGCTTCACAAGTCCGCCGGATCCTGTCCGGTCACGAAGCCGTTGGGGACGTACAGGTCCTGCCAGCCGTCCTCGTCGAGATCGACGAACAGCGAGCCCCACGACCAGCGCCCCATGGTGACGCCCGCGCGCTCGCTCACGTCCTCGAACGTTCCGTCGCCGCGGTTGCGAAACAGCGAGTTGCCGCGCGCGTGGCGCTGGAACGCCGCGCGCGTCGCCTCGGACTCTTCGGCCTGGAACTGGCGCTGGTAGGCCACGCGCTCGCCCGCCGACGAGAACATGTTGCTGACGTACAGATCGAAATCGCCGTCGAGGTCGTAATCGCCCCAGCTCACGCCCATGCCGGCGGCCATGTCCTCCACACCCGCCTGCGCGGCGACATCGCGGAACGTCCCGCCCTCGTTGCGATAGAGGTTGTTGCGGCCGAAGTCGTTGGCGACGTAACAGTCGAGGTCGCCGTCGGAGTCGTAGTCTTCCCAGCTCGCGGCGAAGCTGAAGCGCCGGTTGTTCTCGTCGAGCCCGCTCTCGCGCGTCGCCTCCACGAAGCGCCACGCGTGAGCGGCGCTCGCCGCGTCGTTGCGCAGCAACGTGTTCGCGCGGCCGTTGTTGGCGTCGTGGTAGGGGAGCGGCGTGACGTTGGCGCTGTCGGGGAGGATGTAGCCGCAGCAGTACAGGTCGAGGTCCCCGTCCGAATCGTAATCGACCGCACAGAGCGAGGTCGTGCTCGGCGCGTTCGCGCGCGCGCGCTCGGTGAACTTGCCCGTCCCGTCGTTTTCGAGCAGCAGCACGTGCGGGTCGAGCTCGACCGCGAGGTCCTGATCGCCATCGTTGTCGAAGTCCGCGAAGAGCGCGCTGCGACAGGGATCGAGGAAGTCGACGCCGGCCGACGCGGCCGTGTCGCGCGCGGTGCCGTCGCTCTGGCGCACGAAGAGTCGGTTGGGAAGGCCGCCGGGCTGCGCGACGTAAAGGTCGTCGAGCCCATCGCCGTTCGCGTCGCCCAGCGCGAAGCCCTCGTGGCCGATCAGCGACATGCCGAGCGTGCGGTCGACGCGCGCCGCCCAGTGCTCGAGGTCGGGTCGCAGTTGAGCGTCGAAGGTCGGCTCCGCGGCGAAGATCGCGTCGGTGGCCTCGGCGAAGAGCGGCTTCTCGTTGCCGACGCGCTGCAGCTCTTCGTGGCGCTGCACTTCGACCTGCACGATGCGCGGTAGCTCGTCGGCGCGCTCGCTCGCCAGCGCCGTCCAGCGCAACTCCCACGTCGCGTGCACCTCGCTCGCTCCAGCGGCCTCGAAGCCCTTGGCGTGCAGGTAGGCGCGCGTGCGGACGAAGTCGCCCTCGGGCTCGACCGAGAGCACCTTGAACTTCGCGCTCGACCGCTCGCCGCCGAAGGCCGCCGCGAGCTCGCGCAATGCCGCGAGCACCGCATCCGACCCGACGTGGACGAGCTCGCGCGGGGGAGCGTCCGCCCGACAGACGCCAAACTCGCTCCCCGGCAGCGCCACGCTGGCGCACTCCGGCCGCAGATCGGCGCACGCCGCGCGCTCGCCGAGCAACGGCGCCAAGTGCTGCGCATCGAGCTCGGCGGGATGCGCCAAGAGCCTTGCGAGCGCCGAGAGCTGCGTGCTCGCGCGCTCGTTGAAGAGCTCCGTCCCCCAGCCATCGACGCGGCTATCGCGCCGCGCGTACTTCTCCTCGAACGGCGGACTGCGCAACTCGCCCCGCGGCGCGGGCAACTCCCCCAAGGCCGGGGCCGCCTGCGCACTCGACGCCGCCAGCGGCGCCACCGCCGTCGAGGCCACCTCCACCGGAGTCACCTCCAACACCGGCTCGCGCCCGCCCGCACCCGTCTCGACCTCACCCGTCTCGACCGCCGCCTCGCGCGAGCACCCGACGAGGAGCAGCGCCCCGACACTCGTCCTCCATGACCAAGCCCACGCCATCGCGCGCAAAGTCTAGTCCACCTCGCGCGCAGAAGGGCACGCCCGGGGGGACTCGAACCCCCGACCAGCGGATTAGAAATCCGCTGCTCTATCCAGCTGAGCTACGGGCGCGCGTGGGTCGGGGGGATGGGACTCGAACCCACGGCTCGGAGCACCCAAAGCTCCGCCTCTACCAACTGAGGTACCCCCCGGATCCGAGGCGCAGGTTAGCGCCGCGCGGCGTGCGCGGCGAGGGCGGGCGGGGTGGGTGTGGCCCCACGCGGCGCGGAACCCTAACCTCTCGCGCTCGCGATGGTCGCAGGTGCGGCCCGCGCAGCAGGGACACGCTCCATGAAAGTTCTGGTTGTCGGCGGCGGCGGGCGCGAGCACGCGCTGTGCTGGAAGATCGCTCAGTCCGCTCAAGTCGACGAGGTGATCTGCGTTCCGGGCAACGCGGGAACCGCCCGCGTCGCGCGCAACCTCGCGATCCCGGCCAACGACGTCGAGAAGCTCGTCCACGTCGCGACGCACGAGCGCGTCGGACTCGTGATCGTGGGTCCCGAAGAGCCCCTGTGCCTCGGCCTCGCCGATCGCTTGCGCGCCGCGGGAATCGCGGTGTTCGGCCCCGGCTCGTCGGGCGCGCGCCTCGAAGGCTCCAAGCTGTTCGCCAAGGAGTTTCTCACGCGCCATCGCATCCCGACGGCCGGTTACCGGCGCTTCGATCGCTCGGGCACGGCCAAGGCGTTTCTCGAAGGCTGCCGCACGTGGCCGCAGGTGATCAAGGCGGACGGGCTCGCGTCGGGCAAGGGCGTGTTCGTCGTGCACAGCGCCAAGGAAGGCTGCACGGTGATCGATGCCGTGATGGAAGAGCGCCGCCTCGGCGACGCCGGCCGCGAGGTGGCGATCGAGGAATTCCTCGCGGGCGAGGAGGTCAGCGTGCTCGCGATCGTCGACGGCGAGTCGCTGTGCGTGCTCGAGCCGGTGATGGACCACAAGCAGGTGGGCGACGGCGACGTCGGTCCCAACACCGGCGGCATGGGCGTGTACTCGCCCGTGCCGTTGTTCTCGCGGCGCCTGCAATGGCAGGTCGAGCAGAACGTCCTGATCCCCACGCTGCACGGGTTGCGGCGCGACGGGATCGACTACAAGGGCGTGCTGTTCGTCGGACTGATGCTGACCGAAGCCGGTCCGCGCGTGCTCGAGTACAACTGCCGCTTCGGCGATCCAGAGACGCAGGCCATCCTGCGCCGCTGGAAGGGCGATCTGGTGCCGTACCTGCTCGCCACGGCGAACGGCAAGCTCGCCGAGCTCGAGTCCCCGAGCTGGGATGAGCGCACCTGCGTGGGTGTCGTCGGCGCGGCCGAGGGCTATCCCGGCGCGTACCGCAAGGGCGATGTGATCAACGGGCTCGAGGCGGCCGAGCGTATCGACGGTGCGGTCGTGTTCCACGCGGGCACCAAGCTGGGAGCGGGAAACGCCGTGGTGTCGGATGGCGGGCGCGTGCTGTGCGTGACGGGGCTGGGCGCGAACGTCGAAGAGGCGCGCAGGACCGCCTACGCGGCCTACGACGAGATCCGCTGGGACGGCAAGTTCTGCCGCCGCGACATCGGCCTGCGCCGCGCGCGCGCGACCGTCGGCGAGGCCTAACCGCGCGCGAGCCTCGCGGGGGCTATGCTCCGCGCACCGCCGTGAAGCACGAAGCCATTCGCAAGTCGTTCGAGCGTTTCTTGCGCGCGCGCGACCTCAAGCTGACGTCGCAGCGCTCGCGCATCTTCGAGCGCGCGTTCTCGACGCACGAGCACTTCAGCGCGGAGACGCTGTACGACTGGCTGCGCGAGGAGCAGGGGCCCAGAGTCTCGCGCGCGACGGTGTACCGCACGCTCGGACTGCTGCTCGAAGGGCGCTTCATCCAGTCGCTGGACGTTGGCCGCGGCGAGCTCGTCTACGAGCACGTGACGGGCCACGAGCACCACGATCACATGGTCTGCCTCGCCTGCGGCAAGATCGAGGAGTTCCACGACGAGCGCATCGAGGCCTTGCAGGCCGAAGCCTGCGCGAAGCGCGGCTTCGTGGTCGTGAGTCACGCTCACCGGCTCGTCGGCTACTGCCGCGGCTGCGCACGCAAGGCGCGCCGCGACGACGAAGCGGAACAACGCACGGAAAGCGGCGCGGCCGCGGAGTGACCCCCGCGGCCGCGTGCAGGCGTGCTCGCGCGAGGCTACTTCGCCAACCGGCGCACCAGACGCTCGGTGATGATCTTGGCCATTTCGCCGTCGTTCATCGTGGCGAGGTACTTCTTCGCGGAGACCGTCATCTGGCAGCGGTCGACGTCGAGCGTCTCGATCGTGACGGTGACGATCGACTCGTCGATGTTGGCCTTGGCGACGCGCGCGGCGTCGTCCCACTCGATCAGTTCCTTGCTGTTTTCCGCGAGGAACTTCTTGGCGGTGTTCCACGCCTCGCGCGAGTCGCAGGTGAGCTGCGTCACGTAGACGTTGCTGTCGAGCACGTGGTTGGCCGCGACGACACCACCAGCGGCCGCGCCGACGGCGAGGCAACCGGGGAGGAGCGAGGCGGAGAACAGGACACATAGGGCGAAGGTACGCATGGCGTGAATTCCGAGGTGCAGGTCGTTGGAGAAGAGGTTGGAAGTGCGGTGGAGGACGCAGTGCGCGGCTAACGGGCCGCGCTGCCGGCGGCTTCCACCAGCCGTCGATAGAACTCGAGTCCCTCGCCCGCCTCGCGCGGCCCCATGCGGGTCCAACGCGGGTGGTTCCAGGGACTGAGATTGCGTTCAGGGTGGGGCATCAAGCCCAGCACGCGACCGGTCGCGTCGCACAGGCCCGCGATGGCGTCGGTCGAGCCGTTGGGAAGCTCGGGATAGTGCGCCGCGCCGCCGTCGGCGGTGACGTAACGCAGCGCGATCTGCCCGTTGCGGCGCACGCGCTCGAGCGTCGCCGCGTCCTTGAAGACCAGCCGGCCCTCGCCGTGGGCGACGGGCACCGGCCACAGGAGGCCGGCTTCGAGCCACGCGCACTTGGAGGGCTCGTTGCGCAGCGTCACCCAGCGGCACTCGTAGTGCCCCGACTCGTTCGCCGAGAGCGCGATCGAGCGCCGCTCGCCGCCCTTGGGGCGTCCGTCGGCGTCGGGGCCCTCGAGCAGGCCGGTGTCCACGAGCGCTTGGAAGCCGTTGCACACGCCGAGCACGAAGCCGCCGCGCGCGACGAAGGCCGAGAGCTCGCGGCCGAGGAACGTGCGCAGCTCGTGGCCGAGGACGCGCCCCGCCGCGATGTCGTCGCCGTAACTGAAGCCGCCCGGCAGCACGAGGATGCGCGCCGCGTCGAGCCGCGCGGGCTCGGCGCAGAGCTTGTGCAAGTGCAAGAGCTCGGCGCTCGCGCCGCCGCGCTCGAGCGCGAGCTTGGTCTCGTGCTCGCAGTTGGTGCCCGCGGTGCGCAGCACGATGGCGTGCGTGCTCATCCCTTGAACCCTCCCTGGTGCGCGGCGCGCAGCGCGTCGAGGCTCGCGTCGATCACGACCTTGCCTCGCATTCCGCGCACGACGAGTCGCCGCGCCTCGGTCACGCGCCCGATGCGGGCGCAGTCGATGCCGCTGAGCGCGCGCTCGAACTCGCTCGCGCGGCTCGCGTCCACTTCGACGAGGAAGCGCGTGCACGACTCGGAGAAGAGCCGCGTCGCGTCGGCGTCGTGGTGTGCGGGAATCGTCCCGCACGGCAGCGCACAGAGGTCGAGCTCGAGCCCGCGCTCGCCCGCGAACGCCGCCTCGGCCGCGGCGACCGCCAGCCCGCCTTCGGAGAGGTCGTGGCAGGCGCGCACGGTGCCCGCGGCGATCGCGCGGTGCAGCGCCTTCAACGTGCGCGGCGCGAGCACCAGATCGGGGCGCGGCACGCGGCCGCCCTCGACCTTGGCCTGCGCGAACCAGTGCGAGCCGCCGAACTCCGCGTGGGTCATTCCGACCACGTACACCGGATTTCCAGCGGTTTTCAGGTCCATCGTCACCGCGCGGGCGACATCGGGGACGATCGCGAGCGCCGACACGAACAGGGTCGGCGGAATCGTGATCACTTCGTCGCCGACGCGGAACTCGTTGTTGAGGCTGTCCTTCCCGGAGATGAACGGCGTGCCGAACGCCTTGGCCGTGGCGTAGCACGCGCGCGAGGCTTCGACGAGCTTGCCGAGCTCCGCGGGGCGCGCGCAATTGGCCCACGAGAAGTTGTCGAGGATCGCCGTGCGCTCGGGATCGCCGCCGACGGCGACCGCGTTGCGCAGCGCCTCGTCGATCGCGGCGCTCGCCATGGCCCACGGATCGAGCAGGCCGTAGCCGGGATTCGCGCCACAGCCGAGCGCGATGCCCTTGCGCGAGTGGGGGAGCGGCTGCAGCACCGCGCCATCGCCCGGTCCGTCGTCGCGCTCGCCGCACAGCGGCTTGGTGACGCCCATGGCCTGCACCTCGTGGTCGTACATGCGCACGATCCACTCCTTGCTGGCGATGTTGGGGCTCGCGAGCAGCGCGAGCAGCGCCCCGTTGGCGTCCGCGCACGGCGGGCAAGCGGGATCGTCGGTGCGCACCACCGGACGCGTCGCCTTGCGCAGCCACTTGGGCGTGCCCTCGTGGAGGAAGTGCATGTCGAGCTGGCCGACGCTCGCACCGGCGTAGGTGAGCTCGAGGACGCCCGTGTCGGTGAACGTGCCGATCGCGGTGGCCTCGCAGTCCTCCGCGGCGAAGACCGACAGCAGCTCCGCGAGCTTCTCCGGCGCCACGGCGAAGACCATGCGTTCCTGCGCTTCGCTGATCCAGATCTCGGCCGGAGAGAGGCCGGGGTACTTGAGCGGCACCTGCTCGAGTTCGACGCGCGCGCCGCACTCCGCACCCATCTCGCCCACAGCGCTCGAAAGTCCGCCCGCGCCGCAGTCGGTGACCGCGCGATACAGGCCGAGGTCGCGCGAGGCGAGCAGCGCGTCGAGCACGCGCTTCTCCGTGATCGCGTTGCCGATTTGCACGGCCGAGCTCGACACGACGACCGAGTCCTCGTGCAGCTCCGCCGACGAGAACGTCGCGCCGTGGATGCCGTCGCGCCCCGTGCGGCCGCCGGCCACGACGATGATGTCGCCGGGCTTGACTTCCTTCGTGGCGCAGTGCGCGGGCATCAGGCCCACCGTTCCGGCGTACACGAGCGGGTTGCCGACGTAGCGCGGATCGACCCACACGCCGCCGTTCACCGTCGGAATCCCCATGCGATTGCCGTAGTCGCGCACGCCCGCGACGACGCCGCGCAGAATGCGCCGCGGATGCATGCAGCCCTTGGGCAGGTCCTGTTCGGGCAGGTCGAGCGGCCCGACGAAGAACGCGTCGGTGTTCGCGATCGGCTTCGCGCCGAGGCCGACGCCGAGAATGTCGCGGACCACGCCGCCGACGCCCGTGCCCGAGCCACCGTAGGGATCGATCGCGCTCGGATGGTTGTGAGTCTCGACCTTGAAGCACACGTGCCAGCCCGGCTCGAACTCGATCACGCCCGCGTTGTCGTGGAACACGCTGACGCACCAGGGCTTCGCGAGCTCGAGCGTCGCGGCCTTGATCGTGGTCTTGAGCAGGTTCTCGATGCGCTCGCCGTCGTAGTCGATCACGCCGGCGAAGGTCTTGTGCTTGCAGTGCTCGCTCCACGTCTGCGCGAGCGTCTCGAGTTCGGCCACCGTGGGCTCGCGGCCCGCTGCGACGTAGTGGTCGCGGATGGCGCGCATTTCGACGAGCGTCAGCGAGAGATGGCCGTCCTTCGAGATGCGTTCGAGCTCCGCATCGCTCGCCTTGCACAGGGGAATCGCGCCCGCGTCGCGCACGGCCACGTTGCCCGGCAGCACGAAGTGCACGCCCTCGTCGCCGACGCGCACTTCGTCGATCACGTCGTTGGCGAGGATCTTGGTCGCGACCAGCTCGAGCTCCGCGCGCGCCAGCGCGCCGGTGCATTCCCACGCCGAGAAGGTCAGCACGCGCACGCGCGATCCGTCGCGACAACGCGCGAGCTTCGCGCGCTCGATGGCGCGCTCGACCGTGAGCGCCACGGGATCCATCACGCCCGGCTTGCGCGCGACGAGCACGCGCTGCGCGAGCGCGGTCACCTGCGGCGCGGCGCCCGGTCGAGTGATGCGGCACGTCTCGAGCACCGGATCGCACACCAGCTCACTGGCGATGCGCGCGAGCGCGCTCTCGTCGATGTCGGGCGAGATCAAGTAGCCGCGACCATGGCGCAGGGAGCGCACCGCGCTCACGCCGAGCTCGCGCGCCGCGGCGAGCGCGCGCGCACCGTCGGGATCGTCGAGTCCCTCGCGCCGAAACACCTCGAGTCGCCACGCCATGGGGAGCGAGCTGGGCGTGGAACTTGCGGGCGCGGGCATGGGCATCGCCTTCTGGGACACGGCTGGGAGATCACCTCGCGAGAGCGCAAGACATGGGAGGACCGCACCCCCTTCAACACTAGGGGTGGGGGTCCGGGGCCGCCCTCGAGGCCGCGAACAGTTCGGGAATCTACCCCACGGAAGGCGGCGTCCCAAACGGATGCTGGCCATTCCCAGCCGGGATTTTCGTGGGGCGGCGGGGCCCCGAAGGCCCCCCGAAGGCCCCCCGAAGGCCCCATGAGGGCCCCATGAGGGCCCCCCGAAGGCCCCATGAGGGCATCCCCGAGAGCTCCGCTGCGGCCCCCGCTGCGGCCCCCGCTGTGGCCCCCGGTGCGGGTGCGCGCAGCGCGGGGTTGCGCTCGGGCGTCCGCTGGTCCACCATGCGCGCCTCGGGGATGGGCGCGCGCCGCCCGCCCCCGTGGCGAGCAC
>Ga0194120_10003629_pt1 | contig 24938 bp, 18 predicted proteins | sample TA2MahCa65mmetaG_FD_148642 | JGI IMG/M metagenome (GOLD analysis project Ga0194120, IMG submission 148642) | Freshwater microbial communities from Lake Tanganyika, Tanzania - TA2015019 Mahale Deep Cast 65m | ecosystem: Environmental > Aquatic > Freshwater > Lake | place: Tanzania: Lake... | reverse complement strand
AAAAAAAATCCCATCCTCAATAAAGAAGATGGGAAAATGAACCTGCTAAATGCATTGTTCCGCCAACTTCCCTCGAAGGTGTTGTGAAAAAAACATTGGCAGGTCTCCTGACTTTTCCTCATACAAATCTTGTATAATTTTGAACGTCTTCCCATTCAAGAAAATGAACAGTGACGCATGTTCAAAAAATTATTGGAATTACAGTTGCGGGGCAGTTTCCGATTTTTCTACAAATAGAATCACGGAATTCCCTTTTCATCCCGAAAAGAATCGGGACACCAACGTTTGTATATAAAAGAACGCACTGAATTGAACAGTGAATTAAAATCGGTGGTGAATATACTTTCTTTTATAAAAATGAAAAAACCCATGAAGTTTTTTTTCACGGGTTCATTAAAAAAAATCTGTTAAATATTTAGAACGGCAAATCGTCGGGAGAACCAGAAGATGGTGAATTTTCAACCGGGAGAGGAGTTGCGGGAGCATTCGCATTGTCGCGCTTCCCTCCTAACATTATCATATCATTCATCACGATTTCAGTAATGTAATGCTTGACACCAGCATTATCATCCCAATTGCGCGTTTGCAAACGACCTTCAAGATAAATTTGATGTCCTTTTTTTAACCATTGTTGACAAATTTCTGCGAGTTTTGTCCAAGCAATAATGTTGTGCCATTCAGTTTTTTCTTGTTGATTTCCATCTTGGTCTTGCCACGTTGCATTTGTTGCAAGACTGAAAGAGGCAACCGCCATTCCGGATTTCGTATAACGTATTTCAGGATCTTTGCCAAGATGTCCTATTAATGTTACTTTGTTTAAACTTTTTCCAGCCATAAATAATTTCCTTTATGATTACAGTGAATAAAAACGTGGGAAAAAGTACGGTATTTTTTGTAAAACAAAAACAGTTTTCCAAAAAAAATCTATTGGTGAATGACATACACGGTATGTGAAGTAAGAAAATACATCGTGTTTTTCCAAACGGCGACATCTATAATTTCATCTCGAGCATCATCGGAAATAAAATCGGATATGGGTAACGTACCGAGAACATCGCCATCGAGCGAAAAAAGCGCAAGTTCATTTCCGTTTGCGACGAGTATATCATCGCTGTATACCGTGAAACCCGTTGCGTTCTTCAAAATATCTTCGCCGAATGTTCTTACATAATTTCCAAATGCATCGAACGAAACTATGCGATTGTTTTCAAGAACAAAAATTCTGTCGGTGCTGTCTATTTCGAGTTGCAGAGGCGAACGAAGTTTTCCTTTTCCCGCATCAAACCCGCCAAATGCAATTTCTGCCTTTTCGAATGAAGAAAATTTGATAATGCGTTTGTTCTCTCCGTCGCACACAAAAAGTTCTCCTTTTGAATTTGTTGCAAATGAAGTTGGATAACCAAAGCGTGTGAGCGAGGATTCATCATCGCGAGTGAATAACGTAGCAACATACGTAAGTTTTCTGCTGAATCGTTGAATGCGATGGTTGTTGTAATCTGCAACAAAAATATCTAAACCGTTTTTCACCCAAATATCTCGCGGCGAATCGAACTGCAAGTTTCCCCATCCCATACTTCCGAATTGTGCGAGCGAATCTCCGCTTGATGAAAATTTTTGGACCGAATGATTTGCTTTGTCAAGAATAAAAATATTTCCTGCATTATCAACGGAGATTGCAATGGCTTGTTGAAAGGCACCGAACAGAGATGTTTTTTTTTCTGTAACAAGGAAACAATAAAAACTAAAAAAAAGTATGAAAGGATATATCATTGCTGTTTGTACATAAAAAGAGGAATCTTGAACGTATCAAGATTCCTCGTGGAGAATAATGAAATTATTTATATACCGAGTTTTAAAGTGAATACGTGATTATCCGTAGGAAAATCTTTAATCGAACGATATGCATAATCGAACGAAACACGAACGGAGTTTTCCGTATCGTATTCAACACCTACGCCGAAGTTTAATCCATAAACATTCGATTCATTGTTTCTATCAACCATTTCGTAACCACTTCGTAGCGCAAAAACGTTCATCACTTTGTATTCAACACCGTACATATATTGGTCTTGCAGATTGTTATTATTTCTAAAAACAGTTCCCATCATCAGTGAGTTTTCGGTGTTAAAATCGTGCGTGTAATTTAATCCAAGTTCAAAAAAACTCGGAATTTGAAATGGCTCCGTTTCCGGTGAATACATAGCATTACCTGTTCCGACACCTGAACCGGGAACTTCTGTTCGTGTTTGCAAATCTTGACCGACAAACTTCATATCAGAACCGATATTTTTAACTGCGACACCAATGGAGAGATTATTTTGGAATCGGTATTGAACTCCAAAATCCACTGCTGCGCCGGTTGCTGACGTATTCATTATTGATTCGTGAATAAGTTTTCCGGTAAATCCAGCACTTACTCTGTCGGTTATACTTTTTGAGTACGTAAGTCCCAACGTATAATAACCAGGAGAATACGTGCTTCCTGTTTTACCATCGGGGTCTTCAATGGTTGTCTGCGGAATATCTCCGAAGTCAAGCGATTTGAAACTTAAACCAAATGCGCCGACATCTTCAATATTTGCAGATACAGCAAGATAGGAAACATTGATATCGGCGATGTATGACATATAACTAAACATCGCTTCAGATTTTTCGCTTGCGCATAATCCTGCAGGATTATAGTAAATAGCTTCAACTCCTTTAAGACTTGGAATAAAAGCGCCGCCCGTTGCGATGCTCCTTGCGCCAACAGGAATAAGTAATTGATCAGCACCATTTGTGCCTTTTCGTTTTTCGTCTCCTGCTACTGCAAGAGAAGAAGTGAGAGTAATCAATGTGAGGAATAATAGTACGTGCTTCATAACAGAACTCCTTGGTTTAATATTTCTGAATTTGTTTTTGTGGCATAATAATTGCAAACTTCAATACTTTCTCGCCAATGTTGGGAGAAGAAACTATTGCGATATACATTCCGGATGCAACGCGCAATCCATAATCATTATGAAGATCCCATTCAAGATATGGAGAGGACATTCCTAATGCTTTATCCGTTGAAGTCAGTGTGCGAATCAGTGTTCCCGAAAGCGTATAAATCTTTATCGTAACATCTTCCGGAAGATTGGAAAACGTAACGAATGGGTCATCTGTTCTTCCGCCAAGATAACTTCCGAGTGGATTATATGCAAAAAGCGGATTAGGATAAACATTTACTTTCTCAAACATTTTTCTTCTGTCGCTGGACGTTAAATGCACCCCGCTCTTTTTCGTTTGAATTCTAAATGTATCATTCGGGGTAAAAGGATAGGTAATCGGAATTGTTATTTTATCTCCCGATTGATAACTCAAAAGATTACCACTGGTATCTCGTTTTTGCTGCAAACCAATAATGTATAAGCCACCAAAATACTTATCATTCGCTCGTTTTAACATATCCGGAGTTAATCCTATATGCGTTGTATCCCACGCAGTTGGAATTTGCCATCCATCTTGAAAATTTGCCCAGCGTGTTACACCGTGAAAACTTCCACCGGTAAATTCAATTGACGTATCAGCAGTATATGGAGCATTAAAAACTACTATATATTCATTTGAACCGGAATCTCCAGCAATGGAAAATGAATCTGGTTCCCACATACCATTAGGTTTGCGAAAACTCTGTTCCGTTTCTAAAAAGCCGCATGCGAGTTGACGTTCTTCACCGTAACGTGCATCTTTCACCCAAACCTGAAACGGCACATCAAGATATCCTTTTCTTCCATTCGCCAGCGTATCTCTATCTACTGGCATTGCCATTGCATATTGAAATTTTCCATACGTTGGACCGGTTTTGTATTTCACATACCGATATGCTTTTTGTGACACTCCAAATCGTATTTCAATATTTCGTAAATGTTCAAACTTTGCAGTTGAATTATACCCACCGGGGAATATTTCAGGAAGTCCCGGAACACCAGTATCTCTTCCTGTATAATACACTCCGGTAATTTTATTCGTAAAGTTGCTATACCATTTGTTTGCATATGGTGCATACGATGACGCTTTTATACTGGCATCAACACCTACTGCACGTATCATTATTCCATCAACCATTGGAAACGCATCCGTATTGCCAGAACGAACATCGTCTTTCAAACTATCAACGAGCAACGTATTTGTCGAAGCGTTTTTTATTCTCCAATACATACTGTATTTCGTTGATGCATTGTTCTTAAAGAAAGATACTTCATACTCATCACCAGTTATGAGCGATTTATCAACTTCATCATACGTAACCGTTCCTTCAGCACCACCGCTTAATGAAACTGCGTTATCTCCAACGACATACGGTTGATTGAAATCAACACCAGGACGAATTCCATTAACTGATGAATTGAGGATGGAATATGCATTTGCAGAGTATTGAACAGTTGCTCCTCCGTCCAAATAATACGCACCAACTGTTTGATTTGGGTTCACTTGTTTTAATGCATTTCTGTTTACTGCATATCCGATAACGGAAATAAAATATGGTTTCCCTTTTACCAGTTGTGCGCTTGTAAATGGATCTGTATCAATTAACACTCGTATCCTTCCACGTTCTGCAGTTGCATAGGTGCCAGAATCAATTTGCGTTCCTTTGGCAATGAGTATTGTTCGCTCTCCTGTAGACGGACTTTCCACCAAGATATCTTGATAATTGTTCGCCAAATCAAACCGCGCAACAACTTTTGCGTTTTCTCTTCCGCCTTCAACTCTCGCAGTAGAATTCGTATGATACATTGTAACTTCGAATGCTTCAAAACGCAAATCATAATCGAACACTGAACTTTGCGCGTTAAACGCTAACTGGTCTTTCGTATCCCAAAGAAGTTCAATGGTATTTTCGGTTGTACGCACTTTCGGCTGAACGATGGGAGGCGTTGGCGCTCCTTCAAAATTTCCATCATAAACTTTTCGCGATAAATCAACAATAGTTCTTCCAACTGCTACACTGTTTTTCGCATCAGAACCGCGACCAACAACATACGCAACAACGATATCAATGGGTTCATCTTTTTTCAATTTGAAAGGACCGATATTTTGCATCTGTCGCACATCACCGGGTGTTGTATAAATCCATCCGTAATCCGTTACAGGGTCGCCAGAATACCAATAGACTGAATCAATAGAAGTACAAGGAATTCCACCGTGCGCACTTCCGTACGAATCCGTGCAAGGACCAAGTAAATCTCCTGTTCGCAGTTGTCCTACCATATAGTTTCTTGCTTCGATGTGAGTATTCGGGTCCCCGCGTGTCGGATCGCTTTGTACGTAATTGACAAATGAAGACAATCCAAGATTTTTTGCTCCGGGAATTGTGTCTATGCCGAGTAGTTGACCACGTACATTATACGCAGTATCTAATGGTATATCCGTTCCTACATCATAGACACCGTTCGAATTCACGTCGGTAAAAGATTCTCCAGGAACATAAGCAACAGGACCTTGGAAAAACGAAATCATAAACACTGGCGCTTCTACTCCAAACGTTGGATCAGGACCATCGTTCCATGTAAATCCTGCATTCCTTGTAGTATCGCAACCGACTAAATCATCTGTATACCCTTGACTTCCGCCTAAATCCGGATCTGCCCAAACAGCAAAAAACACGGAATCCATTTCGTCATCAACAATTCCGCGATTGATGATTCTATAACGAAGAAAGAGCATATTGCCAATAGAACCAGCTGAACGAAATCCGAACATTGTTTGCTGAATATCAATTCCTTGGGGGCTAACATTTGTCCATCTTCTTTGAGCAGATTCAACTGCATCGTTGTAAACAGTCCACGCAGTTTTGTCTCCGAGCAAATCAGGAGCATCTTCGTTCGAATCCCAAAGTCCGTTTCCATTTTTATCAATGGGACTGTAGATTCCATCTCCATCTCCGTCGTAGAAATCAGCACCCATTGCAACGGCATCTTTCCACGTTTGCCACGATTCGCCAAATGCAGGGTCAAGTCTATCTACTACATAAATTCCGGGTTTATCGGAACCAGGGTCTTGAACACGTCCCTTGACGTAGTCAGTAACGCGTGATGCGCTTGCTACTGCATTCGACCAAAGAACAGAATCGTGCGAAATTCCACTGAGCATAAATCCTCCTGAAAAGAGAAATTGTTTATCTGTAGATTGAAAACTACCGCCTTCAATATCGCCCACGCGAACATCGGCAACAACGCCATCGGCATTAAACGGCATAATGATGTTGTTTATCCAAAACACGTACGCATCCGGTGCAGAACTTTTCTGCGAAGTATATTGCGTGCGCTTTTTATAGTTTGGACCGTTTTCTCTTGCTGCAAAGAGCATAGACGGGACAATGAAAAGTGCAGTGATATACGTAAGAAGGGAAATATGTTTCTTCATACTTATTGTTTCCTTAAAATTATCTGAAATTATTTGTTTATTGTTATTCGTCGAAACTAATTTTAAAGCCCAAACGAATTTGTCGCGGTATTCCAAAATTCGCAGGGTCTTTTTCCCACGCTTTGAAATCCGAAATGAAATCTTCTGTGTTTGGACTGCTGTTTGCTGCGGCGCGACCTTCCGAAGAATTTAACCAGCCGGTTGTATATGGATTACCTGTTGAACGATATACATCTACAACGTTATCTGCGTCAAAGAGATTTTCCACCCAAAGATAAGGAGTCAAGGTAAGTTTATCGTATTGTAGCGTTTTTTCAAGTTTTAAATTAACTATAAACGTTCCTGGTCCATAAGCAGAATTGACATATCCTTTTGTGTCGCCATAATTGGAACTTCCTGCGAGTAAATCTTGCGATTGAAGTGGGGTATATGGACGCCCGCTGTTAAATGATGTAAGAACATTTAATGCAACGTTTTCAAAAACGCCAAGTTCTCCTCTATTCGTAACGAAACCAAAATTGATTGTTCCTGTATGACGTTGGTCAAAATCTAACGGAGCAATGACGATGGGAACTTCGCCATCATCGTTTCGAAAGGTTGCCGTTGAAGACGAAGATGACGAAGAACCGGTTCCCTCAGCAAGCGATAATGTGTAATTGATGGATGCAAAGAAGTAACTGATTTTTCGAATATCTAACGTAAACGCCATTCCTTTTACTGTTCCAAAATCGAAATTGGAGGGACCGTAATATCTCAACGTTTGTCCGCCTACTTGTCTCTGATAAAAACGCGTCGTGTTGTTAGTAAGATTCTGCGTGTTTTTGTAAAATGCAGTAACGTTGAGCGCCGCTTGGTTTTCGCTGAGAACTTGACGCAATCCGATTTCATACTGTGTTGTACGTTCGGGGCTTACGTGTCCGGTATTAACGGGTAAATTATTATCGCGAATTAAATCCTGTAAATCAAACGGTGTTGTATAGACATCCAAAAGTCGTGGATTCTGAATAAACTTCCCCCATTGCGCGTGAAACACGGTAGTTGCCGTAACGGGAAATCCTAATCCGATTCTTGGGCTGATAAATTGTTCTGCTTTTGCTTCTTGAAAATCTAACGGGTCATATTTTTCCGGATCGCCGAAAGCAAACGGAAGCAATTCATCCTTCAAGACATCTGCTTTTGTATCAATATAATCGAATCGTAATCCGACATTCAAAACTAAATCTTGCAACTCGTATCTGTCTTGAACATACGCATACATAATGAGCGGTTTCTTCGGCGCAATTTTATATCCCGTAACAGGGTCAATTTCGCCATCACCTGTTTCTCTGAATGTTCCGTCGTTATTAATCCACCATCCATACGTGAAAGGATTACGAAGTCTGAATCGTTCGTCGAGAGTTCTCGTTCCTTTATCTATTGCAAGCGATAATGGACCAAACGACAAGTATCGGATATTTTCTGACCAAAACCCTGCGCCGACTTCAATTAAGTGCTTATCCATTTGTGTAAAGAAATCCATATCCACCGTCATTGTTGTATTCTTTGTTTTCTGGAAAGAATTGAACACTCTTCCTTTCTTGTAAAATACTCCAATGGCTTCTCTTGAAAGATTTGAACCCTGAAGTTCTAACTCACTGTTCAACGATGTATCGCCGTATGCAAGCACATTATCAAACCATAATCCGTCTCCGCGTTCTCTGTCGAACTGTTTATATCCTACATTGACGTTTAAGAACGTTTTCGTATCGAAATCTTTACTGAGTCGCATACTGAACGTTTGATTTACGTCTTCAAATCGTGGATTATGTTGTTGATTCAATTTTGCGTACGAATGTACGTATTCGCGACCGTTACGAGTGTTGATATTTGCGCTTATGCGTGCTGTTATAAAATCAAGATTATGAAATGTTTTTGCTGAAAATCTCCAAACAGCAGCAGAATTGTTGGGCAACGAGTTCGATTGCTTGCTCACCGACAGAATATTCAATCCGACGGCACTAGGGTCTGCATCTTGAAACCATCCGCGTTCGCCGGATAAAAACAATGTATGTTTTGATTCTCCAGGAATAATTGGTCCCGAAAGATTCATCGTATATTGATTGTATCCATAATCATCCGTTAACGAACTCGTAACCGCTTCCGCGTATGCATTGTATTTTGCACTTCCCGAACGTGTTGTAATATTGACTATACCGCTTTGTGCTTGTCCATATTTTGCTTCATATCCTCCAACTTGAAACGAAATTTGTTCAATGGCTCGGTCACTTACTTGGCTTCTGTTTTCGCCGGTGAGAACACTATTTTGAGGAACGCCATCTACGATGTATAGCACTTCGTTTCCTCTTCCACCGCGCACATTGATTGTCGAGTTCCCATCAACACCTCCGCTTCCTTCGGCAGAAACAACACCTGCTTGCAAACTGACAACACGCTCAACTCCGCGAATCGGAATTTGTGATACTTCTTTGGTATCGAATACCTTAACCGTGTTCGTAGATTTGGCTTCAAAGAGCGGACGTTCTGCCATAATAACGATTTCATTTACTTCAACTCCCGTGGGTTTTAGTTTTACATCCAAATCTTTCGTAATGCCAGATACAATCCGAACTCCTTCAATTCGTTGCGTTTGATACCCGAGATAACTTATTTTTACCGTGTAGTTTCCCGGTTGCAAATTGAGAATAACATATACTCCTTCCAAATTCGTCGCGGCACCAACTTGTGTGTTTTCAATAAGGACTGTAGCACCAACAAGCGCTTCTCTGGTTTCGGAATCGGAGATTTTTCCTTGTAGTTTTCCTACTGCACTTTGCGAATAAACAAAGTTGGGAGTTATGAATGACATTACTCCCGCAAAAAGGAGAAAAGTTGTTATTAGTTTCTTCATAAACAATTCCTAAGTTAATTGTTAATAAATGTTTGTAAATAATGATAAAAAAAATCGTTACTTGATGAAAACCATCTTCTTCATTTCAGAATATTTTCCCGCTTGCAATCGGTAAAAATATACACCACTCGAAAATTTGCTGGCATGAAAGACAACGCTGTGTTCACCTTGACTTCTTCTTTCATTTACCAACGTTGCAATTTCTTTTCCTAAAATAGTATATACTTTCAAAACCACGTTTGCTTCATCCGGCAACGAAAACGAAATAGTTGTCGTTGGGTTAAAGGGATTTGGATAATTCTGCGAAATGGAAAACCGCTTTGGTTTTTGATATTGTTCAGAAGTTGAGAGTAGACTCAAACTGAATTTCAAAAATTTTTGGTAACTGCGCGAAACTGGGCGATTGTCTCCGGAGAATGATGTCCCGGGGATGACATCTTCCTGAAATTGCAGATATGCCCATCCATTCGGATTCCACGACGACATACCAACATATCGCTCATCGAGCGTTGGCGTATTGGTTGCGTTGATAACTGCTGTCCAAGTAGTTCCATTATCCGAAGAAGCGCATACTAAAATATCGCTGTAATTCCAACCGTCATTATCCGTAACTCCTTGCTGAAAATAATCGCACGCCATAATGAGTGTTCCGTTTGCTGTTTTTCCCATAACCGGAAAATTCAATGCAAATGAATGATTGAATTGCGCCTTTGTTGATGAAGAAAGCGAATCAAGCATATTTCCCGGCGCATTGTTTTTCTGTATTACAGTAGAAATTGCATTGGTGCTTTTCTTCCATAAAACAATACGTGCTTTCGAATTGATTGCAATACCTTTTAAAGAACCTAATGAATCAAAAACTGCTTGACCGATTCCGAACACCACAAATAAATCGTTATTAACATACATCGCATCGAATCCCGTCCATTGTGTTGCAAACGTATCTTGTCCTATAATTCCCGTATGATATATGAGTTGTTGAGTTCCCCACGTGCTTCCTTCGTCCGTAGATTCATAAAAGTATAAACCGTCAAATGCTCTGCTGTACGTTATTAATGCAACTTTCCCTCCTGAACCGCCAACGATATGCGCGGAACGGTCATCGCCAACCGCAAATTCGCTTGACCAATTATCAAATGTCTGATTGGGAGCCATTCGTGTTGTGTGAAGCTTATTAGCATTCACTCTACCTCCAACAATGGAAAGAAAACCTGAAGACGTAAATGTACTGTTGGGCCAAATCGGTTGGTCATTCGATGTTCCCAACATCGGCGAAACGAGTTCTGTAAAATTTCGCGCGCCTTCCGTTTCATCAACATAAACAACTGTTTGCGTTGCAGTTTGTCCGCTCAATCGCGCTTGCGTAACTATGTGAGGAATCCCTGATGAAGGTGCTATTTGTAATGACCCAAAATTTGAACGCACATCAGATGGAAGAAATGTTTGAGAATCGGCAAGAACTGCGCTCCACGAATTGCCACCGTCGGAACTGTATGAATAGGACATTCGACGCGACGGTGAAGTGATACCATCGCCTGAATCGTATTTAATCGTCATTATCGAGTGTATGTGGTTCGAAGAATTCGGATTTATTTTTATATAATTTGTCGGTGCTCCATAACTTTGAAAATCCCAATATCCCCAAATTCCTGTTGGAATTCCTGAACCCAATTGCTTATACGAAAATTTCTTCTGAATGTTCTTTTTTGAAAACTGAACTTGTGTTTCAAGTTGCGCATCTTCGAAGTCTCTTGTATCGTTACTTACCCATTGTTTCTCTTGCGAAAGAACAAAAGTCGAGGAAACGAACAAGAGAAGGAAAACCGCTTTACTCATAATCATCAGCATTTTAAATGCGATTACAAGAAATCAAAAGAAACATCTATAAAAAGATGAGAAGCTCCTTCTTTTTGTAAAAAAAAGGAGCTTCTCCAAATAAATTATTACTTTGTCAAAATCATTTTTTGACTTGCGGTAAAGGTTCCCGCTTGCATTTTTGCAACGTAGATTCCGCTTGCAAGTTTCGAAGCGTCAAATGTTGCTTCGTATTTGCCTGCTTGCTGATATCCATCAAAAAGTGTTGCAACTTCTTTTCCTGTTATATCGTACACTTTCAATGTTACATTCGAAGCGTTCGGTAAATCGAATGCAATTTTTGTCGTGGGATTAAATGGATTCGGATAGTTTGTATACAGCGAATATCCCGAAGGAACTCCAGGTTCGCGTTCGTTGACTCCTCCTCCAGGAGTAAAATCTACCATTGCTTTCGCACCCCATAAAGCACACGGTTGCGTGTCATCCAAATTGGGATCAGTAACTGTTGGGTCTAGTTGTTCCATTTTTGATAAATATACATACGCCATATTATTTGCACCTACATTTTCGAATCTCGAAGCAATATGTGTTGTCATTTCACGTCCGAAGTCACCACCGGTTTGTGTTTGGTTTTGAATAGAACCCCAATTTTGAGTAATGATTCTTCCACGGGTAAAGATATCCGTGTTCACCGTATCACCTTCAGCCGGCGCATCAATCCATTTTACAACGATAGCGTTTCTGTCTTCGCTAATGGTTGCGAAGAGTTCATTATCCATTTGCGAAAGTGCGGCAAATCCCGGTTTAAACGATTGCGTTCTTGGCGCAACTACATACGATGACCAACTTGCGCCATCGCGATAAATTTCTACAATATCAAATCCGCCCGTAGTTGCGTTCGTATCAATAAGACTAACGAAAATATGTTCATTTCCGTTTGCATCAACGACAAAATCATGAGCAATTCGGCCGTCAACTGTACCAAAATCATCGTACTCGGACAATGCACTGATTGTTCGCCAATCTACTATTTCCCATCCACTCCAAGTACTTCCTTTGTCTGTGGATTTATTTATCTTCATCACTATATGGTCTCCTCCAGCAGGAACTGTCGTTACTTCGACATAAACAGTATTTCCTTTGCAATGAACTCTTGAATTGTATAGCACATCAATTTCTGAACTCCATGAAGCAGCAACCGCCCAAGTTTCACCTTGGTTTGTTGTTCTCCAAAATTCAAGCGTTGTAGGAGTTGTCGTTCGTTCTACAATTAAGTACACGTTGGGTTCACCATCGTCAGATACAGTAATATATGTTTGTGAAGCATAGTCGCCGGGTCCAGTATAAAGCGTAGTAAATGGGGTACCCGCTCCAAACGGATCTAAACCGTAACCAAGAGTTCCCCAACCAGCACCGCCAGTTAGATGAGGATATGAATATTCAAAAATCGTACTGGATGGGTCAGATGCATGTCCCGGATTTGAAATTGTAGAACTTGGATATCGTCCGTATTGGTCAACATCTGCATTTAATTTCGCAACACGTTGCCATGTTGCAAACTCATCCGTGGACTTTCCGTACCATAAACTTCCCGTCGTCGGATTTGGTGGGTCATACAATAAATGTCCTCGATAAATCATTGCAATTGCATTGCACCACGGGTCGTAATTCAAAGGATTAACATCAGAATTGGATGGACCATAAGCATTTGGCATACTGTCCATCATCACCCAAGTTAAATCAAAAGGACTATCTTGACTTGGGCTTGATTTTCTGGCGCCGGAGGGATTGATAACGGAAGTCGAAGGAATTTCAATTGCCGCTTTTTTGGGCTGATTCGGTCTGAGAAATTTTGAACCAGAAGAAAACGCGATTGAACTAACAACTGCGAGTAACGTAAATAGAGATATTATATTTTTAACCATGTTTTTAACTCCATGAAATATGTGAATTGAATTAAATGAATTTGAAAACTTTGACGCTGAAATTTCAACGCGCAATACAAAAAAACACCATACGATTTATTGAAAATCTATTGTATCGTATTTAAATGCGTGAAAATATACACAACTTCGAAAACTTTGTCAAGCATTATGCGAAAAAAAATAAAAATTTCTTCTTCTTAATAATTCGGAACATTTGTGTACGCCTGTCGGGATTTGAACCCGAAACCTTTGGCTCCGGAGGCCAACGCTCTATCCAGTTGAACTACAGGCGCATTTTTATTGCAAAAAAAATTACGATTTATTTTTTGAGTTAAAAAATTCTCTGCTTCCTTCTTTGCATTTCTCTAAACTTGCTACACATATTTTCCACCAGTTTTTTATGTGTATAAAATAATTCCTAACTTAAAACCCAGTGAAAAAAAATTGAGTGTTGCTGTGCGATAAATTGTACTGTTATCCAATTCTTTGTATTTAATTCTCATTGTTTCTCCTTCGCGCGAACGAAGTGTTCCGTAAAAATTGATGCGCAAATCTGCGGCAAAATACACAAACAAATTTTCGCTGAGCGCAGTGTTCCCTTCCACTTCCCCTTTCACACCTATTCCGTACGAAATATAATCGGTGGAAAATCCATAGTATGTTTCTTCCACGTTTCCCCAATGATAACCAACTCCTGCACCTAATTTCAACATTGAATAATCGGAAGGAAATAATTGTTGCACAATCAACGTCGGCATATGCCATTCAATACGTTCGCTACGTGAAAAATCATTTTGTAGAGAATTATACGACGTGAACATATATTCATATTCCAGTTTTGCCCCCAACGATTTCGTGAGGAAAATTTCTCCAGAAGAAAAAAAATCGGGAACAACTCTGAACTCATCTGCACGTTCTTCGGGATTGTTAGAATTGATGTAATCAGCAATATCAGGAAGACTGATAAGCGATACTCCCATTCCTGCGGAAAAACTTAATGAAACATTCTGAAATAAATCTTTCCTCGAAGGCAGAACAGGCTTTGTAGTATGAGTTGCTTGTGAATAAAGCGGTAACGTGAAATGAACGAACAGCACGAATGAAAAAAACATTCGCTCTAATACCGATTGGAAATTGCTATTTTTATTCTTCAACAGCAATATTTTCATACAACACTTCGGAAACGCGTAAATGGTCGCGGATGAAATAATACAATCCCACAACAACGACTCCTAAAAATCCAACTGCATGCGTAAGCGTTGCATAACTCCGCGCGACCGTTTCATTAATGCCGTACAAACGCGTGAGCGATTGAATCGTAATTAAATGATAAGAACCCGTTGCTCCCGGTGTTGGTATTGCTACGCCTATACTCGACATTGCCTGCAATACGAGCGCCGCGCTGAAATCGAGCAATGAGTTGTTCATTTCCTGAAAAGAAAAAAACGCAACCCACATCATAATAATGTAGAGAAGCCACACGAGAATACTCGTGAGTATAATCATCGCATAGTGTTTTGGTTCTTTTAAGAAAAGAAATCCGTCAAGAAATTTATGAGCAATCTGTTCAATTTTTTCCGCTGTTGGCTTCGGAATCCATCGAGTTAGAAATCCAAACAAACGAAACACAAAATCTCTGCGCGAAAGAAGAATAAGAATACAACTAATTGCAAAGAGCGTTACAACACTCACAATAACACTTGTCTCTACAAGCCACGGAAATTGTTCTGTCAATGGACCTGAATATGCAAACGGTATGAACGTAACCAGAACTATGAACGAAAGAAAATCAATGAGCCGCTCCATTACAACAGTTCCCAACGCCGAACTTCGCGAAAATCCTTCAAGTTTTCCAATGGTGTACGGACGCACGAGTTCACCGGCGCGTGGAAGAAAATTATTGACCATATACCCAATCATCAATGAGGAAAATAAATTGCGATAGCGAACGCTCTTTTTTATCGGCGCAAGAAAATATTTCCAACGATACGCGCGAACTGCGTGGCTTAACATTAGTACGATGAACATTACAACCATCCACCAGTAATTCGCTCTTCGTAATGAATCTACAAGCGCATTCCAATCTGTTCCGCGAAACGATAGAAAAAGAAATCCTGCAGTCAGCAAAAAACTTATCCCGAATTTCAGGAATGTTTTTATTGTTCCATTCATCGCAAATCTATGACTTCGCTTTTTTCAGGGATTGTAAAGTGAAACGCTGCGTCGTCAATATTGTTGTTGAGAGAAATTTTCTTCACAACATATTGCGTGAAATTGTCGTTCACATCTATAACTTCCGCTTTCTTCATCAGCGAATCTGTAGCATCAAACCATATTTTCATCGAAGCAATAAACGAACGAACGTCTTTCGGAGTCAATTTCAGAACACTCATTTGTTTGCCGTCGAGTTTTTCCGTTTTCAAAAATATTGAATTAAAATTTTCCGGCACCTGCAGTAAAATTTTTTCGGGTGAAAAATTTTTCGGGTCGTCGCGCATGGAATCAATCAACGTTTGCTGATTCGCTTTCGAATACGACCAAACAATGTTTCCGTTGGTTACAACTATCTGCTGCTCAAGTTCGATACGGTATTTTTTTCCCCGTTTCATCATCAGTGTTCCTTCAAACGATTGCTCGCGTTTCATCACGCCAATGCGTATCGTTTGCGAAAAATCGAACGTTGCATCGTTGATTGTTTCGTATTTCGCTGAAAGTTTTTTGAGAATGTTCTGCGCATCATCGGTTTGAGCATAAAGCGGAGAGCAACGCGTAGAGAACAAGGAGAAAATACCAATCACAATCATTAGCAATTGGTAATTCGTAATCCGTAAATCAATTTCAAAACAACTTTTCATTTTTAATTTGAAATTTTTCATTGTTATCGGATGTTCCAACTTTCCAATATTCTCGAAAGTTCTTCTTCCGTATCAATCAAAACATCGCGGGCTTTGCTTCCTGTGTGAGGACCAACAACACCAATTTTTTCGAGGGCATCAATCAATTTCCCTGCCCGCGCATAACCTACTTCAAGTCGCCGCTGCAACAACGAAACGGAACCTTGCTGATGCGCAACAACGAGATGCGCGGCTTCGACAATCAGTTTATCATCTAATCCCGCAATTTCTTCTCCGTTTATTCCTGTTTGTTTTTTCTCCACGATTGACGGAAGTCGATACGGTTCTGCATATCCCGGTTGCGATGCAATATAATCTGTAACGCGTTCCACTTCTTCTGTAGAAACAAATGCGTTCTGCATTCGCATCGGTTTCGGATTACTTCCCGGAAGAAACAACATATCGCCTTGTCCTATAAGTTGTTCCGCGCCATTCATATCGAGAATCGTGCGCGAATCAATTTTCGTTGCAACTTGATACGCAATGCGCGCGGGAAAATTCGCTTTGATAACACCGGTGATAACATCTACAGAAGGACGTTGTGTTGCAAGCACAAGATGAATTCCAACAGCACGAGCCATTTGCGCAAGGCGTGCAATAGAAGTTTCCACGTCTTTCCCCGCGGTCAGCATCAAATCGGCGAGTTCATCAATGACAACAACAATATACGGCAACCGACGATGACGAATTCTGTTTTCTTCTTCCGCCGAAACAGGAATTTTTCCCGCATTAAATTTTTCGTTGTAATCGGAAATATTGCGCACCCCTGCATTGGCAAGCAAATCATACCGCGCATCCATTTCAAACGTTAAACTTTTCAGCACAATAACCGCGTTGTTCGAATTCGTAATAATATCTTCGTCAATATCCGGCGAAACGGCAAGATAATGATTCCGCAACGCCGCATAATGCGACATCTCGATTTTTTTCGGGTCAACAATGACAAATTTCAATTCATGCGGATACATTCGGTATAACAAACTCATCACAATCGTATTGATGCCAACGCTTTTGCCCGAACCCGTTGCGCCTGCTATTAACAAATGCGGCATCTTGGATAAGTCATCAACATAAATTTCTCCCGAGATTGTTTTTCCGATCCCCAATACAAGTTTTCCTTTCGATTCCTGAAATCGCGACGAATGAATAATGCTGCGCAACTGAACGATGGAAGGATTGCGATTGGGAATTTCAACACCGACGGTATTTCTTCCGGGAATAGGCGCAATGATTCGAATTCCACGTGCAGAAAGCGCAAGTTGCAAATCGTCCTGAAGCGCAACAATACGACTTATCTTCACATCGGTTGCGGGAGTAAGTTCATATAACGTTACAACAGGACCCGGTGTTACAGCAACTTTTTCTATGTTCACATCGAAGTTCGCAAGTTTTACTTTTACAAGTTCTGCGTTCGCTTCGAGTTCGTCTTTAGAAATTTCTTCCTGTTTTTTTATCGGCTCGAGCAAATCCACTGAAGGAAGAACATAATCGAGTTGGTCTTCCGGCAATGCGCCCTTAACAATTTCTGTTTCGTGCGAATATTTCTGTTCTTTCTTTTTTGGTGAAACAATTTTTCTTGGTTCCGGTTCCTTTCGTATTTCAATGATGGGGGGTGAAATCGTTTGTTCTTCTTGTTCTTTGGATGCTTCTTCGTCAAAACATTCTTCTTCGTAATCATCTGTTATACTTTCGTTTTCAACTTCGTCATCCGTTTTCTTTATACTGAAAAAGGAATCGCCTGGTTCATCGTCGTTGCTCTTTTCGTTAGAAAATTTTTCTTTTATCCATTGGAATGAGGTTGTTGTCGCAGATTTCATTCCTTGCGCGGCTCGGAATAAATCTATTTTGGCAGCAAGAACAAACGTGATAAAAAGCCCCGCAAGTGTTATTAGGAATGCGCCGACATTGCCAAGAAATTTGATAAATCCTTCTGCAAGAAATGCGCCGACAACTCCGCTCCACGATGAAGAAAGTTGCAATGAAAACATGCGGGGAACAATTCCGAAGAACGAAGAAAGCAGCAGTGAAAAAATTACAGCATAACTCGTGAACACAACAAGTTTGATAGTATTCCAACGAAAGAGAATTGTGCTTCCCCACAATAATATTAAGAATGGAAAAGCGATGACAGGATAGCCAAGCGAAAACGTGATACAGAAGTTTGCAACCCACGCGCCAAAAAGTCCGAGCGAGTTATTAACATTGATCGGCGTTTCCGGCTTGCCCGCTTCTTGTGGTGAAAACGACGATGAGAACAGGGAAACGAACGAACGTCCTTCGACTATGCGAATATCGTCATCGGAAAACGTAACGATGCTCACAATGAGAAACAACGCCGCAAGCATCAACACGACGGAAAGAATTTGCCATCGTCGCCGCGGAGATGAATCAGGTTTTTGTTTTTGAGATTTCTTTTTTGACAACGGGATTGAAAAAATTATAGGAGAAAATATGAAGGGAAAAGAGATAAAAGAAATGGATGAGAAAAATTTGTGCCTCGTATGTTTAGTAAAAATAATTTTTTGTCAACTTGTTAAAGATACGGCTACGTTCCTTGACCTATAGAATGGAAAGTGATTTTGTGTCAAAGTATCCCAATGAATCGAGAATGACTCATTAAGACATTTCTTCCCCATTCAGCGATTTCTAGTATTGATAAATGGAAAATAGAGAATAAAAAGAAAATTTTTCCACGACTATCAATGGTCGCGCTACGGCAAAAAAAACCCGATACATCGGGATTGAACCAAAGAATCATTGATGATTTTTTTCGTCCAGCAAGACCGTTTACAGTCTTTGAAAGATGCCAGCAACTCTCGTAAAACACGACCTTATTTCTTTACTCCAATTCCTCGCTTCTCCATCCTTTCGCATTTCGCACACCGATAACGTGCAATACTTTTTCGACAAAAGCGCTCACGTATTCGTCAACAGTTTTGGGAACAAAATAAAGCGGCGGGGAAATCGGCATAATAATTACTCCGTTTGTTGAAAGTTTGGTGCATTGCTCGAGTGAAATAGTGGAAAGCGGCGTTTCGCGAATGCAGAGAATGAGTTTGTATCGCTCTTTCAAACACACCGCGGCAGCGCGTGTTATCAACGTATCGCCGATGCCGCTTGCAATTTTCCCAAGAGTAGAAGTGGAACATGGAAGAATGACAAATGCATCGAAATAATTTGAGCCTGAAGCAATTGGCGCAGTTAAATCGTTGTCGTCAAATTGTTTTTTGATAAACGGTTGCAATTCTTTTTCAGAAATTCGCAGTTCATCCTTCAGCAACGCTTTTCCCCACTTACTTACAACAAGGAATTTATCATCGGGACATTTCTCTAAAAATTTTTGTGCGTAAATTGCGCCGGAACTTCCAGTAATACCTACTATTATCTTCATTTTTTTTGAAAAGCAATTTGTCATTGGTCATTAGTAATTGGTAGTTTGTTCAAAAGTAGAACTAATGACAAATTACCAATGACTAATAACTTTTTTAATTTTTCAGTAAAACCATAATGAATACGACAAATCCCAACACCGCATTGATTTTGAAAAATGCAAGTTCAACGTCGTTTGATTTTTTTTGTTCGAGATATAGAAGAAATCCGCTGAGTAAAAGAAATGGGAGCGCTATGAAACTTTTCACCGAAACAAAATACAGCGCAACGAGAACACAGAACGCAAGAATATGGAGCAATGCAGAATATTGTAACGCTTTTTCTTTTCCGAAACGCGAAGGAAACGAAAAGAGATTTTCTCTCTTATCAAACTCTTCATCGAGTGTAGAATAAATAATATCGAATCCCGTTCCCCACAAAATCGTGAAAAGTGTAATGAACATTCCCGGAAGCAAATCGAAAAAAGAATTGTAGAGAAAATTTCCCCCGAAACTTTTTGCCGCAAACCAACCGCCCAGCGGAGCCATTGATAATCCTATACCAACGCCAAAATGCGCAAATTGCGTGAAGCGTTTGAGATATGGGTAAACAATAAATATGATAAGTGGAATCGGAGAAAGCACGAAACAAAATTCCGAAACATTAAACGCAGCGGAAAAATAAATTGCACTTGAAATTATTGTAATTATTGAAGCATACGATAATGTCATTTTTCCACTGGGAAGTTCGCGTATTGCTGTGCGCGGATTGCGTTTGTCAATTTCTCTATCAATAATTCTGTTGAGCGACATTGCTACAAGTCGAGCGGAAATTGCCGCAAGTAAAACGAGAATAAAAAACGTGAACGTGAAAATTTCTTTCGCATTTTCCGCAAGAAATATTCCGGAAAAAATAAGCGGAAGCGAAAAAAGAGAATGTTCTATTTTTACAAATCGAAGAAGCGTTTTCACAAAGGCGAAAGAAATTTTGCTTGAAATTTTTTCGCGGAAAAGATAGGGAAAATTAGAGAGAATTACACTTTCTTCCGAACGAGTGCATTCAAATAGAATTTATCAAAGAGATAGGCGCCAAGCAAGGCAACAACAAGGTACCACGAATGAGCAAAAAAACTTCCTCCGATAAGCGATAAATACTTTTCTACAAAACCAGCGAACATTTGCGTACCGAACGCAACATAATTTTTTACCAACTGAATTAAATTATTCGTTTGCGAAGGTGCCGTTATTTCCGGTGGATTTCCTTGCTGATACACGAAAATTGTATTGACCAAAAATATAAGAACAAACAGTATCAACGGCTTCCATGCGAATGAGAAAAACGTTTCTTGCGTTACAGAAAACATTACACGTTCGGTAAAATTCGGCGAAGGCGTTTCCAGGGATGTTTGGCGAATTACCGTTCCCAAAGATTGCAACGATTGAACAAAGCGACGACATTGATAACATTCACGAACGTGTCGGTGAACGGAATCTCTCTCTCTTAGCAACAACGCATTGTCAGCGTATTCATTAAGTTGTATGTTCGAAGGGTGATTCATAAGGAAATTTCTTCCCGAGAAAAATCTTTGGAAATAATTTTTTGTAATGCGGTTCGCGCTCGAAATAAATGTGTTTTTACTGTTCCTAAAGGAAGTCCGGTAACTTCGCAAATTTCATCGTAGCGTAATTCTTCAATATAAAATAATGTCAAAATCACCTGATAATGTTGCGGTAATTTTTCCATTGTGTTGCGAACGAGTGTTTTAGTTTCTTCCCGTTCGTACGTCGTATCAACGGCAGAAGGTTCTATCGCTAACTCACGCTGCGGTTCATCGTCTTCACTTTCCGTTTCAAGCGGTTGAAAAATATCTTTTCTTGAACTGAGTTTAGAGAGTGAAACATTGTAGACAATTCTGTACAGCCACGTTCCAAAGGAAGAAGAACCTTGAAATTTTTTTAACGCCCTAAATGCGCGAATAAATGCATCCTGCGTCGCTTCCTCCGCATCTTCACGATTTTTGAGCAAACGAATTGCAAGTGTGTACGCTTTATTTTGATAGCGTTCCAACAAAACCGCAAATTGTCGTGTGTCGCCAGCATTCACGCGTTGAATGATATCGCTATCGCTTAGTAGCATACCGAATGCTGATATATTCGTCTCACGAGTCATTAGACTAACAAAGAAATAGAAAGGTTTCTTTCAATCGGAAAAAAAGCTCGGGGCGAAATTACAAAAAATCTTTCGGCGAAAGAAACATTTTTTCTGGAGAACAAGTCAAACGATACAGCAACTACAATTATTTATTACAACATATTCAACTTACATTTCATAAAGGAAAATTGTTATGGCAGAAATTATCGTTCCAACTTCACTCTTTATCACAATGGCTATCGTCTTCAGCATTTTCATCATTTCCAGACATCGCGAAAAAATGTACGCGATGGAACGCGGAATGACCCCGGAAATGATTAATGCAGTTTTTCAACGCGACAAATCAAAACAAAAGGATAAATACTCCACACTCAAATGGGGAATGATGTTTTTCTTTACGGGAGTTGGTTTTGTTCTCGTCGGTTATTTTGACACGATGGACAGACATATCAGCGATGAATTTAAATTCTCCATTATTGCAATTTCCATTGGTCTTGCACTTCTCATAACATATTTTGTTATTGATAAGAAAAACGAACAGCAAAAAATAATTCCTCCAACACAAGCAAACGAAAGCAATTCTTCTGTATCGTAACAGAAAACAGATATGTGATGTGGGATTTGCGGTATGCGCAGGTAATTTAAAACCGCAAATCTCACATCGCTTACAACATTCCACTTCTTCTTCTTACAAACCACTCCATTGCAAGAAGAAAAATTATTCCGTATAAAATATATTGCCAATGCCAAAGTTCAATTTCGGAATGTTGAATCTTTTCCTTCGGCTCAAAATTTCGGGAAAGAATTTTTTCTAAAAGCGCATTGTAATTTTCCGATGTTGCAAATTCTCCGCCGGTTTTATATGCGAGTTGTTCGAGAAGTTGCTTATCCATCGTTGTTTTCAAAAATTCAACCGTGAGTGAACCGACAGAAAACTTCCCACCATCTTTCCCGATTTCAATATCTCCTCGTTTTATTTTGGCAGAATAGGAATAATCTCCCGCCTCCAAATCATCGAGTGTACCGTTGTACTTTCCACTTCCAATATTTTGAAGAACAAAACTACGAGAAAAATTTTCTTTCGTAGTGGTAATTTCAATATTCGCATAATCGAGTGGTTGAAGTTGTTCGTTGGAAACAATGCCGGAAAATTCAACCGGCTCGGTACCGGAAAAAATTTGTTTCGTCGGCGCAACACGAATCGGTTTATCATTCTCATTGGAAATCAACCAGCGAATTGCATTCGTAAAAAATGTCGGAAGAAAATTTTGTACGGAAGAATTTCCACCGCTCATCAAACGCCAGCGATACATTCCATAACCGACAAACGCAACGGTTCGCTGACGATTGAGTGAACGTGCCAACAATAGGGGCTCATTCAACGAAATTGTTTGCAGCCGAGAATACGCAAGCACGTCTGCATCAGCTTTCGCTTCAACGATTGTTTGTGTTTTGTACAACGGAGGAAGTTGATTCCACGTGGAAACGGTGATTGTTCCGCTTGCATTGAGTAGTACATTCGACAACGATTGATTTTCTACTTCACAAAATATTTCCAACTCGCTTGCGCTTACGCTGTTCCAACCAAATGGAAGAAAATTTTGAAATTGTTTCAATTTGTTGTAATCAACATTTTTTCCGCCAATGAAAAATAACGACGATTGTTTGCGTTGAAATAATTCTGCAAGTTGTTGAATTGTTTGTGAACTCGTTGCGCTCGAAGGAAAATTCACAAACACAAAACATTCTGCACTATCGAGAGTTTTCTGAGAAACAATTCCTTCGTAAAATTCATTCTGCTTTTTCTGAACAAACGTATGCAACGAAAAATGTCCATCTTCGTTCAGCAATTGTCGAATCGCTGCAACGTCTGGAGTTGGAGTTCCGGCAAATAAAACAATTGGCGTTTTACTTTTCAAAACATTCACGAAAACAGTTTGTGTATTGTTGCTTGTTGTGAGTTCATCTTTGAGCGAAGAAACATTGACAGAAAATTTTTTCACACCTTCGTTTTTGAGTTCGACAGAAAAGGAAAGCGGAATTTCCCGCTGTTCTTTTTTCAGTGATACAATTTTCTGTTCGATTTGTTTTCCATCTTCTAACAACGAAACTTGCACATTATGATTATCGAAGCCAACATTGCGAATCGAAACATCAATGGGAAGTTTTGTTTCCGCATATGCAACATTATTCGTAATGAGTTTTGAAACGAGAATATCTTTTTGTTCAACCGTATCGCCAAGTCCGACAGTGAAAATCGGAACACCGAGTTCTTCCGCTTCGTAAATCGGATTCACTCCTTCGGTAACATTTCCGTCGCTCACAAGTAAAATCGCTTGCGTGTTTTGCGAAAGCATTTCTTTCTTTACATCGGAAAGCGATTGCGCAATGTTTGTGAGTTCGCCATTGAATTGCATCGAATCAATCGCTCGAAGTTGTTTTGCTTTTTGTTCAAATGAAAATAGTTTCGGCGAAAGTTTAGAAGAAATTTTCTTTAAGTTTTCTTCGGAGAATTTTTCTATCACTAAATCTTTTCGTTGTTTTGCTCCATTCGGCAATGTCATACTCAATGAGTTATCGAGAAGAATTGCAATCGTAGGTTCTTGCTGAAATGTTTTTACGAGCGAGAGAATCGGTTCAAACAATAATAGCAACAATAAACTCAATGCGAGCGAACGAAGCGTTGCAAGAAAAATTCTTTTCGAATTGGGAACGGGAGGAAGTGTGAAGCGATAAAAAATAAATGCGCCGGCGATTGCTACAAGAACAAACGCAATCAGAAGAAAAATATTTCCGCTTGTGGAAAGATGAAAAGTTGATGACATTTTACTAATGACCAATGACGAATAACCAATGACTTTTCAAATAAGAGTAATTAGTCATTAGTTATTCGTCATTCGTATATCAGACGTTTAATTTGACGCAAGAAGTTTTTCCACAATCGAAATTGCAGAAACACCTTCTGCTTCTGCATTGAAATTGGGAACAATGCGATGACGCAACACTGGTCCCGACATTGCTTTCACATCGGCAATTTCCGGCGTGTGTCGTCCTTCGAGAATTGCTTTTGTTTTCGCGCCGAGAATTAAATATTGCGATGCGCGTGGTCCCGCTCCCCAACGCAACCAATCTTTGATAAACTTCGGCGCAGTGGAATCGTTCGGACGAGTTTTTGTAACGAGATGTACTGCAAACTCAATCACGTTATCGGCAACAGGAACGCGGCGAACTAAATCCTGAAAGAAGATAATTTCTTTCGCAGATAAAGTTTTTTCCAACTTCGGAACAACGGAACTCGTCGTTGATTTTACAATTGCTTGTTCTTCTTTCGCCGAAGGATAATCGAGCCACAAGTTGAACATAAATCTATCGAGTTGCGCTTCGGGCAAAGGATATGTTCCTTCCTGCTCAATCGGATTTTGCGTTGCGAGAACAAAAAACGGTTCGTCGAGATGATATGTTTGTCCCGCCGCAGTTACATTGTGCTCTTGCATTGATTCGAGAAGTGCA
>Ga0194120_10003626_pt1 | contig 24955 bp, 27 predicted proteins | sample TA2MahCa65mmetaG_FD_148642 | JGI IMG/M metagenome (GOLD analysis project Ga0194120, IMG submission 148642) | Freshwater microbial communities from Lake Tanganyika, Tanzania - TA2015019 Mahale Deep Cast 65m | ecosystem: Environmental > Aquatic > Freshwater > Lake | place: Tanzania: Lake... | reverse complement strand
ACGCCTTGCGCGCGAAACTCATCGCGGCCGGGATCGACCCCGACGCGTGAGTGATCTCTCTTGACAGTATATGCTGAGTGTGTAAAGTAAGCGCACGTCACCGAGAGTGCGCTCATGTTCAGCTTCGACTCCATCCCCGACCAGACGGGCCGCGTGGCCATCGTCACGGGTGCAAACAGCGGTATTGGCTACGAGACGGCGCGGATGCTGGCGCAGAAGGGCGCCCACGTGGTGCTGGCCTGTCGCAGCGCCGAGCGGGGCCGTGCCGCCGTGGGGCTCATCGTGGCCGGGAACCCGCCGGGCCGGGTGGAGCTGTCGGTGCTCGACCTCTCCGACCTCGACAGCGTGGCCGCCTTCGCGGAGCGGTTCATCGCCAGCCACGACCGGCTCGACCTCCTGGTGAACAACGCCGGCGTGATGGTGCCGCCGTTCTCGCGCACGAAGCAAGGCTTCGAGATGCAGTTCGGCACCAACCACCTTGGCCACTTCGCGCTCACCGGCCGCCTGTTGCCGCTCCTGGAGCGAACCGCAGGCTCGCGGGTGGTGGTGGTGTCGAGTAGCATGCACCGCTCCGGCACCATCGACCTCGACGATCCCAACTACGAGCGCCGCCGCTACTGGGGCTGGCCGGCCTACGGGCAGAGCAAGCTGGCGAACTTGCTCTTCGCGCGGGAGTTACAGAAGCGGCTCGGCGACGGCGGGCCGATGGTCACCGCCTCGCACCCCGGCTTCACCGCCACCGAGCTCCAGCGCTCGGCCGGCTACGTGAGCCTGTTCAACTTCGTGGCGATGAAGCCGAGCGACGGTGCGATGCCCACCATCCGGGCTGCCACCGATCCCGGCGCCACGCGCGGCAGCTACTGGGGCCCGGCAGGCCTGTTCGAGATCAACGGCGCGCCCGTCGAGGTGGGCCGCAGCGGCGCGGCCAAGGACGACGCCGTGGCCGCCCAGCTCTGGGCGCTGAGCGAGAAGCTCACCGGCGTGAGCTACGACTTCGGCGGAGCCGCCTGATGGCCGCGCCGCCGGCCCAGCGCCGGGTGGAGATCCTCGACGCGGCCGCAGGGGTTTTCCTGCGGTACGGCCTGCGCCGCACCTCGATGGACGACCTCGCCCGCGCGGCGAACATCTCGCGCCCCGGGCTCTACCTGTACTTCGCCTCGAAGGAGGCGGTGTTCGAGGCGGCGGTGCGCCAGCTCATGGCCCACACCGCGGCCACTGCCCGCGAGGCCCTCGGCGGGACGGGGCCGCTGGCCGGCCGCGTGGTGGCGGCCTTCGAGGCCATCCACGGGCACCTGGTGGGGCAGGGCGAGGGCGCGCGGCACATGGCCGAGCTGATTGACACCGCCCGCGCGATGCTCGGCGACGATCTCGACGCCCACGAGCGAGACTTCCGCGCCGAGCTGGTGCTCGCCATCGGCGATGCCCGGGGCGCGGGCGGGCTCGGGGGCGAGGCGCTGGCGGATCTGCTCGACCTCGTGTCGGTGGGTGCCAAGCACCGCTCGGCCTCGCTCGACGAGTACCGAGGCCGGCTGCGCCGGGGGGTGGCCGCTATCCTCGGAAGTGCGCCGCCATCGGCGTGAAGTAGTAGTCCTGCCAGCCCTGCGCGTAGCGGGGGCCGTCGCCCGCGGGGATGTCGCGGTGTACCAGCAACAGCCGCGTGCCCTCGCCCTCCGGCACCAGCTGCACCTCGATCTCGCTGTCGCCATGGGCGTCGTCGAAGTCGGCGGTGCGCCAGCGCTGGACGATCCGGGCTCCCGGCTCCAGGCGCGTGGTCACCGCCACGATGTAGCCATCCCAGGCGGTGAACCGCTCGCCCACGGCGCTCGACCCCTCGGCCTCGGCGCCGGTCATCTCGCCGTGGATGGTGGGCGAGAGCCAGGCCTCGTAGAGCACGGCGGGAGGCACGGGGAAGTAGGCGTCGAGTTCGAGACGGTCCATGGTCACTCCTCCGAGAGCCCGTCGGCCGCGCCGCGGATGCCCCACTCGGTGGAGCCGAGCGTGGGTCGCGACGGCGTCGTGCCGTCGGTGGACAGCCAGTCCTCCACGCCGAGGGCGAAGGCGCCGGCCTTCACCGCGTCGTAGCCGGCCGCCATCACGCCGGTGCCCACCGCGCCGAGGACGCCGTCCTGTTTGCCCGAGTACTTCGCGTAGAGGTAGTGCTCGGCGGCGGCGAGGTTCACGTCTTGCCCGTCGACCCGGCGGAGCTTGAGCGCGTGCGCCCAGGCATCGCGGGTGCGGTCGGGCTCCTGCTCGAAGTTCGACGCCGCGTAGCACTCGTCGATGTACTCCTGCACCCGCTGGTCGTTCACCTCGTCGTAGGCGTGAGGGTCGCCCTCGATGGTGATCTCGTCGAGCGTGATCACGTTGCCTCCCGCTTGCGACGCGCTCTCCTGGTCGCCGCCGCACATGTTCTGCGCCTGGAGCTGCTCCTGGGCGAAGGCGTTGCCGCGCGACTGCGAGAAGCTCGGCGACGACATCGTCGCCTCCGGCGGCTGTACCGACTGCTGGGCGGTGTCGCGACACTGGAGTTGGTCGTTACCCACGGGCGCTCCGAGAACGCCCGAGGATAGCACGATTCGATGCCTAGTAGGTGGGCAACCTCGGGTCGATCTCCTTCGCCCACGCGGTGATCCCGCCCTCCATGTTGGTCACCCGGTAGCCGTTGGCCGCGAGCACCTGGCAGGCCTGGGAGGAGCGGCCGCCGAGCTTGCAGTGTACGAGGACCTCGCGGTCGCGAGGCACCTCGGCGATCCGCGCGGCCACCTCGGTGTGGGGGATGAGCGCGTCGGCGCCGATGTTGACGATGTTCCACTCGCTCTGGCCGCGCACGTCGAGCACGAAGGGTTTCCAGCCGGCATCGAGCTTTTGCTTGATCTCGGCCACGGTGAGACGATCGAAAGAACCGGACATGGTGGGGGCCTCCTCGCGGCTGCCTTCCCGCCGGGGAACGCCGCAGAACTGGTCGTAGTCAATCAGGGTGGTGATGGGCTTGGCGTCGGGATCCGGACGCAACCGGAGCTCGCGGAACTTCATGTTCATCGCGTCGAACAACAACAGGCGCCCGGAGAGGGTAGTGCCCTTGCCGAGCAGGATCTTGATGGTCTCGGTGGCCTGGATGGTGCCGATGAGGCCGGGGAGCACCCCGAGCACGCCGCCCTCGGCGCAGGAGGGGACGAGCCCCGGCGGCGGCGGTTCCGGGTAGAGGTCGCGGTAGTTGGGCCCGCCCTGGTAGTTGAACACGCTGGCCTGCCCCTCGAACTTGAAGATCGAGCCGTACACGTTGGGCTTGCCGAGAATGACACACGCGTCGTTGACGAGGTAGCGGGTGGGAAAGTTGTCGGTACCGTCCACCACGATGTCGTAGGGCTGGCAGATGCGCAGCGCGTTGTCGCTGCTGAGCGGCTCCTCGTAGCTGTCGACCTGCACGTGCGGGTTGAGGTCGCGGATGCGGTCGCGAGCCGACACCACCTTCCGCTGGCCCACGGTGGAGCTGCCGTGGATGATCTGGCGCTGGAGGTTGCTCGCGTCGACCACGTCGAAGTCGACGATGCCGATGCGCCCCACGCCGGCGGCGGCCAGGTAGAGCAAGAGCGGCGAGCCGAGGCCGCCGGTGCCCACGCAGAGCACCGAGCTGTTCTTGAGCTTCGTCTGTCCCTCCATCCCCACCTCCTCGAGGATGAGGTGCCGGGAGTAGCGGGCGATCTCCTCGCGGCTCAGCTCACTCACGGGCGCCTCCGGCGATGGAGGGCACGATGGTGAGGGTGTCGCCGTCGACCAGCGCCGTGGCGTCGCGATCGAGGTGGCGGATGTCGTCCTCGCCCTTGTACACGTTGACGAAGCTGCGGAGCTTGCCGTCGGCGGTGCGCAGGTGGTTGGCGAGGCCGGGGTGGGTGGCGCAGAGCGCGTCGAGGGCGGCGCCGGCGGTACACGCCTCCACGGCCACGGTGGCGGCGCCACCGGCGTAGCCGCGCAGGGCGGTGGGGATGCTGATGTGTACGGGCATGGGTCAGTCCTCCAGGATGATCTCTTCTTCGTCCATCGCGCTGCGGTCGTCGCGAAGGCGCCAGCTCTGCTGGCCCACCACGCCGCCGGGGGTCACCGCGCCGATGAGGTAGCTCATGTTGGGCAGGGCGTGGTCGCGATCGAAGTCGCTGTACGCCGAGGGGTGGTCCGGGTGGCTGTGGTAGTAGCCCACCACGTCGAGGCCTCGCGCCGCGAGGGCCTCCTCGGCCCGGTAGAGCGCCAGGGCCGACACGTGGTAACGATTGGCGGGGCTGTCGGCCCGCTCGTTCACCAGTGATACAACTTGATACACCGACCATGTATCACGAGAACCAGCGAGGATCCCCACGACTTCGTGAGGGTATCCCTCGCGCATGTGCGCGTGCATGCGCTCGGCCTCGGCGCGCTTGAGCCTCAGTCCCACAGGTGGTCCTCCGAGATGTACCGCTCGCCGCCGTCGGGGAAGAGGGTCACCACCACGCCGGACTGTAGTCCCCGGGCCACTTCGATGGCGCCCCAGAGCGCCGCACCCGCGCTCACCCCCGCCAAGAGACCCTCCTCGCGGGCAAGGCGCTTGCGCAGTTCCAGGCAGGGCTCGGTGGGCGCGCCGAGGTCGCGGTCGGCGAGTCGCGGGTCGTAGATCGCGGGGACGATCGCCGACTCCATGTGCTTGAGGCCCTCGAGGCCGTGGAAGGGACTGTCGGGCTGCACCGAGACGCACTGGATCGCGGGGTTCCTGGCCTTTAGACCCCGGGTGGTGCCCACGAAGCTGCCCGAGGTGCCGAGGGTGGCCACCCAGTGGGTCACCCGTCCCCCGGTCTGTGCCCAGATCTCCTCGGCGGTGCCAGTCTGGTGGGCGCGGGGGTTGGCCTCGTTGCCGTACTGGTCGAGGTACAGGTACTTGCCCGGGTTGTCGGCCACCAGTTTCTTCGCCATGCGGATGGCCCCGTCGCTCCCTTCCAGCGGGTCGGTCTCGACGATGTGTACCCCGTAGGCCCCGAGGATGCGCTTGCGCTCCCGGTTGGCATTCCTCGGCAGGCACAGCGCGAGCGAGTAGCCGCGGATGGCGCAGATGAGCCCGTAGGCGATGCCGGTGTTGCCCGAGGAGCTGTCGAGCAGGATGGTGTCGCGACCGATGCGACCGGCTTGCTCGGCGTCGCGGATGATGCTGTACGCGGCGCGGTCCTTCACGCTGCCGCCCGGGTTGAACCACTCCAGCTTCGCCCACACCTCCACGCCGGCCGGGACGAGATCCCGGGTGATGCGCTCGAGGCGGACCAGAGGGGTGTTGCCGATACGGTCGAGGAGAGTCACGGGGGGCCCGGAGGCTAACCACGGGGCCCGGGGTGGCACGCCCGGCGGCTCGGAAAGGTGAAGGGGGACACCGCATCCCCCCTATGCGGCTCGGGTGTTCACGAGCGGGGCGGTGCGTGGTAGTGGGTGCGGATGGGTGTCGCTGCCACCGCGGGCATCAGGCCAACCGGGCTGCCGGAAAGCGAGGCTTCCGAGTGGCGCGGATTCGTCGCCAGTCGTGACGCGGAACTGATTGACGCCTTGCCTCTGGTGGCGCTCGTGCTCATCGTCGTCCACCTCGTCCACGCGGTGGTGATCGGGATCGGCGACGATGTCCTCGGGGCGGGCGGCTCGCCGTGGGGCAGGGGCCTGACGGCGACGCACCTGGGCCAGGCGGGCTGGCTCGCGCTGGTCTCGGCCGGCGCCTGGTTTGCCCGCAGGGCCACGCGGGGCACGGATGCAACGCCGGGGCAGTCGCGGGCGCTGCTCGCCGTCGCGACGCAGTACCTGCTGCTCACCGCAATGGTCACCGGCATCGACCAGCTCAACGACCTCCCGCCCACCAGCTTCCTCATGGGGGCGGTGGCCCTCGCGCTGGTGAAGACGTTCTCCGCCGCGCAGGCGGCGGGCCTCTACGGGCTGGGACTCGCCGCCGCCGTGGCGACGATCTCCACCGTGCAGGAAGACCACGCCATTCGCCTCTCGGCGACGGTGCAGTGCGTGGGCATCGCGGGCATCGGCTTCGCGCTCGCGCGGGTGGCCACGGTCACGCGGCTCCGGCAGCACCTCCTCGAGCGCGAGAACGCGGTCCACGTGGCCGCGCTGGGGGAGAGCAATGCCCGGCTGCGCGAGGAGATCGACCGGCGGCGGGAGGCGGAGGCCGAGCTGCGCGAGCTGGCCGAGCGCGACCCGCTCACCCGGCGGCGTGCCCGAGCTCGGCGTCCTTGTCGCCGAGGTTCGCGTCGAGCCGCGCGATGGCCTCGTCGGCGGTGTCGATGGTGGAGGCGGCGCAGCTCGCGCGCAGCGCCTCCGCCTGCGCCAGGCTGTCCTGGTCGACGAGAATCTGGATGCGAAGGCAGTCGCGACCACCCTCGTCGTAGCCGGGGTAGGATGCGGCCAGCGCCGTGGCCTCCTCGTAGCGTCCGAGGCGCATGTAGGCGAGGAAGGCGGAGTGGGCCGCGCGGGGGTGGCTGGGGTCGAGGGCGCGGGCCTTGAGCGCTGCTTCGAGCGAGGCATCGAAGGCCTGGGCCACGAAGGCCATCTCGGCAACGAGGGTGGGAAACTCTGGGTCCCTGGGGTAGGCGGCGATCGCCCTGGCGGCCATGGCCAGCCCGTCGCGGTCGCCGAGGCGGGTCCGGGCCTCGATGCCGAGCACCAGCGCACCCTTGCACGTGGGCGAGCGCTTGAGCACCTTGTCCATGGCGGTGCGCGTGCCTTTCATGTCGCCAGCATTGTAGGCGGCGACGGCGTCGTTGTAGGCGGCCACCACCGCGCGGTCGTTGTTGTCGCAACCGGTCATGTAGGGATCGGGCTCGCCCGCGAGGGCGAGGGAGGTCAACCACAGCATGCTTGTGTATACGACGTCGCGACGATGAACATCAAGTCGCGGTCGCGACCACCGCGAGGATGTCACTCGGCTCGGCCAGCCCGCCCGGCCCCACGTCGCCGCAGGCGAGGCGCTTCTCGGTGGGCGCGACGATCGTGTATCGGCCGAGCTCGTCGAGCCAGCGCAGGTTGCGCTGGGTGACAGGATTGAGCCACATCTCGGTGTTCATCGCCGGCGCCACCACGACCCGCCGTCCCCGGGGGAGCGCCATCAGGGTGGTTGTCAGCGCGTCGTCGGCGAGGCCGCAGGCGAGCTTGGCCAGCACGTTGGCGCTGCACGGGGCCACCACCGCCACCTCCGCCCACTTGGCCCACTCGATATGCGCCAGGGCGTCGGCGAAGGTGTCGGAGAGCACTGGGTGCCCCGACATCGCCTCGAAGCTGAGCGGCCCCACGAAGCGCGTGGCGTTGGCGGTCATCACCACCCGCACCGAGTGACCCGACTTCACCGCGAGGCTCACCAGCTCGCAGGCCCGGTAGGCGGCGATGCCGCCGGTGACGCCGAGGAGGACCTTCACTCGGGCAGCTCCGGCGAGCCGTAGCTCGCGCTCTCGAGGAAGTCCCGGTACAAGTTGCGCGCGTCCTTGTCGTCGTACACCGCGAAGTGGCCCTGGTCGGCGAACTGGGCGAGACCGGCGGTGACCTCGTTGCCGTCGTAACCCACGACGTTGTCTTCCACGGGACGATCCTCGGCACCGAGCCCGCGAAGGTCGAAGCCCGCGGGCTCGTAGAGCATCTCGCCGGCGATGGGCAGCCGCGCGGCGGTGGCGAGCGCCTCGATGGTGCGCGGGGGCGTGTAGGTGTCTTCGAGGCCCTCGGTCATGAGCACCGGCACGGCGCGGGCCTCCCAGCCCGGTTCCTCGGCGATCCAGTTGGGCCCGTAGTTCATCGGGTCGGTGACCTCCGACAGCATCTGCACGATGCCGAGCACCGGGTGCAGCACGGACAGGTTGGCCTCGTCGATGCCGAGCGCGGCGGCGAGCAGGGGCGCGGTGGGGATGGGGTCGACCTTGCTCAGCGCCGCCTCGGCCGTGCCGCCCCCGGCGGCCGACAGGCCCACGGCCCGCACCCGGGTGGACAGGAAGCTCGCGCCCAGCGCCCCCACCATCGCGCCCTGGGAGTGGCCGAAGAAGCTCAGCCGCTCGTGGTCGATGGGGATCGCCACGCCGTCGAAGCTGAAGTCCGAACCGGGCGCGGACAGTCGCTCCACCAGCCACACCTGGTCGGCCGCGCCCTGCCGGAAGCTGGTGCGCCCGGCGGCGGGGTTGAGGTAGTTGAAGGTGTCGAGATCGGCGCTGGTGTCGGGGGTGGCACGGTCGTCGTGCAGGGGCTGCGCGATGCCGAGCATCGCGACGCCGCGATCGGCCATGCCGCGGCCTTCCTCGTCCAGCGTGCCGTAGGCGCAGAAGCTCAGGTGATCGCCGCCGGTGCCGTGGCTGTAGACCACCAGCGGCCAGCCGCTCTCCGGGGGCTCGCCGCTCGGCACGGTGAGGCCGAACTTCACGCGCTCCCAGCCCTGGACCAGCGGCCGGTCGCCGCTGAACACGAGGCCGCCGCCCTCCTCGCGGTAGGGGCGCTCGCCCTCTTGCCAGATGGGGACGGTGACGAAGCCCTCGAAAACCGCGTAGTCGCCACGGTCCTCGTAGAGTGTCAGCTCGGGTTCCCAGGGCGGCACGCCGATCTCGCCGGACTGGATGCTCCGGGCCACCAGCGCCAGCTCGCGGGTGGGGTCCTGGGTGGTGAAGGTGGTGGCCACCGCCACGCTGTCGTCGTCGAGGTCGAGGGCCAGCAAGGTCTCGCGGAGGGCGAGGTAGGCCGGGTCGTCTTTCCAGCCCTCGGGCATCGCGCCCAGCTTGGCCAGGGGGGGGCGCAGCACCAGGGCGTAGGTGGTGGACGGGCGCAGCGGGAAACCCGCCATCGGCGCGATCGCCAGCAGGTTGTCGGCGCCGTACTGGTCGGACACCGACCAGAACTGGGTGACGACGGGAAAGCGCTCGCCCCGGTGGGCGCTGCGCGCGTCGATGTCGACGAGCATGATCGCCGAGTCGGCCTCCAGCGAGCCGGCCGGGCTCGGGAGCGCCGACTCGTCGATGGGCTCGGCGAAGCGCACGTAGGCGGGGCTGTTGGTGCCCCAGCCGTCCATCACCGGGGCGAGGGCGATGTAGGCGTCGAACAGGGGGACGGCGCCGCTGCCGGGGAAACCCTCCAGCGAGGGGTGACCGTCGACGAGGCGGCTGTCGCTGGGGAAGGGGCTGTCGAAGAACTCGTCGCCCTCGAGGATCGGCGTGGTCCCACGGGTATCCACCGTGTCCACGGTACACGCGAGGGCTAGCAGCAGGCTCATCGGCGCCGAGCGTAGCCCGGCCCGCGCCGGGGCGATAGCCGCCGGCCCATGACGCTCCACCCCGACCAGAAGCTCTACGAGGGCAAGGCCAAGCAGGTGTACGCCACCCTGGCCGCCGACGAGATCATCATCCACTACAAGGACGATGCCACCGCCTTCAACGGCGTGAAGAAGGCCCAGATCGCCGACAAGGGCGTGATCAACTGCAAGCTGAGCGCCTTCTTCATGGAGAAGGTGGCGGCGGCCGGGGTGCCCACCGCCTTCGTGCGGCAAGTCTCGCCGAGAGACCAGTTGTGCAAGAAGGTGGAGATCATCCCGGTGGAGCTGGTGGTGCGCAACGTGGTGGCCGGCTCGCTCGCCAAGCGCCTCGGCATCGCCGAGGGCCAGCGCCTGTCGCGACCCTTGCTCGAGCACTTCTACAAGTCCGACGCGCTCAACGATCCGCAGATCAACGAGGAGTGCGCGGTGATCCTCGGCTACGCCCGGGCCTGGGAGCTACAGGCGATGCGGGAGTACTCGCTGGTGGTCAACGACCTCTTGCGCAACTTCTGGAGCGAGCTCGGCGTGGATCTCGTCGACTTCAAGCTGGAGTTCGGCCGCTACAAGGGCGCGGTGGTGCTCGCCGACGAGATCACCCCCGACGGCTCGCGCCTGTGGGAGCGCGGGACGGGGCGTCACCTCGACAAGGACGTGTTCCGTCGCGACCTGGGCGACCTGAGTGACACGTACCGGGAGTTGTACCAGAGGGTGTTCGGGGAGAGGTTGTAGGCTTACAGCCTCCTCAGAAACCCCCCCGGATCCTGCGCCACCTTCACCCACACCCACGCGGGCATCACCCCGGCGCGCAGGCACACCTCGTCGGCGGGCAGGCCGAGCAGGCGGGCGGCGCGGGCGAGGGCCTCGTCGGACAGGCGCTTGTCGCCGGACTCCACGCGGCTGAGGTGCGCGGCCGACACCCCGAGCTCGTCGGCGAGGCCCTGCTGGCTGTAGCCCCGGAGTACCCGCTGCTCGCGGAGCCAGGGGCCGAAGCCGGGCGTCTCGGTGGGCGCGGGCTGTCCCGGGTGGGCGGGGGAGGGGACGGCCGCCGCGCTCGCCGACCACTCGATCTGCGCGAAGGCCGAGTGATTGTGGATCGACTCCTGGTTCTCGGCCGACACGCGGAGCCACGTGACACCGGGCAGGGCGCGCAGCGCGATCACCGAGTCGCGCACGAGGTCTTCCACGAACTTCGGGTTGTCGTAGGCCAGCTCGGTGACGTACTTCTCGTCTTCTCGCTTGAGCAGCGCGAACAAAGGCGCCGAGCCGCAGGCCTCCACGGCGGCGACGATCTCCTCGATCCACACGAACTCGCTGCTGCGCAGCTCCACGTCCACCAGGCTGCGCTGGTTGTGCGCCCCGCGGTCGCTGATGGCCTTCGAGCAGGGACAGAGGCTCTTCACCGGCACCCGGACGCAGAGCACGAAGTCGAGCTCTGAACCCCGCATGGAAGCGTCGAAGCGACAGACGTACTCCATCAGCGACTCCACCCCGCTCACCGGGGCCCGCTTGCTGATGAAGTAGGAGAAGGTGGCCTCGAGGTGCGCGTCGCGCGCTTCCAGGCGCGCCTGGATGTCGGCGAGGATCGACGGCATGTTGCGGATGGTCATCTCGCCGCGCCGCGCGTTGAGCACCTCGACGAAGCGGCTCATGTGGGTGCCCTTGAACTCGTGGGGCAGGCTCACCGAGAGGTTCATCCGCGCCACCGTGTGTTGCACCTGGTTGGCGCGGTCGAGCACGCGAATGGGGTAGACGAGGTCTTTGATGCCCACCTTGTCGATGGCGAGGGCGCGCTCGTCGCGCTCGCTGGCGTGGTCGGGGAGGCGCTTGCGGCGGGGCGTTCGGGGCGCGGTCATGGGATGCCCAGGAGCTTGTGGGTTTGCAGGGACAGCCGCCACCGGGGATGAGCCCGGCAGTAGGCCACCGCGAGCGCGGTGTTGGCGTCGCGGGCGGGGCCGTCCATCGGCTGGAGGAAGTGGTGCTGGAAGTCGAGCTGTTCGAAGGCGTCCGGTTCGAACTCCGGCTGCGGGAAGACGAGCTTCAGCTCCTGTCCCTCGCGGACGAGGAGATCGGACCTGGGCTTGGGGCTCACGCACACCCAGTCGATGCCCCGGGGCAGCGGCCGCGTGCCGTTGGTCTCGATACCCACCTCGATGCCGCGGGCCTGACACTCGCTCACCAGCGCCTCGTCGAGCTGCAAGGCGGGCTCGCCGCCGGTGAAGACAACATACGGGCGGCCACCCCCGGGCCAGAGCGCGGCCACGTGCGCGGCGAGCGACTCGGCGGTGGCGAAACGCCCGCCCCCGGGGCCATCGGTGCCGCGGAAGTCGGTGTCGCAGAAACGGCAGGCAGCCTCGGCTCGGTCCGTCTCCAGTCCCGACCAGAGGTTACACCCGGAAAAGCGGCAGAAAACGGCCGCGCGCCCGGCCTGGGCGCCCTCGCCTTGCAGCGTGTAGTAGGTTTCCTTGACGGCGTAGGCCATGGCAGCGCGGAGCTACCATGGCCTGTCCAAAGTGGCAAGTCGAGGTTGTCTAGTTGGACACGAAACGACCTACATCGTGCAGGAGTGGCCGCTCGTCCCGTGGTCGTGGTCGTGGTCGTCGTCGTCGTGGGGACGGTGCTGTCCGCTGGTGTAGCCGGGTCGGCGGTCCCAGCCGAACTCCACCGTGGTGGTGCGGTAGGGATCCACGGTGATGCCGTCGCGCTCCACCAGCGTGCCGTCGAGCTCGCGCACCTCGAGGGTAACCGGACCCAGGGGCAGGCTCAGCGTGTGATCCTGCTCGGCGTTGAGCATGGCGATGATGCGCCCGTCGGCGTACACCCGCACGCCCTCGTGGTGCTCGTTGTCGAGCCGCACCAGGCCCTGGCTGGGGGGGTCGATCGTCCAGCTACCGCCGCGCCAGGGGTCGATGCGGATCTGCTCCTCGTCCACGCGCTCGCCGCCCGGGCGGCGCGCCACGAGGTGGAAGCTGCCCACCGCCACGTCGTCGTACACCACGCGGCCGCGGGACTCGACCGTGCGCGTGAGGCCGCGGTCGCAGGTGAGGGTCACCGAGAAGGGCAGCGGGTTGTACACCACGAGGTCGGCGCGCGAGGGGGCGAAGCCGGTGATCGTCTCCTCCTCGAAGGGGCGCAGGTACAGGTGCTCGTGCTCGACGACCCGGCCGTTGGCTACGAGCTCGAGCGAGGTGGAGCCCACCGGGAGCGACACGATCCGGGATTGGCTCGGGGCGAGATCCACCACCTCGCGGCCACTCGACAGGAGCTCCGCCGGCACGCCGGTGTTGTTGACCACCTTCACCAGAGTGGTGCTCGGCGGGCGCAGCTCCACGTCGGCCGTCCGGCCGCGGTAGACCTTCACCGTCTTGTTGACGAGCAGCCGCGACTCGCCGAAGGCCCTGTAGCTGGCGCTCACCACCACGTAGCCGCTGTCGGCACGGAAACGCGCCGTCTCCCAGGGGCCGAGCACGCGGGCGTCGCCGCCGTCCACCCGCACCGTGAGCGCCTCGCTCGTCTCGTTCTCCACGCGGACGTAGCCGTCGTAGCGGTGGTCACGGGAGCTGCCGTGGGCGCTGGCGGCCGCTGGCGCCAGCAGGCAGAGAAGGGCTACAGATCGCGAGATACCAGCATACATGTTGTCTCCTCGGCGACTCCTCGGTGTCGCACGATGGGTGGACGACGCCCCGCCGGTGTCCATTCGCGATCGAAGAAAGATGACGGACTTCGCGTAGGGCCGTTGACCCGTCAATCGGCGTGGCTAGGCTGCGCGCGGTGCTCTGATGCTCAACGTGCTGCTCCTCAACGCCGACTACACCCCGATGCGCGTCATCCGCTGGGAGCGCGCCGTGGAGCTCGTGTTGGACCAGAAGCTGGTCCAGGTGGCCGCCTACCCGGGTCGTTTCGTGCGCTCGATGGCGCTCGCCCTGCCCTGGCCGAGTGTCGTGGCGCTGCGGAAGTACAGCCACGGCCGGGGCAAGGTACGCTTCTCCTCGCGCAACGTGCAGGCGCGCGACGCGTACACCTGCAGCTACTGCGGCGTCCGCCCGCGCCAGGCCGATGGCCGGCCCGACCGAGTGTCGCTCACCCTCGACCACGTGATTCCCCGCGCTCACGCGCGAGAGGGCAAGGTCTACCTGCCCTGGTCGCGCAAGTGGGTCAACGTGTCGTGCTGGGAGAACTCGGCCACCGCCTGCCGGAACTGCAACTCTCGGAAGGCCGACCGCACCCCCGTGCAGGCCAACATGACCCTGCGCATCTACCCGCGCGTGCCCACCCAGGCCGACGCGCTGCGCATGGCCATGTCGCGGCTCATGGTGGTGCCCGAGGAGTGGCTGCCCTGGCTCCCGCCCGACGTGCTCGAGGCGGAGGAAGTGCGCGTGCCCACGCGCGCGCGGGGAGCCGGCTAGCACGGCGGGGGCGGGCTCGGCGGGGTAGATGGGCCCCGCCGTGTCTCGCCCTCGCATCCGTTTCCTCTCCACCGGCGGCACGCTCGGGATGTTGCCGGGGAGCCCCGGCCCGCTGGCGCCGTCGAGCGTGGCCGCCAACGTGCTCGCCTACGTCCAGGGCATCGAGCGCGAGCTCGACGTGTCGGTCGAATCGCTGTGGAACCTCGACAGTTCCGATTTGAGCCCGGCGCACTGGGACGCGCTGGCCCAGGCGGTGGCGGCGAGGATGGACGGGGTGGAGGGCATCGTCGTGGTACACGGCACCGACACCATGGCGTGGACGGCCTCGGCGCTGTCGCTGGCGCTGCGCGGCCTGGCCAAGCCCGTGGTCTTCACCGGGGCCCAGCGCCCCATTGCCAGCGTGCGCACCGACGCGCCGGAGAACGTGGTCAACGCCGCCCTGTGCGCGGCGATGGACATCCCCGAGGTGTCGCTCTACTTCGGTCGCTACCTGTTTCGCGGCAACCGGAGCACCAAGACCTCCATCCAGAGCTACGAGGCCTTCGAGTCGCCCGACTGCCCGCCGCTGGTGGAGATGGGGGTCGAGGTGCGTCCGATCAAGACGCCGCTGCGTCCGGCCGGACCCCTGCGACTGGAACTGGGCTTCGACTCCCGCGTGGCCATCGTCCCGGTTGTTCCGGGCGCGGGCCCAGCGATGCTGGAAGCGGCGGTAGAGCGGGGGATGCGCGGCGTGGTGGTGCAGGGTTTCGGCGCCGGCAACGTGCCCCAGGAGGGGTGGCCGGGCGCGCTGGCGGCGGCCGTGGGCGCCGGGGTGGCGGTGGTGGTTCACTCGCACTGTCACCGGGGCAAGGTCGACCTCCGCGCCTACGTGGGGGGCCGGGCCGCGCTGGCCGCCGGGGTCATGTCCAGTGGCACGATGACGCTGGAGTGTGCCACGGTGAAGCTCATGCACGGCCTGGCACGGGCCCAGGGCGAGGAGCTGCGCGCCTACTACACGGGCGACGTCGCGGGCGAGGGCGCGTGAGGGCGGCCCCGCTCGATCCCGACAGCCGCAGGGCCTCGCTGGTGCGCGCCGCGCGCGAGGTCTTCGCCGAGAAGGGCTACCACCCGGCCAGCGTCGGCGACATCATCGAGGCGGCCGGGGTGGCGCGAGGCACCTTCTACAATCACTTCGAGAGCAAGCGGGAGATCTTCGCGGCGGTGCTCTCCGAGCTGATGCTCGAGGTGGGCGGCGTGGTGCAGCCCATCGACGTGGGCCGCGACATCCCGGAGCAGGTGCGGGCCAACCTCCACCGCCTCGCGACGGCGATGGCCGCCCAGGGCGCGGCGGTGCGCATCCTGTTCACCGAGGCCGAGGGCATCGACAAGGACGGCGAGATCGCGCTCGCCGCCTTCTACGCCCACGTGCTGGCCCGGGTGGAGAAGGCGCTCACCGATGGCCAGCGCCTCGGCGTGGTTCGCCCCGGCGAGGTGCGGCAGGCGGCGCGATGCCTGCTCGGCATGCTGAAGGAGCCGGTGATGCTCGCCCGCCTCGCGCGCGAGCCGCTCGACGCGCCCGCGATGGCCGAGGCCATCTACGGCGTGTTGCGTGGCGGGGTGCTGACCGTGTAGACAGCCCGGGTGCCGCGCCTGTTGCCCCTGCTGCTCATCGCCGCCTGCGCCAACGAGAACGACCTCGGCCGAGTGAACGCGCCGCCCGCCGTGGAGATCGTCGCGCCCGCGCCGGCCGACGTGATCCGCGAGGGCGACAGCGTGACCGCCAGCGCCCTGGCCACCGACGACGTCGATGCCTTGCTCGCCGTGCAGTGGACGCTCGACGGCGCGCCGGTGGAGGGCGAGCTGGCGAACGAGGGCGAGGGCACGGGCGACGGCCTCGTGCAGAGTGGCTACGTCGCGACCCTCGGGCAACTCGCCCGCGGCGAGTACGCGCTGGCCATCGAGGTGGTCGACGCCGACGGCGAGGTGGCTACCGACGCGATCGTCTTCGAGGTCCACGGCCCCGCCGGCGCGCCCAGCGTGGAGATCACCCAGCCCGCGGAGGGCACGAGCTTCGAGGCCGGCGAGCAGGTTGCCTTCGCAGGCTCGGCGACAGATACCACCACCGAGCCCGGCGACCTCGACTTCGCGTGGACCTCGAGCCTCGACGGCGATCTCGCGGGCGCCGTCTCGGGCGACGGCGCGTCGCTCCTGCTCGCGAGCGCGCTGAGCGTGGGCACGCATGTCGTCACCCTGTCGGCCACCGACACCGACGGCGAGGTGGGCACCGACACCGTCGGCGTGGTGGTGTCCGAGGCGCCGCCCCCCGAGCCCGAGCCGGGCGACCTCATCTTCACCGAGTTCATGGTCAACCCCGACGTGGTGGACGACGAGTACGGCGAGTGGGTGGAGCTCTACAACACCGCTGGCTACGCGATCGACGTGGCCGGCTACTCCTTCCACGACGACGACAGCGACGACTGGACCTTCGAGGACAGCATCGTGGTGGAGCCCGGCGACTACGTGGTGCTCTGCGCCCATGCCGACCCAGCCCAGAACGGCGGCGTGCCTTGCGACGGCTGGTTCTACCGGAGCCCGATGGGCGAGAAGCCGCCTACCGGCAGCGGCGGCGGCGTGGCCATCGCCAACAGCGCCGACGAGCTGGTGCTCACCAGCCCCACCGGGGTCGACCTCGACCGCTTCGCCTACACCGACGACGACAGCGAGGTGATCGAGGGCGGCCGCTCGCTCGGCCTCGATCCGGGGCGCCTCGACGGCGTGGAGAACGACGACATGGGCAACTGGTGTCCCCAGGCCACGGTGCTCCCTGGTGTTTCCGAGCCGGGCACGCCGGGAGAGGCGAACGATCCCTGCTGAGGGAACTCTCGCCCGCGCATGCTGTCCCCACGCTGGTGCTCCTCCTCCTCGCCTGCGCGCCGGGCCTGCCGCCGGTGGTGCTCGACCCCGGCGACACGCTGGTACGCTGGTACGACGTGGAGGGGAGCACGGTGGCGGAGCTCCGCGAGTCCTTGCGCGCGAGCTCGCCGCGAAACGCGGACGGCGAGCACGTCAACGCGCAGACCGAGTGGTCGATTACCTGGCGCTGGGAGGGCGACGGCGAGCCCTGCCGGGTGACGAGGGCGGTGGTCGACACGTCGATCGTGGTGTGGATGCCCCGGTGGGCGCCCGGTCGCGACAGCGATCCAGAGGTGGTCCGCCGATGGCGCGACTACCTTGTCGCCCTCTTCGACCACGAGCAGGGGCACGTGGACCGGGTGCGCGAGGGGGCGGCGGGCCTACCGGGGGTGCTGCGCGGAGCGCCCTGCGACGAGGTCGATCTCGTCGGCAACGAGGCCCTCGCCGCGATCCGCCTGCTCAATGGCGAGTACGACGCGGTGACGGGCCACGGGGTGACGCAGGGGGCGCGCTTCTGGACCCGTCCCGAGTGGGGGGCAGCGATCGACGAGAGCGCGCCCTTCGCGCCCTGAACCGCGTTAGGCGCGGCGGCTCCCCGCCATGTACACCTTCGACCCCGATCGTCTCGCCAAGCTCGACGCCCTGCGCGCCGACGGCCACAACCCCTACCCCACCGGCGAGCACCCCACGCTCAGCGCCTTGCAGGCGCAGCGCCTCGCCGAGGGCCGCGAGGATCTCGGCGAGCTCGGCCAGGACTTCCTGTTTGCCGGTCGACTGATGTTCAAGAACGAGATGGGCAAGGCGGGCTTCGCTCGCGTGCTCGACCGCACCGGGCTGCTCCAGGTGTACGTCAAGAAAGACGCGGTGGGCGAGGCGGACTTCGGCGCGTGGAAGAAGCTCGACCTGGGCGACATCGTCACCGTCAAGGGCGGCCTGATGCGCACGCGCACGGGGGAGCTCACGCTGGCCGCGAGCAGCATCCAGCTCAGCGCCAAGTGCATCCGCTCGTTGCCCGACAAGTTCCACGGGCTCGACGACCCCGAGTTGAAGCAGCGTCAGCGCTACGTCGACCTGTTCGTGAACGAGGACACCCGGCGCACCTTCGTGCGCCGATCCGGCATCATCCGCTACATCCGTGACTTCTTCGAGGAGCGCAACTTCCTCGAGGTGGAAACGCCGATGATGCAGCCCATCCCCGGCGGGGCGACGGCGCGACCCTTCGTGACCCACCACAACGCGCTCGACATGGAGCTGTACCTGCGCGTGGCGCCGGAGCTCTTCCTCAAGCGCCTGGTGGTGGGCGGCCTCGAGCGGGTGTTCGAGATCAACCGGAACTTCCGCAACGAGGGCATCGACAGCACCCACAACCCCGAGTTCACCATGCTCGAGTTCTACTGGGCCTACGCCCGGTGGACCGACCTGGTGGATCTCACCGAGGAGCTGCTCGCCGGGCTGGTGCGCGACGTGTGCGGGAAGCAGGTGATCAGCTACCAGGGTCGCGACATCGACTTCTCGGCGCCCTTCCGCCGCGCCCGCTACGACGAGCTGGTGGCCGAGGCGATGGGCCTGCCGGTGGCGCAGGTGTACGACCTCGACCGGCTGCGCTTCGCCTTCGTTTCGCGACACCCCAACGCCGACATCCCGGCCCTGCCGAAGACGCTCGGGCGCTTCTGGGAGCATGTCTTCGACATCGACGTGGAAAGGACGCTGGTGAACCCCACCTTCGTCACCCACTTCCCCGTGGAGATCAGCCCGCTCGCCCGCCGCAACGACGACAATCCCGAGATCGCCGATCGGTTCGAGTTGTTCATCGCTGGCCGCGAGATCGCCAACGGCTTCAACGAGCTGAACGACCCGGTCGACCAGGCCCAGCGCTTCGAGGCGCAAGCCAGGGCCCACCTCTCGGGCGACCACGAGGCGATGCACTTCGACGCCGACTACATCGACGCGCTCTCCTACGGCATGCCGCCCACCGCCGGCGAGGGCATCGGCATCGACCGGCTGGTGATGCTGTTGACCGACTCTCCCAGCATCCGCGACGTGATCCTGTTCCCGACCCTGCGAAAGCGCGCGTAGTGGACTTCGAGCTCCTCATCGCGCTGTCGCACCTGCGCTCGCGCAGGCAAGACGCGGGCATCTCGCTCATCGCGGTGTTGTCGGTGGCCGGCGTCACCGTGGGCGTGGCGGTGCTGATCATGGTCCTGTCGGTGATGCAGGGCTTCGAGATCGACCTGCGCAAGAAGATCCTCGGCAACCAGGCCCACCTCATCGTGCTCGCCTATGGCGGCCCCATCGAGGAGCCCGACGAGGTGGTGGCCAAGGTCGAGGCGATCGAGGGCGTCGTCTCTGCCTCGCCGTTTACCTACACCGAGGTGATGCTGAAGAGCACCTTCGGCGTGAGCGGCGCCATCCTCAAGGGGGTCGATCCCGCCCGGGCAGCCGGGGTCACCGACATCGCCAAGGACATCGTCGTGGGCCCCCAGGGCGAGCCCGAGAGCGACGACGCCCGGCTCGAGATCCTCGCGAACCTGCACGCGCCGCCCGTGGCGCTCGCCCAGGACATTGGCGACACCGAGAAACTCCCGGGTATCATCCTCGGCAAGGGGCTGGCGGAAACCCTGCGCGTGTACCCCGGCGACCGGGTTCACGTGATCAACCCCATCGGCGGCGGCTACGGCGCGATGGGCGTCCCCATGCCCACCACGCGGAGCTTCCGGGTGACCGCGCTCGTACACACCGGCATGTACGAGTACGACACCAAGTGGAGCTTCGTCACCCTCGGCGACGCGCAGGCGTTCATGCAGATGCCCGGCGAGGCCACGGCGGTGGAGGTCCGCGTGGATGAGTCGCGACTGTGGAATGTGGCCGACATCGGCTGGCAGGTGGAGGAAGCCCTGCACCACCCCTTCTTCACCAAGAACTGGCTCACGATGAACGAGGCCCTGTTCCGGGCGCTGGCCATGGAGAAGTGGGTGATGGGCATCATCCTCGCCCAGATCGTGAGCGTGGCCGCGCTCGGCATCGTCACCAACCTCGTGGTGATGGTCATCACCCGCGGCCGCGAGATCTCCATCCTCAAGGCGATGGGGGCCACCTCGCGGATGATCCGCTGGATCTTCGTGCTCGAAGGGGTGTCGGTGGGCCTGGTGGGAACCGGCCTCGGGGTGGTGCTTGGGTTAGCGGGCTGCGAGTTTCTCTCCCGCTACCGGTACCCCCTCGACACCAACGTGTATTACCTCGATTCTCTGCCGGTTGTTGTCGTGCCGGAAACGGTCGCGGTGGTGGCGCTGGGCGCGGTGATCATTTGTTTCCTCGCCACCCTCTACCCATCGAGCCGCGCCGCGCGGCTCGACCCGGTCGACGGGCTCCGGTTCGAGTGATGGGCGTTGCCGTCGAGGTCTCGGGGCTGGTCCGCACCTTCCACAAGGGCGGCGCTCGAATCGAGGTGCTCCGGGGCGCCGAGCTTGCCTTGCAGCCGGGCGACTCGGCGGCGCTGGTGGGCCAGTCCGGCTCGGGCAAGTCTACCTTCCTGCACATCCTCGGCGGCCTCGAGGCCCCTACCGGCGGGACGGTCAGCATCGACGGGCGCCCGCTGTATAGCCGCGCCCAGGTCGAGATCGACCGCTTCCGCAACACGACGGTCGGCTTCATCTTCCAGTTCCACCACCTGCTCCCCGACCACTCCGCGATCGACAACGTGGCCATCCCCGCGATGATCGCCCGGGTGCCGAAGGCCGAGGCCCGGGAGCGCGCGCGGGCGGCGCTGGAGCGCGTGGGACTCGCCCACCGTCTCGGCCACCGCCCGGGCGAGCTCTCCGGCGGCGAGCAGCAGCGCGTGGCCATCGCGCGGGCGCTGCTCATGCGCCCGGGCCTCGTGCTGGCCGACGAGCCCACCGGCAACCTCGACCCGCACACGGCGAGCGAGGTGATGGCGCTCTTGCTCGAGCTCAACCGCGAGGGCGGCGCCACGCTGGTGGTGGTCACTCACTCGATGGAGCTGGCCGCGCGCTTCCCGCGTCGCCTGCGCATGGTCGACGGTGCCTTCGCGGAGGCGGCGTGATCGTGCTGCTCGCGCTGCTGCTCTCGGCCACGGCGTTCGCCCAGGACACCAGTCCCGCCGCCGCGCCCGCGGTGCCGCCCCCGCCGCCTCCGGTGGTCGAGCCGGCCGACACGGGCGCGCCGGTGGTCGCCACCGGCAGCCTGTCCCGCGTGGAAGTGAAGGGCTTGCGACGCGTCGAGGAGGCTGCCATCCTCGATGCCATCGGCCTGCGCGCCGGCGACATGCTCGCGCCGTGGAAGGTGGAGCGCGACATCAAGGCGATCTGGGCCACCGGCTACGTCGACGACGTGGTGGTGCGGGCCACGCCCGGCGAGGGCGGCGTGGTGCTCACCTTCGTCGTCACCGAGAAGCCCGCCGTGCGCGAGGTGAAGTTCTCGGGCAACAAGAAGATCAAGGACGACGACCTGAAAGAGGCGGTCGACATCACCGCCCTCTCCGTGCCGTCCGACCAGCGCATCGCCCAGAACGCGAGGACCATCCGCGACAAGTACCTGGAGAAGGGCTTCTACCTGGCCACGGTCGAGCCGGTGTCGACCCCCGCCGGGCCCGGCATGGTCGACCTGGAATTCAAGATCACCGAGAACCGGAAGGTGATCGTCCAGGAGATCGACATCACCGGCAACGAGGGCGTGCCCGACGCGAAGATCAAGCGCTTCCTCAGCACCAAGGAAGGGGGCATCGTCCCCTGGCTCACGAGCACGGGAAACTTCATCGAGGAGAACCTCGAGAACGACGTGTACGTGGTGCGGAGCGTGCTCCTGGAGGAGGGCTACGTCGAGGCGCAGGTCGACGAGCCCAAGGTGTTCTTGTCGCCCGACAAGCGGCACATCTTCATCACCATCCACGTCACCGAGGGGCCGCAGTACCAGATCGGCAAGGTCAACGTCCGCGGCGACTTCGTGCCCGAGGAGGGGCTCACCCAGGGAGCCGTCCACGCGCTGGTCGACGGGAAAGACCTGCGCGACGTGCAGGAGGCCTTCGAGCGAGACAAGGAAGCCGGCGTTGCCATCGACGAGAACTGGGCGCCGAAGGTGGAGCGTCGCTGGCTCGACTTCGGCGGGCAGAACGCGCCACTGGAGACGGGCGACACCTTCAAGCTCACCACGATGCAGGCGGTCACCCAGCGCGTGTCCGACCTCTACGGCGACCAGGGCTACGCCTTTGCCAACATCGTCCCCCTGCCGCAGCCCGACCCGGAATCGAAGGTGGTCGACCTCACCTTCGACATCCAGAAGGGCGACAAGATGCGCATCGGGCACATCAACATCACCGGCAACGACCCCACCTTCGACAAGGTGGTGCGCCGCGAGATCCCCATCAACGAGGGCGAGGTGTACGCGGGCAGCCGCATCCGCGAGGCCCGCGAGCGGCTGGAGCGCCTCGGCTTCTTCGAGACGGTGGAGATCAGCACCCCCCGCGGCGGCGAGGCCGACGAGCTGGAGATGAACGTCGACGTGGCCGAGCGGCCCACCGGTAGTTTCACCGTGGGCGCCGGCTTCTCCTCGGTCGACAGCTTCCTCCTCACCGCCAACATCCAGAAGTCCAACTTCTTCGGCCTCGGCTGGGTGGTGAGCGTCGCGGGCAACATCAGCAAGCCCACGCAGACGGCCAACCTCGACTTCTACGACCCCTACTTCTTCGACAGCCGCTGGACCCTGCGCCTGAGCGGCTACGTGCAGCAGCAGAACTACATCGAGAACGAGTACCGCCGCGGCGGCCTCTTCCAGGTGGGACGCTACCTCGACGCCCGCGACGACATCCGCCTCGCGATGGACTACACCATCGAGGACAACGGTTTGTTGTCACTCGACGAGTACAAGGAGCGGCTCTACGGCGGCCAACTCTACCGCAACGGTGTCACGTCCAGCGCCGGTGTCACCTTCGAGGTCGACAAGCGGAACAACCGCATCAACGCCACCCGCGGCATCAAGTTCACGCTGTCGACCGAGCTGGCCGGTGGGTTCCGCATCAACGACGACGAGGTGCTCTCCGTCCTCGGCGGCGACTTCAACTACTGGGAATCAAAGGCCAACTTCCGCTTCTACCAGCCGCTGGTGAAAGACGACTGGCTGGTGTTCAAGTACAACATGTCGGCCGGGCACATCCAGAGCACCGACGGCAGCATCGTCCCGTACATCCATCGCTACCGGGCGGGCGGCATCACCTCGATCCGCGGCTTCGCCACGCTCTCGCTCGGCCCCTCCATCCGCGCCAGCGGCTACCGCGAGTACGCCAACCAGGTGGCCACCACCGTGGGCAGCGACGATCCCCAGTCGGCCGACGACCGGCTGATCATCGGCGGCACCGAGACCTTCATCAACAACTTCGAGCTCGAGTCGCCGATCATCAAGGCGGCGGGCATCTCCTTCGTGACCTTCTTTGACGCCGGCAACACCTTTGGCGACGTCCAAGGCGAAGGAAATATCGACCTCACCGACCTCCGCACCTCTGTAGGCTTCGGCATTCGCTGGTTCAGCCCCATCGGGCCCCTGCGATTCGAGTGGGGCTTCCCGCTCGAGCCGTACCCCGACGAGCGCAAGGCCGTGTTTGACTTCACCATCGGCAGCGCATTCTGAAAGGAGCGCCCATGTTCAAACGATTCGTAGCCCTGTTCTTTGTCTGTTTCGTCCTCGCCGGCGACGCGCTCGCCGAGGTCAAGGTGGCCGTCGTCGACTTCCAGCGCGCGCTCAACGAGGTGAAGGAAGCCGACGGGGTCCGCAAGAAGCTGGAGGGCATGTACGGCGAGCGCAAGACCGCCATCGAGAAGATGCAGAAGTCGCTGGAAGCCCAGCGCGCCGAGCTGGAAAAGCAGTCGGCCATCCTCTCCGACTCCGCGCGCAAGCAGAAGGAGGAGGAGTTCATGCGCGGCCAGATGGAGTTCCAGCAAACCTACGGCCGCTACGAGAGCGAGATGCAGTCGGCCTACTACTCGGCGATGGAGCAGTTCATCGAGAAGATGAGGAAGATCGCCGTGGCGATCGGCCAGGAGCGCGGCTACACGCTGGTGCTCGAGGCCACCGAGGGCGGCGTGGTGTACTACCAGCCCAGTATCGACGTGACCGACGAGCTGATCAAGCGTTACAACGCGGCCAATCCGGCAACCACCACCACGGGCAAGTGAAGCTCGCCGAGCTGGCCTCGCGCCTCGGCGGCGCGGTCGATGGCGACCCGGAGATCGAGATCACCGGCGTCGCGGGGCTGGAAGAGGCCGGCGCGGGCGACGTGTCCTTCCTGTCGAACCGGCGCTACGCGGCGCTGTTCAGGGACAGCAAGGCCGGGGCCGTGCTCGTGTCGCGACACGAGGCTACGCATGGAAAGACAGTGGTGCGCTGTGACGATCCCTACCTCGCGTTCGCGCGGGCGCTGGAGATCTTCCACCCGCGACCGGCGTTCCGCGCCGAGGTCGATCCCCGGGCGGTGGCCCTCGGCAAGGTTGACGGGGCGCGCCTGATGCCCTTCGCCTACGTGGGCGAGGGCGCGGCGGTGGGCGAGGGCACCTTGCTGCAGCCCTTCGTTTACGTGGGCGCGGGAGCGCAGGTGGGTCGCGACTGCGTGCTGATGGCCGGGTCGGTGGTGATGGACGGCTGCGTGGTGGGCGATCGCGTGGTGCTCAACCCGGGCGCGGTGGTAGGCGGCGAGGGCTTCGGCTTCGTGCCCACGCGCGAGGGGCTGGTGAAGATCCCGCAGGCGGGCCGCGCCGTGGTGCAGGACGACGTGGAGATCGGCGCCAACAGTTGCGTGGACCGCGCCGCGATGGGCGACACCGTGGTGGGGCGGGGGACGAAGACCGACAACCTCGTCCAGGTGGGCCACGCCGCCGAGATCGGCCCCCACAACGTGATGGTGGCCTACTCGGGCGTGGCAGGCTCGACTCGCACCGGCGCCGGCGTGACACTCGCGGCCCGGGCCACGGTGCTCGGCCACCTCGACGTGGGCAGCGGGGTGACGGTGGGCGCGATGAGCATGGTCACCAACGACGTGCCCAGCGGCGAGAAGCGATCGGGGATCCCCGCGATCGAGCATCGCGAGTGGTTGCGGGTGGCCACCTTGCTGAAGGAGCTGCCGGAGCTGTTCAAGCGGGTGAAGAAGCTGGAAGAGAGGGATTAGGCTGTAGGGGTTAGGCTGTAGGGCCTGAGCGGCGGTGGCGGGGGGGCCCCCGTCGCGGGCTTCGGCCCCCTCCCGGCCTTCGGCCACCCTCCCCCGCGGGCGGGGGAGGGGCGCCTGGGGCGGCTCCCTCGCGGGCTTGGGCCCCCTCCCGGCCTTCGGCCACCCTCCCCCGCGGGCGGGGGAGGGGCGCCTGGGGCGGCTCCCTCGCGG
>Ga0194120_10003622_pt1 | contig 24976 bp, 16 predicted proteins | sample TA2MahCa65mmetaG_FD_148642 | JGI IMG/M metagenome (GOLD analysis project Ga0194120, IMG submission 148642) | Freshwater microbial communities from Lake Tanganyika, Tanzania - TA2015019 Mahale Deep Cast 65m | ecosystem: Environmental > Aquatic > Freshwater > Lake | place: Tanzania: Lake... | reverse complement strand
CGCCTGCTGGGCTTGGCCTACTTCTGGACTGGTTCCGAGAATGGCGTTTGCTTGCAACTCTGGGCCACTTGGCTCCTGTACGTTGTGCTGGTGGATCTCACCGACGCCGTGGCCGAAGCCCTCAACCAACCTTTCGCCGCCCTCTCGCTGGAAATGGTCTATCGCAGTCTGTACTACTTCACTCAAGCCTATCATCGCGGCGAAGCCCCTGGCGTGGTCGTGTATCTCGCTGCTAATGCCAAGGGGCTGGGGATCATCAAGCGCAAGCGTCAGACCCGCTCCTCGCCGCCTAAACTTTCACCCTTGACGGTGTTCGGCGAGCCTTAACTTGTGACCAATGGGCTAACACGGTGATCATGAGCCAGCTGAGCAGTGGCACCGCAAATCCATAAACGGTCACCTCGAACCAGAAACTGAATTCGCGCGGGTCGTGATGCTCGATCAATTCCAGGCCGACACTGGCGACAACCCCGATCCCCAGCACGACCCAGCGAAGCTTGAGCAGTCTCTGGGCCTGCATAGTGGGTGAGAGATTGGATGCCAACGACGCGGTCATACCCGCCTGATTTTACTCACAATTGTCGATCTCTCAAGTCCGATTTTGCTCGGCCAACGGAGTCTCCATTACAGCCGGTCTTTCACTTTCTGCACGATCAAGATGATCACAAACAACAGCAGGCTGGCCGACCCTTGCGCCGCCCAGCGGGTGCCGATCTTGAACGTGTAAGCCACCGGATCATTCCAATCCACAAACGCCCAGCCGAAGTCTTCGTAGATGTTGCCGATCACGCCTTCGGCTTGCCCTATGGCTTCGGTGCGCGCGCTCTGCCACTCGGCGTATTCATCCGAATACCCTTCCAGCGCCGCCTGATAATCGTCAGTTTTCTGCTTGTAAGTGTTCACATCGCGCTCGTACTGCAATCTGATTCGATTCACCTCGTCTTGGTACGCCTGCATGTCGTTCATATATTGCGCCATCGCCGCCGGGTCGTTTTGGTTGCTGGGCTGGGGCGGCGGGTCGGGCAGACTCAGTTTGGGCATGGGGTCGGTCACCGCTTGAGGCTTCTGCGGCTCAGGCTGATCAATGGCCGGATCATAGTATTGGCCCGCGCCGGGAAAGTTGCAGTATCCGTGAAAGGCATTGGCCCCGAGGCATCGGCACCCGCGCGCTTCTTTATCCTGCATGGACATCGCCTCGCGCTCGGCTTCCGAAAGCTGCCAGCACGAATCGCCGGCCACATCCCCCGCCAGCCCGGTGATGCTCACCAACGATTCATACGTCCATCGAGTCGTCGTCGCCGTGCTCACCACTTGCTTCCAGCCGGGCAGGGGGATGATGGCCCCGCCGAGCACGATCTGCGGCAGAAGGAGGATGATGACGATGAGCGGAGCGGCGTTGGCGTTGGGCGAAATGGCCGAGGCGAACAACCCCAGCATCATGCCGCTCATCGTCGCCAGCACCATCGTGATGTATACGAACACGAACCCGATGAAACCGCCCTCCATCGAAAAGGCGATGTAGCGGATGATCACGTAGCACCCGGCTTGATAGAGGGCGAGCAGTCCGGCCACCCACACCTTCGAAGCAATGTAGGGAATGATTTTGAGATTGACCAGCCTCTCGCGCTTGTAGATGTCCTGCTCTTTGACAATCTCGCGCATCTGCGAAAGCGATCCGACCATCACTGCATACATCGCCATCATGAACAGCGTGGTGATCACGTGGCTGGCGCTGCCGGTGTCGAAGTCGAACACGTTGCGCCCGATGAGCAAGGCCACCACGATGTCGAGCGAGCTGACGATGGGCGCGGTGATGAGCATGAGGATGAGACTGAACCGGTCGCGCGTGAGAATCTTGAGGTTGCGCGCCGAGAGGATGATGAATTGCCTGAGCGCCGAGATTTGTCGGCGGCGCGGCGCGGCGCGGGCGCGGGGGGTGCCCGGCGCGGAGGCAGCCGCCTCACTCTTGCCCAACGGCTCGGACACGTACTTTTGATACGCCCGGTTCTGCATGTATCGCTTGTGCCAATCCTGCGGCGAGCCTTTGTCGGGGTCGTCGAGAATTTCGTAAATGTCGTCGAACTCCATCGGCCCGGCTCGGCGGTCGCGCTCGGAGCGATATTTGTCGAAGTAGCGCAGAGCCTCTTCGGGCGGACCGTACCACGCCAAGTATCCGCCGCGCGCGAGGAAGATCACTTTATCGGCCAGCATCACGTTCTTCGTCGCGTGCGTGATCAAAATGATCGTGCGCCCCTGATCGGCCATGCGGCGCATGAGCTGCATGAGCGCGGTTTCGGTGCTGGGGTCGAGCCCCGATGTCGGCTCGTCGAGGAAAAACAGGCCGGGCTTGGTGAGCAGTTCCACGCCGATGGAGACTCGTTTTTGCTGGCCGCCGCTCAATCCGCTGATCTGCACATCCTTGCGATGGGCGAGATCGAGTTCATCCATCACTTCCATCACCCGCTGTCGGCGCTCAGGGCCCGTTGTGTCGGGCAACATACGCAGCTGCGCGGCGTAATCGAGCGCCTGCCCCACGGTGAGTTCCATGTGAATGATGTCGCGCTGAGGCACGAAGCCAATGTTGCTGCGGATGGCGTCGAAGTGTTTGTAGATGTCGATGCCGTTGACGAGTACCTTGCCGTGCGTGGCCGGGCGGTATCCGGCAATCGAATCGACCAGCGTGGATTTGCCGCCGCCGCTCTGCCCGACGACGACGACGAACTCTTTGGGTTGAATGGCGAGCGAAATGTTTTGCAGGATGTTGAGATTGCCGCGCACCCATTTGTTCAGCCCCACCGCTTCCACCCGCAGGCCGCCGCCGCTCTCGTTGTACTGCGAGAGTCCGGTCGTGCCCATCACGAAGCGGTACGGCCCGATGCGCAATTCGTCGTCGGCGTCGAGCCACGCCTCGCCTTCCACCTTTTGCCCGTTCACGAACGTGCCGTTGGCGCTGCGCAGATCGCGCACGCGGAATCGCTGGCCGATCTTTTCCAGCTGCGCGTGATAACGCGAGACCTGCGGCACGTCGAGCCGAATGTCGTTCGACGGATCGCGCCCCACGGCGAGCGTGGTTTTGTCGCCGAACACCACATCCACTTTGGGTTGGGCGGCGGTGGCCGGGTCGCGGTAACGGAAAGTGACCATCACGCCCGGGTCGCGTCCGCCGATGCGCACGATGTCGCCGTCGCGCAAAAGGCGCGGTTCGGTGAGCGGCCGGCCCTGCAAGTTGAGCGGGTTCGCCGCTTCGGGCAGGGGCACGAGTCGGTATCCGTCGGGAGTCTTTTCTAATCGCGCATGATTGCGCGAGGCCAGCGGCGAGGCGACACGAATCGAACAATTGTCGGCGCGGCCAATGGTGTACTGCTCGGCGGTGAGCGAGTATTCGGATGTTGCGCCTCCGGCCTCATCGACGACGAGTCGGGGCGGCTCGGTGGGTGCGGCGGCGACGACTGCCGGGCCGATCATCGTCGCCGCGACGGGGATATCGTCTTTCGATGGCGGCGGGGGCGTGGGGGGCGCCGCCGCCGAGTCTGAAACCTCGAACGTAACCATCGCCGATCGGCCCAATGCAATTCTGTCTCCCGGCTGTAATGTTGTGGGCGCGGCGATGCGTTGCCCGTTGACGAAGGTGCCGTTGCTGCTGCCCAAATCGGCGAGAGTGAAAGCGCTGCCCTCGCGAGTGAGTCGGGCATGTTGCCGCGACACACCCTCGCCCGTCACGACGATGCCGCAACTCGGGTCGTGCCCCAGTGTATAAGTTTGCTCGGTGAGCGGGAAGGATTGAGTGGGGGAGAGAACAAGTTTGAAGGATGCCACTGGAATACCTCAGCGAGTCGGCGCAGGTTTGGGTTCGGTGAAATCGAAGACTTGAGCGCGGGTGACGGCGACGAGATCGCGGGCGCTGATTTCGAAGCGTGTGATACGGCGCGCCACAGCCGCCAAAGACGGTATCCATTTCGGCCAGCCGCGCGTCGATGATGGTGGGGAGGCCGGGATTGACGAGCGCGACCGTTCCCACTTGCGCGCCGGTCGCTTGCCGAACGATGTCGGGCGAGGCCAGCGACACGTCTTTCGACCCCAGCCTCGCTTTGATTTTCTTGTAAGCGAGTTTGGCGCTGCCGGTGATGATGGCGGCGAGGAGTCCGTTCTCGGTTTTGAGAATGAAGGTGGGGGCCATCTCGCTGAGTTGGCCCAGCCCGTAATCGACGCCGCTTTCCGCCGAGTCGAGCGTCTTCTCGTGGGCAACGATGGTGTAGTTCACTCCGGCGGCGGAGAGAGTCTGTCTCAGCCCGTTCAGCCGCGCCTCTTCTTCTTCGGTGAGGATAATGGTCATCTTCGGCTCAAAGAGTCTTCGCGCCACACATACACCCATCCGCTCACTCCATCCCAATCCCGATCCGAATCGAAGCGAATGCGGCCGCTCAATCCATCGTAGTCGGTGTCGGCGAGCGCGGCTTCCACTCCGGCGCGCGTGGGAATTGTATTCGTTTGCGCGTCTCGCGCAATAGCGTCGATCAGAATCTTCGTTGCGTCGTAAGCCAGCACGGCGAGGAAGCGCGGCTCGACTCCGGGCGACACGGCGCGGTAGCGCTCGGCGAATGAAGGATCGGTTGAGTCGGCGGGGAGCGGCGAGGGGGCGATGACGATGGCGCCGTCGGCCTCATCGCCCGCGAGTCGCGGAAACTGGGTGAGGCCCCACAGTGGCGGGCCGGAGATCGCCCTCACCCTCGGTCCCTCTTCCACAGGGAGAGGGGTGTCGAGTGAATCGCAGGGCAGGGGGCAGTGATCGGTTTCGGGCGCGGCGGAGAGGTATGCGGCCTCGGTGAGCCAGAGGCGGAAAGCGGCCGGATCGAGATCGGGCGCAGAGGTGGTGGCGAGGAAGGGGATTCTCGATTCGGCCAACACGGGCGCGGCGGCGAGCGTTGTCGAATCGAGCCAATTGCCAATGACGCCGACGACTTGCGGATCGGCCGCCAACTTGCGCGCCTGCTCTTCGGCCTGCGCCGGGTCGCCGCTGTCGTCGAAGGCCATGAGTTCAACGGTGTGTCCGCCGACGCCGCCCGATTCGTTGGCCTCGCGCACGGCCCACCGCGCGGCGTAAATGATCTCTTCGCCCACCGCGCGATACCGTCCTTCGAACGGCGCGACGATCCCGATTTTGATGGAGGGCTTGACGGAGGAAACGCAAGAGGCAATGAACAATGAACAATGAACAATGAGTAAACTTCGCGCCACCCATTGTTCATTGTTCATTCCGTCATTGTTCATTGTTCTACGGGCATGCGTGCGCGAGGTGCTCCTCATACGTCACCGAGAAGTTGTGATATTTGCTTCCGTCACACTTGGCGCGGAAAAAGTAGTAGCCGGTTTCGGCGGGATAGATGACGGCGTTGATTGAACTGAGGCCGGGGTTGGCAATGGGGCCGGGCGGCAGGCCGGTGTAAACGTAGGTGTTGTAGGGGTGATCAACGGTGCGCGGATCGAAATCGAGAGGCGGCCACCAATTGCCCGGCGAGGCCACGGCGTACTGAGTAGTGGGGTCGGCGTCCAACTTCATGCCGATGGCGAGTCGGTTGAGATACACGCTGGCAATGGTTGGGCGCTCGTCGTCGCGCACGGCCTCGCGCTCGATGATGGAGGCCAGCGTGACGACTTGAAAGAGCGACAGCCCGCGCGCGGCGGCGTCCGATCTCATTTGCGTCGTCACTTGCGCGTCGAACTCGGAGAGAAAGCGGCCGAGCACTTGCGAGGTGGTTGCGCCGGGGAGGAAGCGATAGGTGTTGGGGAACAGAAAACCTTCGAGCGAGGCCGCCGCCGGAATATCTCCGAGGAACGAATAACCGCCGGGGCGTTGGCCGCCGGGAGCGATCATGCTCATGAACTCGTTGGGATCGAAGACGAGATCGGGTTGGGCGGCGAGCGACTCGGCCACTTGCTCCGTTCGCCAACCTTCCCACACGCGCACGCTCACTTCGTCGGGGGCGGCGTCGGTGAGGGCAGTGGCGATGTTCGGGATAGTCATGGCCGCATTGAGGGTGAAGTTGCCCGCTTCGATCTGATCGTCCAATCCTTTGTAGCGCATGTAGAGTCGAAGGAGATCGGCGTCGGCCACGATGCCCATCTCGCGCAGGTTGGCCGCCACCGTGCCGGCGTTTTCTCCGGCCTCGACGACGACGGTGATCGGCGTCGAGTCGATTCCGGCGGGCGTGTTGAGCGCCTCTTTGTTGAGCGAAAGGTAGAGCGAGAGGCCGATGCGCTCGGCGGGGTTGAGATTGGCGGCAGGCGGGCCGAAGTCGGCGGCGGCAGAGGAACCGTTGAGGGTGATGGCGACGGCTCCTGCGGCGAGGACGAGCGCGGCGGCGACGATGATCAGCATGAAGAATTTGATCACGGCATTGCCGCTGTTGCGGCGGCGCGGGCTGTGGCGTTCGATGCGCATTGGCTGGGTGGTTGGGTGGTTAGGTGGTTGGGTGGTTAGGTGGTTGGGGGTGGGAGTCGAGGTAGCTTTGGAGGATGAGGGCGGCGGCGAGGGCATCGTTGGGCTCGCCGCGTTTGTGGGCCGGGAGTGTGTCGGCTTCCTGCGATGAAAAAGTTTCATCCCAGAGTTCGATGGGGATGGCGGTGGCTTGTTTCAACGCTTCGGCCCATCGCTGAACTTTGCGCGCTTGATGCCCGATGTTGCCGTCGCTGTCAGTGGGCAGGCCGATGACGATCAACTTCGCTTCTTTTTCGGCGGCGATGCGGGCAACGGTTTCGGCGTCGGCCTCGCGCGAAACGTGTTTGACGATTTGCAGTGGCCGCGCCACCGCGCCGCTTTCGTCGCTCAGGGCCAGGCCGATGCGAACGTTGCCATGATCAATGCCGAGCACGCGCATGACCGTGATGTTCAGCCGCCGGCGATGGGCTGAATGCTCACATCGATCTGCCACGCCAGCCACGGCGTTCGCGGAAACCAGCGCGGCCACACTTCCACTTGCGGCTTGCTCACGACGGGGAATCGGGCGTAAAGCAGATCGGGCGTTTGCTCGGCCAGCTGCCACTGCGCGGCGGCGCGCACCTCGTCGGGGTTGATGGAAGCGACGGCATCGGCGCGGGCGGTGATGTCGAACGTCACGCGCCCCTCCGAGTCCACCGTGGAATTTTGATCCCGGGCGAATGCGGCGGCGCCCGGCACGATGGCGAGCGAGCGGCCCAACCGCGACTCGAGTTCGGCTTGCCCGACGGCGAACGCATCCGACTCGTTCACGGCGGTCGCGCCGACTTCGACCCGCATCTCCAGCGTGAGCCGCTCGGCCTTCTCTCCGGCAAAGTGATCAAACGTTTCGTCGAGGATGCTTACGATAGAGGCCGAAGCGATGGGCGCAAATTCGCCCTCGCCGAGTTTGGCGATCAGTTCGGCATAGCCCTGTTGTTTGAGCTGCGCCAGCAATGACTCCTTCACTCGCTGGCGGTCGTCTTCGGCCACCGAGGCCACTTGCTTCACTTCGCCGCCCGCCGTTGGCTCTTCGTTGGTCACGGCGGCTTGGATCGCCAACGGCCCTTCGATGCTGTTGATCAGCCCGGCGGCCACGTTGCCCGGCGGCCCCGGCTCGATGGCCAGAATGGGCGCCGTCCCCGTTGATCCTTTCTTCGCTTCGAGGGTCACATCCTGCTGAGTGACGAATCGAATCGGCGCTCCGCCAGTGGTGCGCACTGCCGTTCCGGCAGGAATGCGGACGGCTTGATTGGTGAGGTTGGTGAAGGTGACGCCGCCTCCGGCGCGTTGGGTGGCCTCGTCCACGATCCCGGTCGTCGCCACTTCGGCGGAGCCAGATACGATCACGGAAATGGATCGGGCGGGAATGATCCCGGCGGCGGAGTCAATTTCAGCCGCTTCGGGGTCGGCGATGATCGAAATGTCGGCGTTCAGAGTCTGCCCGTTCGGCGTGAGGTGAATTGTTGCTGTGGGGAGGGTGAGGGCGAGCATGAGGCTGATGATGACGATGACGCCGAAGAAAACGAACGCGCCTGCGGCGAGCCGCAAGCGAGCGGATTGCAGAAACTTGAAGCGGGGCCGGGTGATGAGGGGCGCATCGAGTTCGGGGTCGGGTTTGGGTTGGGGCGGGCGCGCGGGGAGAGCGGGGCGGCGCGAGCGCCACGGCTGCAAATGGCTGTCGTCCACCGCGTCGAAAATTTGGATGCCGAGTGTGTCGGCGTGATCGCAGAGATGAGGGTCGTCGGTGACGAGAGCGAGTTTGGCTCCGAGTTGGGCGGCGTGGCGCTGGATGAGAAGCAGATCGAGTTGGCGGGCGAAGATGCGTTTTTTGACTCGGCGCTGAGGGAGGACGAGGAGGACGCGGTCGGTTTGCACCCAGCCAATTTTGTCCCGCGCCGAGTGGAAATCGTCGTGCGAGTCGAGGAAGATGATCTGTTCTTTCACAGCGCCGCCAATTATGCTACACTCTCGAACGGGAGTATAGCCTATGACCGTGCAAGTTGCAGGCCACAAGAAATCGGATGACGATGAACGGCTGAAAGAATTGCTGTTCTCTGTCTACGGGCACACCCGTTGGACGGACGAGCAATATCTCGGCGTTTCCGAGCGCACGAATCGACCCATCGAACTTTCGGAGGGGAGGCTCATCGTACTCGATATGCCTACATCAGAACATCAAGACATTGTTGGAAACATTTACGTCGTCTTTCGCGCGTGGGCGCAGAAGCACGGCGGCAGGGCGTTCGTCGCCGCGATGCCGGTGCGTTTGTGGCCGGGCAAGTTTCGCGAGCCGGATGTGATGTTGTACACTGCCGAGCATCGAGATCGTGTGAGCAAGCAATACGGCGGCCCGCCCGATTTGGCGGTGGAGGTGTTGTCGCCGAGTACCGAGGAAGCAGACCGAGTGGAGAAGATGGCCGAATACGCGCAGGCGGGCATTGGCGAGTATTGGATTGTGGGCGCTGAGGAGCAATACGTGGAGCAATATGTGTTGGAGGGCGAACGCTATCGCCTTCATGCGCGGGTTGGGGCGGGCGAGACATTGCGCGCGGCAACCATCACTGACTTGGAAGCCGGAGTGGATTCGTTGTACGAGATTGATTGATGCAGGAGGCCTGCCCTCGATAGAGGTTGTGATCGCCATGTTGGGCGGGGGCAAGCCCTGCCCTTACAAATTTGTTGGCGGAAACGAGAAGCGGATGGGCAACCCATCCGCTTTTTGTTTTTCAGTTCAACGCCCCTGCAACCAACCCTTCCACTTGCGCTAACGCTTCGGCCAGCCGTGTGGGGTCTTTGCCCCCGGCTTGGGCCAGCGTGGGTTTGCCGCCGCCGCCGCCGTCCACCATCGGCGCAATGGCGCGGATCAACTTCACCGCGTCCACGCCGCGTTTGGTCAAATCATCGGAGACGGAGGCCACGAGCTGCGGCTTGCCTTCGTCCACCGTGCCCAGCACGGCCACGCCGCTCGGCATCTTTTGCCGGAACCAGTCGGTCATTTCGCGCAGGGTGTCTTTGTTCGCGCCCGCAATTTGCGCGGCCAGCACCGACACGCCCTTCACCTCTTTCACTTGCGCCAGCAGTTTGTCGAAGTTGCTCTTGGCCGATTCGCGCTGCAAACGGGCGATCTCTTTTTGCGCGCTCTGCAAATCGTTCAACACCGAGAGCACTTTGCGATCCAGCTCATCGGCGGTCGTTCCTAGATAAGCGGCGGCGTTGTTGAGCACGCCCATGCGTTGCTGGATCATGTCGAGCGCGGCGCGCCCGGTCACCGCTTCGATGCGGCGGAGTCCCGCGCCCACCGAGCCTTCGCTGGTGATGATGAACGGCCCGATGTCCGCCGTCTCCGGCACGTGCGTGCCGCCGCACAATTCGTACGAAAACGGCTCTGGCTCCCCGATGCGGATGGTGCGCACCACATCGCCATACTTTTCGCCGAAGAGAGCCATCGCGCCTTCGCCAATCGCTTTGTCGCGGGCCATGAAATCCACGCGCACTGGATAGTTGGCGAGCACTGCGTCGTTGACATTGCGGACGATGGCGGCCAATTCATCCTGCGTGACCATGCCGTGATGCGTGAAATCGAATCGCAAACGTTCGGGCGCGACGAGCGACCCAGCCTGCCTCACGTGATCGCCCAGCACGTAACGCAGTTCGGAGTGGAGCAAATGAGTGGCGGTGTGATTACGCATAATGTCCCAGCGCCGCTCGTCGTTCACCACCGCCCACACCGTGTCGCCTTCCTTCGGGTGGCCGCGCACCACTTCGCCCGCGTGCAAAATGAGTCCACCCACCGGCCGGGCCACATTATCAATGCGAATTTCCCAATCGGGCTGTTCGTCGGTTTCGTTTCGATAATGAGCCATCACGCCGGTGTCGGTCACTTGCCCGCCCATCTCCACGTAAAACGGCGTGCGCGGGATGATCACCTCAACCTTGTCGCCCGGCTTCGCCTTTTTTGCCCGTTGGCCGCCGACGACAATGGCGGCAACAGACTCTTCCGCTTCCATCGGGCCGTACGGGTTGTACTCCACGCCTTCGGCGTCCAACTTTCCGGCGGCCTGCAAGTCGGCGAGCAGTTTGCTGTAGAACTCAGTGTTCTCGCCCATCGCTTCTTTGTGCCACTCGGACGACGACTCTTGCCGATGGGCTTCCATTGCGTTTTTGAATCCGGCCTCGTCCACGTTGAGTCCCTGCTCGCGGGCCATATCGCGTGTGATCTCCAGCGGCAGGCCGTAGGTGGAATACAGATCGAAGGCCGCGCCGCCGTTGATGGTCGAGAGGCCGCGCCCCTTCAGTTCCGTCATCAACCCATCGAGGTGCGCGGTGCCGGTGTCCACTGTGCGGCGGAAGCGTTCCTCTTCCTGCGTGATCGTTTGCAGGATCGCATTGCGATTCTTTTTCAGTTCGGGATAGGCAGAGCCGAAATGATGAATGACCGACTCGGCCACTTTGGCGATGAACGGCTCGGCGAATCCGATCTTGCGCCCGAAGCGGGCGGCGCGGCGGATGACCATGCGGCACACGTAGTTGCGGTCGGTGTTGCCCGGCACCACGCCATCGGCGATGAGGAAGGAGGCGGCGCGGCTGTGATCGGCGATGACGCGGTAGGCCACCAACCCGTTGGCCCGCTCGTCGTCGGTGTGCCCGGCGATCTTCTGAATGTGATCCATGATGGGCAGGAAGAGGTCGGTGTCGTACGACACTTCTTTGCCCTGCACGATCATGGTGATGCGCTCCAACCCCATGCCGGTGTCCACGCCGGGTTTGGGCAGAGGGGTGCGCGTGCCGTCGGGCGCTTGATTGAATTGCATGAACACGAGATTCCAAATTTCGAGAAAACGATAGTCGGGATTCTCGTCGAGGCCGTAGGCGAGATCGTCGCCGAACAGTTGGCCTTTCTCCGGATGGAAGTCGTAGTGAATCTCGGCGGTGGGGCCGCAGGGGCCCACGTCGGCCATTTGCCAGAAGTTGGTCTTGTCGCCGAGTTTTGCCACGCGCTCCGGCGGGATGCCGATGTCTCTCACCCAAATGTCCATCGCTTCCTGATCGTCTTTGTGAACGGTGAAGTAGAGTCGGTTGGGGTCGAGCCCGTATACTTTGGTCACACAATCGTAAGCGTAGCGGCAAGCGTCCTTCTTGAAATAGTCGCCGAAGGAGAAGTTGCCGAGCATCTCGAAGAAGGTGTGATGGCGAGAGGACGGCCCGACGTTTTCGAGATCGTTGTGTTTGCCCGAGACGCGCATACACTTCTGCGCGGTGACGGCGCGGGTGTAGGGGCGCTTGTCGAGTCCGAGAAACACATCCTTGAATTGAACCATGCCGGCGTTGGTGAACAGCAGGGTGGGATCGGAGCCGGGGACGAGCGACGACGACGGCACGACGGCATGATTGGCTTCGGCAAAGAAATCGAGGAAGGCTTGCCGCACTTCTGCGCCGGTCATTACTTTTGGTTTCTTGGATTGAGATGCCTTTTTTGACATTCGAGATTGCTCCATGGATTTGGTAAGCGATGATTATACGTGAGAATGGGTTTGGAAGGAAAATCACGATGTATAATCGCACCCATGCCGACGATCTGCCGCGAAGGGCCTTTTGGGCGCAAACACTTCTCTCGGTGAAGTGACTTAATATCACCGTTCACGGCTTTTGGCTTCTCGTTGATGATCGCGAGTATTTTGTGCCGTTCGACGAGTACCCGGTTTTTCGCCGCGCGACTGTGGCGCAGATTTACGCAGTGAAACGAATCGGGCCGGATCAATTTCATTGGCCCGAACTGGACGCCGATATCGAATTGGATGCTCTCGAACATCCCGACCGATTCCCTCTCAAGTTCGACGCCCGCGACTCCTAACCATTGGTGAAACCCTAATGCCCCTCCCACTCGATCAACAACTGGCTCTGCTCATGCAGGGCACCGAATACGGCGACGACAACTTGGCGAAGACGATGGAGGCCGAACTGCGAGCCAAACTGGCCGAAGGCCGCCCGCTGCGGGTGTATTGCGGCTACGACCCGCGCACCGCCGACTTGCATCTCGGCCACACCATCACCATGCGCAAACTGCGCCAGTTTCAAGAATTGGGGCACGAGGTGTCCTTCCTCATCGGCTCGTACACCTCGCTCGTTGGCGATCCATCGGACAAAGACAAGACTCGCCCGGTGATGACGATTGGCGACGTGAACCGCAACTCGGAGACATACGCCGGGCAGGCGGCGCGTATTTTGGATATGAGCAAAACCAAGCTCGTGCACAACGGCCAATGGCTCGCCGATCTCAAACTGCTCGACTTGATCAAGTTGGGACAGTATTTCACCATTCAGCAGTTTCTCGACCGCGAAAACTTTGCCAAGCGATTCGAGAGAGGCGAACCGATCTTTTTGCACGAAACGTTTTACGCGCTCATGCAAGGTTACGACGCTGTTGCCCAGCACACCGATGTGCAAGTGGGCGGCACCGATCAACTTTTCAACATCATCACCGCCGGGCGCAAATTGCAGGATGCTTTCGGGCAGAGGCCGCAGGTGGGTATCATCATGGGCATCTTGCCCGGCACCGACGGTGTGGTGAAGATGTCGAAGAGTCTGGGCAATCACATCCCGCTCAACACCACCGCCGAAGACATGTATGGCAAAGTGATGAGCGTGCCGGACATGGCGATGGGCAAATACTTCCGGTTGGCGACTCGATGGGCGCCGGAGACGGTGGCGAAAGTGGAAGCGGCTCTCGGCGGCGGCGCGCATCCCCGCGACATTAAGATGAGTCTGGCGTGGGAGATCGTCTCCGCCTTCTACGGCGATGCGGCGGCGGACGCGGCGCAGGAACATTTTCGCACCGTGTTCCAAAAAGGCGGCGTGCCCGATGAGTTGTCGGAGATACGATTGGATGGGGAGGTGAAACTGGTTGAGTTGTTGGTAAGCAGTAATTTGGTGAAGAGCAAGAATGAGGCTCGCCGGTTGATCGAGCAGGGTGGGGTGAAGATGGAGGGGCAGACGGTTTCGGATGTGAACGCGATGGCGAGTGAGGGCCTGTTGCAAGTGGGCAAGCGTGCCTTCGCAAAAGTGATCAGAGGATAACGAACGTGAATACGAAAGCGTTGACTACGGATAGTGTGCGCACGGGAGCGATCTTCGGAGTGGTCGTCGGCGCCCCGATGGGAGCGTTTGTGGGCGCGTTGACGTTGACGATGATCGGCGTTGCGGGCGGGGCGCTCATCGGCGCAGTGTGCGGGTTGATCATTGGGCCGTTGGTGGGGTGGGCTGCCGCAAAATATGGCGGCGTTACCGGTGGGGTGAGCATCGGCGCGTATTCGGGGATGATCGTTGGGGCGCTCGTTGGGATCGTGATCGGAGTGGCGGTGGCCGACGTTGCCGAGCGAGTGGAAATGATTCGCCAAACCGTTTTTCTCGATGCGCTTTCGCAAGGCTACTTTCAGTCGGCGGTGCTGTGCGGCTTTTTGGGATCGGCGCTGGGGATGTCGGTGGGCGCGATTGTGGGCAGGCGGAATTTAAGGATGAAGGCGGAAGGATGAAGGAGGAAATGATCGCTTCGTGTGACGAATAGCGGGTTTCCCTCCCCCCTCTACGCTTCACGCTCCATCCTCTGCGCTTCATCTCCACCCTTCACTCTTCATCCTTCAATAACGGCAGTGCTGTTGCGGCGGCTTCGGCGGCGACGCCGTCTTCGATCACAACGCAGATCGCGCGCGCGCCGCTGGGGGTGAGGCCGATGAACCAGCCGATGGTGCGGTCGTCGAATTCGGTGGGGGCGGTGGCGGCGTACCCAGCGCCCATGCCCGATCGAATCTCTGCGGCGCGAGTGGATGAAATGATGGCGATGGGGTGGGCGGAGTTGGGGGTTTGAGTTGGAGTTTGGGTGAGGCGGGGGGCGGGCATGAGGCCGTCGTTGGCGATGGCGGCGGTGAGCAGAGCCATGTGCAGTGGGGTGATTCGATTCCCATCGGCGGGCTGGGTAGGGATGGGCAGGGCCGGAGTGATGGCGAGATCGAGAGTCTCGGGAAAAAGATCGAGCAACGGATCCGCGGCGTAGAGTCCGAGCGTGGCGCGGTTGAGGAGCGGGCCGTTGGAATCGGCGGTGAAGGTTTCGAAGTCGGAGTCGATGCGCGACGGATCGAAAGTTGGCGATGAGGCCATCGCAAGAACGCCGCCGCTGATTGCGTCGAGGATTACGATTGCTCCGGCGCGATCCCCGAGCGCGTCGAAGGCCGCGCGTTGCAATTCAATGTCGAGCGTGAGTTGAACATCGCGCCCGATGCGAGGCTCGCCGAGGAGATGGTGATGCCACCAAAGCGAGACTTCATCTTGTCCATCGAGTCCGGTGAGAATTGAATCGGCGGCGGCTTCGATGCCGCTGAGTCCGTAGCGAAACGAGGAGTAGCCGACGACGTGCGCGGCGGATGGCTCGTAGCGGCGTGTGTAATCTCCGGGTTGGCCGAGCGTTTCGGCGAGCGGGAGTCCGCTGCGGTCGAGGATGCGCCCGCGTTGGATGCGGTCGAAGGCGATGAGCGCGCGCGGGTTATCGGCGCGGGCAATGAGCGAGTCGCGGGCGATGAGCGTCCAATACCCGGCGGCGAGGGCGAGGGCGGCGAAGGCGAGGAGGAAGAAGGTGGTTAGGTGGTTAGGTGGCTGGGTGGTTGGGGGGTTGGAGTGCATGAGGGGTGGCAAGTGGCAGGTAGCAGGTGGCAAGTGGCAGATGACGGATGGCTAATAGCTGATCGCTAACTGCTATTCGCTCGATAGTTTGAGGAGCAGTCCAGCGATGATGAAGTTGATGAGCAGGGATGATCCGCCGTAACTGAGGAAGGGCAGGGTGACTCCGGTGAGGGGCAATACTTTGATGACGCCGCCGATGATGAGCAGGGTTTGCAGACCGAGCAGTGCGGCCAACCCCCCGGCCAGCAATCGGCGGAAGGCGCCCGGGGCGAGGTGGGCGAGTCGGAGTCCACGCGAGATGAGGATGAGGAGGAGTGCGACGGCGGCCAAGCCGCCGAGCAGTCCCCATTCTTCCATGATCGCGGCGAAGACAAAATCGGAATGGACGACCGGGATCACGGTGGGGGCGCCGACTCCGAATCCGCGACCGAAGAGTCCGCCGTTGGCAATGGCGATGAGCGACTGCACGATTTGGAATGAGCGCCCCGACGGATCGGCGAAGGGGTTGAGCCAGGCTTCGACGCGGAGGCGGACAACATCGAAGAGGAAGTAACTGATGACCGCGCCGACGACGAGCAGTGCGCCGCCGATGATCACGTATCGCTTTTGCCCGGTGGCGAGATAGAGCAGGGCGATGAACACGGCGAAGATGAGCGAGCCGGTGCCGAGATCGCGCTGAGAGATGAGGAGGAGGAGCGAGACGGCCCACATGAGGAGGAGGGGGGCGAGGACGTGACCCTCACCCCCGACCCACCTGCCCTCGTTAGAGGGTCTCCCATCGGGAGAGGGAAGTCGGTCGGCGAGGTAGGCGGCGAGGTAAACGACGAAGAGAAGTTTGAGGGCTTCGGAGGGTTGGAAGAAGATTCCGCCGAGGCCGAGCCACAGCGCCGGGCCGCCGCCCGATGGGTTGACTCCGATGATGAGGGTGACGGCGGTGAGGGCCAGCGCACCCGTGAGCCAAAGGTAACGATAGCGGCGCAGCCAACGCAAGTCGCCGGGCAGGAGGACGACGGCGATGAGACCGGCGGCGGCGACGATGAGCCACACGGTTTGGCGGAGGCCGAAGCCCGGCGCGAGCCGCCACACGAGAGCCAGCCCCCATCCCGAAAGAAGCATGACGATAGGGAAGAGGAACGGATCGCGGCGCGGCAAGCGGCGAGCAATGATGCTGTGGCCGATAGCGGCGGCGAGGGCCCAAACCATGATCGAAAAGAGATAGCCGGGGGAGAGGGCCGCCGCGCTCCACTGCATGAGCCGCGCGGCGGGGGCGAGGGCGAGCGCGGCGAAGGCGGCGGCGGTGAAGGCGAAGGCGAGGGTGAGGAGAAGTGACTCGGATCGGCGGGAGGATACCATCGTCGGGTTGATGCCGGTGTTAGCTGGCCGCTCACTTTGACGTTATCGGGCGTGTCAAAACTCTCAGTGAACCAGCCGTAAATCTCCGCCAGCCGCTGGCGGGCTTCATCGCACCGGCCCTGCCGTTGCCACAGCCGACACAGGTTCAACGTTGCCCTTAATTCCCACGACTTGGCCTGCTGACGGCGGGCCACCCAAAGAAGCCGTACCTTAGCATTGGTGAGACCGCAAGGCTCCCGTGGCTGCACCGTGGTTGCCGATCACGATGTTCCATGAGCAAATTGAGCAAACCGAATGTGGGCATGGAGGAAGCGCGGCCGTTTGCAGGGATGAGACGGGTGAATGCCCAGGCGGCCGGGGTGTATTGGATCCCGGTATTCGAGATACTGGAAGCACGGGGGTTGAAGGCCCTCACTCATGACAACGAGTGTATGATATCTTTCGCCGCCGAACAACGGCCAAATTTCAACGCCCGGCTTGGGGTAGTAGAAAGTATTCTTCCTCTATCGCCTCGGCGCTTGATCCCTCGCCGCAGCGCATGAACTTTGCCGCCAGCGGGTGAACGCCGCGAATGAGTTCATACACGCGCGCGGCGATGCGGCGCACCGAGAAGTGAGCGTTGGCCCAAGTCGCGGCGCAACATTGCTTCACCCCGCCGCAATCTGAACGTACCGCTCCGGGATCGATTGATCGGGTTTGGCTCCGAAAAGCGCCAACAGATCAACCATCAGCTTGGCTTTGTCCGCCGCGTCCCGTTTGCTCCACGTGCGGCTCTTGATTTCAATGAAATAGTCCGGCGTATCCGGCTTGGTCAGCCGGTCGAGGTTGACGAAGAACTCGACGCCGTGATAGACCACCAGCCAGCGGCGGCGATCCTTTTCGATCTCGCGCTCTTCGGCAGGCTGGAAGTATTCGCGATAGAAGCGGAGCGACTGCGTGGCCGAAGCGATGTACCGTGAGCGATAGAGAAACACCGAATTGGCAAACTCCTGCTCTTGCGATTCGCCGATGAGCGTGAGCCGATACCGCGCTTTGCTCACCGTGCCCTTGTCGTCAATGAACTCGTCCTCGCGGTAGCGAATCTGATCCACGTCATCCCGGAAGACAAAATAAGTGTCGTATTCGTGATAATGGGCTTTGCGGATGATGGTCAGTTCTTCGGATTTCAAGCCGTCGAGTACGGTTTGCGGATCGGCGATGGGCGCTTTGATCTGCACCTCGAAACTTTCTTCCTGCGTGACGCCGCCGATGGCCACCAGCTTGCTCAGGATGCTTCGCTCGCGTTTGATGAGAAAGGCGTCGATGCGCTTGGCGTAGTCGGCGGCGGCGAGGGCAATATCGGTTTCATTGATGGTGAGCAGACTGCGGTTGCGCATCAGCCACTTGCCGTTGCACATCACGTCGGTCACGTCGTGCGAGTGGGCGGCGTAAACCAATTGCGAGTAAATGGCGTTGGGGTCGCGGGCAAACTTGGGCGTGTTGTGAATGCGAGCCAGATCGACGACGGCGATGTCGGCGCGTTTGCCGGGCTCCAATGATCCGGTGATCTTGCCGATGTGCAGTGCCGCCGCGCCGAGACGAGTTGCCATTTCCAGCGCCGTGCGCGCGGGGAGAACGGTGGGGTCGCCGCTGACGCCTTTGGCGAGAATGGCGGCCAACCGTGTTTCTTCGAACATGTCGAGATCGTTGTTCGAGGCCGGGCCGTCGGTGCCGATTCCCACGTTGAGTCCGGCCTCCAACATTTTCACCACCGGCGCGACGCCCGAAGCCAGTTTGAGGTTGCTGGTGGGGTTGTGCGCCACTCCGGCTTTGGCGTTGTGCAGGGTGCGGATTTCGCCGTCGTCCACGTGAACGCAGTGGGCGGCCAGCACTTTGGCATCGAAGAGGTTTTGCTTTTTCACCCACGGGATGACGGGCATGCCGTGTTGCTTGCGGCTGTCGGCGGCTTCGAGCGCGGTTTCGGAAAGGTGGATGTGCAGGGGCACGTCGAACTCGGCGGCGAGGGCCGAGCAGGCTTGCAGGATGTCCGGCGTGCAGGTGTAGGGCGCGTGCGGCGCGGGCGCAGGGACGACGAGCGGATGATCTTTCCAGCGTTGGATGAAGTCGCGGGTGTAGGCGAGGCTGTCCTCGTAACTTCCGGCGTCGGGCGAGGGGAACTTGAGAATGGTCTGACTGCACAGCGCGCGCATCCCTGCTTCGGCGGTGGCTTTCGCCACATCTTCCTCAAAATAATACATGTCGGCGAAGGCGGTGACGCCGGAGCGAATCATTTCGGCGCAGCCGAGCAGGGCCCCGAGTCGGCAGAAGTCGGGCGAGACAAACTCACGCTCCACCGGCATCATGTATCCCAACAGCCACACGTCGAGGCGCAAATCGTCGGCGAGGCCGCGCAGAAGAGTCATGGGCACATGAGTGTGCGCGTTGACGAGGCCGGGCATGATCACCCTGCTGTCGAGATCGACGGTTTGGGCGGCGGAGTATTGCGCGATGATTTCGTGGGCCGGGCCGACGGCGGTGATGGAATCGCCGGTGATGGCGACCGCCCCCGAGTCGTAAACGTCGCCGTTGGGATTCATGGTGACGACAATGCCGTTGGTGAGGAGAAGATCGACGGTTTGCATTTTTGTTTCTTTCTATGCCAGCACCGGGTGCGTGTGCCGCACCCACTTTTCGACGAGGGGCACGGTGTAGCGATACAGTTTTCCGTTGCGGGTGATGATGTCGCGGCTCACCAGCGCGGCGAGCGCCTGCGCTTCGGCCTCGCCCAGCGGGCATCCGCACTGCGCGCCGAAGTCTTGCAGATCGGGCAGGTTGATTTCGGCGCGGCCCACCAGCGCTTCCGCCAATACCCGCAGAGTGGTTTGCTCTTCGGGAGCGCTCTCCGTCCAAATATACTTGAAGTGCGCCTCGCCGCGCTCCAGCACCCGCTCCACCGATTGCTCAACATCGGCGGCGGTCATGTAACTGCGCTGGCTTTCGTTGTGATAAACAATGATCTCATGCAGAAGCAGTTGAGCAAAATAGGGATGCCCGGCGGTGAGCATGGCAATGGCCTCGATGGCCATCGGATCGTATTCGAGGTTGTATTTGGCAATCGGCTCGGTGATGAGGCGGCGCACTTCGGCGGGCGAAAGAAAAGTGACTCGCTTGTAACTGGCGATGTTGAACAGCGCTGACCAATAATCTCCGCCGAGCTCTTCCAGTTTGTGCGTCCCGGCAAAGATGAAATCGACTCGCTCCTCGTGCTGCATGAGGTTTCGCAGGAACGAAAAAATGCCCGGCTCCAGTTTGCCGTCGTCCACCCGCCGCTGCAATTCCTCGAACTCGTCGAACAGCAGAAGCAGGTTACGCTTGCCGAGCGTCGGAGTGAGACTGCGGACGAACCGTGAGCGAAAGAAGAACTCCGGCGAGTCGTCGAAATCTTTTTTCTCCGGCAGGGGAACTTCGATGCCTTGCAGTTCCATCGCGTACACGATGTCGTCGGCGATGGAGAAGAGAAAGTCGGCGGCGCCCCGCGCAGGCTTGCCCTGCATGTCGATCAGCACGGCGATGTGCGTGTCCTTCAGCACGTCGCCGAGCCGGTACAGCACCGATGTTTTGCCGGTGCGCCGCTGGCCGTGCAGGATGAGCACGTTGTTTTGATGCGCGCCGATCAGATTTTCTTTCACGAAATCGAAAATGTCCTGCCGCCCCACGAACACTTCGCCGTCTTTGAGTGGAGTGCCGGTGACGTAGGGGATGGGGAAGATGCGCTGAAAGGGCTTGTCGGGCGCGACGAACTCGGCCACATCGGCGAACTGACTCAGCCGCGCCGTCTCCACCGAATCGTCGAAGGCCACTTCCCATTCGAGCCGCAGGCGCTTCGTCTCGGCCTTCGGCTCGATCATTAGCGTGGCTTCGTGGTTTTCGCCTGCCGGAAGAATATCGAGCGACGTTTCGCCCGGCGGGACGACGAAATAATCGTTGCCGCTTCGCAGTTTGAGCCGGATGTGTTCGGCGACGTTGAGGCCCCGATTCTGCACGATGAAGATCACCGGGATGCGCGGCAGTTGCGGCGCGCGATTCGATTTGAGGGCGGCGGTCACGTCGGCGCGGCCCTTCAATCGTTTGGTGGCCGCGATCACCACTTCCTCCCAGCGTTCGAGCGCGTCGGCCAGCGCGGGCTGTTCGGGGTAGGGGGTCGCCACCTGCCGCCGGTCGCGCATGTCGGCGTCCACAATTCTCTGCGCGGTGTTGATCGTTTCCAGCGCGTTGTTCAGAAACGTGAGGCGCGAGGGCAGATCGTCCACGCGATTCACTTTGTGAAGTTCCTCGACAACTTCTTTGATTCGCTCGATCACCCGCGCCAGCAGCGGCGGCACGGTGGTGGTGGAAATTTCTGCCGGAGGCTTGATGAGCAGAAGCGCTTCGAGCGTGTCGGCGGTGAGGATTTGGCTGAGCGAGCGATGGGCGCTGCCGATCTCTTTCGAGTGCCGCCACTCGGGATGCTGTTCGATGAGGGTGGCGATCTCGGTCACCAGTTTTGCGTGGGCGGCCGTTCCCCCATTGGACTCCGCCGCGCCGAGAGAATGATAGGCGGCCACCAATCGGGCCAGGTCCGGCTGGGCGCGCAGTTGGGCGGCGAGGTGCGCCAGCACGTCGAAGGCCGACGAGTCGCGGTTGAAGAGTTGATAAGTGATCGGAAGAATCTGATTCGGTTCGCGCTGTAATTTGCGGCGCACTCGCGCGGCGCGATCGATGGGGCGTGGGATCAAGAGAGGAATGAGCGCCGCGTACGCTGCGCCGAAGAGCAATCCGGCGAGGCTGACTGCCGCAATGATCAGCGGCATAACAATCCACGGGCCGAGATAGGCCAGCGCGACTTGCGTTGATGGTTGCGACGCTACCGCCAGCCAATCAACGGAGGCGGGGGCGATGACTACTCCGTGTTCGGCGGCTCGTGCAATAAGAAACGGGGAGAGGCCGGAATAAAAGGCGGCAGTGCGGCTGGCCTGCACATACCACACCGCGACGGCGATGTTCATGCTGAGGATCACCGCCGACACTCGCGGCCAAAAGCGGCCAGCGGGATTTTTGATCAGCGCGACGACGACTCCGCCCATGAGCAGAATGCCGCTGATGGCGAGCGTGGTGAACGGCAGCGAGCGCACGGCCAAGATTCCGCCGAGTGATTGCGAGAGAAGCGGCCCCAGTTCGGGCCAGTAATCGTCGAACAGAATGTAAACATTTTGCAGTTCGGCAACGGCGAAGACGAGGCCGACGATCAGGCCTACCGCCAGCGCCACGCTCGTCGCGCTATCTTCGCCGCGAAACCAGCGGCTCATGTGTCCGCGCGCGGCCAACTCGTACAGCGATGGCGACTCTGCGCCGGGCGCAGGAGCCCGCCGCACCGCATTCACTGCGCCGCCGATGACGACGCTGGCAAGAATGGCGGCGGTCATCGTGACGCCGATGATCAGCGCCCCATCGCTGAAGATGCGCGCGGCATACGTCACCACCTCAACCGCGCCCGGATCAGAAACGGGACTGAGATAGGGGATGAGAATCTGCCAGCCAAGCAGGCCATTGAGGGGTAGGGCGACAGCCAAGCACACGATGATGCCGATGAACAACCCGGCGATACTGCCCGATTGGGCGCCGCCCCAAAAACCGCCCGCGCGCCCCGGGCCGAGCGCCATCGCCGGAGTGAACAGCACTGCTCCCACCGCGACGATGGTCGAGATCATCAACAGCACCGCGTGCGCCACCGGGTTGGCCGCCGCCAGCGGCACGCCGGGAATGAACGCGGGCGTGAGCACTGCCAGCGCCGGGTACAGCGCTCCAAGAGTGAACAGCAGTCCGCCCAAAATTCCGGCGGTGATCGCGCGCCGAGTCATGCATCCCTCCGACGATAGGCTTGCGCGACGGCAAATGCGAGATCGGTTGGGTGGGGGAAACGGTCGAGCGGATCTTTGGCGAGGGCTTGATACAGGGTCAGCTCAAGCTCTTCGCTGATGTCGTCGGAGAAGATGCGCGGGGCGGGTGGGTCTTCCTGCAAATGCTTCACCAGCACGGCCAGCGCATTCTCGCCTTTGAACGGCAAGTTGCCCGTCGCCATTTCATACACCACCACCCCCAGCGAATAAATGTCCGAGCGCGGTCCAGCGGACTCGCCGCGCACCTGCTCCGGCGACATGTAATCGGGTGTGCCGATGGCATGGCCGGTGCTGGAGCGCTGCGCCCCCTCCAAAATTCGCGCCACACCGAAGTCGGTGAGGATGGGCGTGTACGGAATTTCATTGCGGCTCGTTTTGTGCGGCTCATTGCGGAGCATGATGTTGGCCGGTTTGATGTCGCGGTGAACCAGCCCATGATCGTGCGCGTATTCGAGCGCGGCGGCAATGCTGTTGACGATGTAAACGATCTCGGTTGGCGGAATCCGTTTTCCGGCGTCCTGCTTTTGGCGCATGTATTCTTTCAGCGTCAGCCCGTTGATGAACTCCATCACCATATACCACACCGAGTTCTGCTGGCCGAAGTCGAGCACCTGCAAAATGTTCTGGTGCCGGAGTTTAGCGACGGTCTCGGCTTCACGTTTGAATCGTTCGGCGAAGCCGCGCTCCGATTGCAGGGTGGGGCTGAGCACTTTGATCGCCACATACCGATCCAGCGACGGTTGATAGCCCTGATAGACGGTGGACATGCCGCCGTAGCCGATGACGCTGAGGATGCGATAGTTGCCGACGGTGACTCCGATGAGGCCGTCGGCGGCCACCGGCACTTGCGCGGCAGTGGCCGACGTGGGCGACTCCGGCTCCAGCGCGAGGCGGTTGAGGAATTCGGCGAAGCCATCGGAGAAAGGTTGGCTGCCGGCGGCCAAGGCCTTGCCCTGAAGTTGTCGTAGCATTTCGGGCTTCAATCGATCCAGATGAAGAATCGCGCTCTGCTCCGAGTGCTCCAATTGACTCCACAAATATCGGTAGTGATCTTCGGCCTCGGCGAGGAATCGCCGCCGCACTTGCGCGAGAGCATCCGGAGGAAGATTGGTCGAACCGGCGGCGGCGACAACGGCTTCCATGTATGCACCCGCCAACTGTAAGAAGAAGGGATGCGCGCCCGAGAGTTTGATCAGATAGTCGATGTTCGCCTCGGAGAACTCGCTCCCCGATAGGGTTGAGAGTCCGCGAACCAATGCGCGCGCATCATCGTCGCTGAAGAGGCCGAGCCGCACTTCGGAGAAAATGTTGAAGAAGGGCGAGGAGAGCGTGTCGGTGTGTTGATATGTGAGTTCGTACAGACTGCGTTTGGAGGCAGTGATATACACCATTCCCAGTTCGCCCGCCAAACTTCGCAGTTCGCCGTAGAAGCTCGGATCGAAGGCTTTGTTGCTGGCCAGGCTTTCGAGCTCGTCGAGCATGAGCACGATCTGCAAGTTGGCCGCGCCCAATCGCCTCAGCAATCGCCGCACTTGCATGAAGCGCAGATCGGAGGCAATCGCCATATCGCCGAACTGTTTCCGCAGCTCGCCCTCCGGCAGCGCCATCGACACCTGATCGAGCACCTCCGGCCAGAATTCGTCGCGCTGGATGTTCGACATCGATTCGAGATCGATGTACACGAACACATGCTTGGCCGGATCGATGTTGTGCTTGCTTTGAATCTCGGGGTCGGCGATGTGAGTGAGCAGAGAGCTCTTGCCCATCTTGCGCTCGCCGACTACACTTCGGCATTGGCGCGTGAGCACCGCGCTGTACAGCGCTTCAATTTCGCGCTCGCGCCCGAAGAAGTAACGCGAGTCGGTGATGCGCTGTCGGTTGAAAAATGCCGAATTGGGTTTGAGAGGCGCGGTCTTCATAAGGGTTCGTTTGATTATAGTACAGGTGAATTGGCCTCGCTGTTTCGGGGCTGTCCATAATAAAATTTGAGGCATGATCTTCTCTGGCCGCATTGACGAGCGCGCGTTCGCCATCACCCTCCGCGAAGGCTCGCTCACCGCCTCGATTGACGAACGGTTGGTGATCGCTTGCGATCGCGGTGGCCGCCTCTACAGTGTGTACCGAGACGGCGCTACCTTTCGGCGCGGCCTCGATGGCCGCATTCTGCAAAAGTGGCGCGGAGACGAATCGCGCCAGCGGCGCTGGTTGACTCAACCCGAAGCCGATGATCTGTTGGACGCCGCCTCCGAGTCCTTCCGCTGGCTGCGCGATTCTGTGAACAGCCCTCACTGCGCGTGGGCGCAAGCACCCGACGCCGTCGAACACGCGGCTCTGCTACCCACGCTCGAACGCGCCGCCGCCTTCGACAGCGCCGCCGCCCGCGCTGATGCCGAAGCCTTTGCCCGCGTCTATCGGCCCATCGGCATCCTGCCGCCCGATCAATATCTCGCGCTCGTATTGCAGGCCACCGAGGGCTGTTCATTTCACACCTGCACCTTTTGCGATCTCTATCATCACCCCTATCGAGTGAAGCCGGTCGAAGAATTTCGACAGCACATCGCAG
>Ga0194120_10003619_pt1 | contig 24990 bp, 24 predicted proteins | sample TA2MahCa65mmetaG_FD_148642 | JGI IMG/M metagenome (GOLD analysis project Ga0194120, IMG submission 148642) | Freshwater microbial communities from Lake Tanganyika, Tanzania - TA2015019 Mahale Deep Cast 65m | ecosystem: Environmental > Aquatic > Freshwater > Lake | place: Tanzania: Lake... | reverse complement strand
CGTGGCATAACACACCGCGCTTGACTCGACCGTCTCGTTGCTGCTCTTCTCACGCATGGTGGCGTATCCTTTCCCCTCGGCGGTAACCGAGGCGTTGGTTGAGTGTTCAACCGAAAGGGTACGCCGCCGTTATCCTATTTCCACACCTAAAGATGATACCTCCGCCCCGCGCGATCACAATGCGAGACAAACAGCACACGGCCCCGCCTCGACATGCCAATAGTCATTTCTCGCGGTTCATCGTCCGAATGGTCGGGATCCTCAAACGTGAGTGCGCCTGCACCCTGAAAAACCGAGGCCGCTTCTTAGCGGGCATGAGGGGCTCGCCGAAGACGTCTTCAAACGACAGTCCTTTGCGTTTGCTCCTGTAAAACGCCAGGCTCTCGGCAATCTGGCTCATGAGCGCCGGATCACTGAGGACATCCAAGGTCTCTTTGAGGCGAGTGTATTCATCGACATTGATCAGAACGGCAGCCGCCCGGCCGTTCTTCGTCACCACCACTTCTTCCTCGTGCTCCTGCATACCCGCCACAAGTTCAGGCAGACGGGTTTTCACTTCCGACAACGGCAACGTCTTCGCCATAGCCCACCTCGCTGATCATGGATGACCACAATTCTGGTCATGCGCGCACTCAAGTTTCCCTTTGGGTCTATCGTCGGGAAAAACTCAACTCAAAACCTCACCATCTCTGATCCGACCCAGCACGACAATGTAAGTGGGAGCACCGCTCGCAGCAAAGAGTTGAACTTCAGCATAGGCAATCCCCTCAGAAGCAAGAGCCTTGATGGCAACCCGAATACTCACGCCCTCATACTTGACGAAGGGAGGCGGAATTGAGCCAACAAAGCGCCCTATCAAATTTGGATTTTCCATAAACGCGTCAATCAGTTCACTGGGATTCTCCAGCTTTCTGATGTGGCCCTGGACAAAGGCGAAACAATACGCAATCTTTGCAATCATTCTTGCAAATGCCACTGGCCTCCTCGGGGCCCCAACAATAGTCATACCTTTAGTACTCAACTCCGAGATTACATGGCCTGGGTCTTGTCCATAGCTTCCAGTGACAACGGAACAAACATCAAGGCTTGTACCTCTTGATGCCGCCTCAAGATATTTCGGCTCTCCAAACTCATAGAAGTCGAGGAATATCGGAGCCTTTTCGATCGGAAGCTCAATTTGCTGCTGCATTTCCCCAAGCTTCACAAAAAGTTCGACCGTCTTTGGCACTGACCGATGTTTCGTGCTTGAAGGGAGATTCTGTAGATACCTGACCATTCGCATCGGGCCAGTGAGCACATCGGTTTCGAACTCATGCGTTTTCTTTCTGCACACCTCGCAGGAACCTTCAGTAATGGTAAGCGTCCCACCGAGAGCATAGGGCACGACGTGCTCACGACTAAGCTGGTTGGTCGATCCGCAGTAAATACAGAATCCAGTCTTAATCGATGGCACGCACCTCAAATCTGCAAGCTCTGATGGATCTCCTGCTCGCATTTCCGGAAGATTACCACCGAGCGTCTCCTCTCGAACTATTTTCCCCTCACGCATCACACGCAGTGTAAAATTATTGGCAACTTTCATTCCTGGATGCCTCGGAAAGCCTCGTAGTACTGCGGGCAAGCACTATAGTGAGAAGTTTCAATCGAACCACTCGGCACTGATCGATTTGCACAAGATGAACAATGAAATTATCTCAATTTATTCGATTTACTGGCAAGTCTACAGCAAGCCTTCTTCAGACATCCAACAACTCGATGATCAAGATGCCAAGATAGCCAAAATAATCACTCCACCAGGTCGTGATATAGGACTCTCTCATTCAAGCCTGTTCCATCATCCTTTCACCGTTTTTCTCATTCAGCCATATACCCAGAGGCCCTCCATATTCGCTGAACGGACGACCCGATTGGCCCCTCATGGCGCGCATGCACCGAGCACCAAACAGAACTTGTTCGGCCCGGAGCCCTTCTCAATGTTCTTGGCCACGGGATAAACACCGCTCCCGCGTGCGGGGTGCGCAAGTCCTCTTTCCCTCTGCTCCCGTACAAGCGATTGGCAGAGGGCTAAGCGACTTCGTCGGAAGAGCAGGGCCCCACCGAGATTCAGCCGGGAAGGAAAACGGAAACTGACCGGAGTCCGCGGAGGGAATTTCCGAAGGCTTCCACCCGGCTGAGTCCGGAAGGGCCGCTCTGAGAGATGAGGAGCACTGGCACTCTGCCAATCACAAACCATTGATCTCTACTACTTCTTCTTTCCCAATAGGACGGCGCCCGCGATTGCCTCCCACCGCGCCCATTGAACGAGCCCCGACCGCCATCGCTCTCTGCCCCTTTGTTTCTTTCCTTTTTGTCAGGAGATGGGGCTCGGTGGTCTCCTCATTGCGCGCATGCACCGAGCACCGCCATACAGAACTTGTTCGACCCGGAGGCCATTCCAATGATCTTGGCGACGGGGATAATTACCTCTCCCGTGTGCGAGGTGCGGGAGCACAGAAGATCATCAGCCTCCATTCCCTCTTTTTTAAACATCCTGTCATATTGAATACTGAGCTGGGCCGTATCACTTCACGCAACGAGTTCTTGCAGAACTTCAGGATGCCGCTCGGCAACCTTGAAAAGGGTTTTTGCCGCTCCGGATGGTTCGCGACGCCCTTGCTCCCAGTCTTGAAGAGTGCGCACAGAAACTCCAAGCAGTGCTGCAAAGGCGGTTTGAGAAAGCCCGGATACCAAACGAGCGTGGGCGACTTCTGAAATTTCGGGACGCCGGACGCGAGCACGGATACCGGCCTTCATTTCACGCACCGACGAGAGTAGCTCGGCGCCGATGTCCACTTTGGGCTGACGCCCCGTAGATTTCTGTTGGGCTTTACGCATTTTTGATCTCCTCTTTGATTTGACGAAGCACATGCGCCGGGATGTTTTCGCGCATGGACTTTCCATAGACCAGTAGTAACCAGATTTCCCCATTGGCGAGGCGATTGAAATAAATCACCCGCACCCCACCACGCTTGCCACGGCCAGCACTCCCCCAACGAACTTTTCGTAAGCCTCCTGACCCTGGCACAACATCACCGGCATTTGGATTTGCGGCGATGAAGGTAATGAAGTTTGTTCGATCTTCATCATTCCAGCACTTGCTCGCGAGGCGGACGAACGTGGGGGTTTCAATAACCGTGAACATGTGCACAATATACGGCATTGCCGTACCTGCGTCAAATGTAGCAGAACGCGTTCATGGTGCGACCCAATAGTGTTCATGCTGATCGGCATACCACCCGACCTTTTACCTGATGCTCCCTTCAACTCTGCCTCTCCTTCTTTTCAGAACCGAGGGCTTGGTGGCCTCCTCATTGCGCGCATGCACCGAGCATCGCCCTTGATAGAAAGTCCGATCGGTCTCGTATGCGCGGTGCGCGAGCACAGGAGACCACCAAGTCCCCGCTCCTGTCCCTCCCTGCTCTTTACCTCTTCCTCCTTATTCACAGGGCGGCGCCCGCGATTGCCTCCACCGCGCCCATTGAGCGAGCACCGACCGCCATCGATCTCGACTCATCCTCTTTTTATTTCTTCCAGGAGCAGGGGCCTGGGAGTCTCCTCATTGCGCGCATGCACCGAGCACCACCCTTGATAGAAAATCCAATCAGTCCCGCGTGCGCGGGGCGCGAGCACAGGAGACCACCAAGCTCCTGCTCCTTCCGTCCCCCGTTTGACTCCCCTCCCCCCGTTTGTTACTCTCCGCGCGGGCTGGCAAATGCTGCCCAGCAAGGCTGTTTCCCCATGAACATCAAGGACTATCTCGAACAGAAACGGGTCGCGGTCGATCGCTATCTCGATCAGGTGACGCCGCCCGCCGTCACACCGCCGACCACACTCCATGAGAGCATGCGTTACAGCCTCATGGCAGGCGGAAAACGCATCCGGCCTATTCTCACGATCGCGGCCGCAGAAGCCGTCGGGGCCGAGCCACCCGGCCTGATGGCTGTGGCCTGCTCGCTGGAATTCATCCACACCTACTCGCTGATCCATGACGATCTGCCGTCGATGGATAACGACGACTTTCGACGCGGCAAACCGACGAACCATAAAGTGTACGGCGAGGCCATGGCGATTCTGGCCGGCGACGCCTTGCTGACGATGGCCTTCGATCTCATCAGCCGTCCCGACCTCATGAAGGGCTGTGATCCTGTTCGGCAAGTCCGGATCATTCAGGAATTGGCCTATGGCTCAGGCAATGTCGGGATGGTCGGCGGCCAAGTGTTCGACATCCAGGCCGAAAATAAAGACATCGACCTGCCCACGTTGCAGAACATCCACAAGCACAAGACCGGCATGCTGATGCGCGCGGCCGTTCGGATGGGCGCGATCGCTGCCGGAGTGAACGACCGCCAGCTCGACGACATGACCGGCTATGCCGAAGACATCGGCCTGGCGTTTCAAATCGCCGACGATGTCCTGAATGTGACGGGCACGCGCGAGGAGCTGGGCAAGAACCCGAACACCGACGCCGAACGTGGGAAAAAGACCTATCCGACGTTCTATGGTGTGGATGGCGCAAAAAAACTGGCGGATGAGTGCGTGGCGCGGGCCATCGGTCGCCTCTCATCATTTGGTCCTTCTGCTGCCCCCCTGCGTGAGATCGCACGGTATATCACCGCTCGCAAAAACTAAGAGCTAATAGCATATGGCTTATGGCACGAGCATGAGATTCGGATTTTCTGCCATCAGCTATACGCCATACGCCATTCGCTCCCCCCAATGAAGGCTCTCGTCACAGGCGCCACAGGCTTCGTCGGAGGCGCGGTCGCACGCGCCCTCTTGCGCGCGGGGACCGACGTCCGCGTGTTGGCCCGACCCGATGCCGATCTCCGAAATCTTGAGGGGCTGATGGTCGAACGGGTCGCCGGAGATCTGCGTGATCCGGCATCACTGAAGACGGCGCTGAAGGGGTGTCACCATCTCTATCATGTCGCCGCGCATTACGCCTTATGGGCCAAAGATCCCGCCATTTTTTACACCGTGAACGTCGACGGCACGAGGAATCTCCTGGAAGCGGCGCGCGAAGTCGGTACGGAGCGCATCGTGTATTGCAGCACCATCGGCGCGATTGGGCTGCCGGAGGGTGGAGGAGTGGGAACGGAGGACACACCGGTGTCCCTCGCACAAATGGCCGGCCACTACAAACGGTCGAAATTCCTGGCCGAGCAAGAGGTGCTGAAGCTCGCGAAAGAAGGGCTGCCGGTTGTCATCGTTAATCCCAGCGCCCCGGTCGGCGAACGAGACGTGAAGCCCACACCGACGGGCCAAGTCATCGTGGACTTCATGAAAGGCCGGATGCCGGCCTACATCGAAACCGGCATGAATATCGTGGATGTCGACGATGTGGCGGAAGGCCATCTCTTGGCCATGCAGAAAGGCCGCATCGGCGAACGCTACATCCTCGGCTGTAAAAATCTGCTCTTGCGCGAGGTGTTCGACATCTTGAGTGCCCTGACGGGAATCAAGGCGCCCGCGCTCAAACTGCCCCGCCTGGCGGTACTGCCCCTCGCCTATGCCAATTACTGGTTCGCGAATCTGACCGGCCAACCGCCGCGCATTCCCCTCGAAGGGGTGAAGATGGCCAAGTACAAAATGCACTATGATTGCAGCAAAGCGATCCGAGAACTGGGCCTCCCGCAAACTCCACCGGACGTCGCGCTCGACAAAGCCGTGCGCTGGTTTCGATCACACGGCTACACGTGACGATAATGCTTAATGCTGAACGTTGAATGTTAAATTGCAGATCACTCACTCAACATTCATCATTCAACAGTAAACATTGATGGAGCATCTCGTCCTATTCCTCAACACCATCGCGTTCCGCCCGTACGTTTTCATCTTCCTTGCTGCCTTCCTGTTCGTTGCCGTACAGCTGATCGGATGGCAACGCACCTGGCGTTTCTGGCTGATCAGTTGGGGAACGGCGTTCGTGTGCGAGTATGCCTCGACGCGCACGGGTATTCCCTTTGGATGGTATTTCTACAACGGCTCCACCATCGGGCAAGAACTCTACATCTCCAACGTCCCATTCATGGATTCGATCTCCTTCAGCTTCCTCCTCTATGCCGCCTACTGCGTGGCCCTGTGCCTGCTCCTGCCGATCGATGGCGCCACATCGTTCATCACATTCCGGCTAAACCGCCTCCGATTTGATCTGACCGCGCGCACCAGCGTGCCTGTCCTCTTGCTGACCGCGTGTCTGTTCGCTTTCATCGATATGGTGATCGACCCGGTCGCCTTGCGCGGCGACCGCTGGTTCCTCGGCAAGATCTACTACTACCCGGACCCCGGCATGCACTTCGGCGTCCCCTTCGCCAACTACGTCGGATGGGCCGTCGTCGGCATCCTCTCACTCGCGTTCTATTTTCCGATTGAACGCCGGTTGCCGGCGCTGAGCCTCCCCGCATCGGTCACCCCGTGCCTGCTGTTGGGAGTCGGGCTGTATTATGGGGTCCTGGCTTTCAACCTGAGCGTGACCTTCTGGATCGGGGAATCGTTCATGGGGTTAAGCGGACTCCTGATGCATCTTCCGGTCCTCGCGCTACTACTGTTCCGCCTCCTCAATCCACAGACGATGCCCTCTTCCTCGTATTCTTCTAAGAGCGTTCACGCGGGAGACCGTTGACGGCATCAGGTCCTCCTCGTCCCGAGCGCCTCCTTACCGAAGCATCGGGAAGCCCATTCCCGGGATTAATCCGAGAAGAAGGCATTGACTCAGCATCGGAATCATGCGATGCAGGGAGCTAGAGTGCCTCAGCTGGCGGCGCGTATTCAGTCAACCAGCGTCACAACAATCTGGAGTAGAATGGACCATGATCTTCGGGATGATGTTTCTGGGAATGCTCTTGCTCGCCACGCCGGTGTCAGCGGAGAAAGGCGTGCAACACGTCGTGGGGATCGTGACCGCGATCGACCAGAAGCGCATTGAAGTGAAGACGCCGAATCGGAGCGTCCCAGTCTCCGTGACACTCACAAAGACCGTACGGTTCAAAAACAAGAACAACCCGGCCTTGACCAACCCGCCGGACATAGGAGACCGCGTCATTATCGAAGCCACGAAGGACAACAAGAAGCTGGTCGCCACAATCGTGTACTACTCAGCAATCAGACCGGTACCAAGCGCCCCTCAATAGGAGGGACCAATGCCCACGGTCCATTTTACTCGTGTGATTCGAGAGTCGCCGTTCCACGGAGGACTCCGTCACGCACTGATGCGAATCCTGATCACCGGCGTGTCGGTCTTTCTGGCCGTCACGACCGTTCCCGGCCTGGAAGCGGACAGTTTCGTGTCGGGCATCGCCGCAGTCCTCGTACTGACCTTTCTCAACCTGATCCTGCGCCCGATCCTGTTCGTGCTGACCCTCCCCCTGATCGTGTTCACTCTGGGACTCTTCCTGGTGGTGCTGAATGCCTTGCTGCTGGAACTGACCGCATACCTGGTAAAAGGCTTCAGCGTATCGGGATTCTGGTCCGCCGTCGGCGGCGCACTGGTCATCAGCTTCGTCTCAACGATCCTCAATAATTGGATCGTCGACCGCCGGTCCATCGCCGCCTCTGACCCGCCCGATGAGCCCCGTCGACCGCCCAAAGTCATCAATCCGGAATAGCCGGATTTCTTTCAACCAACGAGTGGATATTCATCCACGTTCCGGCTACAATGCCGCACTTCACCTACTGACAAACCTATGACATCTCCGACTACGCGAACAAAACCGGCACCAGAAACCCATCTTCAACGAACGCTGAACACCGCACTGAACGACATCGCGGCGGACTCGGCATTGGCGGCAATCTTCCACCAGGAGAACGGACCGCTGCTCGAACACGCCGCGAGGAACTTTACGCCGAGGGACGTACAAGCCATTGTCCGTGCATTGTCGGCCCATGACGCCGGATCCGCACCATCCGCCGGTCACGATACCGAGGCTGGACGCACCCTACGGCTCAAGATGGTCACGCCCGGCGCGAAATCGCTGTTGAGCATCCCACTTCGCCACGTGAATCGGACCTATGGCTATCTGGTCATCGGCCGAAAGGAGGGGGCAACCTTCGCGAAGAAGGACAAGGCGATGTTGGAGCAAACAAGCGATGGAATTACGAAAGCGCTGGAACGTGACGGCCTCTTTTATACCAATACGGTGATGGGCCATTCGTACGTGTCGCAAGAGCCGGCTCCGCCGCCGCCGGCTGGAACGGACATGTTTCCCACACTCACCGCACACTTCTCTCCGGAACTCCAAACGAAAGTTGAAGCGGCCCTGATGGAAGCCCTCCCCCTGGTTCCATACGATCGCGCGTGGGCATGCTATTACGACCCCCTCGCGGGAAACGTCGAGGTCCTGGGTGTCGCCGGGGACGCGAAAGGTGAGCTAAAGGACGCGAAGAAAGATCTCAAGCCCGGCCAACGACTGACGCTCGACAGTTCTGCGGCAGGGTGGGCTGTCCGCCATCGCAAGCCTCGCGTGGACCATGATCTTGCCTCCACGCAAGGGCGTTTCCTGGACCATAAGCATCTCTTCAAAGACCGATTCCAGTCGTCGCTGGTCGTCCCTTTCTTCGTGCGCGGCCAAGTCGGCGGCACATTCACGCTGGGATCGAAAGAACCGCAACGGTACCAGAGCACTGACGCCCGCACGCTGGAGCCCATCATTCTCAAACTTGCGGAGATCATGCAGCCGCCGGCCCCTCAGCCGAGCTCCGCCCCCGTCGGCAGTCCAGGCGAGCCCGTACCGCAACCGGCAGCCGCCGTCCCGTCCGAACCTATTATCCGTAAGCAGGAACGCCAGGCCGCCATCGGGGAATTCAGCGGATTCCTGGCCACGGAAATCCGGGAACCCTTGGCCTCGATCCGCTCGCAACTTGAAGAAGTGACCGGCGAAGGCATCCTGGATTTCGATCCGCAGACGCGAGTGGAGAACGCCATGCGCGACCTGATTCGGATCGAAGCGATCCTGAACGAGATCCTGGACTTCGCCAAACCATTGGAGCTGAATCGTCACCTCTGCAGAATTCCGGAAGTCTTGGACAGTACCCTGGTCGTGCTCGCCACGGACTTGGAGGCGACCCGCATTCAGGTGGCCAAGGACTACCCCAACGTCATTGCGCCCGTGCGCGCCGACGAAGCAAAACTCCAACAGGTCTTTTTGAGTATTTTCAAGAACGCCTGCGAAGCCATGACGCCCGGCGGCCATCTGCATATCCAAGTGACCCAACACCGAGCAGGGAAAGGTCTGGAGGTGCAAGTCATTATCAAGAACGACGGCGTTCCCATTCCGGCCGACCTCGTCGACAAAGTCTTCGAGCCCTTTTTCACCACGAAACGCTCCGGAATCGGCTTAGGGCTTCCCAGCGTGAAAAAGATCGTGGAAGAACACGGCGGTTCTATCGCCATCGGCAGTGCGCCGGGCGAAGGCACCACCGTGACGATCCGCCTGCCAGGAGTGAGCCGCGGACCGGCCTTCCGGCATCGCGGACGCGGGCGTCGTCCTCCCCGCCGGCCGAGTTGACCCCAGAGAGTGTTGAGTGGTGAGTGTTGAATTTTTGAGTAGGAACTCACACGCTGCCCAATTAATGCATCCCGGTTTGACAGAACATGTGCAGCGTGGATATGATCCCCTGTGTCTCCGACGTGCTTCCGTATCACACCTCGTGACCAGTAAGTGTGCGGCCACCATGTCGTTCTTCAAAGGAGTAAGAGCATGAAACTTGTCATTGCCGCGGTTGCCACCGCCTCCGCTGTCCTCTGTACCCTCTCGATGGCCTTCGCCAATCCGGCGCTGCTTCCCAAGCACGAGGGCTATCCCATGAAAAACTCTGGAAGCCCCGTGACCGGCCAGCCGACCGCCAACGATCCCGGCCAATCGGACGCCCGTGGTGAATCCTCCCTGCTGAAGGCCGCTGGACATGACGATACACACAGCAAGCAAGAACTGACCAAGACGGACAATGCCCGCATTACCGCAGGACAGGGTGCCGGCCGGCTCCCAAATGTGCAGGGCCCGCAGATTAAGATTGCGCCACCGGTCACATCCGCCACAAAAATCACCGATAAGCGAAAGATTCCGTAAACGGTACTCCTCTGAACCACAACGGGGGTCCCGTCATCTGACGGGACCCCCGTTGTACTTTCTGCACCGCTGATCCTACTTCGAGAGCCGCAACCGAAACCGCCAGAGCTTCTTGGCCCATTCGCCGGCATACTCCACGCCGATACGCGGCAATCGTCCAACTCGGCCACGCGGCACATCGATACTACGATCTTCGAACCACAGACTTCTTCCCATCGTGAGGTCGACCCGATGGAGCGATCGGTCCACATCCAACGCACGGCACAGGCGTCCAGGCCCATCGATCAGCTCACCATCGACTTCCATCGCTCGAATCAAAACGGCAGCAGGAAACCCTTCCCGCTCCGTCACGACATTAAGACAATGATACATCCCATAAATGAGATACACGTACGCGAAGCCGGCCGGGCCGAACATGACATCCGTTCGAGCCGTTCTCCCTTTCGAAGCATGGCACGCTTTGTCTTTCCCACCGATGTAGGCTTCAACTTCGATGATCCTGCCGGCCACAATCCCCTTCCCGTGTTCCCGCACAAGATATTTCCCAACCAGAGCTCGCGCCACGGTGAGGGTGGGTCGGTTGAAAAACGCGCGCGGAATTGGATTCGGCATAGCCATGTTCACCGATGGTTGATCGCGTAGGGCAAATGGTATAAGAAAACAGATTATTGTAGATTCGACTCTTACCATCACCCGTATACGATTTCCTATAAGCTCCCGGCATGAAAGTTACAAGGCTCCTCCATACGCGTATGCGGGTCAGTGATTTGGACGAGACCATTCGGTTTTATACGACTGTGCTGGGCCTAGAAGTCATCGAGCGCAAGACCTCTCCTCGTGGATCACATCTCGCCTTCTTGAAAGTGCCCAATAGCGACGAACTGATCGAGCTCACGAGTTTTCCTCCCAGCGGACCGGTGAAAGTACAAGAAGATCTCGTCCACCTGGCGTTTCAAGTGGACAATCTGGAGAGCACGATCTCAGCCTTGAACCAGAAAGGCATCAAGATCACCGACGGCCCCACGACCACCTCTTCCGGCAGCCGCTTCATCTTCATCGATGCGCCGGACGGCTATGAGATCGAGCTGATTGAACGGCCGGCGGGCGTCCCCATCGTTTGAGCCACGCAGCCCATTATTCGTCAATCGTCATCCGTCAACCGTCATTCGTGAAGAGCAAAAAGGGGCCTTCTTTTCCGTTGACCTTGGTCTATCTGGCAAAGTAGGGTTTCCTCCCGATTGACGACTGACGGTTGACGCATGACGGTTCACTCTCGTCGTGTGATCAGATATGGAGGGATAGAATGAAGAACGGTTTCTTCCGCGGACATGGGCTCGGCAATGACTATGTGGTCATGGACCCGAAAGAGTTGACCTATACGCTCACACCGAAGAACATTGAACGGATCTGCAACCGCAATTGGGGACTGGGTAGCGACGGAATCTTGGCCTTAGTCCCGTCGAAGAAGGCTGATTTCGGCTTGCGCATCTTCAACCCGGACGGCAGCGAAGCGGAAAAATCCGGCAACGGCCTCCGCATCTTCGCGCGCTATCTGCACGCGACCGGCAAGACAAAGAAGAAACACTTCACGGTAGAAACGAAGGGCGGGCTCGTGACGATCACCTTGCACGTCGATCGTCATGGCGACGCCAGCGCGGCTACTGTTGAAATGGGACAGGCCACCTTTAAGCCGGCTGCCCTGCCCTGCACCCTCGAGGTCTCGGAGTTGATTCAGCAGCCGATCGACGCCGCAAGCCGCTCGTTGATCTTTACCGGCGTGAGTGTCGGCAATCCCCATTGCGTTGTCTTCAAGCCGGCGGGCGAGTCCTGGTCGCGGGAAGAACTGTTGGCGCTTGGTCCGGCGTTGGAGAACCATCCCCTGTTCCCGAAACGGACGAACGTCCAGTTAGCCGTTCCAACCGGGCCGAAGGCCATCTTCATCCTCATCTGGGAGCGCGGCGCGGGAGAGACCCAAGCATCCGGCTCGTCGTCGTGTGCCGCAGCCAGCGCCGCAGTGCGTCTCGGGCTGGTGAAGAGCCCGGTGACGGTCAACATGCCGGGTGGCACGCTGAACATCGACGTGGCATCTGACTTCGACCTCACCATGAAAGGGCCGGTGGCTGAGGTCGCACGAGGCACGTTGAGCCCATCATTCGTCAGGGGACTCAAGTAACACCGTCGTCAAGCGTCATAGGTCAGTCGGAAGAAATTTTCGCTCGGATCCTGGTATCCTTGCATGCGACGATTGACGAGTGACGTATGACGCTTGACGTTCTTCAATCCAAACTTGCCCATCTGCCCGACAACCCCGGTGTGTATCTGTTCAAGAACGCGCAGGGAGAGATCGTCTATATCGGGAAAGCCGCGGTGCTCGCCGACCGAGTCCGGTCCTACTTTCAGAAAGGCGCAGACCAGAGTCCCAAAACCACGCTCCTTGTCAGCCAGGTGGCAGACCTGGAAACAATGGTGACCCGGTCCGAGCTCGAAGCCTTGATTCTCGAGAGCAATCTGGTCAAGCGCCATAAACCCCGCTTCAACATCGTCCTGCGCGACGACAAGCAGTACCCCTATGTGCGGCTGCCCATCAAGGATGACTTCCCACGATTATCGATCGTGCGTCGGGTTCAGAAGGATGGTGCGTTGTACTATGGACCCTATACCCCCGCCAACGCCTTGCGCGAAACCTTGAAGGTGATCAAGCACGTCTTCCCGCTGGCGACCTGTACCATCGACATCGACGGGACCGCCGATCGTGCCTGCATCGAGTTTGAAATCAAGCGCTGCATGGCCCCCTGTACCGGCAATCAGTCGAGGGCGGACTATCATCACATCGTCAAACAGGTCCGCCAATTCCTCGAAGGACGAGACCACGAGTTGCTGGACAGCCTTCGCGCTAAGATGGAGGCCGCGGCTGAGCGAGAGGAATTTGAAGAGGCCGCGCGCGTGCGAGACCGCTTGTTCAAGATCGAACAAATGTTGGAAAAACAGCGCATCACACAGACCTCGGCAGCCGAGCAAGATGTGATCGGATTGGCCCGGCAAGGCGCCGCAGTGGATTTGCAGATCCTCTTCGTGCGCGGCGGACTACTCATCGGCCGCAAGGATTTCTTCTGGCCCCAATCGGCCGATGCACCGGACGAGGAGCTGGTCCGATCTGCCATCGAGCAGTTCTACAACAAAGACGGCCAGCCGCCGAAAGAAGTGCTGGTCCCGACCGATCTTGAAGACACGGCACTGATCGAGCAATGGCTAACCGACAAGCGCGGAGAATCCGTCCGTGTGCTGGCACCGGAGCGAGGGGTCAAACATCAACTGGTGTTGCTGGCTGAGGAGAATGCGGCCGCCGCCGCCGCCGACCATTTGCGCGACGTAGAATTGGACCGGCAAGCCGGGGAAGAGCTGAAACGATTGCTGCGGCTGGACCATGCGCCGCGTCGGATCGAAGGCTTCGACATTTCCAATACCATGGGCAATCAGTCCGTCGCCTCGATGGTCGTCTGGGAGGACGGCCAGATGAAAAAAGCGGATTACCGGCGGTTCAAGATCCAAACGGTTGAGGGTGCCAATGACTTCGCCAGCATGAGAGAGGTGGTGACGCGGCGCTACGGCGAGGCCTGTGGTGAGTCGCGTCGAACCAAGGAACATCTCGCTCAGCCGGATCTGATCCTCATCGATGGTGGACTGGGTCAGCTGGGCGCAGCATTGGAAGGGCTCAAAGACACCGGGCACCAGACCTTGCCGATCATCGGATTGGCAAAGGCCCGCGGCGAGAAGGAAGAGCGCGTGTTTCTGGCAGGGAGAAAGAACCCGATCATCCTCAAGCCGCACTCACCGGCCACCCACCTGCTTCAGCGTGTCCGCGACGAAGCGCACCGCTTTGCCATTACCTTTCACCGAAAACTGCGCGGCCAATCTCTCCTGGCTTCGGTACTGGACCAGGTTCCCGGCATCGGAACTGTGCGGCGCAATCGGCTGCTGAATCAGTTCGGAAGTCTCGAGCACTTGGGGTCGGCCAGCGACGACGCGCTCCGTTCAGCAGGATTGAGCACCGACACCGTGCTGCGCCTACGGGAGGCATTGACACACCAGTCTGCGCCATCAGGAACTGCAACGACCATCCAGGTGCGCTCCACATCCCGCTTAAAATAAATATTTGAAGCTGAACGTGCCCAGATGAATGCTCGCATCGTAGGATCCGTTAACCGTTGGATTCACATTGCCGGCCACGTTGAATGAGTCGTAAAACCATTCTTGATAGGCCGCGTCGAATCCGATGGCCTTCGGCCACAAGGCGGATTCACCGCCGCACGGAATCAGGCCAAGGAACTTTCCCGGCCCCTTGCAAAGAAACCCCATCCCAACGGAAAGCGTGTGGGCGGAAAGGGTGGATTCAATCCAATGGAAATCCCGGCGGGAGCATCCACGGGCTGAACCAACTGTCACCACAAGAGCGGCTGATCATGCCGCTGCTCGCGCAAGGCAGGACGAATAAAGAAATCGCCACACAATTGGGGCTCAGCGACAAGACGATCAAGAACTATCTGGCGAATATCTATCACAAACTCGGCGTGAGTCGGCGCACCGAAGCCGCGGCCCGGTACATGAGGGAAGAGCCCCTCACTCCCCTCGTCGAGAGTCACTAACCCACACGGTTCATACCGGCGTAGAACGAATTGGCCTGCTCAGTTGGACCGATGATGGACTGAGGCGTGGCGCACTCAAGATTCGGCGTGCGATTCCGAGAACGTATTGTCGATCTCACGCGTTCTCATCAAAGGAGCGGCCCTGAAACCATGCCCTCAGCGCTAGCGTCACGATCAACGTCCGTGTTGCTCATCGAGCCGGAGAGACGTCTTGCGCTCACCCTGCAAGACCTGCTCATGGGCCATTTTCAGACGGCCCTCGACCTCGCCATTGCCGGCTCGCTCCGCGAGGGGATGACACACCTGTGCACCCACCAGGTAACCTTGACACTCATGAGCCTCTCGCTCCCCGACTACAAAGGGCCTGACGCCGTGCGCGCCGTGCGTCTCGCCGTTCCTGATACTGCGCTCATCGCCTACGGAGACACTCCACCGATTCCTCTGCTGCTTGAGGCCGTGCGTGCAGGAGCTCATGACGTCCTCTCCCTCGCCGGCATATCAGCTGGGACATTTCATCAGGCCGTCGAATGTGCCCTGATTCGAGCCACGGAGTCGGCGATGCAGGCCGGACTTTCGGCACACGTCCAAGCACGAACCAGTTCGGTTACGATGCCAAGACTGGTGCATGACTTGAATAACGCCATCATGTCCATCAATGGATTTGCCGACCTCCTACTCACCCGATTGCCCGCGGAAGAACCAGCACGAGTCTGCTCCGAACAGATCAAGAGAGCCGGAACACGAGCCGCCGCGTTGTTGGAATCCCTCACCCCACTTCACAAGCCCGCTCCCTCTGTCCTGTCAGCCATCAACACCGAGTCAGGATGCACCGCACAGCCTGTGCCGATGCGTTCTTCAAATTGACAGCCGTAGATTCAGACACTAGGATACGCCGCTGTTCACAGCGGACAATTCTGTCCGTTTCTTCCCGGCAGGAGGACTGATGGCCGAGCATTCATCACCGTCGCCCGACACGCCACAGAAACAGACTTACCCCCCCAGTAACGCCCTCGAGCGCGGCTTCGAATCCCTGGTGTTCGCCAGCCGATGGATTCAAGCCCCGCTGTATGGCGGGCTCATCGTGGCGGAGCTGCTCTATGCGTACAAATTCTTGGTCGAGCTCTGGGACATGGTGACCCACATCCATAAGATGGAGGAAAACGTCTTCATGCTGGGCGTGTTGGGCTTGATCGACGTCACGATGGTGGCGAATCTGCTGACCATGGTCGTCATCGGCGGCTATGCGACCTTCGTCAGCAAGCTGGATCTGGAATCACACCCTGACCGGCCGGACTGGCTTACGCATGTGGATCCCGGCACCATCAAGATTAAACTCGCCGCCTCGCTGATCGGCATCTCCAGTATCCATTTGCTGAAGGCGTTCGTCGACGTGGCGCATGAAAACCCCGAGCACATCAAGTGGAAGATTTTCATCCACATGACGTTCCTGGCCTCCGCCATTCTACTGGCCTGGACCGACAAGATCATGCAAAAGGACAAGAAACACTGACTGGGGGACGTATTTCGTCAACCGTCACCCGTCATTCGCCGGAGCTTGGGCCCTGATTCCCTACTCTACGATTGACGAATGACGCGTCACGTATGACGGCACCTGCTTACTGCCACGCCGGCGCGAGCGCGCCCGCTTGGTCTCGCCAATGAGGCGTCCAGGTCAGCGCCACGAGTTTGACGGCAATGTTGGCTTTGCTGGGCTTGATGGAGATGGTTTCGAGCTTTTCATTCAAGGGGTCGGTGGCAGCAGCTACGGCCTCGCTTTCTGACTTGAATTGCGCTTCAAGATCGGCCAGCTGCTGTTGAAGCACAACCACATTCTCTTCCGCCCGGCCCACGTCTTGTGATTCCTTCATGACTCGTCCGGCCCCGCGAATCGCGGTCGTGGCACGCCCGATGTTTGCTGAACTGATGGCCTTGCGCCCCAGGAACGCGCCTAAGATGGAGGCACCGACGGAAATCGCCGCCTGCACTTGGCTGGAACGGGCCTCGGCTTCCTGTTTCTCTTTCTGCTGCCCTGCCCGCCTGATACGGTCTTCCAGCACCGTGATCTTCGGCGCGTATTTCTGGCGCAGCGATTCGGCAGCCTTGTCCCGCTGCTCGCGGCCGGTTTGCTGAAGCCGCACGCGGAAATCCCGTTCGGATTCTCCCGGCTGAGACACCTCCTTCGCGCTGGGACTTCTGAACAGCTCTACCTTCTGCGTCCGGAACAGCCATCCGCCAAAATCCTTATTCCAATCGGCATAGCTCTTCGCCTTACTTGCAGTGGCAGGAAGCGCGAGAAACTGTGCCTCCTCCGACGGCGCCGGTTCAAGGTCCGCCACCGCGACGTCTGTCGCATTGGCCTGATCCCAATTCACTGCCACCGGGCCCTCGGCCATCGGTGCCAAGACGGTCACATCGTGTGTACAGTCGACCCCGCTCTTTGAATCGGAGAAACGGACCTGCGCCGAACCGAGCAACATCGGGGCATAGACCAAGTCGCTGCCATCTGGTTGTGATCCGCGCAACGGCACGAAATGCTGCGGCACATCAGGCGGCAGCATGGGACGCGCGCCGCCAGGCAAGCGGCTAGTGGCACGAGGCGAGGAGGGAGAATCCGTTGACTTATCTTGCCTACTACCTCTTGCCTCTCGCCCCTCGCCCCTCGCCTTATCCATCAAAGTTTTGATCTGCGTCCTGGTCAGCGGTCCCCGCAGATAGGAAAGGCACCAGCGTGTCTCAAACACGACCGGCTCGTCTTCGTGCACGTTATTCATCAGAAAGATGCGGTTGCCGAGCCCGGCCAACGTTTGCTCCATCCGGCCACGATCGAACTTCTTCCCGGCGCTGCTGGAAGCCCCCTCCAATCCTTCCAAGACGCGGGCCTTATCCCGTTCGGTCTGTAGTCGTCCGATAAACCAGGTCCCGGTGTTGGCGAGGCCTTTGTAATCGAGATCGACGGGATTTTGTGTGGCCAGAACGACGCCGAGGCCGAATGCACGCGCTTGTTTGAGCAAGGTCATCAATGGCAACTTGGACGGTGGATTCGCGACCGGCGGAAAGTAGCCGAAGATTTCGTCCATATACAGCAGCGCGCGGAGGCTGGTCGTCCCCGACTGCGCTCGCATCCATCCAACCATTTGACTCAATAACAGGGTCACAAAGAACATGCGTTCAGCATCGTTCAGGTGCGCGATGGAGAAAATCGCCAAGCGTGGCTTCCCATGAGGGGTATACATAATCGACTGCATATCGAGCGCCTCGCCTTCGAGCCAGGCCTGAAACCCCGGCGCTGCAAGCAGATTATTCAGTTTCATCGCAAGGGCAAAGCGATCCTTCGACGGGAAGAACGAATCCACATCCATCACACCGATCTTCGAAATCGGGGGCGATTGAATCGCTTGGATCAGCGCAGCCAGGTCGAGATCTTCTCCGTTCTTCCAGGTCCGGTCGAGAATGGTCGAGAGGAGAATGTGTTCGCGGCTTTGAATTGGATCGGCTTCAATACTGAGCAGACCCAACAGGCTCGTGACCGTGGTACTGATCCGTTCACGCAGCAACTCCGAATCTTCCAGGACATCGGCAGCCGGAGCCGCAAAGGACTTCAGAATGGACACCGGCAACCCCGCGTTGCTGCCCGGCGTGTAGATCGCGACCTCTACGGCGTCTCGGAATCGCTGAATACGTGCCCCATCCTGTTGCCAGCCCGCTAACCCTTTCGTCCAAAGCTCCGCCTGCGCCTTGGCATAGTCGGCGGGGGACAGACCCTTCTTTCTGGCATCGTCCTCATTGATCCAGGGTTGAAAATCCTCGCCTTTCAGAGATGGAAACGTAAGCATCAAGTTGCCGAGGTCGCCTTTTGGATCGATGATGATGGCCGGGATGTTGTCGATCGCCGCTTCTTCCAGCAGCGCGAGACAGAGGCCCGTCTTCCCGCTGCCGGTCATGCCGACACAGACAGCGTGGGTCACGAGATCTTTCGAGTCGTACAGCAACCAGCCGGGCTTGCCCTGCTTCGTCGCCAAATCGTAGGGCCGTCCCATATAAAAGACGCCGAGCTTTTCGAAATCTTCTGCCGTGCTCGCCGTACCCGCACCCTTCGCCGGTTCTTTCTTTTTAGGAGACATAGTTCACCATTCGTAAAAGATGATGAAGACGGCGCCGACCATCATGCTGAACCCCGCCACGTAATTCCACTTCAACGGCTCTTTCAGGTACAGGACGGAAAACACACAGAACACCACGAGCGTAATGACTTCCTGAATGGTTTTCAACTGGGCCGCCGTAAATTCATAGTGGCCGATCCGATTCGCCGGCACCTGCAGACAATATTCAAAAAACGCAATCCCCCAACTCACGACAATCGCCATCCACAAGGGCGAGTCTTTGTACTTCAGATGCCCCTACCAGGCGAACGTCATGAAGATATTGGAGATCGTCAGTAAGATAATCGTGTGCATGGGCCTCCTGAGAAAAGAGCGTATGGCTTATAGCAGATGGCACAAGCGCTCATCTGAATGAACTGGCTGATGGCCATTAGCACCATCAGCAGCTGCTCCCCTCCCTTCCTTCTTCACGGCGGGCGGAAGGAGTGAGTATGGAGCTTTCGCCGTAGCGCTAAACGCCATCCATGAGGAGCAACGGTGCTGGGCGCCGTTCCGGAACCCGCTTTGCCCCCCACCATCCCGCGGGAGCAGAAGGGGCGGATTGTTCGAGAGTCACCATAGCGGAAATAGACCAGTGTGGCCGTAAAACGTGCCGTGTGCGACGGCATGCGATGTTTCATCGCGCTTTAGAGTCGCACACGGCCAACAGTAACGAGCGCATAGCCGTTACACTACGTCGCATGATGCTGCGCTCGAACGATCCACCCTTCCGCTCCCGCCTCACCCCACCCCCGCCTCCTTCAAAACCTGCCCGGTATACGACCGCTTCGACTTCGCAATGTCCTTCGGCGGCCCTTCCGCTACAATTTCACCGCCGCGATCCCCGCCCTCGGGGCCGAGATCGATGATCCAATCGGCATTCTTGATCACATCGAGATTGTGCTCGATCACCAGCACCGTATTGCCCGCCTCGACCAATCGATCCAACACCTCGAGCAACCGCTGCACATCGGCGAAATGCAGACCGGTCGTCGGTTCGTCGAGGATATACATCGTCCGCCCCGTCGCCCGCTTCGAGAGCTCGCGCGACAACTTCACCCGTTGCGCCTCGCCGCCGGAGAGTGTCGTCGCCGACTGGCCCAGCTTCACATAATGCAACCCAACATCGTGCAGTGTCTGGAGCTTGGTCTTGATCAGTGGAATATGCTCGAAGAATTCCAGCGCGTCATCCACTGTCATATTGAGCACATCGGCGATACTCTTCCCCTTGTGGAGAATTTCCAGCGTCTCTCGGTTATAGCGCTGGCCCTTGCACACTTCGCAGGTGACATAGACATCGGGCAAGAAATGCATCTCGATCTTGATCAGGCCGTCGCCCTGGCAGGCTTCACAGCGCCCGCCTTTAACATTGAAGCTGTACCGGCCCGGCTTGTAGCCCCGCACACGCGACTCCGGCAAATTCGAATAGAGATCGCGGATATAGCCGAACAGACCCGTGTAGGTCGCCGGATTCGACCGTGGCGTGCGGCCGATCGGCGACTGGTCGATATCGATCACCTTGTCGAGCGCCTCGACGCCCTTGAGTTCTTTGCACCCGTCGATTTTCGGCTTCTTGTGATAGAGCAGCTGCGAGAGGGAGTGAAAGAGCACTTCCAGCACCAATGTGCTCTTACCGGACCCCGAGACACCGGTGACACAGGTCAGCAATCCCAACGGGATCTTCGCCGTCACATTCTTGAGATTGTGTTTCTGCGCATGCACGACGGTGAGAACACCTTTTGGCTTTCGCTGCCGCTGTGGCACCGCGACGGTCTGCACACCGCGCAAATATTGGCCGGTGACCGATCGCGGATCAGCCATGACTTGCTGCGGCGTCCCTTGGGCAATCACATGACCACCGTGAGTCCCAGCACCGGGCCCCATATCGAGGAGATGATCTGCCGCCTGCATCGTTTCCGCATCATGCTCGACCACAACGACCGTATTGCCGAGATCCCGCAGACGCAGCAGCGTCTGGAGGAGACGGCGGTTGTCCCGCTGATGCAGTCCTATGGACGGTTCGTCGAGAATATAGAGGACGCCGACCAAGCCGGACCCAATTTGCGTGGCGAGACGGATGCGTTGCCCTTCGCCGCCTGATAGAGTCGCCGCAGCTCGATCCAGAGTGAGGTAGTCCAAACCGACGTTGACGAGAAATCCCAGCCGCTCTCGGATCTCTTTCAAAATCCGATGTGCGATGACCAACTCACGGTCGGTCAATTTGAGGTTGAGGAAAAACTCGGCAGCGGCGCGCACCGACAGTCTCGTGACTTCGGCAATCGACCGCTCAGCCAATTTGATGGACAAACTCTCCGGTCTGAGTCTCGCCCCCTGACAGGTCCCACACGGCTCCAGCAGCGTGAAATCCTCCTCCATCTCGCCTGGACTGACATCGTAGCCGATACCGTCGCAGACAGGGCAGGCGCCGTGCGGGCTATTGAAAGAAAACGCGCGCGGTGTGATTTCCGGATAACTGACCCCGCACTTGATGCAGGCCAGCTTGTCGCTATAAAGCCTGGTCTTCCCGTCCTCCGTCAGCACCCCGACGAGTCCGCCGGTCAGCTTGGTCGACGTCTCGACGGAGTCCGCCAACCGGCGCATGAGCGCATCATCTGATTTCATCACCAGCCGATCGACGACGATCTCGATCGTGTGTTTCTTCTGCTTGTCGAGGACGATGTCATCGCCCAGATCGACCAACTGGCCGTTGACCCTGGCCCGCACATAGCCCGCCCGTCGCATCTCCGTCAGTTCCTTGCGATATTCCCCCTTCCGCCCACGCACGATCGGCGCCAAGATCTGGAACTTCATCCCCTCCGGCAAGGAGGCAATGGCATCGACCATCTGTTGCACCGTCTGCGCGGTAATGGCGTCGCCGCACTGAAAACAGTAGGGATGGCCGATCCGCGCGAACAGCAACCGCAGATAGTCATAGGTCTCCGTCACCGTTCCGACCGTGGAGCGGGGATTGTGACTCGTGCTTTTTTGTTCGATGGAAATGGCGGGAGACAAGCCCTCGATCGAATCGACGTCCGGCTTGCCCATTTGCTCCAAGAACTGGCGGGCATAGGCGGACAAGGACTCGACGTACCGCCGTTGCCCTTCGGCATAGATCGTGTCGAAGGCCAGCGACGACTTGCCGGACCCGCTTAGACCGGTGATGACGACGAGCTTGTCGCGTGGAATCTCAACATCGATATTCTTAAGATTATGCTCCCGCGCGCCCTTGATGATGATAGAGTTCCCCATACTCTTCTTCCTACTCGCCCTTCTCAGCCCCCAGCACTCAGCTCTCTGTCCACAGCACTCACTACTCAGTACTTACTCAGCGGCGCGGGATTATACCATTCGCTCCACTCGCCTTGACAAAGCTTGAAAGCGGGTGCTACCACCGTCGCATGGTGAGAACCGACGATCCTCCTATGGCACAAGACTCCCCCGCGCCGGCAAAAGTTGTGTCCACATGGTCCGGACAGGCCCGTGAGGACGCGGTCCAGCGGATGTTCACGGCCATTGCCGGCGTCTACGATCTGAACAACACGCTCCTCAGCTTCGGGCTCCACTACCGTTGGAAGAAAATTGCCGCCTCATTCGTCACGCCGGTTGAACAAGGTACGGCACTGGATGTCGGCGCCGGCACGGCGGATCTTGCGCTGCTCGTCGAGCCGCGCATGGGTGCACAGGGACGCGTGGTGGCGTCAGACCTGAACTATGCCATGTTGGCTGAAGGGCTGAAGAAGGTCACCGAGAATGGGCGGGCCAATAGCATCACCTGTTTACAGGCCAGCGCAGAACATTTGGGCTTCGCGGACAATACCTTCGACGCGGTGACGACCGGATTCTGCATGCGCAATGTCGGCAACCTGCCGCAAGCGGTCAGCGAGATTCGCCGGGTGATGAAGCCGGGCGGCCGCTTTGTCTGCCTGGAGTTCTCCCGGCCCGTCTTCGGCTGGCTGCGGGCGCTCTACGATTGGTACTCGTTTACGCTCTTACCCTGGGTCGGCACGAAAGTCGCGCGCGACCGCACAGGCGTCTACGAATATCTGCCCGCGTCGATCCGTACCTTCCCGGATCAAGAGCGGCTCTGCCAAATCCTGCGCACCGCCGGCTTTCAACAGGTCGAGTATCGCAACCTGACCGGCGGGATTGTGGCGATCCACGTCGCCACCAAATGACGTCAATAGTCATTCGTCACACGTCATTCGTAACAGGAAAACAATTCTACTCGAACTATTCACGATTGACCAATGACGATTGACGGTTGACGCACTGATGAACTCCATTCTCTACATTTTCCTCCCCTGTAAGAAGGTCTATCCCATCGGGATTACCTATTTGGCTGACTTTGTCCATCGACGGAAGCCGGAGGTCCGTCAGCGCATTCTCGACCTTTCGCTCTTTCCTATTGCGCAACGGAGCCAGGCCATCCGGGATGCCGCCACGGAGTTCAAGCCGGACCTCGTGTGTTTCTCCTGGCGGGACATCCAGATCTTTTCACCGCATGAAGGTGACTCTTCGCTGGAACATGCGTTCAATTTCTATTTCGCCAGCAATCCGCTGAAGAAGATCACCGCGTCGATTGCAGGCGTGAAGCAGCTCTACCGGTACTACAATCACATCTATACGATCCTGTCCTATCCGGCATTGGTGCGGAAAGAATTCCCCAAATCCCAGATCCTGATCGGGGGTGGGGCCTTCACCGCCTTTGCCGATCAGCTGATTGAAAAGCTGCCTGAAGGCACAATCGGGATTCTCGGCGAGGGCGAAGACGCCATCCTGAAACTGCTCGAAGGCCGCTCGATCGACGACGAACGCTATATTGTCAAAGAAGGGGGCCGGATCCGAAAAGGCAACCACGGCTCACCCCCGCTGTTGGATGCCCCGGCTGTCGACCTGTCCTATCTGACCTCGATCTTCCCGCAATGGCGGGAATACCAAGGCGAATCAATCGGGGTGCAGTCGAAACGCGGCTGTCCCTACGATTGTGCCTTCTGTCTCTATCCTTACATTGAAGGGAAACGGGTCCGCTACCGGCCGGCAGAGATGGTCGTGAAAGACATCTCACAGCACTATCACCAATGGGGGGCCCGGCGGTTCTGGTTTACCGACGCACAGTTCATTACGGGCAAGGAAGCGTACCCGCAATGTACAGAGATCATGGAGCGTATCATCAGTGAGAAACTGGAGATCGAGTGGTCAGGCTATATCCGCACCTCGTTGATCACCTCGGACTTTGCCAAGCTGATGGTTCGCTCAGGCGTGGGCGACTTGGAGGTCGCGATCACCTCCGGTTCGCAAGAAGTGCTGAACAATCTCCATATGGGCTTTAAACTCGAACGGCTCTACGACGGGTGCCGCTACCTGGCGGAGGCGGGGTTCAAAGGCAAGGTCATCCTCAATTATTCCTTGAATAGCCCCAAAGAGACAGAGGAGACTCTGCTCCAAAGCGTCGAGTCATACAAAGTGGTGGCGTCGATCCTGGGCGAGGAACGAGTCTTCCCGTTGATGTTTTTCTTGGGTATCCAGCCCAATACCGATCTGGAACAGCGGCTGCTTGAAGAAGGCTATCTCTCAGCCGGCTATAATCCGTTGATGCTGACACCGACCAGCATCAGAAAGCTCCTCTATAATCCGGCCCCATTGAATTCGTTTATCGCTAAAGCCTGCCTACGTGCCTGGGAACGCAAGCAAGGCAGCCGCGATCCCCGTAAATGGACCGGCTCACTGTCTCAGACATCAGCATCGCCGGCGTACGCCGATACAAACCTAAGCAAGGGGATCGAAGGCAACTCCGGGCGGGATGCCCTGTTGTCGCTGGAGGAAATCCTCCGCTCGCGCCGGCCGACACCGACCCCCTCTCAGACAGGGGAGCCTAGAGTCACCTCAGCCGGCTGACCGTCTGCCAACCGTCAGTCGTCATACATCATCCGTCAAACGGTCGACTAGAAAACTTCACGATTGACGAATGACGCGTGACGAATAACCTCCTCCCCATCCTCCTTGCATTCCAGTTCCAGCCGGTGCTATCATCGCCCTTCTTTGAGTCTGGTGTATCAGTTCAACCAGTTGGTTTTTCACGGGATTATGTTCATGTGCCCGTGCGGC
>Ga0194120_10003615_pt1 | contig 25001 bp, 24 predicted proteins | sample TA2MahCa65mmetaG_FD_148642 | JGI IMG/M metagenome (GOLD analysis project Ga0194120, IMG submission 148642) | Freshwater microbial communities from Lake Tanganyika, Tanzania - TA2015019 Mahale Deep Cast 65m | ecosystem: Environmental > Aquatic > Freshwater > Lake | place: Tanzania: Lake... | reverse complement strand
ACTTACACGCATTGCACAAGACCAACTCCAATGGGATCGGCAAGCCTTGCTGGTCTGGCGCATCGACAAAGTTGGTGATGTATTGCTCGCCAAGCGACATGATGGGTGTCAAGTCGGCAGACTCGCACGTCCGACAAGTGGTTCGAATCTTCACGTTCATATTGTGCGTATGCTCCTTGTCTTAATGTACCGGAGGACAGGGGATGACGATCGTGTCCGCGAGGAGGGCCAGGGTAGCTTCAGGCCTGACAGCAATCAAGGGGTTGGCTGTCCTCTTGCCGTCTATGCCAGCGAATGGTCTCTTCCAGCCCCTCCTCCAAGCCAATGTTCGGCGCCCAACCAAGCAAACGTTTGGCTTTTTCCGTTTGAGCCGTCAAGGTCATGACCTCATCCGGCCGATACGGCAAGGCTCCCCATTGCAAAGACTGTTGATTGCGCGTGAGCCGTGCAACGATTTCGCCGATGTGTTTCAACGTCACGGGACGTCCACCCGCCAGAGTGAAGATCTGTCCGGAGGGAAACGTCTCTGACTCAGCCAGCCGTACATACAGATCGACGGCGTCTCTCACAAAGGTATAGTCCCGTATTTGAGCTCCTCCAGAAAGAGCGATCGGCCTCTTCGAGAGGCACGATCGAATTAGCTGCGGAACAAACTTATCGCCCCGGTCGGCTGGACCGTAGATGCCGAACGGGCGAACTACCGCCGCCGGCATTCCCAAGGTTCTCGACAGTTGCAGGACCAGGAGTGTTGCAGTCGCCTTGGTAACCCCGTACATGCTGATTGGCTCGAGGACCTCATCTTCCGTAACCGGCACGGATTTGTTTCCGTACTCGAAACAGGACCCACTATGGATGAACCGTTGTGTCCCTGCCTCCGCCGCTTCCTGAAAGAGAATTTGTGTCGCACAGATATTGATCCTCACGCCTTCCTCGAATGATTGCTCGGCGTAATTCATGCCATAGGCGGCGCAGTGGATGACGATGCGGGGCTGTCCCTGCTGCAGCACCCGGCGGATCGAAGCACTGTCCCCGAGGTCCATGGGCATCCAACGAACACGATCGGCGACGTCAGCCAGCCGCGAACGGTCCGCCTGCGAACGGTACGTCGCGGTCACATCATGGCCCCCGCCGACCAGCGCGCGTACCAGGTGTGCCCCCAGAAAGCCGGTCGCACCAGTGACCAGGATCCGCACGCCCGTCCTTGTCATTTCCATGCCCGCAGCAGGATCACCAGACCTTCCACGGCGCCTTCCCGGCTTCCCAAAGAGACTGGAGCAACTGCTTCTCTCGGAGCGTATCCATGGGGGCCCAAAAGCCATGATGCTGATAGGCCATCAACTGCTGATCCTTCGTCAGATTGCGCAATGGATCGAGTTCCCACGGCACTGAATCGTCTGCAATATAATCGAGGGCGCCCGGTTCCAGGATGAAAAATCCGCCGTTGATCCACCCGCCATGTGCCTGGGATTTTTCGTGGAATTCGATCACCCGTCCGTCTTCAAACACGAGGTCGCCGAATCTGGATGGTGGCCGTACAGCCGTGACCGTCGCCAGCCTCCCGTGCGACCGGTGGAAGGCCAGGAGCGCATTCAAATCGATGTCCGAGACTCCATCACCGTATGTCACCATGAATGTCCGGCCGCCGATCCACGGCTTCAGACGCTTGATCCGCCCGCCCGTCTCGGTCTTGAGCCCGGTATCGACGAGCGTCACGTTCCAGTCTGGCACATTGTTGCCGTGATACTGAACCTCGCCCGTGGACAGACGCACCATGAGATCGGCCGTGTAGGTATGGAAGTTCAGAAAGTATTGCTTGATCACTTCCCCCTTGTATCCCAATGCCAGCGCGAAATCTCGACAACCAGCCGACGCGTAAATATTCATGATGTGCCAGAGGATCGGCTGCCCTCCGATCTCCACCATCGGTTTGGGTCGTATCTCGGTTTCCTCTCTTAAGCGGGTCCCCATCCCACCGCAGAGGATCACCACGGGCATGGAGCGCAAGGGGGAGTCAGGTTTTCTTGAGATGTTAGCCATGGTTGAACCGTCGGTCCGGATCCATCAAGATCGCGGCTTGTCCGGCGGCATGATCAAGCCCGGCGACGAGAGGGCGGCACGCTAGCACAGCTTCACACAGAATGCAAGGCATCAGGTCACTCTTTGGTCACTCAGCGGCAAGACCTTGATCGAGTATTTACCCAGCGGTATCAAGCTCTTACACGACCTGGCTAGAGCAGCAGCTCTGCGTCTCGTTCCATCACGCAACAAGCTCTTTATAGAGAGAGATATACCGGTTCACAACGGCCTCCCAGCCATGATTCCGTACGATCCACTCCCGCGCCATCTCACCGACCTGGCGTGCGCTTGCTCGATCCTCGCCGAGACGGCAGAGAGCCGCATAAATTTCCTCTTCGGTACGAACAGACACGACGGGGGGCGGCTCGGCGCCGAGCCTTTGCATCCCCTTGACATCCAGGTGAACAAGGACTGGACAGCCGACCGCCATTGCCTCCAGCGCTGATATCCCATAAAACCCATAGGTGAACTGGTCCGCCACGATGTCGCTGGCTCCCAAGCATTCTCGCAGTCCGGCTTTGTTCTGCTGCGGAATCCAGCGAATCCTATCTGCTATCCCAAGCCATGCGGCAAGTTGCTGAGTGCTGCTCACGTCCCGTCCCTTCGTGACCGCTAGGAGCCACGTATCTTTGCCGGGACCGTGGATGAATCGAGCACAGGCTCGCAAGAACCGATCGTTGCCCTTGTGGTTTGACCCCGGACTTTCGGGACAGGTCCACTCTTGTCGAGACGGCTGAAACACGACAAGCGCGTTTTCCGGAATATTTAGGCGGCTTCTGGTAAGCGACCGCTCCACGCGGGTGAGTGGACTCCACTGCTCGCTATCAACCGGAATCGCGTAGGGAAAAAACCGGGCATTGACGAGGCCGAGCTTGCGACAGGATTCCTCTTGAGGCGGCATGGTATAGCAGACAGCTCTGCACCGCCGCTGAGCCCGTCGCAACATTGCGCTACACACTCTCATTCGCACGCCATCCCGTCGAAACGGAAGAATGTCAAGATCGTCTCCAATTGACAGTGCCGTATCCGGAGCGCCGCAGCCGGCCGACCATGTGACGCTCTCCCCGAACGTTTGGACCACGTCCGCCTTCGCCAATTCGCGACGGAATCGGCGCTCAGCTCGCCCGCCCAGCAGCAGGCGCTTCACATTGATGTCTACGGGTCTGATTGTCACACTGGCCAACTCGTGCTCAGGGATACACTCCCATCGAGGGTGATCGTGCTCGGATACGGTCGAGTTGACAAACACCGTTATCTCGTGCCCTTTCCTCCGCAGGAATATACCGAGCAAGAAGGCGAGATTCAGCGCGTTCCCATACAACGAGATTCTCAGATGCTCAGACCTCCTCTCATGGCGATTCGTGCCATCGCGTCAACAACGTCGATCGCCGACTTAGGCGGGGTTCATCTCTCGTAGCGCTGTTGCGATCCTCCTCACGTCCGCTTCGTCCATCAACGGATGAAGAGGAAGGGCAAGCGTTCTGGCATCAAGCATTTCTGAGATTGGACAGCCGCCGCCAAGACCGGTTGAAGACCGGTACGCTTCCAACAGGTGAATAGCGGTGGCCGGCACACGCGCTTCGACGCCTCGTACCGCCAAACCTTCGATGACTTGTGTGCGGTTCACTCCCACCCCAAGGACCCCGGCATAGGACTGCCAATTCGGCTTCACGCGGGGAGGCACCACGGGCCGCGTAAACCAGTTGATTCCTTCCAAATGCTGGTTCAGCAACTCCGCCAACGTTTGCCTTCTGTGTAATATCTCAGAGAGTTTGCGCATTTGACTCAGCCCCAGAGCGGCTTGAATCTCGGCCATTCGATAATTCAACCCCTTCGCAATAAGCACGGGTGAGCCGTCCAGCGGAGTGAAGCCATGGGCACGGAGGGCGCGAATTCGATCGGCCAGTTGGCGATCGCTTGTAACAACCGCCCCGCCTTCTCCGGTGGTAATCACCTTACGAGGATGAAAGCTGAAACAAGACGCCACGCCCCATGTCCCTGCAGCTCGATCCTGATATCGAGACCCCAACGCACACGCGGCATCCTCGACAAGATGCAGCGAGTGTTCTTTGGCCATGTCCGCAAGAACATTCATCTCGGCAGGCAGACCAAACTGGTGTACCGGCATGATGGCTTTCATCCTCAAACCGCCGCCGTTCTTTTTGTCACCCATGGATTCCACAAGGCGACGCAGTGAAGACACATCCATGTTGTATGTGTCCGGTCTGACATCGACAAAAAGGGGCGTGGCGCCAGTGAGCGCTACGGCATTGGCGGTGGCGACGAAAGTAAAATCAGGGATAGCCACCGCATCTCCAGGACCAATACCGAGGGCGAGCATCGTGAGATGGAGTGCCGCCGTTCCCGAAGACACCATGACCGCATATTGCACGCCTACTTCGGCCGCAAACCGTTGTTCAAACTCGGCCACTCGTCCCGCTTGAACCAGCTGCCCTGATGCCAGAACATCTGCAACGGCCGTACGCTCGTCCTCATCAAACCAAGGCTCTGTGATTTTCAGCTGCCTCATGACCGATCCACGAATTGGATTCATGCCGTCACGATTGTCTTTCTGACAAGACGGGCTGGTGAACCGGCGTACACAGCCCCCTCTGGGAGATCTTCGAGCAGCGTCGAGTTCATTCCGAGCAGGGAGCCAGCGCCGACACGGGCTCCTCCTTTGACCGACGCCCCGGCTCCGATGTACGCGCACCGGCCAACATGGACACTGCCGGCAAGATTCGCCCCTCCGGTCAGTATCACGCCGTCTTCCAGACAGCAGTCATGGCCGACCAGACACAGCTGCAGGATCTCTACATGAGCTCCCATCCGGACGCGGGCGCCCAGCGTCGCGAGAGCCAAGACCCCGCATCCGGGCCCCAACCTCGCCGATGGGGAGAGCACCGCACGGGGATGAACGATGGTAGCAAAGCGTTGCTCCGGAATCTCCAGCCTCTCCACGATCTCAAGCCGATGCTGATGTGAGGAGACCGAACCGATCCCGAGGAAGAACTTCGTGCCGTCGGGCATGTCTTTCCAGGACGCCAGAGGCCCCAATACAGGCAACTCTTTCCCCTGGGCATTGGCATCATCGTCCAGGAAGCCGAGAACCTCATTGCCTGAAGCGCGCGCCGCTTCGGAAAAATCAATCGCCGTTCCACCTGTTCCAAGAATCACGATTCGTTCCCTGCAAGCGGCCCCCGGCCAACGTCCACTCGCGTCATGATCTACCCCCCCCCCGGCGGCTCACGAAGGCTCCAAAGGATTGGCTTTGCGGAACCACTCAACAGTCTCGCGCAAGCCGTCATCGAGTGGGCGTCGTGGCGTATAGCCGAGGATGCGGGACGCTTTCTCGATCGAAGGGCTTCGATACCGCACATCCTCCCCTGCATGGGGCACAAACTCGATCTTGGACATGCTGCCCGTCAACTTCAAGATCCTGGCAGCCAATTCCAGCATTGTCACCGGCTCATCGGGATTGCCGATGTTGAAGCTCTGGCCCCGCACGCGGTCCGTATGAGACAGGCACGCCTCCACAGCATCGCAGAAATCGTCGATGTAGCAGAATGCCCGCACCTGCAATCCATCACCGGTGATTCGCAAAGACAACCCGCGCAACGCCCGATGGATGAACAAGCTGATCGCGCCCTCTCCCACCTGCCCGGGCCCATACACGTTGAACGGGCGCAGATAGCAGATCGGCACCCCGTATTCCCAGAAATATGCATATCCCAGCTTCTCCGCCGCCAACTTTGAAATCGCGTAGACCCAGCGGCGGTCGCTCATGTTTCCCTGGCACCTTGCCCGAATCCCACAACTCTTGCAAGCGATGCTTCTCCCGCAGGGTATCCATGGGAGCCCAGAAGCCCTCATGGCGATAGGCCATCAGCTCCCCATCGTTGGCCAGACTCTGCAGAGGACCTGCCTCCCAGACCGTCACATCGCCGTCAATGTACTCGAAGACTCCAGGCTCTAGAACGAAAAATCCTCCGTTGATCCAGCCGGCCTCAGCCTGGGACTTCTCGGCAAAGGCCCGGACCTCGTTCTTCTCCAAGACCAAGCTTCCAAAGCGGCCGGGCGGCCTCACAGCGGTCACCGTGGCGAGTTTGCCGTGGCTGCGATGGAATCCGAGCAACGCCTTAATATCCACACTCCCGACACCGTCTCCGTAGGTCAGCATGAAGGTCTGATTCCCGATCCAGGGGCTCATGCGCTTGACACGGCCTCCTGTTTCCGTCTGAAGACCGGTGTCAATGAGCGTGACGTGCCAGTCTGGGGCCTTGTTGCTGTGGTAGTCGACTTTTCCGGTTGCCAGATGCACGGTCATATCGCTGGTGTGAGGGTGAAAGTTGAAAAAGTATTCCTTGATCGTTTCCGCTTTGTAACCGAGAGCCAGAAGAAAGTGCTGAACGCCCCAAGCGGCATAGATGTTCATGATGTGCCAGAGGATCGGCTGGCCACCGATTTCGACCATCGGCTTCGGGCGAACCTCTGTCTCCTCGCGAAGGCGACTTCCCTGTCCACCGCATAGTATCACTACAGGGGTGGTACTTCCGCTGTGGGAGGGAGCCACGCCGACTTGTCCCATCAGGGCTTGTCCCTCATCTTAGGAACGTGTTTCCCAGATAGTAATGGTCGGGCCTCTTGACCTGCCCCGGGAGAAGAGCGGCCAGTTGCTGATCAGACGGTAGTCTTCGTCCATGAGGTGCGGGAAGAAATTCGTGAATGCGACCGTCGGCTCGATGGTCGCCAGGACGGCATATCTGCGTCGGATCCCCTCTTTGACCGCTTCCCGTTTCTCGCCATAGTCCCCGGTCATGAACATGCCGGCGAGTTCTTTGCCGGCCGGGTAATCCTTGTCGCTCGACATGATGAGGTAGCGGGGATGGTCCCTGGTGATGGATTCCGAATCCAGGAAGCGGACCTTGAGAATATCATACGCCCTGGCGTTGTTATGAAGAGCGTCGTAATGGGCGAGCCGCAGCATCGCCATCCGCCCGGTCCCTTTGTTCTCCATCACGAATGCGATGTCGCGTTTCAGGGTTGAGGGATTCTCCACAAGCGGCGGACCAAAAGCAGGATCCGTAAAAATGTAGCCTTCCGCCATGATCGTGGCCCCCCCAGGGATATGCTCCTCGATCCAGGTCTTGGCCGTCGTCTTGGTGCTGGGACTACGCATCACCTGCACGAATCTGACGGAGTCCAAAAACGTCGGAGTCGCCACGACTGCGGCAAGCAATAGACTCGCCGCGATGGGCGCTCTGAACTGAAGCTTCTCCGCGACGGCGTCCAAAAACCTGGCCGCGAGGATAAGCAGGAAAGGAACGGCCGGCAGCAGGTGGTAGGCAAATCCCACTGAGTGCATGAACAGGAGGAAGAAGGAGACCGGGAAGGACAGCATCAGGAGGTCCCATTTCGAGTGATGGTAGAGGGCGAAACCCAGGCCCAGAAGCGATGCGAGTTCGAGAGGGATTCCGAGGCTGTTGCGCAGGTGATGCGTGAACCAGAAGAGCCAGGCATTCCTGTCGGGATTATGCCCCAGGTACTGGCCGCCCAACCTGTGAAAGATGTCTTCGTAACAAGCGGCCGTATCAAGAAAGACCTGTGGCATGCCGACGCAAAATCCCATGACCGTGAAGACGCCGCCTAAGGCGGTAAGCTGGACGAACGCCCTGGCTCTGTGCTCGTGATCCTTGCATTTCAAGAATGCGGCGACAGCCAGAGTGACGACTCCGAACCCTGTATGGTACTTGCACGCCGCGGCAAGGCCGACGAACGCGGCTGCGCCGCAATAGAACCTGCGCTCCTCCGGTTGCGCCACGCTCCGGACCGCGAGATAAGTGGCCAGCATCAGCAGGAAGACGGAGGGAATGTCCGCCAGCGCCAGAAACGACATCTGGAACATGAGCAAAGAGAAGGCCGTGAAGAGGCTCGCGATCAGGCCAACGCGTTGATGATACATTCTCGAGGCAATCAGATAGGACAGCCACACCACCCCCACCCCGCACAGCACCACGGTCCCTCTCGCCAACAAGTAGAAGGAAGTCGGGTCTCTGAGGTAGGCCAGGAGAAACTCCGTTGAAGAGCTGAAAAGTCCCACCATCCGGCCCACCACGAAATAGGTCGCGTATTCAAGGAATAAAATCAGCGAGTACAGAGCGGCGTGAAAGTATGAGGACAATTTGAATGCTCCTGTACCGAAACGGAGAGCGTTTTCAACGTAGGTCGCTTCGTCCAGAGAGCTGAAATAGGGCAGGTCCGAGGCAATGGGAAGAATCCTCATGCCCAGCGCAGCAGTGAGGATCGCCAAGAGCAAACCCGTTTCTCTCTTGATCCTCACGGGAGGGTCCCTGACTTCCTCCCGGTCAGAATACAACCGCTCTGCGGCCAAAGCATTTTCGGGGTCATAAGGAACCGGGTCTCAATATCTCCGAAGGTCTTTCCCAGAAGCGTCGAGTATTCGTCAGCCGTTCGCACAAACCGGCCTCTGTCAAGGGAGAGCATCATGCGATCAAGCCATCGCTGTGACGGCGTCCAACACGGCTCCCATGCGAGAAGGAGTCCGCCGGCGCGCAATGCCGCCTGCGCACCCGCGGCAAGGGCAAGGACTTGCGTGTCGTTGAGATGATGCAGGACACTCACAACCAATGCGATGTCGAACTGCCCCAGACGCTGTTGTGCGAGTTCTTCGGCCGATACGCACAGAAATCGGCCGCGTGTGCCGTACCTTTGCTGGGCATAGTGAATGTACCGGGGATTGGCGTCACAACCCGTGTACGCGACGCCCTCCGGCATGTACTCGATATTCTTGCCGTGGCCGCAACCGATCTCCAGAACCCGAGATCCAGGGGAAATGTCCGCGTACTGTCTGAAAAACTCACGTCGCCCTGCGCCGGCTCCGGACACTCCCACTAGCAGAGAGTAGCACCATGGTCGGTTGAGGATACGATAGACAGGTGCAAATCTCATGATTCCTGATCGTGCCTTGCCGCGGATTCGAATCCGTATGTGCGATCCACCACGTACAGTGGCCGGCCCTGCACTTCCCTGTATATGCGGCCTACGTATTCTGCCACCACACCGAGAGAGATGAGCTGAAATCCGCTGAGAAAGAGGATCGCCACCATCGTGCTGGCGAAGCCGGGCACCTCCCGTCCGAAGATGGCGGTGCGGAGGACAAGGACAATTGCGGCGAGTAGCGCGAGGGTGGAGATGACGAAGCCGACGTACGTCCACACGCGCAACGGCCGTGTGGTTGACGACATGATGGCCTCAAGGGCGTACCCCCATAGGAACAGACTTGTGGATTTGGATTCGCCGGTCGGCCGCGCCGGCCGGTCAAACATAATGGCGGCACTGCGGAATCCGACCCATGTTGACAGCGCGCGCAGGAACCGTGCGCGCTCGGGCATGCTGCGAAGAATGCCGACGATCCTCCGGTCCAGCAGCCGGAAATCCCCCGTGCTCGGAGGGATTGGAATTTCGCTAACAAAATTGAAAATCTTATAGAACATAGCATTCGCTACCCGCCTGACTCTGGTCTCAATTCCTGAGCTGCGACGTGTGGCATAGACAACATCAAAGCCTTCTCTCCACTTTGCAACAAACTGGTGAATCAGTTCGGGCGGGTCCTGAAGGTCAGGATCCATCAAGATCACGGCCTGTCCGCCGGCATGATCGAGCCCGGCGGTGAGGGCAGCCTCCTTGCCGAAGTATCTTGACAGGCTTATCACCTTGATCTCCGGATTTCCGTCGCGCCACGCCAACAGTCTGCCCAGCGAGTCGTCCCGGCTACCATTGTCCACGCAGATGATCTCGTGAGGCATGCCCAGTTTCCTGAGTTCGCGGAGGAGATGGTCAAAGAGCATGTCGATCACGCTGCTCTCATTGAGAAATGGCACGATCACGGAGAGCACGGCGCTCTGATCTCTTGCAGCAAGTGTCATCATTCGTCTGATCGGATGTATCGTTTCTTCACTACAAACCGTCTACCCACAATCACGATATGTGCCTATCAAGCACTGCGAAGGCAGGGCCAGAAGATTGGCAAAAGAAGGCAGTCGCGTGTCATCCAAAGGACGAGGCTGCGGATGCCGAATCTCGAATAACTGATAGCCGAGAGACTTCAGTTCCTTGACGAGGTGTTCACTTGAGGCACCTGCTCGCCGTAAGTGCTGGTCAGCAGCTTCGACGACGAGGATCGGTTTATCCTTTCTCGACAGGGTCTTGTGAAATCCCCTCAGAACTTTGATCTCATGACCCTCCACATCAATCTTCACGACCGTGCACCTCGGGTCGAACGCCTCCTGTAAGAAGATGTGATCGAGGGTCGTTGTCTCGACAGATGTCGCGGGAGCGCCCTCAGCTTCAGCGAGGGTATTGCCTCCCATGTTCCAAGCGGTTGATCGATAAAGCTGTGCGACACCCTCGGAATCCGATGCTGCGCGTTCAAATAGATGTATTCTGGACGCAAGTTCGGGATTTGCTTTGACATTACGGATGAGGCGCGCGTAGGTGACCGGATCGGGCTCGAACGCAAACACGCGACCCTGGCGTCCCACCCGTTTCGCAGCCAGCAGCGTGTAAAAACCGATATGAGCCCCGACGTCTATGAATGTCGCCCCCTGTTTGAGGTGGCTCCACAAGACCTGCCGCTCAGACTGTTCATAGCGATGTGCCTCATAGAATAGCGCAAAATCCACAAATTCAGACGGTCGCAGATACATGGTAATAGTCTCGTCCACGTCCGTGACGCAGTATTCCTCATCTACCGGCGTCCACCGCCTCTGCCAGCGCAGGTATGCGTTGAATCCATATAGAGTGGGAAGCCTCCGCGTAATAGACCGAAGCGCGAAGCACAGCTCTCGCCGGAACCGACGGTCAATCACGATATGCATCCTCCTGATGGTGTGCCGTGAAAGCACGTCGCCATGACGTCGATGGCACCCACTCGCACGTGCGAGAGTCGCTAAGCATCAGAGCCGACCCTTGACGTGCGAGGAGTCGGAGGCAGCCGCTGGTATCACATGCACCGGCGCAATGGGCTCCTTAAGAGGGGGAGCTGGCGAGCCGACAAGACCGTTGAGTAGCTCGTTGGCGCATTCCGCAATGTGCTTCGGAAGATGTGTCATAATCAGACCGGCCAGGACCCTTGGGTCCTTCAGCAGAGCCTGGTTTTCTCTCACCGCTTGCTTCAGCCATAGCCGGGCTTGAGCATAGTTCCGTTCCCGCCGAAGGGCTTCCCACCCCGCTATCCGATAGCTTGCACCCATCGCCCGTCCTCGAAGATGGCGTAAGCGGGCAGGAAAATCGGGACGCGCAAACAAGTCTTCGTAGATGAGGAGACACCGTTCGAGATTGGGACCGATTTCCTTTCCTAGATTATAGTCATGATCACGCATCACCACGAGAGGCTCATGCAGCGGAAAATAGTGGTACTTGAGCGCGATGCGGTTATGCACTCCTTCTCCCTCAATGAACAGGAGTTGATTAAAGGGAAATTCGAGGAGGCATTCGCGGCGGATCAGAGGGGCAATCGGTTGGAAAAACTGGGGGGTGGTCAGCAGCGTTTCCAGGATGTTGCCTTGATAGTCTCCACAAGGAAGGAGCCGCAATTCTCCATCCGACATGAAGCGATAGCCCGCGCAATACACAACCCCGTAAATGGAGGGCAACGTGTCAAACACTGCCACTTGTCGCTCAAGCTTTGAGCGAAGATAATAGTCGTCGCCATAGAGAATTGAGACGTATTGGCCCCTGGCTTTTCGGATAGCATCATTGCATATAGCGGTATGCGGTGCATTTTCTTCATATCTGATAACTCGGAGGCGGTTGATCGCGTGATAGGCCTTGAGCACCGCACCTGTCTCATCGGTTGACCCGTTGTCGATCACGATCAATTCCCAATCCGAATACGTCTGCACCAGCACACTCTCGATAGATTGTCGTAGCCACTGCCCCTGGTTGTAGGTTGTCAACAAGACTGAAACTATGGGATCGCTCATGACTTGCCCGAATTAGTCAGCGCCCTCATTACGTTTCCTTGAAGCACCGTATCCCAGATGTCCTTCGGCAATTGCCGATCCCGATGTCGAAAGAGCTGAAACCGCATCGCGACGGCATACAAACACGCCGCCCCCGCCACCGCCGCAACCAAAGACGCATAGGTTTCAGGTAAATACAGCATGCTTCCGCACACGACGGCCACTGGAATCCCAAACAGCGAGAGCATCATGACTCGAGACCTGGTTTTCCTTTGCACCAGGAACATCGTGAACAGGGCACAGACAGTGAAGCCGCATACCGTGCTGAAGGCGGCTCCGTGGATACCCCATTGCGGAATCAACAGCCATGACAGGAGTGCCTTCACGGAGACGGACAGCAAGAATACCTTGGCCAGCGCCGCCGTAGCGCCATAGGCGCTCAACAGGGGATCGAACGCATTGAAGAGTGAGAGCGCACTGCTGGCCACGATCAGGATGGCCAGCGCGGGAAGCGCACCGGCGAAGGCTTCGCCAAAAATCAGCGGAACGGCGGGAACCCCCGCCAGCAGCGCGACGCTAAACAACACCGAGGTTGCGAAGAACCAATAGGGCAGGACACGGTCGAGGAACGTTCTGATCCCGTGCTCATCCTCGCTGCCAACCAGAACCGAGAAGTGGGGGAGCAGTAGCGTGGAAAAGGTGATGGTAACCTGTTGGATAACCCCGGCCACTTGGCCTGCCAACGCGTAGAGTCCGACCTCGGAGACGGAACGGAACCATTTCAGTAAGACGAAGTCGAGCCAATTGTTCCCAAGGAGTCCCATCCAGGTCGTCAGGACGAAGGGCAGCGAAAAACTCAGGAGCGCCCGGGAGGCCGACGGATCCCAGGCCATGGGCAAGAAGGTTTTCCTGCCCAGCACCGCCATGGCCCATACGGACAGCAGCAAGGCGCTGGCGGCATAACAGCCGATCACCGTCAAGGGATGGCTGACCCACGCCGCAGGAAGCAGAGCGACCAGCGCCAGACTGGCGCCCTTTTCGAAAAACATCACCGCCCCGTAACGAGCCATCTCCTGGCGAGCCTGGAAAACCGCTCCCAGGCTGTTTAGGACATATGCCAGCAGGAAGTGACCGAACACCAGAACCAAGCCCCATCCGGGAATGCCCAGATAGGTCGCTAATGGTTCCCGGGTCGCCAGCAGAACGACTGCCGCGACGGCCACCAGGGGCGCCATGATCGAAAGCCGTGCCCAGAACGCCTGCACGATCTTCCCGTGTTTCCCGAATTCCTGGGAGCCGAATCGAATGAAGCCGACATGCGTCCAATTCGCCATGAGGAGCAGCAGGATCTGCGAAATCATGAGCAACAGCGACAATCGGCCGAACTGTTCCACTCCCAGTCGCCGCGTCAGGACGATATTGATGGCCAGCGATAAGACGAGAGCGCCGTAGTTGCTGGCTCCAACCGCCAGAAACGCCCGCACGAACCGCTCACGCTGCTGCACGTTCCCCCACATCAAGCCGATCTATGCCAAACCCAGCGCTCCGACAGATGCCTTTCTGCCCTGGCTCCCGTCAAGGTATCTGACCGGGATCTGAAAGAAGGGTTAATGGCGACCAAATTTGCGTCTACGCAAGACCACTCGTCGAGGCAAGGGCATTCCTGACATCATCCCGCCTCAATGTTGCGCAAGGAAGGAATTTATGGGCTTCTTCGAACTGAGGCTCGATGGTGACCCCAGCCTTGATCTGCGAGCAATAGTCCTGGACTAGCCGCGTGCCGGGAATCCGATCCTTATGACGCCGGATAGTGTCTTCCACCACTTCCACCATATCGGCATTGCCGGACTCCTGCACAACGTGGAACAGGCTGCGAAGGAAATTGGGATTGGTGCCCATGGGAAATGTCACGCGATTCAATAACCCCTTGAAAGCGCCTTCAGCCGGATAGTAATCCATCAACGAGACCACGTTCAAACCAAGTAGACGGTCCAACCCTGTACATCTGAAGGCGCTTTTCAACGGCTTCTTGTAGCGCTGCAGCAATCGAGCCTTCATGAGTTTGCTCTTCCATGTCACGGGCGTCCTGTAACTCCACAGGCACAGCGTGATGGAGAGCCGTTCCGGATAGAAGACGATGTGTGAATGAAAGCATCCACAAAGACGAGGTTGCCGACCGTGTGATGCCCGGCATAGGTCAGAGACATATTGAACAACAAGTCTTTGCCACGGATCGGCTCCGGCTTTGTGAAATTCCATGTCTCATACCCCGGCCCCTGAAGCGCCACCGTGGACAACAAGAGGGTGCCGTGATGGTGCACGCTCTGATGCGAGAACTGCGTGTCTCGGTCGTCACGGGGAATCCAACAGTTCGCGACCAGCGTGTAGTATGGATTGCTCTCGATGACAAACTCAACGGCAGGCGCTTTCCGGCGATGATTGTAAGTCTCTGCCTCCAACAGATGCTGCCTCATAACCGTTGGAAGAAACGTCTGGTCATGGACACAGTCGATTAACAGCTTTCGTGCGCCTTCATGGGCAAGGTACGGATCGTTCGAGCTTAGGAACAGATCGTCCAGCTCGCTGAGTCGAACGATCGCCTTCTTCATGCTGTCCATTGGGGGGCTTCCCTTCTCCGGCCTCTCGAAAAAATGATCCTCCAGTTGCCTCCGGAGTCTATGGGTTTGCGATGAAAGTTTCGAGACGAGCTAGTCTGTCCGGATGAATGAACAAATAGTTGTTCTCCGTGATGTCTTTAAGCCACTTCTCGGTAAAACGATGGTGCCCGTTCTCATATTCATAGAAATACAGGCGATATCCCAAGCCCGTCATGAATCCCAGGAACTCGGTCAGATCGATGTTGAACCCTTTGAGAAAGAAGGGATTGATTTCGCATTGGATGATAGGATGATCGCGAGCGAGCATCTTCCTGGCACCCTGCAGCGCAAAATACTCTGCACCCTCGATATCCAGCTTGATGAACGAAATCTTCCCGATCCCGGTGAGAAAATCATCCAAGCGGACGACCGGGCATTCCACCGTTGCGGCCTGGGTGAACCTGTAATGGCGTTCCCTTCCTTCCAGAGTGTTGTTGCGGCCTCCCAAGTGGGCCGTCCCCGCGCTGATGGCCCCGAACGATTGCAGAGGGGTCTCGAACTCCACCACTCCATTCTGATTTCCACACCCTTTGGCGTATAGGTGCACGTTGTGAAGGCGAAACCTGGACAGGAGCTTGGCACAAACCGTATAAGTGAACGGAATCGGCTCAAAGGCATGCACGATTCCTTTTTCCCCCACGGCCTTGGACAGATGGTAACAGTACACGGCGAAATTCGCGCCAACGTCGATGACCGAGTCGCCTTTCTGGATAATCATCGGGAGCAGATGTAGCTCTTTTTCCCAGACCGTCCGGTGCTTGATATCCCGCACCTTGCCGAGATATTGAAAGTACACGTATCGTTTGGGGCCGAACAGCCGGTACAGAACTTTTTTGATCGAAACCGGGACCACAATCGCTTACCAAGGTATAAATTTCATATTGTTGAAGGACGCCCTTAAACATCTTCCACAAAGAAAACTGTCGGCGACCATATCGCACCACGGCAAGTTAGCCATCAGGCCGCGCCATGCCTCGCCTCGATCCCAGGACGCTTGCCCATTACCGTCACTGCCGGCTCGACGATTCGAATCCTGCATAACCCCTTGGACTCAAACCATCCGAACACTTCCGGATACGAATGGTACGATTGATACTTGGGCGAATAACAATCGAAGGTATCGAGAACTCGCCAGCGCCAATCAGGATCCATGTTGATCGGCAAGATACCTTGCCCGAGATATCGGAGAAGAGGAATCCGGTTCACGTAGTACAGAGGAATAGCCACATGGCAGAGCGCGTAGAGCAGCCGCTTGGGAAGCCTGGGGGTCAGGCGGCGCCAGAAGTTCGTGGACATGACATAAAACTTGTTCTGGTTCGTGTAGACGGTGATCACCACGCTTCCGCCACTCTTGAGATACTGTGGAAGCTGTTCAAAGGCTTTACGGCAATCTGGGGTATGGTGCAGGACGCCAAGACTGTAGATCAGATCGAACGCATCACGTTTCAATGGAAGCCGAAACACATCCCCCTGGACAATGTGCATCTGCGGGCGCTCGCCCATGTTCTTGAAGGCGGCATCGACGGCGTAACTGAGGTCCACCCCGATGACCGTGGCCCCATACTTGAGCGCGATCGCCGCGAACCGCCCGATTCCGCAACCGACGTCAAGGACGAGCTTCCCCTTCAACTCCTCGAGAGGGAACGGCATCGATTGCCGGAACCGGTCTTCCGAATCGGTTCGTCCGCTTTGGCTGTCCACCTGCGTGGTCCGATGGACATTCCATTCGAAACTGAAATTGTTCACATAGCTGTCACCGGGCACGAACCGAGGAACCGCATTTCGAATAGGGTAGGAGGTCTGACAACGCGCGCAGCTGAGATTCCCCTCCAGGATCTCATCACCTTCCTGCTGGATCACCTCACAGGCCAAAGTCTGCTGACAGTCAGGACATTGCAACCATTGCAACAGAGACAATTTCATTGATTGGAGACCCTCACAAGCTGTCTAACGGGGCATATGAAGTCGCAAACCGTCACGCCCATATCTGGAGAACAACGCAACAGAAATGCCCGCATTCCTGGATTATCCCTGGTGGAACCAACACGAGGCTTTTCAAGCAAGCGTCGGGGAAGTTGATGTTCGTTCAACCTGGGGTCTGACCCTACGATCGGCGTTAGTGAGCTGGGTCGGCGGCCAACGGCCGACCGTTAGACGCGTCCGACCCTCGATCATCCAACCGCCCAGCCGATCTCCTAGAACCTTGGTGAGATCATAGATTCGAATTTCCCCCGAAAGAGGGTCTGCCAGAAGCCGAGCCAAAGGCGGTACGATGCCCCGCCAGTCGATCGCTCACGATCTCAGCAATCCGGGTGGCTCCAACCCCGGCCCACAGCGCGATGAACGGCAGCATGATCACAGTCATTCTGGGGAATACAGGAGAGAGCGAGAGCCCTGCCAGAATACCAGAAATGAGGTGAGCCGCGGGAAGCAGAATAAGGACGCCTTTTCTCCCATCGCGCAAGGCTGCGTGCAATGAGAATACCCACCCTAGCGTGGTCAGCCCGCAGATGAGCACTCCCTCGGAGTCAAGCAACAGGCTCGGAAAGCGCTCGACTCCCGATGAAGTTGTATATCGAAACCACCCCCCAAGCCAGCGCAACTGCGCTAGATATCCCCCATGGAGGAGTGCTTGCGCCACCTCAGCGATCTCACCCATCTCCGCCGGGAGGCCGAACTGGTGGACAGGCATGACCATGCGCAAAGCAGACCCCCCCTGTCGCCGGCGCCGGTCCATCCGTTCCGCCGTCCGCTGTAAAAAGACGGCGTCCATGTTGTAGGTGTCCGGGCTGACATCAACGAACACAGGGGTCGCGCCGGTCACCGCCACCGCGTTGGCAGTCGCGACAAAGGTGAAGTCCGGCACCGCGACCGCGTCTCCCGGCCCGATGTCGAAGGCTAGCATCGCGAGGTGCAGCGCCGCGGTGCCGGATGACACCGTCACCGCATGCTCCGCTCCGGTTTCGAGCGCCAACAACTGTTCGAACTCATGCACCCGCCCGGCTTGGATGAGTTGCCCAGAAGCGAGGACTTTTTCCACTGCCTTGCGCTCGGTCTCGTCGAACCAGGGCTCAGTGAGTTTCAAGGGTTTTGCGTCAGAAACGGCCACTCGAACTCCTCAGGTTATTCCAACAAGAAGTGCAAACTGACCGGTCGAGCGACTTATGAGCGTAGCCGGGTGCGCAGGCTTCTGTGGAGGAGTCTCTTGGCTTCTGTCTGATCAGATATGCCCGTTATCTCGATCTCAAGGAGGCGTATCATTCCGTCTCCGCAGGCAACTATCGGATCTCCATCCACTCTTCCGCAAACTTGTCCTGGTATAGCCAGGAAGGCACCAAGGGATTGTTCTGGTTGTGCTCGCCATATTGTTACACGTCTCTCGCCCTCGATCGCACTAAACGCACCAGTAAACGGACGTGAAGAAGCGCGAATGAGACGGTAAACATGTTCTACTGACCTAGACCAGTCGATACGTCCATCCTCAGGGCGGCGAGGATAACAACGCAGGGCCTTTTGCGGGTCAGAGGGCTGCAGTGTTTCCTCGATCGTCCCTGCCGCCAAGCCATTGACCGCTTCTAGGAACATCGTTGGGGCTCGGTCATAGAGCCAATCGTACAGGTCACTAATATAAGTATCGCGAGTCAGAGGTTTCCGAGTCCGGACTAACATAGGCCCGGCATCAAGTTCCGGCACCATCTTGTGAATGCAAAGCCCAACCGTTTCCTCACCATTAAGAATCGCCCAATTCAGAGGCGCATTGCCCCGATATCTCGGCAGATCGCCCGCATGCGCGTTCAACACTCCATAAGAAAAGCAGTCAATAACAGCCTGACTGACAAGCGTTGGCCAGTTAACAGAAAGAGCGACATCACAACTAACGTGTCTAATGAGATCTACGTTCTGTGGTTTATTAATCTGAACATTGGAAACGTATAAAGCTCCAATCCGATTTGCGAGTTCCTTAAAATCACCCTCATTCACTCCGTAGTACGGCTCCGCCTTACAAGTCCAGACCAGTGGAATCGTATGACCCTGCTTAAGGATCAACTCGGCTGTCTCCAGTAGCACCCGTGTTCGTCCAATCAAAGCAACTTTCAACTTCCGCTCCTAAGCAAAAATCGGCTGAACATACTCGCAGAATTCCTCTTCGCTGCAGGAGGATCTTCGAGCTAATAACTCTCCTACTTTCAGTCCACCAGCTTGCAGGCGAATAATTGGTTCAGGGCCAATGTCAGAAGGCAAGATGCCCATGTGCCCTGGCGACGGCGCTTCGGGAGGCCAAACAGATATCCCTGCGTTTCTGAATGTGGTCCTGTCTATATCTCCGATGAACTGCGCAACGACGACGCCGGGCCAGCGATCAGCAAGAACCTTACACTTCTCAGGAGACAACTCAAGCTTCGACTGAGGCCCCAGCGCCACGAGCATAGCATCGTAAGCGGTCCCGTTAGGAGTGTCTTGGGGAAGATCCTCCACTGTATCCACGGAAGCACCGGCTCTGATCAGACCCCTTTCGAGAGACTCTCGAAAGGGGCAATCGCATATAAGCAGGATATTGCTTAACGAAACAGCAACTCCGGCATCCATCAACAACTTTGAGGCCATCAAGCTCAAATAAGAGAAAACGTCAATGCTAACATGGCGCTCGTTAATCCCTCCGACCATGATGTTTCGGCGTCGACACGCCTCAAGATCCACATCACTTGCACGCAACTCCCATGCTTCATACATCAGCGAGATCACCGCTGAAGGTTTCATCCAACCAATCATTGTTTCGTCAATAGGGCGCACATGACCGCTGTTGGTGACGATGTCAGCCCGCTCGACAACTTCTTTCGACTTTTCAGTGATGATAGAAACGTGATTCGCCAGCCCGGCTAATTGGGCGAGCGCTTTAGTCTGACGAACAACCTCCTCGACCGTGCCAAAACGAGATGAAGCGGTTATGGCAAATACCTTTTTGGCTCCTGCCATTGCACAGAGAACTGGGGTCACTGAATAGGCACCAGTCGCTGCCTCCGTTAGCACGGTCAGTTCACGGAGATCCAACTTGCAGCGATTGATCGCCTCATTCATCAGTTTGACAAGGCGCCTGGGATCAAACCCTGGACGAACCATGCTCATCTTGCCTTCTTGACCTCCAATCCCCTGACAACCTGCGGATACAATTCAAAACGCATTTCTGTCGACCTCTTAGGTCGGCTCCAACAGGCTTGCGCTGCGAAACCACTCAATTGTTGCGCATAACCCGTCTTCCAGTGACCACTTGGGCTGGTAGCCCAGCTCCCTGGCTGCCTTCTCGATCGACGGGCGTCGGTATCGGACATCCTCACCACTGTGCGGGACGAATTCAATGGTCGATGCGCTTCCTGTCAACTTGATGATCTTCTCAGCCAAGTCCCGCATCGTGATCGGCTCGGCTGGATTGCCGATGTTGAAGCTCGTCCCCCGTACCAAATCGACTCTGGTCAGGCAGGCATCGACGGCATCACAAAAATCTTCGATGTAACAGAATGCTCTAACCTGTGTGCCGTCGCCGGTCACCCGAAGCGGTAGTCCATGCAAGGCCCGATAGATGAACAGGCTGATGGCTCCCTCCCCCACTTGGCCCGGACCGTACACGTTGAAGGGCCTCAGATAGCAGATCGGGACATTATGCTCCCAGAAGTACGCATACCCCAGCTTCTCCGCCGCCAGCTTCGAAATGGCATACACCCAGCGACGATCGGCGATATTGCCTTGGCAGGTCATGCTGTCTTCCCTGACCTCATGGGCCTCCGGCCCGAAGATTTCGCTCGTCGAGAACCCAACGAACAGGCGGAGGTCGCTTAGGTCCTTCAGATACGACAGAATGTTTTCCGTGCCCCCATAATTGACCTCCATCGTCCGGAGAGGTGTTCGGAAGTAGGACGAAACGCCTGCGATGGCCGCCAGGTGCAACACGTAGGCTGGTTTCTCGATTGCGCGGGCGAGGGCCGACCGATCCCGTACGTCTCCCTCGATAACCCGGAGACCTTGGGCTCCATTGATCCCTGCGTATCGCAGCGAATCCCGATGTCCGTTGTCGAAGATCGTCACCCGGTTCCGATGCTCGAGAAACCTCTTCACCAGATGAGTCCCAATGAACCCCTTGCCGCCGGTGAGAAAGATCGATTGCCCGCTGATTGCTTCCCCTTGACTAGGCATGGAACAGCACGCGTTCGATCACATAGTCGACCTGTTCATCGGTCATCCCTGGATCCACAGGAAGAGACAGGACCTCGCGGCACAGGGCTTCGGCCCTGGGCAGTGAGCCCTCGGCGTAGCCTGACGAAGCGTAGGCCGGCTGTAAGTGCAAGGGAATCGGATAATGGACCCCGCATTCGATTCCGCTGCCCCGCAACGCTTTCAGGAGCCGTTCGCGCTCCGGATGCCGAATCACGAACTGATGGTATACGTGCCGGTTGTACGAACGTTCGACTAGGCAGCGGATGCCGCGCTCCTCGAGGCCGGCTCGATAACGGGCCGCGATGCTGCGACGTTGCTCGGTCCATCGTTCCAAGTGGGGAAGCTTGGCTTGCAGGATCGCAGCTTGGATCCCATCAAGTCGGAAATTGAACGCGATAAAATCGTGTGAATACTTGTCTGCGCGCCCGTGGTTACGGTATCGCCGCATCCAGGAGGCCAGCGCGTCATTCCTGGTCGCGATGGCGCCGGCATCACCGTAGGCCCCTAGATTTTTTCCTGGAAAGAAAGAAAACGTCGCTGCGTCGCTCAGAGCGCCTGGGCGCAGCCCTCGGCACTCGGCTGCATGGGCCTGGGCTGCATCCTCGATCACCCGAAGTCCCTTCTCACGCGCCAGATCGACGAGCGCAGCCATATCCACCATCTGGCCGTACAGATGGACCGGGATGATGCCCCACGTCCGAGGAGTAATAGCTCTGCGGACTGCCTCAAGGTCTACCAATCCCGTGTCGGGCTCCGAGTCCACAAACACTGGGACGGCGCCGGCCAGACTGACCGCCTCCGCCGTTGCGATGTACGTCAGGGTCGGAACGATGACCTCAGCCCTTCGCGGGACCCCAAGAGCAACCAAGGCCATAAACAGGGCGCTGGTTCCGCAAGAACACCCCACTGCGTAGGGAATGCGCAGGCTGTCCGCAAACGCCCGTTCAAATTTGGTTTCCTCAGAGCCCAAGATGAAGCGACTCGTCCTGATCACCTCCGCAATCGCGTCATCGATGTCCTCCCGAATGGACCGATACTGCGCGTGGAGGTCCAAGAACGGCACCGTTGTCTTCCCGCCAGGCGGTTGTTTACTCTGCATCGCCTCCTCTTCACCCTTCATACACGTTCGCCCCGGGCTGGCTCATCCGTACAGGCGCCAGGTCCATCCGACGCCCCCCCTGACGCATCGATTCCGTGGCCGCCGCGAGGATACGTACCACCCTCAGTCCGTTTTCTCCGTTCGTCAGAGGCACCCCCCCGTCTCTGATCACATCAACAAAGTGCCGGCATTCAACCACGAGGGGTTCCTTCCACTCGATGTGCGGACAGATAATGTCACCCGCTCTGGCACGAAAGGTGTACGATGAGCTGGCGGCGTGGTCGAACCCTGACATCACTGGCTCGATCTCAAATCCCCGGTCGTAAATCTTGATCTTTGCCTCCGGATCGAGATCATCGTAGATCGCCATACGCCTGGCGCCGATCACCGTCATATTCCTGACCTTTGATGGATCTAGCCAGCTCACGTGGATGTGCGCACCGCGACCTGATGGAAACTCCAGATACGCAAACGCCACATCTTCGACCCCATGGCGAATATGGGCGAGCCCCTGTGCTGTGACGGAAGATGGATACTCACCGAACAGGTACAGGATGATAGACACATCATGCGGCGCGAGATTCCACAGCGCATTGACATCCTGCCGCAGCACCCCCAGGTTGACACGCCGAGAGTAGAGGTACACAATGTCGCCGAACTCCTTGGCGTGAATAACCTCGCGGAGCTTCCGTACCGCTAGGTTGTACTCAAACGTGTGCCCCACCATCAGGATCCGTTTGTGTTGCTCAGCTAGGGCAACCAGTTTCTCTCCGGACTGCACATCGTGGGCCAGTGGCTTTTCCACCATGACGTGCTTGCCAGCGGCTAGGGCCTGACTGGCCAGGCTGGCGTGCGTAACCGCAGGGGTCGCAATCACGATCCCGTCCAGGTCCTTGTCTTCCAGCAGATCCTCGAACCGCGCGGTGGCGTGGATATGGGGAAAACGTTTGCTGATCCGAGCGAGCATGTCTTGTCGCATGTCACAGATATAACGCACCTCACACTCTGATGTTTCCACAAAACTACGGACAAGATTCGGCCCCCAATAGCCAACCCCGAGAATGCCCACTGAAACATTCCGTTGTCCCATTAACATCCCCACATAAAGTTACTGCCAGCTCCCTTCAATCGCCAGGATATTCTATGGGGAGAACTTCCTTCTCTATTCCCTGGTCACGATAAGCGCGCGCAATAGCCGCACACACTCGTTCCGTCGGGTTACCGACCGCTCGGTTCTGAACCGTTGGTTGTTGAAAGGTTCTTGTTCAGCGGAATGGCTCGGGCATAGACACGCATCTGGCTCCGATGCGTGGCAAAGTAAGCCCGGGCATAGGGAGATAAATCCTCGAGCCAATAGGGGGCAAACTGGAGCGGGTGGTCATAGACGGCTCTCTGCACGAAACCTGGTGGCGGTGCAGCATCAATAATTTCGAGCGATGGCGGATACAAATGGCGGAAATTGTCAAGAACGAGATCGCAATCGCTTGCTGGTTCCTCGATTCTACCCGTGTTGGTTCTCACCCTGTTGCAGATTTTGGTTTCTATTGTCATTAGAGCACGCGATGCCCCCCCAGCATCACGCGAATGATGGATCACAAGCGCCTTCGCATCTCTGATGTCGCAGTCGAGTGCCGGTTTCTCACTGTTTTCCACCTCGTCTCCCACCCGGTTGCACATTCTGCTTCCTGGTGCCAATGAAGCTACTAGGTCCCGTTCAACGTCGCGGGGATAGCGGATCATTAGAGCCTTCGAGGCTGTCGGGACGAAGGACACCACAGAAGCCAGAACCATGGCCACCGCAACGCTCGTTCGCAATTTGTATTGAGGAATGATCTTAAGAGCAAGAATCGCCCCAAGCACCACGAAAGGGAAATACATGTGCAATATCCGTCCAAAGAAGAATATATAATTATGCGTGTACGTTCCAATCATCCCATAAACAAGATACACAGCCGTCGCTGTGCCAATTAACGCCACTTCTACTCGTCCATAACTTCCCTTGACCGCTCCGACCCAGAAACACGCAAAAAAGACAAGGAGTACCGCACCAGCAATGCCCTCCACTTTCAGCGAATAGAATGGCAGAAAAATCGGCCCCCCCAAGGACCCTTGGACATCAACGACTTCGACCACGAACGCAAGTACCATAGCCTCCCTGAATCTACCAATGAAGGAAAATCCGCCCAACCACGAGACCATTTCCCACATTGCAATGACTGAAAGGATAGCGACCACGAAGGAAGACACATAGCGCCAGCAGCCATCCTGGACCACAATCAACGTCACTACAAAGATAATGATGATAGTCCAATATGGTGTATAGGTTGTTGCACCTATCCCCGTCAGCAAACCAGCCACAATCGCCTGGTAACGTGGTCTGACTCGGGCCATCTCGGGACTTAGGATCACGTTCAGCGCGCCCAGAAGAATAAAAAGCGCCCAGTCGTAAGGAAATAAATGCCGCAGATACAGATTCGTGTTGACAAGCAATCCATGGACAACTACGGCCAGCAAGGCAAGAGTACGTACTCCAGAGAGTAAGAGCACGATTCGATAAAAGAGAATCGCCGCTCCCAGACTGACAATAACATTGAACACTGCTGGAATGCGGTAAAACCACGTATCGCTCGGCTGCACCCCCAACAGAAGATGTGCCAGACCTTGCAAGAGCACCGGAATCGTGGCGAGGGACATAAAGCCGGGTCGCGCGGCCACAGAAGATGTACTTCCAAATACCCACTTAAGACCAGCCCTCACATCTCCCTTAGATAGCTCATCCACAAAGTGCATGGCATGGAGGTACCGGGCCTCATCAGGCCAATAGCGCTGACCGGATCCGCTCAAAAGCAATCGATATACTGCCAGAACGACCAAAAAAACGATAAGCAGTGCTTTCAGCTTCCGATCTGTCCGATCACCTTTGAACAACACCGCCAACTCCTCCACAATAATTGTAAGGCTCTTCCTGGTTTAGTGTGG
>Ga0194120_10003614_pt1 | contig 25002 bp, 23 predicted proteins | sample TA2MahCa65mmetaG_FD_148642 | JGI IMG/M metagenome (GOLD analysis project Ga0194120, IMG submission 148642) | Freshwater microbial communities from Lake Tanganyika, Tanzania - TA2015019 Mahale Deep Cast 65m | ecosystem: Environmental > Aquatic > Freshwater > Lake | place: Tanzania: Lake... | reverse complement strand
CGGCGCGCCGGGAACAGCCGCCGGCGGGAGCGGCGCCGGCGCACTTCTCGCGCGTTGCTGGCGCGGCGCCGCCGGTTTGGGCTCTCCGGTAAAGAGTCCGATGAGATCGTCCATCGGCTTGGCGATCTCCTCGGGAATTGCGGCGTTCTCGGAACGCCACGCGCCCGACGGCAGTCCGGCGACCGGCTGGCCTTTCAAGGCGACTCCCATGAAACGACTCCAGATTTCGACCGGCAGATTGCCGCCCGAGGCTTTCTTCGTCGGCGAATTGTCGTCATTGCCGAGCCAAACGCCGGCGATCAGCCGGCCCGTATAGCCGACGAACCAGGCGTCGCGGAAATCCTGGCTGGTGCCGGTCTTGCCCGCCGCCTCCCAACCGGGGAGTTCGGCCTTGCGCGCGGTGCCGGTGAGCAGCGTCTCGCGCATCATGTCGTTCATCATCGCCACATATTGCGGCGCGATCACCCGGCCGAGCGACGCGCCCTTGCGCTGGTAGAGCGTCTTGCCGGCGGCGGTCGTCACCTTGACGATGACATAGGGCTGCACGGCGATGCCGCCATTGGCGAAGGGCGCATAGGCGGCGACGAGTTCGAGCGGCGTGACTTCCGACGTGCCGAGCGCGATCGAGGCGTTCGCCTGCAGCTCGGACTGGACGCCGAGGCGATGCGCGGTTTTCGCCACCGTTTTCGGGCCGACTTCGAGGCCCACCCGCACCGCCACGGTGTTGAGCGACAGCGACAGCGCCTTGGTGAGCGTGACCGGACCCAGATACTGACGGCTGTAATTTTCCGGCCGCCAGCCTTTCACGTCGAGCGGGCCGTCCTCGCGCACGGATTCAGGCGAGAGTCCGTGTTCGAGCCCCGCGAGATAGACGAAGGGTTTGAAGGCCGAGCCGGGCTGGCGCTTCGCCGAGACGGCGCGATTGAACTGGCTTGCCGAATAGTCGCGTCCGCCGACAAGCGCCTCGATCGCGCCGTTCGGGTCGAGGGCGACGAGCGCGCCCTGGGCGACGCCAAGTTGAGCGCCTTTTTCATCGAGCGCCTGTTTGAGCGCGCCTTCCGCCGCCATTTGCATGCGCGCGTCGATGGTGGTGGTGACGACGGTATCCTGTTCGATCGCGCCGACCGTGTCGTCGAGCATATCCATCACATAATCGGCGGCGTAATTGATCGAGCCGGCGCCGATGTCGCTTCGCGCGCGCGCCGGACGCGCCAGCGCGGCCTTGGCCATCGCCTCGGTGATATGGCCTTCCTGGGCCATCGCGGCGATGACCTGCGCCGCACGTTCGGCCGCGCCCTCGGGATTGCGGTCGGGCGCGAGCTTGCTCGGCGCCTTCATCAGCCCGGCGAGAACGGCGGCCTCGGACAGGGTGAGCGTTTTTGCGCCATGGCCGAAGTAGCGTTCGGCGGCGGCTTCGACGCCATAGGCGCCGGAGCCGAAATAGACGCGGTTGAGATAGAGTTCGAGAATCTGGTCCTTGGAATATTTGCGCTCGAGCCAGAGTGCGAGAATCGCCTCCTGAATCTTGCGCGAAATCGTTCGCTCCTGCGTGAGGAACAGATTCTTGGCGAGCTGCTGGGTCAGGGTCGAACCGCCCTGCATGCCGCCGCGCCCGGTGACGTTGCGCACCACCGCGCGGCCGATGCCGAGCGGATCGACGCCCCAATGCGAATAGAAGCGGCGGTCCTCGATGGCGATGAAGGCCTTGGGCGCATAGGGCGGGAGATCCGCGAGCCGCACCGCCGCGCCGCCGGTGTCGCCGCGATTGGCGAGAAGCTCGCCATTGGCGTCGAGGATGGCGATATTGGGCGGGCGCTTCGGGACCGCGAGCTGATCGATCGGCGGCAGGCGCGAACCGTAATAGACCGCGAGTCCGCCGGCGGCGATCGAGCCCCAGAGCGAGAGCGTGAAGCCCCAGTAGAGAAGCGCGCCAATGAGCGAGCGCGAGCGGCCGCGCGGCTTCTTGCGGGCGCGGGCGCGCGGCGGCGGGCGCCGCTCGGCGCGCAATTCGCCGTCGTCGCCGTCGTCGAACCGCGGTTCGCGACGCCTGTCGTTGCGCGCCATCGGATACTCGCCTGTCGCCGCCGCACGGCCCCAAAATGCTTGATGAAGCGTAACGAAGGCCGTTTAAGGGCCGGTTAAGGGCGGGCAGGCGCTGACGCAGCGACAGCGTTTTTAGACCGTCAGGAAAAAAACTTGCGCTCTCTCGCACGCCTTCCCATAATATGAATGATACGAAAGATACGAGTAATGCATGATATGAAAGTCTCAACGGCCGAATTCATCAAGAACTACGGCACGCTGGCGGACAAGGCTCTCTCAGAGCCGGTCACCATCACCAAGAATGGCCGTGACCGGCTGGTGATGATCTCCGCCGAAGAATATTCCCGGCTCAAGCGCCGCGACCGGCGCGTGGTGAAGCTGGAAGAGTTCACGGCGGAGGAAATCGCGCTGATTGCCCAAGCCGAAGTCGCGCCCGGTCTTGAACACCTGGACGAGGAGCTGAAAGACTGGCAGCCGTGAGCTGGCCGGTTCCTCAGCAGGGTCTGGTGATCCGGTATTCATATTTATGGGAACGTGAGGCCCGCGAGGGCCGGGAAGAAGGGGTGAAGGATCGCCCCGGCGCCATTGTGCTTGTGCTGCTGCGTGACGGCGATGCGCCCATTGTCCGTGTCTTACCGGTTACCCATTCCGCGCCCGCCGATGCGGCGGACGCCCTGGAAATCCCCCTCCCCACAAAACAGCGCCTCGGGCTGGACTCCAGTCGCTCCTGGGTCGTTCTGACGGAAGCGAATGATTTTGTCTGGCCGGGGCCGGACCTGCGCGCTGCGATCAGCGGCGATCTATCCAGCGTCGCCTACGGGATGCTGCCGCCTGGCTTCATTAAGACACTGCGCGAACGCTTGACCGATCGATGGCGTAAGGCCGGGTCGAAAGCGGTGTCCAGAACGGAATAGGCGCTCGCGCTCTCACGCCAAATCAAGCGTCAGCTTGAGGCCGAGAATTTCGGCGGCGCGCTGCAGGGTGACGAGCGTCACGTTTCCATCTTCCGGATTCAGCAGGCGGTTCACTTGGCTGCGGCTGGTTCCCATGCGTTCAGCCATGCGCTTGCGCGAGAGCTTTTGGGCTTTCATGGCTTCGCCCAGCCGCCACGCCAGCACGTCCTTGATCGCCACCGCCTGAAACGCGTCGCGCACGCCATCTTCATCAAGGAAAGCGTCGAGAGTGGACAAGTCCGCCGCCGAACGAGGTTTTGAAGCTTTCATGTCCGTCCTCCCTATTCGAATTTCCGTTTCCACGCCAACGCGCATTCTGATCGACGGCCGCTACCTGATCATCTACCAGCCTCGGCCGGATGGCGCGAAGATGATGGCGATCGTCCGCGCCATGCGAAACCCGGTAGGCTGGCGCGCCCGCCCCCCGCGCACTTATGCACAATCATTCACTTAGACGGCTTCCTCGCCCTTGCGCTTCCGGCCCTGCCGCGCCAAAGTCTTCGCCCCCGGCGCGGCGGCCTGCCGCGCCGAACTAATATGCGGGCGGCTCATGAAGGTCACGATCGAGAGAGCGGCGCTGGTGCGGGCGCTCGGCCATGTTCACCGCGTGGTGGAGCGGCGCACAACCATCCCGATTCTGGCCAATGTGCTGCTCTCCGCCGCGGACGGCGCGCTGACGCTGAAAGCCACAGACCTCGATCTCGAAATCACCGAGAAGGCGGCCGCCGACATTTCGCAGCCCGGCGCCACGACTCTGCCGGCGCATACGCTCTACGACATCGTGCGGAAATTGCCGGAAGGCGCGCAGGTTTCGCTGGAGGCGACCGGCGACGCCGGCCAGCTCACGCTGCGCTCGGGCCGTTCGCGATTCAACCTGTCGAGCCTGCCCGAGAGCGACTTCCCCGACGTAACGTCGGGCGATTTCAGCCACAAATTCACGCTCGCGCCGGGCGACCTCAAGCGGCTCATCGAAAAGACCCAGTTCGCCATCTCCCAGGAAGAGACCCGTTATTATCTCAACGGCATTTATCTCCACACGCTCGACGTCGAAGGCCGGATGATGCTGCGCGCGGTCGCGACCGACGGCCATCGTCTGGCGCGGCTGGAGCTGCCCGCGCCGGAAGGCAGCGCCGGCATGCCGGGGATCATCCTGCCGCGCAAGGCGGTCACCGAAGTGCAGCGCCTCATCGAAGACGCGCAGGGCGACGTATCGATCGAGCTTTCGGTCAACAAGATGCGATTCGCCTTCGGCGACGCGCTGCTGACGACGAAGCTGATCGACGGGACTTTTCCCGATTACGCCCGCGTCATTCCCGCCGGCAATGACAAGCGGCTTACCGTCGAGCGCGACGCCTTCGCCAAGGCGGTCGACCGCGTCTCGACGATTTCCTCGGAGCGCGGCCGCGCCGTCAAACTCTCGCTGTCCGAAGGCAGACTGGTGCTGTCGGTCACGAATCCGGATCAGGGCTCTGCGGTCGAGGAGCTTGAAGCCGACTATGACGGGCCGCCGCTCGATGTCGGCTTCAATGCCCGCTATCTCCTGGACATCACCCAGCAGCTGGACAGCGACACGGCGCTGTTCAAGCTTGCCGATCCTGGCTCGCCGACGCTGGTGCAGGACCGCGACGGCGCGTCCGCGCTCTACGTCCTGATGCCGATGCGCGTTTAAGCTTGGAGCGACGCCTTTGAGCCGTTAGGCTTGGCGCGTGCTTGCTGAGATTCCCCGTTTGTGGCCGTGGCTTCTTGCCTGTTTCGCGATCGGCGCCGGGGCCGGAGCCGTCACGCGGCGCGCCCCTGAAAACGGCGTCGTCGCGCGCTGGCTGATTTGGACCGCGCTCGCCTTCGGGGTGGCCGCGCTGGTCGTCCGCCTGGGCGCGGTCGCCGACGCGACGGCGTTCATCAAGGGCGCGCTCGCCGCCTACGCCGTGTTCATCATCGGCGCCGCGCTCGGGGCGCTCGCCCGGCACCGGTCGATGGCGGCTCATGAGGGTTGGGCGGTTGGGCTGATCGCCGCCGCGCTCGTCTGGGTCGGCGCCATGGTGATCGACCGGACGGGCCATGACGAAGGGCTGCGCCGCCGCTATGCCCAACCGATCGATGGCCTCAGCGGAGAAACGCCGCGCCCGCCTTCTTCGCCGACCGGCGAAGCGGCGACCGTCACGCCCGGCGCACCGCCCCGAGAGGCAGGACCGCAAGGCGCGTCACTTGCGCCGGCGTCCGCCGGCATGACGCGCGCCGACTGTCAGGCGGCGCTGGAAGAGGCCTCGACGTCGCGCGAACTGGTCTTTCGCCGGGGAGAAGCGCGCATCACGCCATCGGCCGCGCTCGCGCTCGACAAGGCGGCGGCGATCATTCGCCGCTGTCCGGAAACCGCCACCATCGAAATTACCGGCTATGTCCGCGGATCGGCCGCCAACGCCAACAATGACGCGCTCGCGCAGCGGCGCGCGCAGGCGGCGGTCTCCTATCTCGAACGTCGGGGCCTCGGCGGGCGCCGCCTCGCCGCGTCTTCCGGCGAGACGGAGCAAGCGGAAAACCGCGCCATAAGTTTTGAGGTTCGTTGAGCGGCCGTTTGCGCCTCAATTGCACGCGGTCAATTTGCCCGGCGCCGATCTGGAGCGCTCGAATTGGCGGCGGAGATCGCCCAAATTATTCGATGAACTTTTCGATTCGCCGCGCGCCTGCGCGACCTTTGCGGGGAGTCGCCGCAATGTGGACGCTATTTCAGGAGCATATCCGCCTTTTGGCGAAATCGATGCCACGGATGGACATGAGCGTTTCGGGCACGGCGCGTAAGGAAGCCTCGACACAGGGGCTCATGTCTGCGGCGTTCCTTGCGGTCGCGGTCGCATCGTCGGCGCAGGCCGAACCGAAACGCCCGGAAGCGCAGGACGTTTCCTCGAAGCAGCAGGAATTGCGGGGCGTCGAAGACACGATCGGCGCCGCGCGGGAACGCGCCCGTCAGCTCGAGGAACAACTGCGCAATAACGCCGCCGCGCGCGAGAGGCTGAGCGGCGCGCTGATCGAAGCGACGCTGCGGTTGCAGGAGACGGAAACGCGCGCGGCCGAAATCGAGGAGCGGCTCGCGACGCTTACCGAGAGCGAGCGGAAGCTTGTGTCTTCGCTTGACGGCCGGCGGGCGCTGATCATCGAAATTCTTACCGTCCTGCAACGCATGGGCCGTCGGCCGCCGCCGGCGCTGATGGCGCGCCCGCAGGAAATTCTCGAAGCTGTGCGGGCGTCGCTGGCGCTCGGCGCCGTGCTGCCGCAGATGCGCGCCGAGGCGCGGCGGCTCCAGCGCGACTTGACCGAATTGGAGCAGACGCGGAACGGCGTCCAGCGCGAACAAAATCTTCTCAGCGAACAGCGCGCCAGCCTTAGGGCGCAGCGCGAAACGCTCGAGCCGATGATCGCCGAGCGTCAGGAGGCGATCTCGACGTCGCAAGGCGCGTTGCAGGCGGAAACCGAGCGCGCCCGCGCGTTGGCGCAGCGCGCGACCACCCTCAAGGACCTCATCGCGCGCATGGAGGCCGAAAGCGCGGCGGCGCAGCGCGCGGCCGAGGAGGCGCGCAAGGCCGACGAAGAGCGGCTCAAGGCTCAGGCGAAGCTATCCGAGCGGCAGAAGCTCAAGGCGCTGTCCGCGCCCTTCAAGGACCCGGCCCGGCTGGCCCCGGCGGTCGCCTTCGTCGATCTCAAAGGCCGGCTGCCGGCGCCGGCCTCGGGACAGATCATTCGCCGATTCGGGGCGCCGGACGGCTTCGGCGGCAAGGAGAAAGGCCTCTCGATCGCCGCGCGTGAAAATGGCGTGGTGATCGCCCCTTGCGACGGATGGATAGCCTTTTCAGGGCCTTACCGAAGTTACGGGCAACTCTTGATCATTAACGCCGGCGGCGGCTATTATGTGGTCCTGGCCGGCATGAGTCGCACTAATGTCAACGTGGGTCAATTTGTGCTCGCGGGTGAGCCGGTAGCCAGCATGGGAGACGGAGCCGCGCAAACCGCGGCGACCATCGCAATCGGCGCGAAACAACCCATACTTTATGTTGAGTTCCGCAAGGACGGAGCGTCAATCGACTCAGGCCCATGGTGGGCGAAGTCAGACAGTCGGAAGGTCGGCGGATGATTCGCAGAACAGTCCTTATCGCTACGGGAATCGCTATTGGAGCGGGATGCGCCACGCTCGGCCAGCAGGCGCGCGCCATCATCGGCGGTCCGGCTCAGGCGGCTTCCGCCGATACCTACAAGAACCTGAGCCTGTTCGGCGACGTATTCGATAAGGTGCGCGCCGACTATGTCGAGAAGCCCGACGAGCAGAAGCTTGTTGAAAACGCCATCAACGGCATGCTGACCTCGCTCGACCCGCATTCGAGCTACCTTGACGCGAAGGCGTTCAAGGACATGCGCACCCAGACCGAAGGCAAGTTCGGCGGTCTTGGCATAGAGGTCACTCAGGAAGACGGGCTGGTCAAGGTCGTCGCGCCAATCGACGACACGCCGGCTTCGAAGGCCGGCATCCTTTCGGGCGATCTCATCGGCGCCATCGACGACGAGACCGTGCAGGGCATGACCCTCAATCAGGCCGTCGACAAGATGCGCGGCGCGATCAACACGCCGGTCAAACTGACGATCTTCCGCGGCAAAAACAAGGACAAGATCGAGGTCAAGCTCACCCGCGCCGAAATTCACATCAAGTCGGTGCGCTCGCGCAAACAGGGCGACGACATCGCCTATGTCCGCATCTCGCAGTTCAATGAAGAGACGGCGGAAGGCTTGCGCAACGCCATGGCCAAGGCGCAGCAGGATATACCCGCCGATAAATTCAAGGGCTACATCATCGATCTGCGCAACAATCCGGGCGGCCTGCTGGATCAGTCGATCCAGGTCGTCAATTCCTTCATCGACAAGGGCGAAATCGTTTCGACCCGCGGCCGCAACGCCGACGAAACCCAGCGCTACAACGCGCGCGGCTCCGGCGACCTGTCGAAGGGCAAGCCGGTCGTCGTGCTGATCAACGGCGGTTCGGCCTCGGCGTCCGAAATCGTCGCCGGCGCCTTGCAGGATCATAAGCGCGCGACGCTGATCGGCACGCGGTCCTTCGGCAAGGGCTCGGTGCAGACCATCATTCCGCTCGGCGGCAGCGCCGGCGCGCTGCGCCTGACGACGGCGCGCTACTACACGCCGTCGGGTCGCTCGATCCAGGCCAAGGGCATCGATCCGGACATGGTCATTCTTCAGGACGTGCCGGACGAACTCAAGGGCAAGGACGACACCAAGGGCGAGGCTTCGCTCAAGGGCCATCTGAAGAACGGCGAGGACGAAAAGACCGGCTCGCAGGCCTATGTCCCGCCGGACGAGGCGAAGGACAAGCAGCTCACCGCGGCGGTCGAACTTCTGCACGGCAAGCCGAAGGCGCAGATCCTCGCCGAGCAGACGAAGGAAGTCGCCAAGGACACGACCAAGCCGCCGGCCAAAGCCGCGAATTGACGCGGCGGGTCGCGGGGCTTAGGCAGTCGGCGGGAGTCTCCGGCCGTCGATGAATTTTCTTGCTACTTACGCTAATCCAGCGCGCTTTCTGCGGTTTGCGGAACGCGCGCTGCCGTGGCTTTCAGGGGCCACGCTGCTTCTGCTCGCGGTCGGGCTCTACGGCGCTTTCACGGCGCCGCCCGATTATCAGCAGGGCGAAACGGTTCGGATCATGTATATCCATGTGCCGTCCGCCTGGCTCGCGATTTTCGCTTATGCCGTGATGACCTCGGCGTCGCTTGGCGTACTCGTATGGCGCCATCCGCTGGCCGATGCGGCGCAGAAGACCGCGGCCTATCTCGGCGCCGCCTTCACCTTCATCTGTCTTGTCACCGGATCGCTGTGGGGCAAGCCGATGTGGGGGACGTTCTGGGTGTGGGACGCGCGCCTCACCTCAATGCTGGTTCTTTTTCTTCTCTATCTCGGCCTCATCGCCGTCAGGCAGACGATGGACGACACGCCGCGTGGCGCGCGCATCGCCGCAATCATGACGCTTGTCGGCGCGATCGACATTCCGATCATCAAATATTCGGTCGACTGGTGGAACACGCTGCACCAACCGGCCTCGGTATTCCGCATCGACGGACCAGCGATCTCGGGCTCGATGCTGTGGCCGCTCATCGTTATGGCGCTGGCGGCGACATTCCTGTTCCTGACGCTGCATGTGATGGCGATCCGCAATGAAATCCTGCGGCGGCGTCTCGCGCGCCTCTCGATGCTGGCGGTTCGCGCCGGCGAAACGGCCGGCGACGAAAGCTGGGAGGCCGCGCAGTGAGCGATCACTGGTTTTATATCGCCGCGGCCTATGGGGTGACGATCGTCACGCTCGGCGCCGTGACCTTGCGCATCGTCCTCGACCATCGCCGCCTGCGCGCTGCGCTGGCGCGTTTCGGCGCCGCCGGCGCGCGCGATCAGGGAGACGGCGCGTGAGCGACGCCGTCGCGCCGCGTTCGGCGCTGCGCTTTTTGCCGCTGGCCTTGTTCGCGCTGCTGGCGCTCGTCTTCCTTGTGCGGCTCTTCGCCGGCGACGCGTCGCGCATTCCTTCCGCGCTGATCGGCAGACCGGCGCCCGCCTTCGATCTGCCGGCGCTTGAAGGGCTCGCGGGGGTTCCCGGTCTTTCGACGCAGGATTTGCGCAAGGGCCATGTCAGCATCGTCAATGTGTTCGCGAGCTGGTGCGGACCCTGCCGGCAGGAACATGCCGTGCTGATGGCGATTTCGGCGAGTGAAGCGCTCAAGGCGAAGGGCGTCGAGCTCTATGGGCTGTCCTACAAGGACGAGACCGCGAACGCCCTGAATTTCCTTGGAGAGGGCGGCAATCCCTTCGCGCGGATCGGCGTCGATCCCGCCGGCCGCACGGCGATCGACTTCGGCGTCTATGGCGTGCCGGAAACATTCGTGATCAAGGGCGACGGAACCATCGCCTATAAATTCGTCGGCCCGCTGACGCCTTCGGCCGTCGCGACGACGCTCATTCCCGAGATCGAAAAGGCGATGGCGGAGGGCGGCGCGACGCGCTGAACAAGCGAATCAAGGCTCTCTGAGAAAGAGTCCCACGGTCAGCGCCGCGCCGATCACGATGATGAAGATGCGCAGAATTCTTTCGTCGACATAATTGATCAGACGCGCGCCGGCGATCCCGCCGATCGTCGCGCCGGCCGCCGTGACGAGCGCCTGGCGCCAATGCAGATCCGGCGAGAAGACAAAAATGACGACGGCGGAGGCGTTCATCACACCCGCCAGCACATTCTTGGTGGCGCTGGCGACGCGCACGCTTTGTCCCGCCATGGTCAGCGCCGCGACCATCAGAAAGCCGATGCCGCCGCCGAAATAGCCGCCGTAAATCGAAATCAGAAATTGCGCCAACGCCGCGCCCGGCGCGCTGAGATGGGCAGGCGTTTCGCCGGGCTTTCGGAAGAAACCGCCCCAGGCGAACATCGCCGTCGCAAAGAGCACGAGCCACGGCACGAGATGCGCGAAGAGACCGCGCGGGGTCGCCAGCAGCACCACCGCGCCGATGGCGCCGCCGACGATGCTGATCGCGAACAGCATGCGCAGCGACAGCCCGTTGGCGCCCCTGGCCAGTTTGCGCCCGGTCCAGCCGGTCGCGAGCTGAGCCGGAAACAGCGCCACGCAGGACGTGATATTGGCGGAGAGCGCATCCATTCCGGTCAGCATAAGCGTCGGAAGCGTGAGGAACGAGCCGCCGCCGGCAAGCGCATTCTGCGCGCCCGCCCAAATCGCCACCGCGAACAGCAGAATGAAGGCCATGCGCGCCTATGTCAGGTCGCAGGGTTCAAATCAAGCGGGCCGACTCCATCATCAGACCGTCCGCCAGAATACGGATGAGCTTCTCAAGCTGCTCGTCGAGGAGCTTGGGCGGCGTCTCGGCGATCTTCTCTTCGAGCCCGAGCGCGACGACGCCATGCACGGCGGAAAATAGCGTCCGCGCAAAGGCCGCGCGGGCGACGTGGCCCGTTCCGGGCAGGAGCTGGGTCAGCGGCGCGTCCAGCCGATTGAACAGGCGGTTGCGCGCGTCGACATACCACTGCGGCGTCGCGCCGCCCGGCGGCAGGCGATGTTCGAAGAGCGCGCGCCAGCTCGGCTCCTCGGCTCTCGCGAAGTTCAGATAGGTCCGCGCCATGGCCTGCAGCGCCTGTTCGGCCTCGGCGTCGCCCAACGCTTGATCGAGCGCGATTTCCAGCCGCGCCAAGGTGCGGGCGTTGACGCGCAGGACCAGTTCGTCGAGATCGTCGAAGGCGGTGTAGATGGCGCCGAGCGCGCAGCCGGCCGCCGTGGCGAGGTCGCGCGCCTTGAGCCCCGCAAGGCCCTGCGACGCGATCGCCTCCTGCGCCGCTTCGATCAGCCGCTCGCGCAATTGGTTTCGGCGGTCGGCGCCCGCCTCGGTCATTTTCTCATTCAACGGGCCTCTCCCGGACTGACGATGAACATAGTTCATTTTTTGATTGACGGCAGCGCAAAAACGCGGCAATTTCGAATGTGAACGTAGTTCATGGCAAAAGACTGACCGTCAGCGCCCTTTGCAACGCTCGGGATTTGACCGATCCTTAAGGGTGATCGGCGAAAGTCTCGGCCTCTCCCCCGGAAGTTCGGACATGACGCATTCGCTTCTTGCTTCGCGGCGTTTCGCGCCGTTGTTCTGGCGTCAGTTCTTCGCGGCCTTCAACGACAATTTCTTGAAGAACGCCCTCGTGCTCCTAATCCTGGCGCATATGGCCGAGAACGGGGCGTCGCTGGTGACGCTCGCCGGCGCCGCCTTCATCGCGCCGTTCTTTCTTCTGTCGGCGATCGGCGGCGAATGCGCCGACAAATATGACAAGGCGCGCGTCGTGCGCTGGCTGAGCGTCGCCGAGCTGGGCGTCGCCGGCCTCTCGGCGTCGGGCTTTCTCTTCGCCAGCCTGCCGACGCTCTTTGCCGCGCTGGTTCTGTTTGGCGTCACCGGCGCGCTGTTCGGGCCGATCAAATACGGCATCCTGCCCGACCATTTGACGCGAGAGGAGCTTCCGGCCGGCACCGCGCTGGTCGAGAGCGCGACCTTCTTCGCGATTTTGAGCGGCACGGTCGGCGGCGGCGCGGCGCTGCAGGCGGGCGACGGCGCGATTCTGGCGGCGGGCGTGATGACCGTCGCGGTCCTCGCGCTTGGCGCGGCCTGGCTTATTCCGCCGACGGGGCGCGCCGATCCGGATCTTAAAATCGACGTCAACGTCGTCCGCTCGACCTACCGATTGCTGCGACATCTACGCGCCGAGCCGGCGTTGCTGCGGCTGGCGGTCGTGACCAGCCTCTTCTGGCTGTTCGGCTCGGTCGCCATGTCGCTGGCGCCTTCGCTGATCACCCAGACTCTGCACGGCGCCGAGATCGTCGTCAGCGTGCATCTGGCGCTGTTCGCCATCGGCATCGCCGCCGGTTCAGGGCTCGCGGCCTTCCTGCTCAAGGGCAAGATCGTGCTGCTGCCATCCGCCGTCGGGGCCGCGCTCGTCGCTTTCGCCTCCGCCGATCTCGGCCTTGCGCTGCTGCTTTCGCCGGCGACCGGCGCTGGCGCGGCGCTGGCGCCCGAAGCCTATTTCGCCCAACCGCTCGCCTGGCGCGCGGCGATCGATTTCGTATTGCTCGCCGTCGCCGGCGGTCTGATGATCGTGCCGTCCTTCGCCGCCATTCAGGCGCAGAGCGCGCCGCAGGAACGCGCCCGCACCATTGCCGCGGTCAATGTCCAGAACGCCGCCTTCATGGCGCTCGGCGGCATCGGCGTGGCGGCGCTGCAGGGCGTCGGCGTCTCTTTCGCGGCGCTCTTGATCGGGCAGGCGATCGTCGCGCTTGCCGCTTCGGTCTGGATCGTCAAGAAAGTCGTCGCTTCCCCGATGCAGGATCTGCTCTCGATCATCTTTCGCGCCTTCTACCGTCTCGAAGCAAAGGGCCTCGAGAATTTCGACAGGGCCGGACCCAATCCGATCGTCGCGCTCAATCATGTGAGCTTCCTCGACGCCGCGGCGATTCTGGCGGTCATGCCGAAGGCGCCGGTCTTCGCCATCGACCGGACGATCTCGCAGAAATGGTGGGTGAAGCCGTTTTTGAGATTCACCCGCGCCATCCCGCTCGATCCGGCAAATCCGCTTGGGACGCGCGCGCTGATCCATGCGGTGAGGGACGGCAATCCGCTCGTCATCTTTCCGGAAGGCAGGCTGACGGTCACCGGCAGCCTGATGAAGGTTTACGACGGCGCCGGGCTGATTGCGGAAAAATCCGGAGCGATGATCGTTCCGGTTCGCATCGACGGCGCCGAGGCGACGATGTTTTCCCGGCTGACGCGCGAACAGGCGCGCCGGCGCTGGTTCCCGAAACTGACGCTGACCGCGCTCGAACCCGTTCGCCTGACCGTCGATGACCGGCTGAAAGGCAAGGCGCGGCGCATCGCGGCGGGCGCGGCGCTCTATCAGATCATGTCGGACCTCGTCTTCCGCACCACCAATGTCGACCGCACGCTTTTCGACGCCGTGGTCGAAGCGGCGCGCGAACACGGACTGTCGCGCGGCGCGCTCGAAGACCCGGTCGCCGGCCAGCTCAGCTATCGCAAGCTCCTGATCGGAACGCGGGCGCTCGCCGGCAAGATTGCGACGATCGGCGCAACGGGGGACGCGATCGGACTCATGCTGCCGAACGCCAATGGCGCGGGCATAGCGTTCCTGGCGACAATTTCGGCCGGACGGACGCCGGCGATGATCAATTTCACCGCCGGCGCCGCGAATATTCTTTCGGGCTGCGAGGCGGCGCAGGCGAGAACGATTCTGACGTCCCGCGGCTTTATCGAGAAAGCCAGGCTCGAAAAGCTCGTCGCCGCGCTCGAAGAGAAACTCGCGATCGTCTATCTCGAAGACGTCCGCGCGCGCATCTCGCTCGCCGACAAGCTCGGCGCCTTTCGCCGATATCCTCGCGCCGTCGTCGCCCGCAAGGCCGACGATATTGCGGCGATACTCTTCACCTCGGGTTCGGAAGGCGCGCCGAAAGGCGTGGCGCTGTCGCACAGGAACATGCTCGCCAATGCGGCGCAGGCGGCGGCGCGCATCGACTTCGGACGCAAGGACAAGGTCTTCAACGTGCTGCCGATGTTCCATTCCTTCGGACTGACGGTCGGCTTTACGCTGCCGATCATCTCGGGCGTTCCGATCTATCTCTATCCTTCGCCCTTACACTACCGCATCGTGCCGGAGCTGGTTTACGGCTCGAACGCCACGATCCTTTTCGGCACCGATACTTTTCTCGGCGGCTACGCTCGCGCGGCGCACTCTTATGATTTCCGGTCGATCCGCTATGTCGTCGCCGGAGCGGAGCCGGTGAAGCAATCGACGCGCGATATGTGGATGGAAAAATTTGGCGTCCGCATTCTCGAAGGCTACGGCGTGACGGAAGCCTCGCCGGTGCTCGCGCTCAACACGCCGATGTTCAACAAATCCGGCACGGTCGGCCGGCTGATGCCGGGCGTCGAACATAGGCTCGAACCCGTTCCCGGCGTCGAGCATGGCGGGCGGCTGCTGGTGCGCGGACCCAATATCATGATGGGCTATCTCAAGATCGATGATCCCGGCGTGGCGCAGCCGCCGGAGAACGGATGGCACGACACCGGCGACATCGTCACGATCGATGCAGAAGGCTATGTCGCGATCAAGGGACGGGCGAAGCGCTTCGCCAAGATCGGCGGCGAGATGGTCTCGCTTGCGGCGATCGAACTGCTGGCGGCGGAACTTTGGCCCGACGCGTTGTCCGCGGCGGCGACCGAGATCGATCCGCGCAAGGGCGAGAGAATCATTCTGGTCACGCAGAAGAAGGACGCGACGCGCGCGGATTTTCAAAGCTACGCCAAATCGAAAGGCGCGTCCGATCTGATGATTCCGGCTGAAATCATGATCGTCGAAGATGTGCCGCTGCTGGGGTCCGGCAAGATCGACTTCGCCGCCGTGACCAGAATGGTCCGCGAACGCGGACGCTACATCCTTTCAAATCCGCGCCTGCCCAACGGTCTGCACGGGCGCATCGACGGCGGCGCCGCGATTTCGGCGTGAACCAGCAACCTGTCGGTTGTGAGCGTCGAGCGCGGCGTTCTCTGCGCTCAGGGAGATCGGGTGAAGGGCTTCCTCATCCTGAGGAGCGTGCGCAGCACGCGTCTCGAAGGACGGGGAAGCCCGATTTCGCGCATTTTTCCTCACCCTCGTCCTTCGAGACGCCGCCTGCGGCGGCTCCTCAGGATGAGGGTGAGGAAAACCATTCTTCGCCCGATTCCTATGGCTCTGCGCCAACTCCCGCTTTTACGCCTGATGCGCTATAGCGCGCGCCATGGACCTCGCCCTTCTCGCTCTTTTCGCCTCGCTCGTCACCGCCATCTGCCAGTCCGTCACCGATCTCGGCACCAAGGCCGCGACGCGGACGGCGGATGATCGCGCCATTCTCGCCGCGCAATGGGTCGCTGGCGCGCTGTTGCTGACGATCGCATGCTTCGTCCTCTATCCGGGGCTCTTCAGCGCGCCGCGCGAGACTCTCGCCGCGCTGACCAAGTCCGGATTCTGGACTCTGCTGGTCTGGTCCGCCGCGCTCAATGTCGTCGCCTACGTGTCTTACATCCGCGCCTTTCGACTGTCCGACGCGTCGCTGGTCGCGCCGCTGGTGCTGCTCACCCCGGTGCTGATGCTCGTCACCTCGCCGATCATGACCGGCGAGCAGGCGCCGCCGATGGGCGTCTTCGGCGTGCTGTTCACCGTGCTGGGCGTCGGCCTGCTCGACGCCGATCAGGCGAGCGGACGCCGCTTCAACTTCCATGTCTTTGCGCGCGACAAGGGCGCGCGGATGATGATCGGCACCGCGGTGATCTGGAGCGTCACCGCCAATATCGACAAGCTCGGCGTCAGGGCGTCGACGCCGCTCGTCTGGATCACGGCGGTGACGATCGTCATCTCGCTGTGCGCCCTGCTCTACTGGGTCGCCGGGCGCCGGCCCGCGCCAAGCGCGTTCGATTTGCGTTACGCCATCGGCGCGGGTTCGGCGATGGCCTTCGGCAACACCTTGCAGATGTGGGCGCTCACCGTGCTGTTCACCCCTTACGTCATCGCCATCAAACGCCTCTCGGCGCTGTTCACCGTGCTCGCCAGCGGCCATGTGCTGAAGGAGGAGTCGAGCGGCAGATTGCTCGGCGCGGCGGTGATGCTTGTCGGCGCGGTGATGATCGCGCTGGCGCGGGGGTGACTGCAAGCACCGTCATGGCCGGGCTTGTCCCGGCCATCCACGCTCGGATGCTGCGCCAGCTTTGCCAGATTGGCGTAGGCCCCATCGCGTGGATGCCCGCGACGAGCGCGGGCATGACGGCGGAGACGGCCCGTCACTCTCTCCCGCAAAGCGGAGAAGCCCCCTACTCCTCCATTTTCAGCGCGGCGATGAACGCCTCCTGCGGAATTTCGACGCGGCCGAACTGGCGCATCTTCTTCTTGCCTTCCTTCTGCTTCTCCAGAAGCTTGCGCTTGCGGGTCACGTCGCCGCCATAGCATTTCGCGGTCACGTCCTTGCGGAAGGCGCGCACCGTCTCGCGCGCGATGATCTTGCCGCCCAGCGCGGCCTGTATCGGCACCTGGAACATATGCGGCGGGATCAGCTCCTTCAGCTTCTCGCACATCTGCCTTCCGCGCCCCTCGGCGCGGGTGCGATGCACGAGCATGGAGAGCGCGTCGACCGGCTCGCTGTTGACCAGAATGCTCATCTTGACGAGATCGCCGGCGCGATAGTCGGTGAGCTGATAGTCGAAGCTGGCGTAGCCCTTCGAAATCGACTTCAAGCGATCATAGAAGTCGAACACCACTTCGTTCAGCGGCAGATCGTAAACGGCCATGGCGCGCTTGCCGACATAGTTCAGATCGACCTGCACGCCGCGCCGATCCTGGCAGAGCTTTAGCACCGAGCCGAGATAGTCGTCGGGCGTCAGGATCGTCGCCCTGATCCAGGGCTCCTTGATCTCGTCGATCTTCACCACATCCGGCATGTCGGCGGGATTATGCAGCTCGATCTCGTCGCCATTGGTCAGCGTGATCTTGTAGATGACCGACGGCGCCGTCGCGATCAGATCAAGATCGAACTCGCGCTGCAGCCGCTCCTGAATGATTTCGAGATGGAGAAGCCCGAGAAAGCCGCAGCGGAAGCCAAAGCCGAGCGCGGCCGACGTCTCCATCTCATAGGAAAAGCTCGCGTCGTTGAGACGCAACTTGCCGATCGCCGCGCGCAAATCCTCGAAATCGGCGGCGTCCACCGGAAACAGCCCGCAGAACACCACCGGCTGCGCCGGCTTGAAGCCCGGCAGCGCCTCGGCGGTCGGCTTCTTGTCGTCGGTGATCGTGTCGCCGACGCGCGTATCGGCGACCTGCTTGATCTGCGCCGTGATGAAGCCGACTTCGCCGGGCCCGAGCGCGGCGACATCCTGCATCTTGGGACGAAAGACGCCGATCTTGTCCACTTCGTAGTGGGCGTCGGTCGCCATCATTTTTATCTTCTGACCCTTCTTCAGGGTCCCGTCGAAGATTCGCACCAGCACGACGACGCCGAGATAGGCGTCGTACCAGCTGTCGACGAGCAGCGCCTTCAGCGGCGCCTTTTCATCGCCGGAAGGCGGCGGCAGGCGGTTGACGATCGCTTCGAGCACGTCGGGGATGCCGATGCCGGTCTTGGCGGAAATCAGCACCGCCTCCGAGGCGTCGAGGCCGATCACCTCCTCGATCTGCTCCTTGATGCGGTCGGGCTCCGCCGCCGGAAGGTCGATCTTGTTGAGGACGGGAACGATCTCATGGCCGGCGTCGATCGCCTGATAGACATTGGCGAGCGTCTGCGCCTCGACGCCCTGCGACGCGTCGACGACGAGCAGCGAGCCCTCGCAGGCCTTGAGCGAGCGCGACACCTCATAGGCGAAGTCGACATGGCCGGGCGTGTCCATCAGATTGAGGACATAGTCCTTGCCGTCCCTGGCCGTGTAGTTGAGGCGCACGGTCTGCGCCTTGATGGTGATGCCGCGCTCGCGCTCGATATCCATCGAGTCGAGCACCTGCTCCACCATCTCGCGCGCCGCGAGCGTTCCGGTCTCCTGAATGAGCCTGTCGGCGAGCGTCGATTTGCCGTGGTCGATATGGGCGACAATCGAGAAATTGCGGATGTTTTCGATTTTGTGGGCGGTCATGGGCGCGGGATAGCAGCGCCCGCCCAGGAAGGAAAGGGCGCGCCGGGCGACGCAGGCGCCAGCGCCGCGCCAGGCGCCTAGAGCAAGGCGCCGGCGGCCCCGAAAAAGGGCCTATTTCTTCTCCATCCGCGCCTCGAACTCCGCCTTGCCGCGGTTGAGCAATTCGATCGCCTTGGGGACGACCCAGCCAATGAAGGCGTCCGCCGCCTTCACGGCGGCGCAACTGATCTGGGTCACGACGTCGACCGTCTTGTCGAACCAGGGCAGCGCCGGGCTGTCGACAGGAATCCTGCCCCTCACCCAGGCGAGGACGTTCGTGGTCTGTTGCGAGACCAGATTCCACAACACGACGGCGGGATCGGACGATGGCGCGGTGGCGATCGCGTGGCGCAGCCGGACGACCTCGGCCTCGGACTCGTCGATGCGGCGATTGGCGGCCTCGACCTGCCTGGACGCCTGCAAGCCTTGCGCCGACGCCTCGGCCTTCTCAGCGGCGAGACGGTCGCGCTCGGCGGTCATCGCCGCGAGGCTGTCGCGAAGGTCGTCGCGTTCCTTGGCGTAGGCGTTGGCCTTGGCGACGATTTCGGATTTTTCGAAAATCTGCCGATCGCGCTCCATGCGCGTCGTTTTCAACTGTTCCTGGAGATTATTCACGACGGCGCGGGAAACTGTTTCTTCAGGTTGCGACGAAGCTTCTTCGGACATGGCCGTCTCCTATGGAGAGACATGGCTCGCGAAGGGCGACCGGGTCGCGCGCGAGCACGACGAAAATGGCCTCGGTGGCGGTTCGGCCTCAAAATCGCGCGCCAAGCGCCAACATGTTTAGTGTCAAAAAGCTGATTCGGCAAAATCGGCCCTGCGGCGCCGATTATTGCACGGGGCGCCGCCGTGGATTGCCCGACTCAGTGCGCGCGGTCGGCCGCCGATTGCAGTCGCTGGGCGGCCGAAAGGCAGTCGCGCGGCGCCGCCAAACATTTGTCGCGCGCGGCGCCGGCAAGCGCTTCGCCGCCGGCATGAAGGAGCGACGCGACGCCCTCGACAAATCCGCCCGACTTCTGCTGCTTTTCATGGCGCGCGACCGCGCTCTGCTTCGCAACCGGCGCATCTTCGGCGCGCCATTGCAGCGCGACGAACACAAGTAGGATGCAGACGGCGCATTTGATGAGAAAAACCAAAATCGTTCCCATGTGAGGAGACGGCTGTTCGAAAAGCATGTCGCTCTCGGGTTGAGCCTTGGTAAACGTCTGTCGAATTTTTTTGCATCAAGAATTTCGGCAATAAAAAACAAACCATGTCGGCGCGTCGCCGAATGACTCTTGCGGTTTTCGCCTCGGCTTAGCGCCTGCTTAAGGACGCTCCCTTATCTCTTTCGGCGATAAGGAGCCTGCGTCGTGAGTAGCTTTGCCGACGATAGCCGATACGAGTCTTGCGTGAGCGCCGTATTGCATGAGCGGATCGCCGGACGACCGGTCGAAGAAGCGCGACATCGCGCGTTTATCGTTGCGCGGCTTGTCGTCGCCGGCTGCATCCTGCTCTCGGCGCCGCTGTATGTCGCGTTCCAGGGCGCGCCGACGGCGAGCGAATCCGCGATCTTCCTTCTTGCGCAGATTCCGCTCATCTCGGTCGTCGTTCTGTCGCGGACGGGAGATTTGCGCATCGCCCGGACCCTCTCCATCGGCGGCTGGCTGGCGATGGCGACGGCCGTCCGTGCGCTTATGCCGGGCTATGACGCAATTTCGGTGGCGCTGCTGCTCGTCGCGCTCATCGAGTCCGCGCTCACGCCGGAAATTGGCGTGGTGGTCGTCATCGAGGTCGTCGCCATCGCCGTTCTGGCGCTGATCGCCGGCCAGAATTTGCGGGCCTCCCACGAATTGCTGACGGAACATGCAGCGGCCGCCGGCTTCCTCGCGGCGACGCTGCTGCTCTATGTCGCGGCGCTCGTCTTTGGCGCCGTCCGCGTGGAAAAGACCCGCGCCCGCGCCGAAGCGCGCAACGACCAGGAACTCATGCTTTTGACCGACGCCGTCGGCGACATTCTGCTGCATCTCGATCGAGCCGGCTTCGTCAACGCGGTCATGGGCGAGCGGCATCGCGCCTTTGATCTCAATCGCAGAGACCTGGTCGGGCGCGAATTCTTCCAGCGCATTCATGTCGCGGACCGGCCGGCCTTTCTGCAGCTCCTCTCCGACGCCTTTGACGGCAAGTCGACGGCGGCTCTAGCCGTTCGCGTCCAGCTTGGAGTCGCGAGCAATCGTTCCAGCGGATTCGTCGAGCCCATGTTCGCCAATTTCGAGGCGCGCATGCGTCTTGCTCCATTCGACGGCGAGAACGGCGCGCCGGACGCGGTCCTCTGCGCCCTGCGCGACGTCGGCGCCGGACTGGAGGCCGACATCTCGCTCGCCGCGGCGCGCGCCGTGGCCAAGCGCGCAAGCCCGAGCAATGTGCGCCTGCTCGCCGACGTCAGCCACGAATTGCGCACGCCGCTCAACGCCATCATCGGCTTCTCCCAGATACTGGCGACCAACGAGAGTTCGCCGCCCGAGCCCGCCAAGCAGCGCGAATATGCCTCGATCATCAGCGACTCGGGACGCCATCTGCTCGAGATCGTCAACTCGATCATGGACATGTCCAGGATCGAATCCGGGGCCATGGATATCGAGCCTGAGTCCTTTGCCCTGCACGGGCTCGCCGATCAATGCTGCGACATGATGCGGCTGAAGGCCGAGCAGTCGGGCGTGCGGCTCGCGCGCGACTATGACGAATCCCTTGGCGAGATCGTCGCCGACAAGCGCGCCTGCAGGCAGATCATGATCAACCTACTGTCCAACGCGGTGAAGTTCACGCCGCGCGGCGGTACGGCGAGGCTGCTGCTTCAGTCCGACGGACATCAGGCGATCATCTCCGTCGCCGACGATGGAATGGGCATCGCCCCAACCGACCTCGCGCGACTTGGCGATCCCTTCTTTCAGGCGCGCGCCTCATCCGACCGCCGCCATGAGGGAACAGGCCTCGGCCTTTCCGTGGTCCGTGGACTGGTGGGACTTCACGACGGTTCGATCACCGTCGAAAGCGGGCCACGAGCGGGCACGACGGTTATCGTGCGCCTGCCGCTCGACTGCCGCCAACGTCGCGACGCGGCGGGCGGTCCGGCGAGAATTGAAGCGATTGCGCGTCCCGGCGACGCGCCTGCGGCGGGCGCCGTCGTCGCAGAACCAGCAGGGGTGAAGAAAATTGCCTGACGCTTCGCTCTACGCCTCACGCTTTCAGTCTGCGCCCAGCGATCGCGCGCCGTCGCGCGACGCAAGGCGCAAAGGCCGCCGCTCTTTGCTCGCCCGCGTCTTCGGGGCGAGACGGATCGGCGCCACGCTCATCCTCGGGATCGCCGCCGTGGCGGCGATCGGCGTGCCGATGAACGCGCTGCTTCTCCAGGAGGGAAGACATCCGGCGCCGCTGTTCTCGGTTCGGCCCTCGAACGCCGTCATGGTCGCGCCGAGACCGCCGGCGCGGCGGCCGACCCCCATCGAAGTTGCGCGATCTGAACGAGACGCCGGCGCCGTGGCGCGGCCTGCGTCCAAGGATCCCATCGCCAGCAAGCTCGAAAGTCTTGACGCCAAAACCCTCGAAACCGGCAGGACCGAGCCGACGAAGGCCGATTTGACGCGCGCCGCGGACAAGACGCGCGACGCCATCGGCCTGTTGATCCTCGGCAAAGCGCCGCCGGCCGCAGCCGCCGACAAGGCGGACAAGGCCGAGAAGGCAGCGAGCGCCGAGAAGGCCGAGAAGGCGCCAAACGCCGACAAGACCGAGAAGGCGCCAAGCCCTGAAAAACCCGCGCCGGTCGACAGGGGCGTGCTTTATGCGCAGCGCGCGCTGTTGCGGCTCGGCTATGTGGTGCGCGCCGACGGCGTTCTCACCGGCGCGACGCGTCATGCTTTGGAGAAATTCGAACGCGACGCCGGGCTTCCGGCCAAAGGCAAAATCACGCCTCAGCTTCTCAAACAGCTCGCGACGCTTTCCGGCTTGCCGCGCCCCTAAATCGCCCGGGTTCGACAATGGCGCCGCTCAAGCGCTAATTTGCGCCTTATGCGATTGAGGTCCGACATATTCGTCTCCGCACTGATCCGCCGGGCAGAAGTGCAGGGCGCTGTCGCCATGCTGCGTCGGCGCGGCGCCGCCGAAGCGGGCGCGATCTTCGTAAAGCTCGATCGGTTGGACGGACGGGCCGCGGTCTATGGCCCCGCCCCGCAGACCGAAGAACCGCCGATCGGAGTCGATCGGCAGTTCGCGCGCGTTCATGCGAACGATTGGCTTGATCCGGCGGGAGCCGAGGAGCGGCTCAAGCGCGAGATCATGTTCGACCCGGATCTGTGGATTGTCGAGATCGAGGATCGCGAAGGCCGCGTGTTCGTCGACCTCGCGGGTTAGAGCGCTCTATCCTGTGAGATATCGCGTCAAGCGGATTGATCGACTTTGCGCGACGGCTGCGTCAAAGTTTGCGTCGGCGCGGCGCGCCGCCAACTCGGCCCGCCGGGATCATCCCGCATCGATCGGCGAGAAATCTCACCTTCCGATCGTGAGGCGCCCGTTATTGCGCCGACGATCCGCGCCGCGGCGCGTTGCGGCGTCGACCGCATCAAGCCGATCAGGGCGCGCACGACCTCGGCATTCCGCCCGCTGGCCGGACAGGCGGCAAGAAGAATGCGCGTCGCGGCGTCAAGCGGAACGCCGATCGCATTGAGCGCGAGCGCGAACGCCTCGCCAAGATGGTCGGCGACGATCGCGTGGGCGCGATCCTTTCGGCACTCGAGCGCTTCTGAAAGGAGAGCGGCCAGGGCGCCGCGATCGTATCGTCGCGCGGCCGCTTCCATTCTTGCGACGACCTCAACGTCGGCGCGAAGCGGCGCCTCGGTCGCGCCGCTCGCCAATATCTGGCGACAGGCGCCGAGCACGATCGCCATGCGCTCGAGCCGGCTCGCCGCCAGGAAAAGCGGCTCCGGATCAAGATCGAGATCATCGCGGTCGAGCAGCATGCGCGCGAGCGACGCGTCATCCCGCGCCGCCATGACCAGCGCGCGTCTCGACGCCGAATCGAAATGCGCGAACAGATTGCCGGCGAGCGCGCGAAGCACGTCGCCCTCGTTGCGCGAGGCAAGCGCCACCATCGTCTCCCGATCGAGATCGCGGCGGCGGGCGATGGCCGCCGCGAATGGCGCGGGCCCCCGCTCGGCGGCGGCGATCATGTCGCGACGCGGCAGGTTTGGCGCGAATTGAAAGGCGAGCGCGGCTGCGGCGCCGCCCTTTTCGAACAGACGGCTGAAAATCGAGGGTGGCGTTTCGGGATGGAAGCAGAGCAGCAGCGTCGCGCGCGCCGCCATTTCAGAGTCGACAATGTCGATAAGGCCGAGCGCGAGCTTTTCGAATTGGCGAATGTCGGCGGTCGGATGCATCGATCGCTCGACGAACTGGTCGACGGTCGCGCGAAGCAGCGACGCATCAACGATCCGACGCTGTTTATCGGCGTCCATTACAGCATCACCGCCCGAACTCATACGCAACCTGCGGAAGTTTTAGCATCCGGTCGTTGACGGAACATTAACCCTCGCCGATTCCTAATCGTCTCGACGGCTGATTCATCGTCGGCGGAAGGAGCTTCGGAGGGTTCGCCATGGGGAAGGTCATCGCCTTCCAACCCCGCACGCGTACGGCGCCGCCGCGCGAAGGCGCGTTGCAGCGCGACGCCGAGATCCTATTCTTTCTCGGCGTGCGTTACGAGCGAATGGACGACGCTCTCTCCGACCATCGAAAGAATTCCGGACCAGACTCCTGCGGCGCGCCGCCGACCGGCGGCAAGCGCCGCCGTAGGGTCAGAGCCTGACTCAGTCGGCAAGAACCAGCGCCCAATAGACCTTATATTTCGCGCCCGGCGCATAGGCCGATGCGATGCCCATGCGTTTCACGCGTCTATCCAACATGCGCGCATTATGCGGCGCGGAATCGCGCCAGCCGGAAAAGGCTTCAGCCAGCGTGCGATAGCCCGCGGAAACATTCTCCACCGCCGCCGGCGTTTGAACGCCTGCGCCAGCGAGGCGGTCGCCGAGTTCGCCGCGCGCCGCAAGATCGCCGCTTTGCGCCATATCACGCGCCTGCGCCTCGGCGACGCGTTGCAGATTTTCATCGAGCGTCAGAGCGCCGACCCCGCTGTTGCGCCGGTAGAGCGAGATCATGTCGCGCGCCGCCGCAGAGTCAACGCGCGCGCCGGCGGCCGCCAGCGAGCGATACATCGGCGGCTCCGACCCCGTCGCCGCACTCGGCGGCTCAGGCGCGGCGTTGCAGGAGGCGAGCGCCCCGAAAGCCAGAAGGGCGGCGCCGCGAAGAAGTGGCGACAGAGACATCACGCGCATCTCGCGCCCCATTCTTTGAGAAACAATGAATGGGGAAAGATTTTACTTCGCCTGCGCGCTGTCGGACCGGGCGGCGTCTTCCATTGACTCGTCGGACGTTTCGGTTTGCTGATTGTCGCTCTTGCCGCCGATCAGATCAGCCTCGATCGCCAGGGCGCTCGCCGCTGCGGCGGCGGCGAGCTTTTCGAGTTCCGGGATTTGAACGATCGTCGGCGGCGGCGCGGCGGCGGCGGCTCCGATCGTAATGCCAGCCTCATTGAGGCGCTGGTAGAGGTCGAAGTGCAGATCGCTGCGCACCCGCGCCGATTGTTCGACGTCTTCGACATAGCACCATAGTTCGAATTTGAAGGCGTTCGCCTCCATGC
>Ga0194120_10003613_pt1 | contig 25009 bp, 24 predicted proteins | sample TA2MahCa65mmetaG_FD_148642 | JGI IMG/M metagenome (GOLD analysis project Ga0194120, IMG submission 148642) | Freshwater microbial communities from Lake Tanganyika, Tanzania - TA2015019 Mahale Deep Cast 65m | ecosystem: Environmental > Aquatic > Freshwater > Lake | place: Tanzania: Lake... | reverse complement strand
CGGCGCGGCATTCGCCGACCCCCAGCCCCGCTCACTTGGCCGGCTGGGGCTATGGGCTTGCCGAAAACCGTCAGTCGGGTGAAGATAGGCTCACAATCGCTGGCCATCTGGCGAATGTGGGCTTAACGCGGCTCGGATTACCATGCGTCCAGACAAGCGCGGCGGTTGTCGCCCCTGTTGGCCGTTCGTAGCGATGATCGGCAGGCGCTTTGCTCTCGACGCCAGATTTCGACCGGCGCGTCATTCGAAGCGAGGGATGCTGGCCGAGGATTTTGCAGGTTGTTGCTTTAATGGTGGGCGCGACAGGGATTGAACCTGTGACCCCTACGATGTCAACGTAGTGCTCTCCCGCTGAGCTACGCGCCCTCGAGCCCAGTGGGCCGGAGCGCCGTCTATAATGGCGTACGTGGCGCCGCGCAAGCGTCCCCTTCTCTGCGACGCTGTGGATCGCTCATCCGCGCAAGCTATGGAAAAAATTGACTATTCGGTAACGACCGCGCCTTTTCTATGCAAAAGATTTGTGACTATGCGCGATTTCAAGTCTTGCGACGCGCCCGCTTTGTGGCAGAATTATTATTGCTTCCGCTTGCCGAGCGGAGAGCAGTTAAGGAGGTTTCGCATGTCCTTGCAGGGCCATATCGTCGAACTCCAGCGCCGCCATGAGGCGCTCAAGAAGGAGATCGAAGAGGAACAGCTGCACCCCCACGCGGACGAATTGAAGATCGTGGAACTCAAGCGCAAGAAATTGCTGATCAAGGACGAACTCGCCAAACTTGCGGTCAGCGAAACGCGCCACTAGATCAAGCCGCAACTGGTCGACTCACACGCAGGTCGCACGATCGGTTCAAAATAGCGAGCGCGCATTGAGCGCGCTCGGGCGGGGGCCGTTCGGTTCATTATCGATTCGCGCCATGGGCGGAGAGACTTCTCCGCCTTATTTTTTGAAGCGGTCGCGCCGCGGCGCGCGATTTGCGAGACTTCGTCCTTATGCCCGTCACCGAGCTTTACCGCGCCGAGACTCTGCACGAAGCCCTCGGCGAGCCTTTCTTTGACCGTGTCGAGCCTGCGGCGTTTCCGCAGCATCGACTACGCTATCGCAATCAGCGCTGGGCCGCTCGGGTCGGATTGGACGGCCTCAGCGACACGGAATGGATCGAGCATTTTGGACGATTTGCGCCATTGCCGGGCGGGTTCGCGCATCCCTTGGCGCTGCGCTATCATGGCCACCAGTTCCGCGTCTACAACCCCGACCTCGGCGACGGGCGCGGCTTCCTTTTCGCGCAATTGCGCGACTCCCAAGATGGCCGGCTGCTCGATCTCGGCACCAAGGGCAGCGGTCAGACGCCCTGGTCGCGTCGCGGCGACGGACGGCTCACGCTCAAGGGCGGCGTTCGCGAGATTTTGGCGACGGAAATGCTCGAGGCGCTCGGCGTCGACACCTCCAAGACCTTCAGCCTGATCGAAACCGGCGAGGCGCTGATGCGCGGCGACGAACCCTCGCCGACGCGCTCGAGCGTGCTGGTGCGCCTGTCGCATTCGCATATCCGCATCGGCACCTTTCAGCGCCTCTCCTTCCATGACGACGCCGCGGCGATCGACCGGCTCGTCGAATACGTATGCCGCCACTATTTCCCCGCCATCGCGGATTTGCCGGCGCCGGAAAGAGCCCTCGCCTTTCTCGAAGAGGTGGTCGCCCGGGTCGCCAGGCTCGGGGCAGGGTACATGGCGTCCGGCTTCGTTCACGGCGTATTGAATTCCGACAATATCAACGTCACCGGCGAGAGCTTTGACTATGGACCCTGGCGCTTCGCGCCGGTCTATGACCCGAACTTCACCGCGGCCTATTTCGACGAAGTCGGGCTTTACGCCTTCGGCCGCCAGCCGGCCGCGCTCGGCTGGAACCTGTCACGGCTGGCCGAGTGCCTGATCCACCTCATCGGATTGAAACCCGCGGAGCAGGTTCTCGTGACCTTTCCGAGCCGCATCCAGAAGGAATTTCGAAGCATTCTGCTCAACCGGCTGGGCCTCGCATCGGCCGGCGACGACGCCGACGGCGCGCTGGCGAAGGCCTTCGTCGACTTTCTGACAGCGACGAAGGCGCCGTTCGAACAGACCTTCTTCGACTGGCGCGGCGGATTGGCATCCGCTGAGCGCGCGCAACGCAGCCCGTCGGCTGAGCATTATTTGGCGGAAGCCTTCGCGCCCATCCGCGCCGCATTCGCCCGCTATCGGCCAGCGCCGAACGCGCGGCTGGATCACCCCTACTTCCAGCGGCCGGCGCCCTGTACGATGCTGATCGACGAGGTTGAAGCGCTCTGGGCGCCGATCGCCGAACGCGACGACTGGGCGCCGCTCTACGCCAAAATCGCCGCGATCGAGGAGATGCGAAGCGCCTATGAATCCTAATCGAGCAATTCGCTTGAACGCTTCCTGCCTGCGGCGCGATAATTGCGTTCCAAAGCAAGCGATTCCCGAACGCTTGCGCGCGGTCCTTGGCGGCCTTCGATGAACGACGCTCCCGGCGAAATCGACATGAGCGCCATCCGCGCCGAAGTGGAACGGCTGCGGCTGGAGCATCACGATCTGGAGTCCGCGATCGAGGCGCTGCTCGCCCTGGGCGTCGCCGATCAGCTGCAGATTCAGCGGCTGAAGAAGCGCAAGCTGCTGCTGCGCGACCGCATCGCCTATCTCGAAGACCAGCTCACGCCCGACATCATCGCGTAATTGAACAAGAGCGACAGCTATTCAGTTTCGATCGACGTTCCGCTGCTCGAAGACGGGCTGCGGTTTTATCGCGACGTCTTGGCAGTTGCCGCCGCGTCGGCACAGGAAATCCCCACGGCGGCCCAAAAATCCGCCCGACGAATGCGGGACAAGCCCAAGCGTATGATTTGGAATGGATTCTGTGAAGACCCCATGTTGTTACGATCGACGTGGCGCCGCGCCAGACCGGAGTAGAAAAAGACCGCAGCTTTGTGCTAGATTTTCTTTATGAAACCGTCGCTTGCCCTTGAAATTCATCGCGAAGAAATCCGCCGAATCGTTGCTGCGAACCGGGGATTGAATCCGCGCGTCTTCGGTTCCGTCCTCCATCACGAGGACACAGAGAGCAGCGACCTCGATTTGCTGATTGACGCCGCGGAGGGATTCAGTCTGTTCGATAGGGCGGCGATCGCCGTTGCGATCGAAAACCTCACACATACAAAAGTCGATGTCAGGACTCCCGAAGATTTGTCGATGAAGTTCCGCAGCAGGATCGTCGCGGAAGCAAGGCCCGTGTGACAGAGAAGAAAGCGCTACGGATTCTCGACTACATCGAGCATATCATCATCGCCATCACGCGCATCGAATCCTATGTCGAAGGACTTGATCGCGCGGCTTTCGTTGAAAGTTCGCTTGTTCAAGATGCGGTCATTCGCAATTTCGAGATCATAGGCGAGGCCGCAAATAAAATCAGAACCGTTGACGATGGGTTCGCGCAGCGGCATCCACGCCTTCGACTCGAACTCGCCTACGCAATGCGAAATGCGCTCGCGCATGGCTATGATTCCGTCAATCTATTGACCGTATGGAACACGATCCATAATGACCTTCCGACCATGAAACAGCAAATGATGGATATTCGCCTTACCCCGGAAGATGAGCGGTAGCGGACCCCCGTGAATGGACTCGAGAGAGATCAAATCGCTCCGCGATTTTCGTCGCCGCCGCTATGAATTCTGGGCATGCCTGCACAGACGCGGATAAGCGCCCTGACTACCCCGATGCGTCTGCCAATAGCATTCTGCAACAACCCGTTCCGGCAATGGCTTCTGCGTCATCGGAACGATTGGCCGACGCCGCTCGGACCGCATCGAACGCGACGCGTCACGCCTGTTTCGGCAGGAAGCCCAGCGCGCGCAACAACAGGGGCATGGTGAGGCCCTGAACCACAATCGAGAATCCCACCACGGCGAAAGTGATGGCGAGTATCTCGTCGCGTTGCGGCAGATCGCCCGGAAGCGACAGCGCCAGGGCGAGCGCAAGCGCGCCGCGCAACCCGCCCCACCAGAGAACATGCTGCTCGCGAAACGATATTTTCCATCGCGAAAACAGAAACAGCGAACTCAGCGGATAGACGACGATGGCGCGCGCGCAGAGCACCGTAGCGATCGCCATGACCAGGGAAGTCGCCCCGACGGCGCCGAAAGGAGTCGACGCCACATCCGCGCCAATCATGAGAAACACCATGGAATTGGCCAGGAAGGCCGCGAAATCCCAGAAGGACAGAACGAATTCGCGTCCCTTCAGGCTGATATACCCGCCTTCCTTCTCGCTCAGCAGGCCCATGTTGCCCATTACGAGGCCGGCGGTCACCGTCGCCAGCACGCCTGAGAAATGAAAATATTCGGCGATCAGGAATGAGCCGAACGCCGCGATGGTCGTCAGCGTCGCTTCGATCAAATGTTCGGAAGTGCGCAGTGAGGCGAGGATGGCGACTCCTCCGAACAGGGCGCCGACAATGACGCCGCCGAACACGACCTTCATGAGCGTCGCCGCGATTTCGGCGCCGCTTTGTTCGGCGCCGCCGCTTTGCACGAAGGCGAGCGCCATGACGAAGAGCACCGCGGCTGCGCCGTCGTTGAGCAGACTTTCGCTTTCGACCAGCAGCCGCATGCGGCCTTTGATTTTGTTGTCCTTGAACATGGCGATGATCGCGACTGGATCCGTCGCCGCGATCAGCGCGCCAAACAGCATCGCGGAATATACAGGCCAGCCGAGCAGCGTCATCATCGACACCGCGACGACAGTCGCTGAAACGACCGTTCCGATTCCCGCGAGCGCGAGCAAAGGCAGCGAATCGCGCACCAGTTCGCGCCAGGACAGGGTCAGCGCCGCCTCGAACAGGAGCGGCGGCAGGACGAGGTCGTAAATCAGATCATGCGTGAGGTGTGGCGTGAAATCCGCGCCGGACAGCGCCACGGCCGCGCCAACGACGACCAACCCGACGGTATAGGGCAGTCTGATCTGACGCGCGGCGATTGCGACGATCATCGCCACCGCCAGCACAGCGACCGCTTGCCTCAGACTCACTTCCATGATGCGCCCACACTGCTGGCTGGAGAATCGTGCAGACGTTCTTAGCGCGAGCGCAGCCCTCTCGCGAAGCAAAATCGGCCGGCGATCGAAGTCGACGGCGCGCTTGCCTATCGGGGAGCCATCGTCTATGCCGCATGGCTTCCCTTGCGGAGGAAGCAAGAGTGGGCAAGTCCAATCCGCCCGTCGCCGTCATCATGGGGTCCCAATCCGACTGGGCGACGATGCGTCACGCGGCCGAAACGCTCTCGGCGCTCGGCGTCGCCTGCGACGCGCGCGTCATCTCCGCCCATCGCACCCCCGACCGGCTGTTCGCCTTCGCAAAAGCCGCCGAATCGGAAGGCTTTGAGGTCATCATCGCCGGCGCCGGCGGCGCCGCGCATCTGCCGGGAATGACCGCCTCGATGACGCCGCTGCCGGTGCTTGGCGTGCCGATCGAATCGGACGCGCTGAAGGGCATGGATTCGCTGCTCTCGATCGTGCAGATGCCGGGCGGCGTGCCGGTCGGGACGCTGGCGATCGGCAAGCCCGGCGCGATCAACGCGGCTCTGCTCGCCGCCGCGATTCTCGCCCGCGCCGACAAGGCGCTCGCCGCGCGGCTTTCGGACTATCGCGCCCGCCAGACGGAAAATGTGGCGCTGACGCCGCGCGACGGCGCGTGATGCTGCCGCCCGGCGCGACGATCGGCATTCTGGGCGGCGGCCAGCTCGCGCGCATGCTGGCGCTGGCGGGCGCCCGGCTCGGGCTGAAGGCGCATGTCTTCTCCCCCGTCCCCGACGACCCCGCCTTCGAGGTCTGCGCGGCGCGCACGCAAGCCGAATTCGACGACGAAGCCGCGCTCGCCGCCTTTGCCGAATCCGTCGACGTCGTGACTTACGAATTCGAGAATGTGCCCGCCCGCACGGCGCACGTCCTCGAGGCGCATCGCCCGGTGCGGCCCAATCCCACAGCGTTGGCGCTGACTCAAGACAGGCTCGTCGAGAAACAGTTCGTTCAGAGCCTCGGCGTCGCGACGGCCGACTTCGTCGCGGTCGACAACGTTGGCGCGCTGCCCCGCGCCGTCGCGCGGCTCGGCCGCAATTCGATCCTCAAGACGCGGCGTCTCGGCTACGACGGCAAGGGCCAAACTCAATTGCGCGACGGCGGCGATCTTGCGGTCGCCTTTCGCACGCTCGGCGGCGCGCCATGCATTCTCGAAAGCATCGTGCCTTTCTCGAAAGAAGTGTCGGTCGTCGCCGCGCGCGGATTGAACGGCGAATTTCGCGCCTATGACGTCTGCGAAAACCTTCACGAGCATCACATTCTGGCGAAGACATTGGCGCCCGCCGAGATCGCCGAGGCGACCGCGGCGGAAGCGATCGATATCGCCCGACGCATCGCCGAGGCCGCGCAATATGTCGGCGTGATCGCGGTCGAAATGTTCGTGGTCGTCGAAGCGGGGCGCGAGACTCTGCTGGTCAATGAAATCGCGCCGCGCGTGCATAATTCCGGACATTGGACGCTCGACGGCGCGCTAACTTCGCAGTTCGAGCAGCATATGCGCGCGGTCGCCGGCTGGCCGCTCGGCTCGACGCGGAGTCACGGCCCCGTCGAGATGCGCAATCTGATCGGGACCGACATCGACGCATGGCCGGAACTCGCGCGCGAAGACGGCGCCTGTTTGCACCTCTATGGCAAGAAGGAGACGCGCGCCGGCCGAAAGATGGGGCATGTCACGCGCATTCTGTAGCGCCCGGGGCAACGGCTGCTTGGCGCTGACGGAATGCGGCCGTGCGGCGATACGAGACCTTCATGCTTGCGCGGCTTTTAAGGATCGTGACGCTCGCGCGATGATTTCCCGTCAGAGCGCTTTTGATCTTGCATAGGCCGCTGCGGCGGCGGCGCGCATTTCCTCTTTGAAACCGGCAAACATCGTGTCGAGCATTGTCGTGACCGCCGCGGGCGCCGTTCCAGGTTCGCCGGCGTTGAAGGGCGGCGCCGGCGCATATTGCGCCAGCAGCTGAACGCCCTCGGCATATTTGCGGTCCCGCAACTCCGCGACGAGGGCGAGCGCGAAGTCCAGACCCGCGGTGACTCCTTCCGCCGTGATCCGATTTCGATCCCGCACGAAACGGCCTTCGGCCGGCGTCGCGCCGAAAACCGGCAACAGCGGCTTCGTGATCCAATGCGACGTGGCGCGATAGCCGTCGAGCAGGCCTGCGGACCCCAGCAGCATGGAGCCGGTGCAGACCGACGTCACGAAGCGCGCGCCATGTCCGGCGGCGCGAATATAGGCGAGGGTCTCTTCGTCGCGCATCGCGGCGAGCGTTCCGGTCGATCCTCCAGGAACGCACAGGATGTCGAGGTCCGACGCGGCGTCCTCGAATTTCGCCGACGGCGTGAAGACGATTCCCGTATCGCTGCGGATGGGATCGCGCGACTTGCCGACGATCTCTATCGTCGCGCCCATCAGATTGGCGAACATATATTGCGGCCCGACCATGTCGAGCGCGGTGAAGCCGGGGTAAATCAGAAAGGCGACTCTCTCCTTGCCGCGCCAATACGCGGGCATGTCCGGCATCTTATGCGGCGCCTTGCCGTCGTCCGGCGACGGGCTCGGCGCCGCCAAAGCGCCGCTTGCAAGCAGCATGGCGAAGGCGGCGACGCCGTCGCCGAACTGACGGCGGTCGATCTCTCTCATCGTCACTCCTACATCCGCGCCGAGAACGACACGAAGACCGTGCGTCCCTCTCCCGGCGCAACTCTTCCGGAAAGATAGGGATATTGAACGAAATACTGCTGACCGCCGAGATTCTTGCCATTGATCGCGAATGTAAAATTCTCGTGCTTATAGGCAAGCGTGGCGTCGAAGGTGATATAGCCGCTGGTGCTCCAGGGGCGTCCGATCAGCGACCAGGGTTGCGGCGAGCCGATCTCGATCACGGTCCCTGATGCGGCGTAAAGTCCCGCGCCGGCCGACCAGCCTTTGAGCGCGCCCTCGAAGAGCGCGCCGTCGAAGGCGTAATGCCCCCACAGGCGACCGGAATCGCGCGGCGCCAGATTGAGGGTGGCGTTCACCAGCAGCGGGTTTTCGTCGCGCGACACTCTCGCGTCGATATGCGCATAACTTGCGAGAAAGGAGAGCTCCGCGGTCGGCTGCCAGACGAGATCCGCCTCAAAACCGGTGGAATGCCATTCGCCGGACTGTCGCTGGGTCAGGCTGCCCGCCGGAGTCACCGGCACGCCGGTGCGTTTGAGATCGAAATAGTCGAGCGTGCCGGACAGACCCATCGGGCCATTGAGCTTGACGCCGGCCTCCCACTGCTCCGAACCCTCAGGCTTCGGCGCGGCGCCGCCAGCGCCATTGAAGAACGTCACCGGCCGCAGGCCTTGCGCATAGCTGCCGTAGACCGAGAGCCAGTCGGTCACGTCGAAAAGCGCGCCGACGCGCGGCAGGAATGTAGTTTGGCTGGAGTTGAATCTCGTGGGCGGGAAGACAGCCCTCTCCTCCGAGTTTATGTCGATGAAGGCGACCCGGCCCGCCGCGAGAATGTGCAGGCGCTCGAGAATCGTCGACTGCAGCTGCAGGGTCACGCCGGCGTTCTGATAGGCGTTGTTGACGCGACTGAAAATTGTGTAGTTGCCCTGGCCCGGAAGCGGATAAATATAAGACGGAAAGACCGGCGCTCTGAAGTCGGTGAGGATCGGGTAGAGCGGCGCGAAAGCGCCGTACCCAAAGAAGTTGAGGATGGCTTGGATAGAAGGATCCGGCGGGGTGGCGTTGGCGCCGGCAAGGTAGCCGAGTTCCCAGACGCGGTTGAAGTCGCCGCCGAGCAGCAATTTGTTGCTGGTTGGCCCCGCATCGAATTTGGCCATGACGTTCGACGTGACCGACACCTCCTTCACCTGCTGTTTGAGGATCGTGTTCGCCATATAGAACTGGCTCGGGCCGCCGATGATACCCGGGCCGCCAAGCAGGGGCAGCAATGGATCGGCATAGAAGGTCGGCGTATTGCCGAAGGGTATCTGCGAGGGCTCGTAAATGCCCGACGAAGAAAAGCGCGCGCTGGTGAAAGTGGAGAACACTTCGTCGAACTTGTGATCGAAGCGCAGCGTTACGCCGGACGAAGAGGTGCCGGTGCTGGGCAGGCTGGGCGACGACAAGAAGGCCGTTGAGCGGACGGCGTAGAAAGTCCGATCGATCGTCCCAACCGCCGGAAGTCCCGGATAGTCCGGCTGGTCCCGCCGCGTGATAATTCCCTGCACGATAAGCGAGGTGGCGTCGGTTGGCGCGATCTTGATGGTCGGGTTGATCGTATAGCTGCGTCGATGCACGACATCGACGTTCGAACGCGTCGTCTCATATTGCGCCGTGAGACGGAACAACACGCTCTTGTTCTCGGTCAGCGGCTGATTGACGTCAATGTAAGGGCTCACATAGCTGTAGCCGCCCCCGCGTATGCCCGCTTCGGCGAAGCGATCCGGCGTCGGGAGCCTCGACACGACGTTGACGACGCCGCCGACCGGGCTTTGTCCGCCCTGAAAGAGAATGCTCGCCGGGCCTTTGATCACCTCGATGCGCTCGACATTGACGAGGAGGTCGCGCACCCCGAGATCATAGTAATTCGGCAGGCCGTCGATATAGCGCTCGGCTCGCATACCCCGCAGACTGGGGCCGATTCCGCCGGGGAACAACGGACTTACCGGCTGCAGGCCGGAAACGTTGCGAAACACCTCGGCTTGCGAAATGGCCTGCTGATCGTCGATCACCTTGCGAGGAATCACCTGCACCGACATCGGCAATTCCTGGATGGGGGTTTGGAATCGCGTGGCGCGCGTCGTCAGCGCCTGATAGCCCCGAACCGGTCCGGCGGTGGTCTGCTCGACGGGCGGGCCGTCTTGCGATGACGAGGAAGACGAGGGAGCCGAGGGAGATGATGGCGCCCCGGTCGTCGACGGGATCGCCCGCTGAGACGAACGTTGAGTCCTCGCGCCAATGTCGATCGTCGGCAGGCTTTGCTGCGCGAGCGCCGCGCCGCTTACCCAGCCGATCGCCAACACCTGTGCGCTAACGCTCCGAAATAGCTTGTGACCGAGCATGATGGCCTCCTGAGCTGCCCAATTGTCGAAAAGTCGCCGCCGCGATTCAGGAACGCTGTGTATGAGGCGAAACTTTCATGGAGGTAACATGGAGGGCCAAGAATTCGACTTCTCGATACTGTTGCATTTTTACCATTCTTCGCCTTAACCTTGCGCATTCGCTTGCGGCGGAGCGATTGACAAATGTCACGACTTAAAAATTTGCCCCTGGCGTCCCATGAGACGCGAGCGGGTAACGCGACGATTGGCCATGCTCGATGCGCATCCTGCTAGTCGAGGACGAGCCGGAGTTGGCGCGCGCGCTTAGCGTGCGATTGGGTCGGTCTGGATTCATTGCCGATCATGTCAGCGCGCTTGATGAAGCGCGTGCGGCCCTGACGTGCCACAAATACGCGCTCGCGCTCGTTGATCGGCGGCTGCCCGATGGCGACGGACTTGAGCTTCTTTCCGGCATGCGGGCGCTCCAGCCCGGAATCCGGATATTGATCCTGACGGCATGTGAGTCGGTCGCCGATCGCATTTGCGGGCTTGACGCCGGCGCCGATGATTATATGGCGAAGCCTTGCGATCTCGATGAACTGATGGCGCGAATCAGGGCGTGTCTGCGGCGCTCGGGCGCAGACGCGCCGCCTCCTGTCGCGCTTGGCCGCTTGTCGTTCGATCTGGCGACGCATCAGGTGGTCATCGACGACCGGCCCGTCGTGCTTCACCGGCGAGAGCTCGCGCTGCTCGAAGCGCTCATTCGCAACGCCGGCCGCGTCGTTTTGCGCGACAAGCTTCTCGAGGAGATTTACGGGTTCGACGACGACGTCGACGGCAATGCGCTGAACATTCTGGTTTCGAGATTGCGCAGGCGCCTGCACGATCTCGACGCCGGCGTCGAGATACATGCGGCGCGCGGAATTGGTTACATGCTTGCGCGAGAGACGTCATGATCAAGCGCCGATCATTGTCAACTCGCGTGATCGTCTATCTCGCGCTCGCGCAAATCGGCGCGTTGTTCTTCCTGATCCCGATCACCGATTTCTTCGTCTCCATATCGGGCGTCAGCCCGAACTGGGAAATCGCGCCCGACGATTGGGGCGAGTATCGTATTCATTCGCTTATCGTCGACTCATTGACGCAGGCGCCCGACGAGACCGTGATTCTGGAGCCGACGGCCGCCTTGCGCGCCTATGTCGAGGCCAATCCGAAAGTTCGCTACGCCGCATTCGACCGGCGCAGCGGTCAAGCGGTTCGCGGCTCGTCGCCGGAACTCGTCGCGGCGCTGAGCGGTTTGGACCAGATAGACGCCTCGGCGATAAAATTTCGGCTTCCAGGCAACGAGGCCGGAAAGGCGCGCGGCTATCTGAGGCAGGTGCAGACCGCGTTCGGACCCTACGGAATCGCGGCCTATGGCTACAGATTCGCCTGGAGCGATCTGATTGCGGTCGCCGGACTGTTCTTGACGCTGCATACCGCGATCGTCACCGCTCCCGCGATGCTGGGGGCGCTTGCCATTGCATGGCTCGTCGTTCAGCGCGGGCTCGCGCCGCTGCGCGCCGCCGCGGCTGACGTCGCCTCCATCGACATGAACACTTTGCACCAGCGCGTCGCCGCCGACGATGCGCCGAAGGAGGTCGTCCCCTTCATTGACGCGGTCAACGCCGCGCTGGCGCGTCTCGACGCCGGAGTCGCCGCGCAACGCCGCTTTACCGCCAACGCGGCCCATGAGTTGCGCACGCCTATCGCAATCATGCGCGCCCATGCGGACAATCCCGACGACATTGCGTTCCGGCGCGATATCCGGCGCGACATTCGGCGCATTCAGACGATCGTGGAACAACTATTGGCGACGGCGCGATTTTCTGTTCGCAAGGAATGCGAACAGGACCGCATTGATTTGGGAACGACCGTTCTGCATCTCGTCGCCGATTATGCGCCGCTGATGATCGAAAACAAAAAGCGGATCGCGTTCGAAGAGCCCGAATCGCCGACCGAAGTAAAGTGCGCGCGATGGGCGCTTGAATGCGTCGTCGCCAATCTTCTCGACAACGCGCTTCGGGCCGAGCCGGAGGGCGGCGCCGTCCGGGTTCGCGTCCTTCCAGGGGCGGCGATCGAAGTGATCGATCATGGCCCGGGCGTCGCGCCTTCGGATCGCGAAAAGATATTCGAACCTTTCTGGCGGCGAGACAGGGAAGGCGTTGGCGTCGGCCTTGGACTGTCGATTTCGAAGCGACTCGTCGAGCGGATGGGAGGATCGATTTTCGTCAAGGACACGCCGGGCGGCGGCGCGACATTTAGAATTGAACTGGAAGGATGTGACGCCGGCGGTCGCCGAGTTGACGGCGATCGGCGCTCATTCGCGCGCTGACGCAGACCGCGTGAGGGCCGAAATCGTGAAGGCCGGGCGTTCCCGGTTCTGTTCCGAAGTGGCGCGCCCGAGAGGATTCGAACCTCTGACCTCTGCCTTCGGAGGGCAACGCTCTATCCAGCTGAGCTACGGGCGCAGGCGCGCAGCTTTTCTACAGGAAGGACCGCCGCCCCGCAACGCCGGTTCCCCCCGACAAGACGACGTCCTGTCGCCATGCTAAGGCGAAGACCGTCACCTTGAGGCGCCGTCTTGAATTTTTTCGACCAATGGCTGGAGCGATTGCGAAGCCGGCGCGACCGACTCGTCGCCGATCCGCGATTTCAGCGCTGGGCGTTGAAGAACCCCATCACGCGGCCTTTGGCGCGGCGCGGCGCGCGCGCCGGGCTCGATCTCGCCGCCGGCTTCGTCTATTCGCAGGTTCTCGTCGCCTGCGCGCAACTCAAGCTCTTCGACGCGCTGCGCGACGGCCCCTTAGGCGTCGACGCGCTCGCGACGAGGCTCACGCTGTCCGAACCCGCGACGCGCCGCCTGCTTGAGGCGGCCGCATCGCTCGGACTCGCCGAGCGGCGCGGCGGCGGCTATGGTCTCGGGCTGCTCGGCGCCGCTTTCGCCGGCAATTCCCAGGCGCTCGCGATCGTCGAACATCAGCCGCTGCTTTACGCCGATCTTACCGATCCGGTGGCGCTGCTGCGCCAGGAAAAGCGCGGCGGGCTCGCCGATTATTGGCCCTATTCGGACGGCGGCGCGCCGGAAACGCTCTCGGCGCAACAGGTTGCTCCCTACAGCGCCTTCATGGCGGCGACGCAGCCGTTGGTCGCGCAGGAAGCGCTCGACGCTTATGATATGTCGCGTCACCGGCGGCTTTTGGACATCGGCGGCGGCGAAGGCGCATTTCTCGCAGCGGCCGGCGCCCGCGCGCCGCATCTGCAGCTCGCGCTGTTCGACCTGCCCGCCGTCGCCGAGCGCGCGCGCAAACGGCTCGAATCGGCAGGCCTGCTCGCGCGCACAGAGATTCACGGCGGCGACTTTCTCAGCGACGCCCTACCCCAAGGCGCCGACGTCGCGACGCTCATCCGCATCGTGCATGACCATGACGATTCGTCGGCGCTGAAGCTCTTGCGCAATGTGCGCAAGGCGCTCGCGCCCGGCGCGATGCTGCTCATCATCGAGGGCATGTCCGGCGTGAAAGGCGCCGAACCGCTCGACGCCTATTACGGCTTCTACACGCTGGCCATGGGCCGCGGCGAGCCGCGCCGCGTCGAAGCGATCGAGGCGCTGCTGCGAGAATCGGGGTTTGGCAAATTTCGGCTCTTGCGGAATGCATTGCCGGCGCTCGCGAGCATACTCGTCGCCGAGGCGGTGTGAGGTTTTGCCCTGGAGTCCCGATCGCACGCTTCGCGCGCGTCGGGAATGACAACCCCTATGTTCAGCAACGCGATGTCATTCCCGACAGGCCGAAGGCCTGATCGGGAATCCAGAGCAAAGGCGCGCGAAAAGGCTCGCACATCACACTCGACTCAGTGCGCCCTTCGCCACGCGATCAGCCCCGCCGTCGATCCGTCCAGCCCTTGCGTCGATTCGTTCGAGTTCTCCACAATCGGCGCCAGCCGGTTCGCCAGCTCCTTGCCGAGTTCGACGCCCCATTGATCAAAGGGATTGATGTCCCAGATCACCGACTGAACGAAGACCTTGTGCTCGTAAAGCGCGACGAGGCGTCCAAGCGTGCGCGGATCGAGCCGGCGGTAGAGCAGAACGCTCGACGGACGATCGCCCGGAAAAATCTTGTGAGGCGCAAGCCGGTCGACCTCCTCTTCGCTCAGCCCCTGCCCGCGCAATTGCGCCTTCGCTTCCGCTAGCGTTCGACCGCGCATAAAGGCTTCGGCCTGCGCCAGGCAGTTGGCGAACAGCAATTCGTGATGATGTTCGTCGGCGGCGGTGGGTTCGGTCGCGACGAGGAAGTCGATCGGAATAACATCGGTTCCCTGATGCAACAGCTGAAAGAACGCATGCTGCCCGTTGGTGCCGGGTTCGCCGAAAATCACCGGGCCGGTTTCATAGTCGACAGGCGCGCCGTCGCGCGTCACCGACTTGCCGTTCGACTCCATGTCGAGCTGCTGCAGATAGGCCGGAAAACGCGCGAGCCTCTGATCGTAGGGAATGACCGCATGCGCGGCGCATCTCATCACGTTCCTGTGCCAGACGCCGAGCAGCCCCATCAGCGCGGGAATGTTTTGTTCGAGCGGCGCTTCGCGAAAGTGCCGATCGATCTCATGGCCGCCCTGCAGAAACTCTAAAAAATGCTCGGGCCCGACGGCGATGGCGAGCGCAAGGCCGATCGACGACCACAGCGAATAGCGCCCGCCGACCCAATCCCAGAAACCGAAGACGCGCACCGGATCGATGCCGAATTCCGCGACCTTGTCGAGCCGCGTCGAGACCGCGGCGAAATGGGCCTTCACCGCCCCTTCGCCAAGCGCGGCGACGATTCGGGCGCGCGCGCTTTGCGCATTCGCCATCGTCTCCTGCGTCGTAAAGGTCTTCGATGAGATGATGAACAGCGTGCGCGCCAGATCGAGATTTTGCAGCGTGTCGGCGAGATCGGCGCCGTCGACATTGGCGACGAAATGCATGCGCGGCCCCTCGCCGGCGAAGGGCGAGAGCGCGCGCGACGCCATCGCCGGACCAAGGTCCGAACCGCCGATGCCGATATTGACCACGTCGCTGAACGGCGCGCCGGTCGCGCCGCGGACCTCGCCGGCGCGCACCGCGCGCGCGAAGGCGAAAACCTTCTCGCGTTCGGCTTCGATCAGCGGCCGCATGTCTTCGCCGCCGACAAGAAGCGGACGCGAGGAGAGATCGCGCAGCGCCATATGCATGGCGGCGCGCTTCTCGGTGTTGTTGATGGCTTCGCCCGAGAACAAGGCTTCGCGCCGCGCGTCGAGCGCGCGTGATTTCGCAAGCGAAACGAGCAGCGCGATCGTCTCGCGGGTCACTTTGTGCTTGGAGAAGTCGAAGAGAAAATCGTCGAGCCTGACGCTGAAATTTTTGAACCGCGCCGGGTTCTCGGCAAAGAGGTCGAGCGTGCGCGTCCGCGCCAAAGCGGAAGCGTGAAACTTCAATGCGCCAAAAGCGACGGCGACGGCGTCCGACATTGGTTTCTCGACGAGCAAGAGGTCGGGTCCTTTGTAACCGATTCGCTGTCGTTAGAACGCGGGACTTGCGGCGCGGCGAAGGCCCCCTAAATTTTTACTGTATTGTGACAGCCGGATGTGAAATCCATATCCGTTCAATGACGGTTTTCTGACAGCAGGACGACGATGAACGCGATTCATTTCCTCGACGTGCGCGAAGGCGGCCCCGTCGCCCATGCGACGGCGCGGATCGATGCGGCCGCGGCGCTTCGCAAGGCCTGTCTTGGCATGGTCGCGCCGATGGGCCGCGTGTGCCTTCCACCCATTGACCGTATCGCCGCGAATTGGCTGAAGCGCTCCGCCTCCGCCTACCGGGCGGAGCTGGAGCATATCGTCGCCATTCTCGGCTTTCCCGGCGCGATGACGCTGAACATGTCCTATCTCTTCGCCTGCACAACGCAGGCCTACGAGGACGAACGCGGTCTGCCGCGGCTGCGGCGCACCCTCGATTGGCCCTTTCACGGTCTGGGAAAGGCGGTCGAAATCGCCTGGCAGTCCGGCGTGGCCGGCGAATTCTACAACGCCACCTGGCCCGGCGCGGTGGGCGTGCTCAGCGCCATGGCGCCCGGCCGCTTCTGCGCGGTGATCAACCAGGCGCCGATGAAGCGGCGCACCCAAGGCTCGCTCGGCTTCGCCTATGACGCGGCGCTTAATCTGCGCGACGCCTTCGCCAGCGAAGGCTGGCTGCCGGACCACCTGCTGCGCTATGCCTTTGAAAACTGTGCGAATTTTGAGGAGGCCGTCGATTGCATCGCCAGCGCGCCGCTGGCGCGGCCGACTCTTTTCACCCTGGCGGGAGTCAGGCGCGGCGAGATGGCGCTGATCGAGCGCACCGAGCTGGACGCGCGGGTTCTGCGCGGGCCGGTGATCGTCGTCAATGATTGGCAGGAGCCGCAGGCCGGATGGCAGGCGCGCATGAGCTATGAGAACAATGTGAGCCGCAAAGCCGCGATGCGCGCCGTGCCGATCGACGCGCCGCGCTTTTCCTGGGTACGCGAACCCGTGCTCAATCGGCTGACGCGCCTCGCGGTGGAAATGTGCTCGGTCGGCGCCGGCGATCTCGCCGCGCGCGGCTACGAGTGTCCCTATGTGAAGGGCCAACCGGCCCCGGCGACGCAGGACTTCTGCCTGCGCGCGTCGACGCCGACGGCGCTGGCGGCCTGAATTCTGCCAGAAGCTCAGCGCGAGCGCATATTTCTAGGGGCTTCGGCTTCTTTTTTCGTGCGCACTGTCGAATTTGATTGAACCGCGGGACTCGGCGTCGGCGCGGCCACATAGGGGCCGCCCTCAAAAGACAGCTGTTGGACAATCGCCGGGATCAACCTGTCGTAAACTGGTCGAAGTTCGATCGGGAATGTAAATTCGATCGACCCGATCGCATCCGCCAAATACCAGCGCTTGAAGTAAAAGACGGTATCGTTCGTCAAGCCCGAAAGAACGTACCAGTTTTTCCAATTTTCTTCTTTTTCCGGCGCCACATAGGTGAACGTGTATCCTACCTTCTCCAGCGCCTCGCGCTCCTGCTCGCGGCTCAGTTTCACATCCTTCACGTCAGGCAACGGACGACGGGTAATTTTGACCCGGACATGCCTGTCAGCGTCCATAAGAATCAACACGCCGTTCGTTCGCTGCGTTGTGTCCAGGATGAACATCTTGAACGGGAAAGCGAACGTCATACGCAAATCATCGCTGTGATGTACTTTATCCAGGATGATGTTAGAATCAGCATCAGCAATTTCTGTATTATTTACTTTATCGTTCTTGAACTTACCAAGCGACATCGCACCTTCTGGCGGAAACATGCCCGGAAAAGCGATACACAATACCACAAAGGCAATGCCGATGACGAAACTGAAAATACGAGACATCGGAGCTAAACTTGGGATGCGAATTTCTTTTACTTCAATTCCGCCGCCAAAAACGCCTACTATGATCAAGAACAACCCAACAATAAAGGTTATTTGCAGGATCGTCGGCATAATTAATCCTTTTGCTCAACGGCTTTTATATCCTGCAATAGTGCCGCGATCTTGTTAGTCGCGCAAGCTCGCGGTGTTGCGCGGCGCGCTCGCGCGCCGCAGCCGATCGTTGATCGCCTCCCCCAGTCCCCGCTCCGGCACATGCGCCACCGCGACATTGGCGATGTGGCGCGCGTCGAACTCCCGCAAATGGGCGAAGAGATTGGCCGCCGCCTCGACGAGGTCGCCCGACGGCGAAAGATCGAGCACCAGAGTCCCGGATTTGGCGCGCGCGGCAAGTCTGCCGCCGAAATCGAGCGCCGCCTCGCCCTCCTCAAGCTCATGCGCCTCCAGACGCAGCCGCGCCGCCGGCGCGTAATGGGAGGGCGTCATACCCGGCGCGACGACCTCCGAACGCGCCGGCGCTGACAGCTTCTCGCCCAGGATTTTCTCGATCGCCTCCCGCGCCACCGCGCCGGGGCGCAGCTGAAGCGGCGAAGCTTCGCAAAAGGACACGATCGTCGACTCGAGCCCGGCCGGCGTGCGGCCGCCGTCGAGGATCATGTCGACCTTGCCCGCAAGATCTTGCGCGACATGCGCGGCGGTCACCGGGCTGACATGGCCGGACCGGTTGGCTGACGGCGCCGCGATCGGCCGGCCCAGCGCCGCGATCAGCGCCTGCGCCACCGGATGCGCCGGAACCCGAACCGCGACGCTCGGCAGGCCGGCGCGGGCGAGGTCGCAGATCGAGCCGCCCGGCGCGAGCGGCGCGACGATGGTCAGCGGCCCCGGCCAGAAGGCCGCGGCAAGGCTCAATGCGGACTCAGGCAGCGCCGCCTCGCGGCGCGCGGCGTCGATATCGGCGACATGGGCGATCAGCGGATTGAAGGACGGGCGGTCCTTGGCGTCGTAGATGCGCGCGACCGCCCAGGCCTGGGTTGCGTCGGCGCCCAGCCCATAGACCGTCTCGGTCGGGAAGGCGACGAGCCCGCCGTCGCGCAGGATCGCCGCGGCCTCGCCGATCGCCGCGGCGTCGGCCGGCGCGATGATCGTCACGCGTCGCGGCCGCTATAGGGCGGCTTGGGGATCGCCATATGCGCCTCGCGCAGCGCCTTCGACCAGCTGTTCCGCAAGCTGCGAAAATACACGTCGTCCGAATTGATCCGCGTCGCCATTTCGATTTGCAGCGCGTCGCGCCGCAGCAGCGCGATGTCGATCGGCATGCCGACCGAAAGATTCGAGCGCATCGTCGAATCCATCGAAATCAGCCCGATCTTCAGCGCGTCATAGATATCAGTGTCGTATGTGACGGCGCGGTCGAGGATCGGCTTGCCGTATTTATGTTCGCCAATCTGCAGATAATTCGTATCGGGCGTGCATTCGATGCTGTTGCCGGCGGTGTAGATCATGAAGAGGCGGAGCGGACCGCCGGCGATCTGACCGCCAAGCAGCATGGACACGTCGAAACTGACGCCCTGCGCCGCGGGCTCCTCTTCGGCGCTGCCCGTCTGCGCGCGCGACAGGCGCACGGCGCGCCCGACGAGCTGCGCCGCGTGCAGCATGTTGGGCGTGTTCATGACGCTCTCGACGACGCCACTCTCGGGATGCTCGATCCCGTCGCTGATCAGATTCACGACGCCCTGCGTCACCGAGAGATTGCCCGACGCGGCGAGCATCAGCACGCGCTCCCCCGGCCGCTCGAAGAGATAGAGCTTGCGGAAGGTCGAGATGTTGTCGAGCCCCGCGTTGGTGCGGGTGTCGGCGATCATCACCAGCCCATCGCGCACGAGAATGCCGCAACAATAGGTCATGAGATTCCCGCCGCGGTTCGCGCCAAACGGCTCAGGACTTACAAGTTTCAGGCCAGGGCACAAGTGCGGCGAAGCCACAGCGCGGCGAAATCAGCCGCCATCTTCGACCTTGTAAGGAAGTTCGGCCGCATGTTCGGCGGCCCATTCCGCCACGGCGGCGCGCTCCCGCGCCAGATAGGCCGAAACCGCTTCGCCGAGACGGGGGTCGGCGAAGAGATGGGCCGAATGAGTGATCGCCGGCCGATAGCCGCGGGCGATCTTGTGCTCGCCCTGCGCGCCGGCCTCGACGCGCTTGAATCCATGGCGGATCGCGAATTCGATCGCCTGATAGTAGCAGACCTCAAAATGCAAGAAGGGGACTTCTTCTAGAGCCCCCCAGTTGCGTCCGTAGACGGCGTCGTCGCCGAGAAAATTGATGGCGCCGGCGATATGTTTCGAGCCGCGGCGCGCCATCACCAGCAGGATGCGTTCCGCCATGTGCGCGCCGATCTCGTCGAAAAAAGCCCGCGTGAGATAGGGGCGGCCCCATTTGCGCGCGCCCGTATCCATGTAGAAGGCGAAAAACGAATCCCAGTGCGCCGGACGAATGTCGCTTCCGGTGATGAGATCGATCTCGATCTCGCCGCCGAGCGCCTCGCGCCGCTCGCGCTTGATCGCCTTGCGCTTGCGCGCCGTCAGCCGCGCCAGAAAATCCTCGAAGTCGGCATAGCCGTCATTGACGAAGTGGAATTGTTCTCCGGCGCGGTCGATGAACTCCGCGGCCGAGAGCGCGACGCGCTCCTCCTCGGTGCAGAACGTCACATGGATGGAAGAGGCGCCGCTCGCCTTCCGCAATTCCTGCAATGCGGCGATCAGCGCCTGGCGCGCGCCTTCCGGCGCATCGGGCGCGACCAGCAGACGGCGCCCGGTCACCGGCGTGAAAGGCGCGGCGACCTGAATCTTCGGATAGTAGCGCCCGCCGGCGCGTTCATAGGCCTGCGCCCAGTTCTGGTCGAACACATATTCGCCGAGACTGTTTGTTTTGATATAGGCCGGCGCGCAGGCGACGAGACGCCCCAGCGAATCCTCGACGAGCGCATACGCCGGCATCCAGCCGCTGCGCGCGCCGACCGACTTCGACTGTTCGAGCGCGTGCAGGAAGGCATGCGACACGAAGGGATTATGGCGCTCGCCGACGGACTCCGGAAGGCCCGGCGGATTGGCGCAGGCGTCCCAGGCCGCCGCCGCGACGGACTCAAGCGATTCCGCGTATCGAACCGAAAATCCTTGCGCCATCTGTCCTGTGAAGCAGCCGCGTTTGAGCGCCTGCTGGCATGGCGTCGCGGCGCCCTCTATCATGGCGCTCATCGCGACGTCATCCAAGCGCGACTTTTGAGCAGGCGAAAATCAAGCATGAGAATCGACGGCCGCGACTATCGAACGATTTGGCTCGACTCGGATGGACGGCGCGTTCACGTCATCGATCAGACAGGCCTGCCGCATCGCTTCGAGATCAAAACGCTCGCAGATTGCGAAGACGCCGCCGCGGCGATCCGCGAGATGACGGTGCGCGGCGCGCCGCTGATCGGCGTGACCGGCGCCTATGGCATGGCGCTCGCCGCTTTGCACGACCCGAGCGACGCGGCGATCGAGAGCGCCCACGCCCTGCTCCTCGCCACGCGGCCGACGGCCGTCAATCTGCGCTGGGCGCTCGATCGGCTGCGCGCGCTCCTCCATGCCGCGCCGGTCTCCAACCGCGTCAACCTCGCCTATGCCGAGGCGGCGAAGATCGCGGAAGAAGACGTCGCCGCCTGCCGAGCCATCGGCAGCGCCGGCGCCCAGCTCATCGACAAGGCGCGCCGCGGCGATGGCCCCGTCAACATTCTCACCCATTGCAACGCCGGCTGGCTCTGCGCCGTGGATTGGGGCACGGCGCTGGCGCCGATCTATACGGCGGCGCGCCAGGGCGCGCCCCTTCATGTGTGGGTCGACGAGACCCGCCCGCGCAACCAGGGCGCAAGCCTCACGGCCTTCGAACTCCTGGGCGAAGAAATCCCGCACACAGTCATCGCCGACAACGCCGGCGGCCATCTCATGCAGCATGGGCTTGTCGATCTCGTCATCGTCGGCAGCGACCGCACGACCCGCGCCGGAGACGTGTGCAACAAGATCGGCACCTATCTCAAGGCGCTGGCGGCGCATGACAATGGCGTGCCCTTCTATGTCGCTCTGCCGTCCTCGACCGTCGACTGGCGCATCGCCGACGGCGTTCGCGACATTCCGATCGAAGAACGCAGCGCCCGCGAAGTCACCCATATCAGCGGCCGCGGCGCCGACGGCGCGCCGATCGAAATTCAGCTCACGCCCGATGGTTCGCGAGCGCGCAATTTCGGCTTCGACGTGACGCCGTCGCGCTTCGTCACCGGCCTCATTACCGAACGCGGCGTCTGTCCCGCGACGGAGGAAGGGCTCAAGGGATTGTTCCCCGACTTCGCCCGTTGATGAACGACAGGCCGCGTTCGGCATTCCGCGCGATATTCGCTGAGCAAGAGATACGCCTCCTCGCCTATTCAAACTTCATCTGCAATCCGGTGATTGCGCGATCGAAAGTCGCTATGGGGAGGTAAAAAAACGGGTTGGTGGCGATCCGCGCGTCCTGGCAGTGGCGGTGGTTTGCATCCCATTCATAGCCCGCCTCCTTCATGCAGCCGACGATCGCATCGTGGAGAACGGCCGCATCGGCGCCTTGGCGCGCCTCCGGATGCGCGCTTTCGGCGTCGAGTTCGCAGAGCGAGGTTTTGAGCTGCTGCTCTTTGAGAAAGCCAACCGAACTGCCGTAAAGGACGATTTCGAGTACGATGAGGATGACCGCGCCAGCCGCGACTGACGCGAAAGCGTAGCGGGCGTCCTTCAGGTAGCGAATGTCGATGAAGTATAGCCCGCCCGCCGCCAGAAGGCCGCAGGCGAGAATAAGGGCGAAGGGAACGATGAAGATCGCAAGGTCTTGATTCAAAGCGCCTACTCCTGCCTTCGAGGACCCGCGAAAGATGGAATCGCGGATACGATGGAAGCAGGAGTCATCAGCCTTTGCGGCGGTTAAGGGGGGACTCCATCCCCTCGGCGCACGGCGAACATGTCGCTCGCGGCTCAAGCGTGCATAGAGCTATCATCGCCGCGCTTTCAACGTCAATGGGTCGCACGCATTTTATCGCTCTGAAGCCTCGCGCGTTCCGTAAGTCTTGAAGCGCTCCACGGTGCGCATGATCTCGTCGTCGGAGAGCACGACCGGTTCGCCGGCGAGCGCGCCGAGATAGTAGACCTGCGCGAGCGCTTCGAGCTCCACCGCGCGCCACAGGGCTCTGCGCATATTCGCGCCGGTGACGATCGCGCCGTGATTGGCGAGCAGCACGCCGTCGCGATCGGCGAGGCCCGCGACGACGAGACCCGACAGCTCCGCCGTGCCGTAAGGCGCATAACCGACGCAGCGCACCGTCGGTCCGCCGAAGGCCGCGATCATGTAATGCACCGCCGGAATCTCGCGCCGCAGCGTCGCGATCGTCGTCGCATAGGTCGAATGCATATGGGCGACGGCGTTCACGTCCGGCCGGGCGCGATAAATGTCGAGGTGGAAGCGCCACTCGCTCGACGGCCGCAGCGGACCGTCAAAAGCCCCCTCCCCCGCCAGCGGCAGACGCGCGATGAGTTCGGGCGAGAGTTCGCGGCCTGGAACGCCGCTCGGCGTGACGAGCGCGGCGTCGCCGACCCGCAACGACAGATTGCCGGCCGAGCCGTGATTGAGGCCCAGCCGCTCCATCTCCTGAGCGGCGTCGACGATCGCCGCGCGCGCGTCGCGCTCATTCATGCGAACAGCCATACAGGCGCGGCGCCGGCCATGACAAGCGCGGTCCGAAAGGGCGATTTTGCGCGCCTTCGGGTTGCGGTATAGGAGAAGCCTCCCCTCTCGGGGCCGGTAGCTCAATGGTTAGAGCCGGCCGCTCATAACGGTCTGGTTGCAGGTTCGAGTCCTGCCCGGCCCACCAATTGCGCAACTTTCCGACCCCCTCGGAATGTACGCCGGGGCACGAGCCGGCATTGGCGCCGAAGAGGATAAGGGTAAATCGGCCGAGGTGCTTGCAGGGCTTCTTATCCTTTGGGCGCCCGATCTCACTGCGCTAAAGGCGTTTTTTTGCGATGCGCCGCCATAGATGCTAAAAATCCCGATCTAATTGAAGGGGCCTAAGCATGTCACTGCTTTCGTTTTTTAAACAAAAACACACCGAAGTTCCCCAGCCCAGAATCGAAGACTGGCCACTTACTTATCGGCAAGACGGCCTTTGGACCATCCACAATGCCGATTTTATGACTGAGCCGAAATTTGCCAGCGCCTACGCCCGCGCCGTACAGGCCGAGAAGGATCACAACATCCAGTGGCGCATCCACATCCTGACCTGGGCGGCGACCAACGCCATGAAGATCCCTGGCGACTTTGTCGAATGCGGAGTAAACAGGGGCGCGGCAAGCTCGGCCATTATGACCTATGTCGGGTGGAACGCGAACCGCGGCGCTCGGACATATTATCTCATGGATACGTTTCAGGGGCTCGTGCCGGAGCTCGTCAACGATGAGGAGAGAGCGATCGGCCGGCTCGATATGTTCGAGGACGCCTACCCGGAATGTTACGAGCAGACCAAGAAAAACTTCGATGAGTTCGACGACGTCGTGATGATCCGCGGGCCGATCCCCGACACGCTCCCGCAGAACAAGACGCAGCACATCGCGTTCATGCACATCGACATGAATTGCGCGGCGCCGGAAACCGCTGCGATGCGCTACTTTTGGCCGAAGGTCCAAAGAGGCGGCATCGTCGTGCTCGACGACTACGCCTACCACGGCTATCAGCCGCAGAAGGACGCGATGGACGCGCTCGGCCGCGAGATCGGCTTCATGGTCGCCTCGCTTCCGACCGGTCAAGGACTCATCGTCAAATCGTCGTAAGTCACCGGGCAGCAACTATCCGGTAAAACCGGAAAGTTCGACCTTCATAAAAGCCCCCGTGGTCGGTTCGCGCCGGCTACGGGGGCTTTTCGTCGTTTCAGGCCGCCTTCAACGCTATGGCGTCAAATTGCTCCATGCCGGCGCGATCCGCCTGTAGCGCGCACGAACGGCGACTGCCTCTCGCATCGAAATCTCGACGGCGCCGGCCTGCAGCGCGAGCGCCCGCTTGGCGAGGCAGATGTCGTAATGATCGCCTTGAAACCAGCGCCTGACGACGCCGATACGGTCAGCCATCGCGTGCAGCTCGTCAACCGAGTCGGCGAGCATGTGGCACATAATCATCCTGCGATAGGGCGCACGCATGTCGTCGACGTAAACGCTCATTCAGGCCCTCGCGATCACGAACAGCGCCAGCACGCAGGCGACCGCGATCATCAGCCGGACGCCTCCAAAAACCCCTAGCCAGATCGGCATTGATTTGATTCACTTGGTCATGTCGCGGAGGGAGCGGACATGTCCAAGGGAGCGCCCGGTTTCTTTGACGTGGATGAGCGTTTGGCGGATTTA
>Ga0194120_10003610_pt1 | contig 25023 bp, 24 predicted proteins | sample TA2MahCa65mmetaG_FD_148642 | JGI IMG/M metagenome (GOLD analysis project Ga0194120, IMG submission 148642) | Freshwater microbial communities from Lake Tanganyika, Tanzania - TA2015019 Mahale Deep Cast 65m | ecosystem: Environmental > Aquatic > Freshwater > Lake | place: Tanzania: Lake... | reverse complement strand
GCTGCAAGAGAGAGCATTTTTTTCATTGTGTTTTCTCCGTTAGGTTGTGTGTGTTTGTACTGATGAAAAACAAGCTTGCCGCCACTTTTCAGGCGACCTGTCAGTGAAAGAAAGAACAGGTGTGGTTTTTATATAAAAAGTATGTTACGAAAATAACATAAAAAGAACAACTTTTGTGTTCTTTTTCCAAACAAGGGATACTTCGGGCCGTTGTTCTACTATATGGTTATATAATAATTGTTAATGCCCGGAAATCCAAATTTTCATTTTCCGGCAAAGGGCGGCAGGTCATCGAAATCAGTGACGTCATACTGTTTCACCAGGTGATGGATATGTTCAGGGACAAGAATGTCAAGGCGCCGGGGGGTGTAGTGCCGGACAAAGAAATAGTTTCTCAATGCATGGATGTCGATCGAGTATCGGGCGAACTCGATGCCTCCCGGGCCTTTTCGCGCCTTGAGAGCGCTGAGCAGTTTTCCGAACAGAAGAGGCATGGATCGTCTGTCTCCGAGCAGGTGCGGCTGCAGGATCGGGCCGATGGTGGGCTGCACCGACGCCTTGACGGCTCCGAAGCTGTCGCCGCTGCCCGTTTCCGCGGAAACGGTTATGTCGCTGCGTATCAGGTCGAGCAGCTGCCGGCCTTTTTCCGTGCGGACGAGAACCCACTGCAGTTTTCCCTCGGGGGTGTAGGGTGCGCCGAAGTACCCGACGGTGATATCGGCAAGGCTGTTGATGTAGTCGAAGCAGCTCATGCAGCTGTTCGAGAAGACGCCGACTTTCAGTACTGCGGCGGGAAGGCTGAAAAACGGTATTTTTTCGGTTTTTCCGGTTGAATGCACGATGTGCACCTTGTAGCATCCTGCATGAACTCGAAATTCAGCACGGTATCCGGAGATCGGCTGATATGGCGGAACACCCATTTCAGATGGGACGGTTCAAGGTTGTCGGTACAGGGAATGCCCACAACATGCAGTTCCACATCCTTCAGGTACGGATGGGTTGCCGCGAAGTCTCTGAGGACATGCACATGGCATGAAAGCTCCGACCACCAGCAGCTTTTTCATGCCTCTTTTCCATGCCGTGTGCAGCGCCTGGAGCACCGGCGAGAGCACAGGCTTGTTTCCCCTCGCTTCCCGGATCTCTTCGACGGTGGTTGCAAGGACGGCTTTCGGCTGGAAGGTGGTTCCCTGGAGGGTCACCACGCCGTCCACAAGGCCCGTTTCAAGGGCTCTGGTCGAAATGGCGGTGATGATACCGCTCCATTGCGCGCCATCGAGAGGTTTTTTCATGACTGCATTGAACCGCTCACGGGAAATGCCGAAGCGGAGCTCGTCGGTATCGAGCAGGTTTCTTTTTCTGCCGAACAGGTTTTCCTCATGTTTTCCAAGCCAGCCGGTATTGAAAACGCAGCTTTCGAGACTTTCCGCTGTCGGCCATGCATTTCCCATGCAGAGGCCGCAACGGCTGCACAACGGTTCATCGAATTTCGGGTTTTCAAATTTCGGTGGTGGATTCATGGAAGGGCATGCATACTGGAAAAAATAAAGGGGAAAATAGGGATTCTCCGACGAGACTGCAGCTGAATAGTTTTCCCCGGCACCGATTATTTCGTTTATTGAACTGCCTTGTGAACGCAGCCGGGGGGCTTCTCCGTTCATTGATACCCTGTGGCGACGCGTGCCTGGCGGGTTTTTATCAGTTATCAAACCTCATACATTGCCTCAGCCGATATGTCGAAGGTTACTCTCAGGGTCAGTGCCATCTGCGTTCATGACGACCGGGTGCTGCTTGTCGAACACAAGAGTTTCGCTCCTGAAGACCCGGCTCTTCCCGACCGTTACTGGATTCTTCCCGGAGGCGGCGTGGAGCACGGGGAAACGCTCGATGAAGCGCTCGCAAGGGAGATGAAGGAGGAGACCGGTTTCGACTGCAGGGTGGGTCCGCTTCTTTTCATCAAGGAGCTGCTCTATCCGTTTCCGGGTTCAGGGGAGCCGGGCAGTCGCCATCATTCGGTTTCGCTCGGGTTTTCCTGTTCGGTGACCGGAGGCGAGCTGATAACCGGAAAAGACCCGGAATACGGTGACGACCAGCAGATGATCATTCAGGTCCGGTGGATTCCGTTCAGGGAGCTGCACGAATTCGAGCTCTACCCGCCATTTCTGAAGCAGTATCTTTATGATCGAAGGGAGACGGGTTTCACTGAAGGGGTTCCGGAGCTTTTCGACTCGTGGCAGTGAACTCTGGAATGGTGTGCGGTGAGCAGTATTTTCTTCCTGCCCGCTGCTCATCGCACACCATTCCTTTACAGATCCACGATCAAGCCGATGGTACTGTAGCTTTCGGGCTTGTAGAAATACATTCCGTGACGGCTCATGCCCGAAAAGTAGTTGCAGGCCACCCTTACCCGGTCCATGCCGAGAGCCGTCAGGCGCATGCCTGCCTGCAGGTTCCAGGTTCCCCGGTATCCTTTTGTTTCCCCGTCTTCTCCGCCTCTCCAGATCGGCAGCAGCTTGAAGTCGGCTGCAAGGTAAGTGCTGCCCGGTGTGGCGATTTCGGCGCCCAGCTGAAAGGAGTGGGGGCTGATGTTGTCGGGAATGGTGTGCCAGAGGAACTGATAGCCCGCATAAATCCGGTGCTGTTCAGCAGAATGCAATGCAAGCGTAAGATTCAGGAACTCCCGGCTGTAGGTGAACGGAATCTCGAACGGACCGCTCTGGATCCATTCTCCCCCGTCGTCGGTATGGCCGTCCTCGAAATGGGAGGAGATATGGCTCAGGCGCAGCCGCGCACTGAATTCGTCAAAGGGCAGGCTGCCGGTGTCGATCGCGGTTTTCCATGTGGCGTTGATGCCGAACAGGTAGTCGATGGTATCGACGGGAAACTTGAAATTGCCGCTGGTGTTCAGCAGCGAAAACGTTCCGAAATCCACGCCGACGGCGAAGGTTTTCTCCTTGTTCTGGTAGATGTCCGCCGATGTGCCGATATCGAGCTGCAGGCCGTCCCTGCCAGGCATGGGCATGACGGCGATTCTCGGTTCCGCCGGATCTGCAAGCAACGGACGGAAGAGCGTATTGAGGGTTGGATCGAGCAACGGTTCAGCCGTGGCCGTCCTGAAAACCGGCAATGCCAGAAGGATGGTCACGACGAGCAGGAATCCGGGAATGTTTTTTTGTTTCATGATCATGGTTCCGGGTTTTTTCGGGTGAGGGTGTCGGGGTTATGCTGTTTTATCGGCAAGAATGGTTTGCAGAACCGCCATTCTTACCGCGACGCCGTTGGTGACCTGCTCGAGCAGCATGCTTCTCGAATAGCCCGGTGGCTGTATCCTGTCGGCAACGTTGTTGGATATTTCTATCTCCCGGTTGATAGGGCCGGGATGCAGCACAAGCAGGTGTTTGCGTATTTTTTCAAGCCGTTCGTCATTGAGTCCGAAATGGGAGGAATACTCTTCCAGAGAGGGGATGAATCCGCCGGTCGCCCGTTCGAGCTGAAGCCGGAGCACGATGGCTGCGTCGGCCCATGCAATCGCCCGGTCAAGATCGGTGAAAAGCCTCACTCCGAGGTGACCGGCATCGTTGGGCAGCAGGGTTGCGGGACTGCAGAGCCCTACCTTTGCCCCAAGCGTCTGAAGCCCGAATATGTTCGATCGGGCCACCCTGCTGTGCTGCACATCGCCGAGAATCACCACCTTGAGGCCGTCTGTTGCGCCGAAATGCTCCCGAAGCGTGAAGATGTCAAGCAGTGCCTGCGTCGGGTGTTCATGGGAGCCGTCACCTGCGTTGATGACACTTTTTTCGGTTATTCCCGCAATGAAACCGGCTGCGCCCGAGGAGGCATGACGGAGCACGAATGCATCCACCTGCATTGCTTCAAGGTTCCTGATGGTGTCGCTGAGGGTCTCTCCCTTGCTGACGCTGCTTCCCGAAGCGGTAAAGCTCAGGGTTCCGGCGCCAAGATATCGGCAGGCGACATCAAAGGAAAAGCGGGTTCTGGTGGAGTTTTCGAAAAAAACAAGGGCGATGCGTCTCCGGCGCAGGGTTGGCGTGAATTCGGGAGCCGGTGTTGCCAGTTTCTTTTTGAAGACGCCCGCAAGGTCCAGCAGTGCGGAAATATCTTCGGCAGGCATACCGCACAATCCGGTGAGATGTTTCAACTCGTCCTGAAATTTGTATGATTGCTTCGGAAAATTTACGGAAGTTACAAAAAATTGTTGATCGGTAATAACCGGCGCCGTATGATGAAAAAAGCTGTCGGGAAACGATTGTCAACGCGCTCCTGTTATGCATGAAATGTCTGTTGCGCTTTCCATTATCGAGGCTGTCGATGAAAAGGCGCGTCTTGAAGGCGCCGGGAGAATATCGGAGATCGAGCTGGTTGTCGGCCGTCTTGCGGGCATCGATGCCGAATCCCTGAAGTTCTGTTTTTCCGCGGCGGCCAGAGACTCTCTTGCCGAACATGCCGTTCTTGCCGTCCGGGAGCGTGAAGGACAGGGTCTGTGTACGGCTTGCGGCAGCAGTTTTCCTCTGGCGTTTCATATCGCCGAGTGTCCCGTCTGCCGCTCTTTTTCGGTCAGGATCGTTTCAGGCGATGAGTTTTTCATACAGTCAATCACCATAGAAGAAAAGGAGTAGCGGTATGTGCGATACATGCGGGTGCGGGCCTGGAAGCGAAGCCGTATTGCGCAGGCCCGGAAACGGAACCGGTCACGCTCATGACCTTCACGCAGACGGGATGCATCACCACCACCATCATCATGACCACGATCACCGCAGCCGTGATCCCCGGGAGCGAAAGATCGGGATGGAGCAGGATGTGCTGCACAGCAACAACCTGCTGGCTGAACGAAACCGGGGATATTTTGAGGCCCGGCATATTCTGGCGCTGAATTTCCTCAGCTCCCCGGGATCGGGAAAAACCTCACTGCTTGAAAAAACCATTCCGCTTCTGAAAGCGATCGTGCCGGTTGCGGTTATCGAAGGCGATCAGCAGACAACCAATGATGCCGACCGCATCGATGCGCTTGGTGTGCCGGTCATCCAGGTCAATACCGGAACCGGGTGCCATCTTGATGCAGGGATGATCAACCGTGCCGTCAGGGAACTGCCGCTTCAGGATAACTCCCTTCTGTGCATCGAGAATGTGGGTAATCTTGTCTGTCCCGCCATGTTCGATCTCGGAGAAGCCTTGAAGGTGGTTATCATCAGCGTTACGGAAGGTGATGACAAACCGTTGAAATATCCGTACATGTTCCATGAAGCCGATGTCTGCATTCTCAACAAGACCGATCTGCTTCCCCATGTCGAGTTCGATGCTGCAAGATGCAGGGAGAACGCCATGCGGGTCAGTCACGGCCTGGAGTGGTTCGAGGTGTCGGTGAAAACCGGAGAGGGACTCGATGCATGGCAGGCGTGGCTGGAAAAACAGCTCGGCAAGCGCTGAACACGAAGGAGAACCCGCCTGAAACCAGGCTCCGCATAACCGTCGGAGGCATCGTGCAGGGGGTCGGGTTCCGCCCGTTCGTGTACCGGCTTGCCCTCTCCCTCGGATTGAAGGGATTCATCCGGAACACCCCTTCGGGCGTTCTCCTCGAGGTGCAGGGTGATCCGCACCTGCTTGAAGGGGTTCCCGCTCTTCTGCAGGAACAGGCGCCCCCCCTTTCCAGAATCACCTCTCTTGCCGTCGAGGGGATTGCCTGTGAACCCTGCACCGCATTCGAAATTGACGGTTCCCTGCAGGGAAGCGCCGTCGAAACGCTTGTTCCCCCCGATATCGCGCTTTGTGCCCGGTGCCGCGACGAACTGTTCGATCCGCAGAACCGCCGGTACCGGTATCCTTTCATCAACTGTACCGATTGCGGTCCTCGCTACACGATTGTCGAAGGCATCCCCTACGACCGGCCCTTCACTTCGATGAAGGGGTTCGCGATGTGCGACGAGTGCCGGAGGGAGTATGGCGATCCGCTCGACCGCCGTTTTCATGCCCAGCCGGATGCGTGTCCGGTCTGCGGTCCGCGGGTCACGCTTCTGGACCGGGACGGAGAGCGGATACGGACCGAAGATCCGCTCCGTGAGGCTTCAAGACTGCTCGGTGAGGGCATGATCGTCGCCGTCAAGGGTGTCGGGGGTTTTCATCTTGCCGTCGATGCCCGCAACGCCGGTGCGGTCCGCCGGCTGAGAGCGCTGAAGGGGCGTGAGGATAAGCCCTTCGCCGTCATGATGCGCGAACAGGAACAGGTGAACCGTTACTGCCGGGTCAGCAGGGAAGAGGCTGCGGCGCTCGGTTCCGCGGAAGCGCCGATCGTGCTGCTTGCAAAAAAGCCCGGCTGCGGACTTCCGGATGCTGTCGCACCCGGGAACGACCGTCTTGGTGTCATGCTGCCCTATTCGCCGCTTCATGCCGTGCTCCTCGACGAAGGGCCGGATGTCCTGGTGATGACCAGCGCCAATCACAGTGAGGAACCGGTTCTGCATGACGAACACGAGGCGCTCATGCGGCTTGGCGGAATCGCGGATGTTTTTCTTGTTCATGACCGTCCGATCCTGCAGCGTTGCGATGATTCGGTTGCCGTGCATCTTTCGGGGTCACTGCGTTTTCTCAGACGGAGCAGGGGGTATGTGCCGGCTCCCGTGATGCTTTCGGAGTCCGGGCCGCCCCTGATTGCCGCCGGGGGAGAACTCAAGAACACCGTTTGCCTGCTCAGCGGCCGTCATGCCATTCTCAGCCAGCATCTCGGCGACATGAAGAATTACGGGACCTGGCGTTTTTTTACAGAGACCGTGAGCCATCTGCAGGAGCTCTTCAGGACACAGCCCGAACTGCTCGTACACGACCTGCATCCGGACTACCTGACCACCCGCTGGGCATCGACACAGGAGATGCCGTTCTTCGGCGTCCAGCACCATCACGCTCATCTTGCCTCGTGTCTCGCTGAAAATCTTGAACCGGGTCCGGCAATCGGACTTCTGCTCGACGGCACCGGTTACGGTCCGGACGGGACGATCTGGGGCGGTGAAGTGCTGGTCGGGGATGCCGCAGGAGCGGAACGGTTCGCTTCGCTGGAATGCATGCCGCTGCCCGGTGGCGACGCAGCGGTCAGGCATCCGTGGCGTACCGGGCTCGGGTATCTCTCCAGAAGCTGCCCGGTCATCCCCGATCTGCCGTTTCTCCAGGGAAAGCCGGAGGCTGAGGTGCTTGAACTGCTTGAAAAAAAAGTTGCCTGTGTGGAAACGTCGAGCTGCGGAAGACTTTTCGATGCCGTGGCTGCGATCAGCGGCCTGTGCAGCACCATCTCCTACGAAGGACAGGCGGCTCTGGCACTGATGCATGCGGCGCAAGGCGCGATTGGCTCCAGGGGGTTCAGGTACGGCATCGAACGGAGCGAAAGGAGCCTTTCGCTGCAGATCGCCCCCCTTGTTCACGATGTCGCCGATGCTGCCGGTCGAGGCATGCCGTTGGTCGATATCAGTCGCAGGTTTCACCGCACGCTCTGTATGATGCTGCAGGAGATAACCCGGATGGCCGCATCGGCGACAGGCATAAAAACGGTGGTGCTGAGCGGCGGGGTGTTCCAGAATATGCTGTTGTTCGAGACGCTGGTGCGCGAACTGCAGGCCGGCGGTTACAGGGTGCTGTCCCATACTGCTGTGCCCTGCAACGACGGGGGGCTCTCGCTCGGGCAGGCGGTCGTCGGCCGGGAGTATCTGAAGGGGAACTGCCGGGGAGTCAGGTATTGAGCCTCTGATGCAGAAGAGGAGTTCCTTCTGTCCCTTTCATGCTTTTTCTTATCTTGCAGTTGCTTTTCACGTATCAACAAACCAGCTTCACCCATGTGCCTTGCCATACCGGGAAAACTCCTCGATATAACGGAAGAAAACGGCCTTAAAATGGGGACGGTCGATGTCAACGGATCGAAAACAAGGGCCTGTCTCGAATATGTGCCGGATATCGTACCCGGCCAGTATACCATCGTGCATGCCGGTTTTGCCCTGAAAATCATCGACGAGGAAGAGGCCGCCGAAAGCCTGAAGCTCTGGCAGGAACTGATCGGGAGCGGTGCTTTCGAAACCGGGGATGAGCTGCCTTCAACCGATGATTTGTAGCGGATGGGCATGAAGCATCTTGATGAATACCGCGATCCGGAACTTGCCCGTTTCCTTCTTGAAGAGATCGCACGAAAGGCGACTCGCCCCTGGACCATCATGGAAATCTGCGGAGGGCAGACCCATTCGATCATGCGCAACGGCATCGACCAGTTGCTGCCGGATACCGTCGAGCTGGTGCACGGTCCGGGATGTCCGGTCTGCGTTACCCCGCTCGAGACCATCGATCGCGCTCTTGCCATCGCATCGATACCTGGCGTGATCTTCACCTCGTTCGGCGACATGCTGCGGGTTCCGGGAAGCCGCGACGATCTTTTTACGGTACGCAGCAGGGGAGGAGATGTCCGCATGGTCTACTCCCCTCTCGAAGCGCTGCAGCTTGCCCGCCTGCATCCGGAGCGCGAGGTGGTGTTTTTCGCAGTGGGTTTCGAAACCACCGCACCGGCAAATGCCATGGCGGTCCGGCAGGCCGCCCGTGAAGGCATTGCAAACTTCAGCGTGCTCTGCAGCCAGGTCATGGTTCCGCCCGCCATGCGGGCGATTCTCTCCTCACCGGATAACCGGGTACAGGGGTTTCTTGCAGCCGGGCACGTCTGCGCCATCATGGGGTGGGAGGAGTATGAACCGGTTGCCGAAGCGTTCGGTGTGCCGATTGTGCCCGCCGGATTCGAACCGGTCGATCTGCTCGACGGCATTCTCAAGGTGGTGGGAATGCTCGAAAAGGGGTGCAGCGGCGTCCTCAACGCCTATGGGCGTGTCGTCAGCCGCGAAGGCAACCGTGAGGCGCGCAAGGTGATGCACTCGGTGTTCGGGGTGGCCGACCGACCGTGGCGCGGCATCGGCCTCATGCCGGCAAGCGGCCTCGTGCTGCGCAGGGAGTACGCCCGCTTCGACGCCGAAAGGCGCTTCGACGTCGGACACATCGCACCCCGGGAGTCTCCTCTCTGCCGGAGCGGCGAGGTGCTGCAGGGACACCTGAAACCCGATGCATGTCCTGCGTTCGGCAAGGAGTGCACGCCGCAAACCCCGCTCGGTGCAACGATGGTCTCTTCCGAAGGTGCCTGCGCCGCGTATTATCGCTATCATCGAAATCCCGATTCCTTATGACCGAACCGTTCGCTTGTCCGCTTCCGCTTTTGCGGCATGAAACCATACAGATGGCCCATGGGGCTGGCGGGAGGCTTTCGCAGGAGCTCACCAGGCAGGTGTTCATGCCGCATCTCGGCAATGCGTTTCTCGATCTTCTCGACGATCAGGCCAAGCTCACCCTTCCTTCCGGAAGGGCTGCCTTCACCACCGACACCTACGTGGTCAGTCCCTGTCTGTTTCCCGGTGGAACCATCGGCTCCCTTGCCGTGAACGGCACCGTGAACGACCTTGCCGTCGGAGGTGCGCGTCCGCTTTACCTGAGCGCCGGTTTCGTGCTTGAGGAGGGATTTCCCATCGCCGACCTTGACCGCATTGTCGGCAGCATGGCTGAAGCTGCCGGAAAAGCAGGGGTACTGATCGTGACGGGAGATACCAAGGTTGTCCAGAAGGGGTTTTGCGACGGTATTTTCATCAATACCTCAGGCATAGGCGTCCTGCGCCAGGAGGTGGAGCTTTCCTGCCGTAACCTGCAGCCCGGAGACCGGATCCTGCTGTCGGGCACAGCGGGCGATCACGGGATGTCCATCATGACGGCACGGGAGGGACTTTCCTTTCAGTCCGGCATCTCGAGCGATTGTGCCCCACTGAACCATATGATCGAGGCCATGCTCGATGCGGTGCCCGGGATTCATGCCATGCGTGATCCGACGAGGGGCGGTGTGGCGGCTGTGCTGAACGAACTGGCCGCATCCTCTTCGGTTGGTATCGATATTGAAGAGCGCTCGATTCCTGTGCGCGATGAGGTGAGAGGGGCCTGTGAACTGCTCGGCATCGATCCGCTGCATGCAGCCAATGAAGGAAAACTCATTGCCGTTGTGCCTGATGAGGCCGCCCGTGAAGTGCTCGGTATCATGCACGCTTTCGAGGAGGGGCGGGACGCTGCCATTATCGGCACGGTGAGCGTCGATCATCCCGGCATGGTCGTCATGCATACTGTGTTCGGAAGCCGGCGTATCGTCGATCTTCCTGCAGGTGAGCAGTTGCCCCGGATATGCTGACGGAGGTGCCTGAAAAAAAGAGAAATATTTTGCATTCGCGTTCCTGTTGCATTATTCTTCAGGCGGATCGGCGCCTGAAGGGCGCCGGAAAGGAAAAGAAAGAAGAATAAACCATGTTCCGGCGTTCGCCGGCAAGACGGAAGAGTTGCATCCGGGCATGGCTCCTTTCCATCTCGCTTTTACTTTTTTTCTTATGAATGTTATCGAAACACCCATACCGGACGTTCTGCTTTTCGAGCCCAGGGTATTCGGCGATGAGCGGGGGTATTTTCTTGAAACCTACCGGCAGGACCTTTTCGAAAAGCATGTCGGAAAGGTGAATTTCGTCCAGGACAACGAATCGAAGTCGTCCTGCGGCGTCCTGCGCGGCCTGCATTTCCAGAAACCCCCGTTTGCCCAGTCGAAGCTGGTGAGAGTGGTATCCGGTACGGTGCTCGATGTTGCCGTCGATCTGCGCAGGGGGTCGCCGTGGTACGGCAGGCATGTCGTCGTCGAACTCGATGCCCGGAAGAAGAAGATGCTGTGGATTCCCAAAGGGTTTGCACACGGGTTCGTGGTGCTCTCCGATGAGGCTGTTTTCGCCTACAAATGCGACGAATACTACGCTCCCGATCATGACGCCGGCGTCATCTGGAACGATTCCCGGCTTGGCATCGACTGGGGAGTACCCGAAAAGGATATCCGTGTTTCCGCCAAGGACGCTTCACTTTCGCCGTTCGGCGCGGAGGACTTTTTTACATTCCAGGAATATGCCAAACCCTGAGGCCCGTTCATGAACATTCTTGTCACCGGCAGCAACGGCCAGCTCGGCTCCGAGATACAAGCGTGTGCCCGGCACCTTCCGGAGTGGAATTTTTCCTTTTTCGATCTTCCCGATCTCGACATCGCCGATCATGGGCGGGTTTCCGAAACCCTGGAGCGCTGCCGGTGTGAAGTGCTTGTCAACTGTGCGGCCTACACGGCCGTCGACCGGGCCGAAAGCGACCCCGATACGGCATACCGCGTAAACCGTGACGGCGCGGGAGTGCTTGCACGGTGTGCAAGGGAGCGGGATATTCTCCTGGTGCATGTTTCCACCGATTATGTGTTCAACGGCAGGGCATGCAGACCCTATACCGAGTCCGACGCTCCCGATCCTCTCGGCGTGTACGGCCGTTCGAAACTCGAAGGCGAACAACGCATACAGGAGATCGCCCCCTCGCATCTCATCATCCGCACCTCCTGGCTCTATTCGCTTTACGGACAGAATTTTCTCGGCACCATGCTGCGGCTCGGCGCCGAACGGGATCGGCTGGATGTCGTGTTCGACCAGACGGGAACCCCGACCAGAGCCTCCGATCTTGCGGGTGCCATCCTTGCGATGCTTGCCGGGGCCGACCTGGAAAAACGGTATGCCGGCCTTTATCATTACTCGAACGAAGGGGTCTGTTCGTGGTATGACTTCGCAGCCGCAATCATGAGGCTCCGGAAACTTCCGTGCAGGATTTTTCCCATCGAGAGCAGCGGTTATCCAACCCCGGCTCCGAGACCGGCATACAGCGTGCTGAACAAGGGCGCGATCAAAAGGGAGTGGGGCATCGACATTCCCCACTGGCACGATGCCCTCGAAGCCATGCTCTCGGGATTCTGAAATTGACAACACCAAAGCCATCAGCAATGCATCTACTCATTACCGGAGGAGCGGGGTTCATCGGGTCCCATGTGGTAAGGCACTTCGTGAAGCGCTACCCTGCATACACCATCACCAACCTCGACAGCCTTACCTATGCGGGTAATCTCGGCAATCTCCGGGATGTGGAGCATCTGGTGAACTACCGGTTCGTCAAGGGGGATATCACCGACCAGGCATTTATCGACCGGCTGTTCCTTGAAAACCGTTTCGACGGGGTTATCCATCTGGCCGCGGAGTCTCATGTGGACCGTTCGATTGCCAGTCCGGTCGAATTCGTCATGACCAACGTGCTCGGTACCGTGAACCTGCTCAATGCAGCCCGGCGCGTATGGGACGGCTGTTTTGAAGGAAAGCGGTTTTATCACATATCGACCGACGAGGTGTACGGTTCGCTCGGCAGCGAGGGGATTTTCACCGAGCGGACGCCCTACGATCCGCACAGTCCCTATTCCGCCTCAAAAGCCGCATCGGACCATTTCGTGAGGGCCTGGCACGACACCTACGGGCTGCCGGTCGTCATCAGCAACTGCTCGAACAACTACGGGCCATACCAGTTCCCGGAAAAGCTCATCCCGCTTTTCATCAACAACATCCGCCTGAAAAAGCCTCTTCCGGTTTACGGCAAAGGCGAGAATGTGCGTGACTGGCTGTGGGTTATCGACCATGCTTCGGCCATCGACGTCATCTTTCACAAGGGGAAGAACGGTGATACCTACAATATCGGCGGACACAACGAGTGGAAAAATATCGATCTCATCGGCCTGTTGTGCGACATCATGGACCGAAAGCTCCAGAGGGAGCCCGGGGAGTCCTCGTCACTCATCACCCATGTTGCCGACCGGGCAGGTCACGACCTGCGGTATGCGATCGATTCGTCGAAACTTCAGGAGGAGCTTGGATGGAGTCCCTCGATCCGGTTCGAGGAGGGTCTGGAAAAAACCGTGGAGTGGTATCTCGGCAACCAGGACTGGCTCGAGCAGGTGACGTCGGGAGCGTACCTTGATTATTACGGGAAGATGTACGGTTCTCCCTCCTCCGGCGATTGAGGGCTGGAGAATTCCTGCGGCAATTGCTATATTTTACCACAAGAAAGCTGTCCGGACCGGACGGACGCCCAGGTGAAACTGAATTCATGGAGGTACAATCATGAAAACCGGCAAGGATATCGCGTACCGTTTTCTGCTCGCGGAGGGGTTTCTCAACGAGGCTGAAGAGGATTTGCGTCTCGGGCGCTGGCGCTCGTGTGTTTCGGGTTCGATTCTCTGCATAGAAAACTGCGGCATCGCCGTGCTCATGCTGTTCGGTGTATCGCGGACAACCCATCATCCTGAAAAGCATCTGTCGCAGCTGCTCGATGAAGGCACGGTATCGGAGGAGGTCGGCGATCTTATCAGGAATCTCCTGCCGGAGCTGGAGCAGCACGAGTCCCATGAAAAAATGCTCGCCAAATACGGGCGCGAGTCCGGTTATCAGTCGCCGTGGGATATTTTTTCGGAACAGCAGGCAGTGGAGGCCCTGAACGGGGCGCGAAAGAGCCTTGATCTGTGCCGCAAACTCAGGCTTCTGCTCGAGCTCCCTTCCGGGGCGTGAAGGCGTCCGTGTCAGCGGTTTTTCCGAACTTGTCACCAATTGCGCATGCACATTCTTGTTATCGGGGGCGCCGGATATATCGGCAGCCATGTCGTCAGGGCGTTTCTCGACAGCGGCTACAAGGTCACGGTGTTCGACAACCTGTCGACGGGCTTACGGGAGAACCTGTTTCTGGATGCGGATTTCGTCCATGGCGACATCATGCGTTTCCGGCAGCTTTCCGAGGTGATGGGCGGGGGTTTCGATGGCTGTGTGCATCTTGCCGCCCTGAAAGCCGCAGGCCAGTCGATGCTCCATCCCGAACAGTATTCCCGGGCCAATCTGGTCGGCACCATCAATATTCTCAATGCAGCAACGGCTTCCTCGCTCGGTGTGCTTGTTTTTTCCTCTTCCGCCGCGATTTTCGGCAATCCGGTCTATCTGCCGATCGATGAGGATCATCCGAAAGAGCCCGAGAATTTCTACGGTTTCACGAAACTTGAAATCGAGCGCCTGCTTGCCTGGTACGACCGGCTCAAAGGGCTGAAATATGCCGCGATCCGGTATTTCAACGCTGCGGGTTACGATGTGCAGGGCCGCATACGGGGGCTTGAGCGCAATCCGGAAAACCTGCTCCCGGTCGTCATGGAGGTCGCCGCGGGCATCCGTCCGCAGTTGTCGGTATTCGGCGACGACTACCCGACAAGGGACGGCTCGTGTATCAGGGATTACGTGCATGTCAGCGATCTCGCGTCGGCGCATGTGAGCGCATTCGAATACATCCGGGCACACAAAGAAAGCCTCTCGGTGAACCTCGGCAGTGAAACCGGCATCAGCGTGCTTGAAATGGTTGAACGGGCTCGTCACGTGACCGGAAGGGCGATTCCTTCCGTCATTGCCTCGAGGCGCACCGGAGACCCTTCGGAGCTGGTGGCCTCATCGAGGAAGGCAAGGGAGCTGCTGCACTGGAAACCGCAATACAGCGACGCCGATACCCTGATCGCATCGACCTGGGAGCTGTACCGGACGATCGCCGTCCGGTGCGGCTCCGGAATCCGGTAAGCGTTTCTCCGGCTGTTTTATCAACATTTATCATGTTTCAGGAATGGTCATTCCGGTAATTCTCAGCGGCGGGGCGGGAACCCGCCTCTGGCCGCTCTCCCGCGCGCTCTATCCCAAGCAGCTGCTTCCGCTCGTGACGGACAGAACCATGCTCCAGGAAACCCTCCTCCGGCTTGCCGCCATCGAAGATCCCGGCCCGGTCTGCTGCATCTGCAACGAACAGCACCGTTTTCTCGTTGCGGGGCAACTGCATGAAGTGGCCGGAAACGTCGGGAGTATCATTCTCGAGCCTGCCGGCCGGAATACCGCTCCTGCCGCTGCGGTTGCCGCCATCGATGCGCTTTCGAAATACGATAATCCGGTGCTGCTGCTGTTGCCGGCAGACCATGTGATCCGTGACGAGCAGGCATTTGCCGCTGCGGTTGCCGCCGGTTACGCGGCAGCGGAGTCGGGTTCACTGGTGACGTTCGGTATCGTCCCTTCCGGCCCGGAGACCGGGTACGGCTATATCAGGGCGAAAACCGGCGATCCTTCTGCGACAGGCAGTTACCCGGTACTCGAGTTCGTCGAAAAGCCGGATCTTCCCGCTGCGGAGCGGTATATCAAGTCAGGCGATTATTTCTGGAACAGCGGCATGTTCCTGTTCCGCGCCGATACGTTTCTCGCAGAGCTCGATCGCACCAGTCCCGGGATGCTTGACTGGTGCAGAAAAGCGTATGAAAACGCCTCGGCTGACCTTGATTTTCTCCGGCTCGATCATGAAGCGTTCTCCTCATGTCCTTCAGATTCCATCGATTATGCGGTCATGGAAAAAACCTCGAGAGCCGTGGTTGTGCCGCTCGATGCCGGCTGGAACGATGTCGGCTCCTGGTCGGCTCTCTGGGAACTGAACGCGCACGATGCGTCTGACAATGTGCTCAAGGGCGACGTGCTCCTGCATGACGTGCACGACAGCTACATCCATGCCACCAGCCGTCTTGTCGCCGCAGTCGGCGTGGAGGGCCAGATCATCGTCGAGACGCCCGATGCCGTGCTTGTGGCATCCCGTGACCGGGTACAGGAGGTCAAGGCCATCGTCCGGCAGCTTCAGCACTCCGGCAGGGTGGAGGCGGAGAACCATCGCAGGGTCTACCGTCCCTGGGGAACCTATGAAACCGTCGATCTCGCCGAGCGGTTCCAGGTGAAGCGGATCGTGGTGAAACCCGGTGCGGCGCTTTCCCTGCAGAAGCATTACCACCGTGCAGAGCACTGGATCGTCGTGAAGGGCACCGCACTCATCACGGTGGGCGAACGTCAGATCACCCTCGGGGAGGACCAGTCCACCTACATTCCTCTCGGGACGCTTCACCGGCTTGAAAATCCCGGCAGGATACCACTCGAGCTGATCGAGGTGCAGACCGGCAGCTATCTGGGAGAGGATGATATCGTGCGTGTCGATGACCGCTACGGAAGGATCGCGGATACGCCCGGCGCCGACCGCCCCTCCTGAGTGTTTCCGGAAGGTTCCGATACCGGTAAAACCCTATAAACCCTTCCGCGGCTTTGATTGCTTTGTGAAATGTATTACATTGGAGACAGTATCCGGAAATAATGCGATAATTCTTAAACCGAGTGTATCATGGCTGAAGAAATGAAAACGTCCGCACAGGGTCAGCAGAGCCGCGGTGGCGATGCGGTAAAGGGTGATTTTTCAACCATACTTGTCGGTGTCGGCACCATTCTCGACAATACGCTTACCCCGCTCAGCAAGATGGTTGCCCAGGCGCTTGATTCCCTGACGGTTGTTGCCAAACAGATTCTTGAAGGAGTCAGTTCTTCTCTCGGCGATAAAAAGTAATGAGGTAACCCCGTTCAGGCGGTTGTTGTTTTCCCGTTTTTTGTCGCATAAAGACATTACAGGCAGGCTTTTCCGGTGTTGAAGGGTCTGCCTGTTCTGTTTTACGCCCGTTTCTTGTATATTGTGTGCTTTCCTGTTTTTGACCCTATGTTTCGCACGAATTATGTCCGATAAATTTCCCGAGTATTCCACCGGCGTTCCCTACAGCACGACAGAGCAAGAGGTGCTTGCGTACTGGAACGACCGCCGGATTTTCACAAAAACGCTCCAGGCGCGCGCAACCGCAACCGTTTTCTCGTTTTACGAAGGTCCTCCGACCGTCAACGGCAAGCCGGGAGTGCACCATGTTTTCAGCCGCACCATCAAGGATGTCGTCTGTCGCTACAAGACCATGCAGGGGTACCAGGTGCCCCGCAAGGCCGGTTGGGATACCCACGGTCTTCCGGTGGAGATTTCCGTCGAGAAGAAGCTCGGGCTGAAGAACAAAGCGCAGGTCGAGGAGTACGGCGAAGGAGAGTTCAACGCCGAGGCGCGTGCGCTGGTGTACCACCATATCGACGACAACCGCGAAGGGTGGGGCAGGCTTACCGCAGAGATGGGCTACTGGGTGGATATGGACAACCCCTATATCACCTGTACCAACGACTACATCGAGTCGGTCTGGTGGGCGCTGAAAACCATTTTCGACAAGGGTCTCATCTACAAGGACTACAAGATCGTGCCGCAGGATCCGAAATCCGAGACCGTGCTCAGTTCCCATGAGCTTGCTCTCGGCTACAAGGAGGTGAGCGATCCGAGCATCTACGTGAAGTTCCGCATCAGCGGATCGGAAGAGAGCCTGCTGGTCTGGACCACCACACCCTGGACACTGATTTCCAACGTCGCGCTCTGTGTCGGGCCGGATATCGACTACGTGAAGGTCCGCAACAGCGCGACCGGAGAAGTGCTCATCCTTGCCGAGTCCCGCCTTGCGGTGCTGGTGGAAAAAGACGAATCCGGTCAGTCGCTCTGGAAGGAAACCGCAAGGATGAAGGGGCGGGATCTCGAAGGCGTCGAATACGAGCCGCTTTTCAGCTATCAGCAGCCGCAGAAGCGGTGCTGGTTCGTCACGAACGGTTCGTTTGTCTCGACGGAAGACGGCACCGGCATCGTGCACATCGCCCCGGCGTTCGGTGCCGACGACTACGATCTTGCCCGGCAGTACGACCTGCCCATGCTGCAGCCGGTGGCGCGTAACGGCTGTTTCACCGCCGAGATTCCCGATTACGACGGCATGTTTTTCAAGGACGCCGATCCGCTCATCATCCGTCAGCTCAGGGAGGCCGGCCGCCTCTACCGGAAGGAGACCATTACCCATACCTATCCGTTCTCATGGCGTTACGACGTGCCGGTGATCTACTATGCCCGCGAATCGTGGTACATCAGGACCACCGACATTGCCGCGCGCATGGTGGAACTCAACAGAACCATCAACTGGTGCCCTCCGGAAATCGGCTCCGGACGTTTCGGCAACTGGCTCGAGGAGAACAAGGACTGGGCGCTTTCACGGGAGCGCTTCTGGGGATCTCCGCTGCCGGTCTGGGTGTCCGAAGATTTTGCCATCGGCGACGACATCTCCTCGGGCAAGCTCTTTGCCGTGGGATCGGTTGCCGAGCTTCGTGAAGGGTTCATCGACATAGAGGGCCGCCAGTTCCTGCTCGGCGACGCACTCGACCGGAACCTCGTGGAACTCGACCTGCACAAGCCGTTTGTCGACCGGATCTACTTCATCCGTGACGGCCGGCGCTTCAACCGCACGCCCGAGCTGGTCGACGTGTGGTTCGACAGCGGCTCGATGCCGTTTGCGCAGCTGCACTACCCCTTCGAGAACCGGGATCTGTTCGACAGGACCTTTCCGGCGGACTTCATTGCCGAAGGCGTTGACCAGACCAGGGGATGGTTCTATACCCTGCATGCCATCGCAACGCTCATTTTCGACAAGGTGGCTTACAGGAATCTTGTCGTCAACGGCCACATTCTCGATCGTGAAGGCCACAAGATGTCGAAGTCGAAGGGCAATGTGGTCGATCCGTTCGAAACCATGCACCGTTACGGTGCGGACGCCCTGCGCTGGTACCTGCTGGTGTCGAGCCCGCCCTGGAGGCCGAAATCGTTCAATACCGCCGAGATCGAGGAGGAGCAGCGCCGGTTTTTCCGGGCGTTCATCAACAGCTACAACTTTTTCGTGCTGTACGCCAATGTTGACGGATTTACCGGTTCGGAGCCCGATGTCTCCCTTGCCGAGCGTTCGGAACTCGACCGCTGGGTACTCTCCTGCCTCAATACGCTGGTCGAAGGCGTGCATGCACGCATGGAGCAGTATGACCTTACCGGTTCGGCCAGGCTGATCAGCGATTTTGCCGTTGATGATCTTTCGAACTGGTACATCAGGCGTTCACGCAAGCGGTTCTGGAAAAGCGACATGGGACCGGACAAGCTGGCGGCCTACCAGACGCTCTACACCTGCCTCATGACGCTTGCAAAGCTGCTGGCTCCGTTGACGCCGTTCATTGCCGAAAAGATTTATCTGAGTCTCAATGCAGTCAGCCGCCGGGACCCGTGGGAATCGGTGCATCTGGCGACATTTCCCCGAGCTGATGCAGCCATGACCGACCTGCCGCTCGAAAGCCGCATGAAAAAGGCGCAGACGGTCAGCTCGCTGGTGCGAACCATGCGTGAAAAGGCTTCCATCAAGGTGCGCCAGCCGCTCAAGCGCATCCTTCTGGCCGTCAGCGATGCCGCCGGTCGAAAGGAGTACGAACAGGTTGCCGGCATCATCCTCGACGAGGTGAACGTGCAGAAGATCGAGTATGTCGAGGACGAAGGCAGCGTGATCAGCAAGAAGGTGAAGCCGAACTTCAAAACCCTCGGCCCCCGCTACGGAAAGGATATGAAACTGCTGGCCGACGCCATCCGGCTCATGACGCACCGGCAGATCGCCGCGATCGAAAAGGATGGGCGGCTGTCGCTTGCATTTGACGGACGGGTCTTCGAGCTTGAACGGCAGGATGTCGAAATCATGCACGAGGATATCGAAGGGTGGCTGGTTGCCTCCGACGAGAGCCAGGGGATCATGGTGGCGCTCGATACCGAGATGACCGAGGAGCTTGAAATGCTCGGCATGGCGCGCGAGCTGGTCAGCAGAATCCAGTCGCTGCGCAAGGAGAGCGGGCTGGAGATCACCGACCGGATCAGGCTTCTGGTTTCGGGAACCGGCAAACTTCTTGATGCGGTCAAAAGAAATGATGCGTATATTAGGGATGAAACCCTTGCATCCGCTCTTGAAACCGCACTGTACGATCCGGAAGCCGGAACCGGGGCCGAAGAGTCGGTAAACGGTGAAATGTGCCGGTTATCACTTGAAAGATCATGTTGTTAGTCGTATACTACAAATCTTTTTGTACGGTTTACCGTTAGAACTTGAAAATCTGAGCTATCATGGCCAAAAAAAGCAGCAGCATGGCGGGAAAGGAGATCGAGGGTCCCGATGAGCCGATCCTGACGAAAACCTACCTGAGTGATGAAGAGCTTGAGCATTTCAGGCAGATCCTGCTCAAAAGAAGGGATGAGGTGCTTCGCGATCTGGAGATTCTGCGTTCATCGCTTTCGGATGAAAACGTCGAGGATTCCATCAACTCGAACTACTCCATGCACATGGCCGATCACGGCACGGAAACCATGGACCGTGAACAGCGTTTCATGTTCATCGCCCGCGACGAGAAGTATATCGGCTACATCGACCAGGCGCTCGACCGGATCCGCAACAAGACCTACGGCATCTGCATCAAGTCGGGCAAGCCCATACCAAAGAAGCGCCTCGAAGCGGTGCCCCACACCTCCGTGAGAATCGAGTTCAAGCAGGGGAAGAAATGAGTTGTCCCTGTTCGATAAGAGCTGCAATGCCCGGATAAAATGAAAAAGCGCCTTTCCCTGCAGTGGAAGGCGCTTTTTTTATTCTCCCGAGCTCCGGTTGTTTCCCTCAGTCGTTTTCCTCCTTGTCGGTGGTGGCGTCGTTGACCTGGATGGGGTAGTCGCCGCTGAAGCATGCCGTGCAGTAACTGCAGGTTTCGCCTTCGAAAGAGGGGACGCTGTTGAGCAGGCCCTGCATGGAGAGGTACTTCAGGGAGTCCACGCCGATATACTCGCGGATTTTCTCGATCTCGTCATGCTCGTTCTCCATGGTATCGAACATGTGGGTGAGCAACTGGCGCTTGGTGGGGAAGTCCATGCCGTAAAAACAGGGGTTGGTGATAGGCGGTGAACTGATATGCAGGTGAATGGCTTTCGGATCGGCTTCGCGGATCAGCCTGATGAGCATTTTCGCCGTGGTGCCGCGCACGATGGAGTCGTCGATCAGGATGATCGGCCGGTCGACGAGCACGCCCCTGACGATGTTGTATTTCGAACGCACCTTGATGTCCCGGCTGTGGATGCCCGGCTGGATGAAGGTTCTTCCCACGTAGTGGTTTCTGATCAGTCCGTGTTCGAACCGGGCGGGTTTCGAGAGCTTGTTGCTTTCCCTCACGAACCCGAGCGCCGCGGTGTTCGACGAGTCCGGCACGCTGACGACCGTGATCTCCTTTTCACCCGGCTGCTGTTCGATGGCGGATTCCCGCGCGAGGTTCTTGCCGAGGTTCCGGCGCACCTTGTCAACGGAGTGCTTGAAGATGAGGCTGTCGGGACGGGCAAAATACACGTACTCGAAAATGCAGCGTGCCTTGCGTTGCGAAGCGGGAAGAAACATCGACGTGGGGTTTTCATTGGTTACGGCGAGATGGTCGATCATCAGGATTTCCCCCGGCTCGATGTCGCGGATGTATTCCGCCTGGATGATGTCGAATGCGCAGGTTTCGCTTGCCACGATATAGGAGAGTTCGCCGGTCAGGGGATCGATCTTCCTGCCGAGTGCAAGGGGCCTGAACCCGTAGGGATCCCGTGCGGCGATCATCTGGTTGTTGGCCAGAATCACCATGGAATAGGCACCCTGTACCTGGCGCAGGGCTTCGTAGATCTGGTGCAGCGGCTCCTTCTCCCGGCTGCGGGCGGCAAGGTGCGGAATGATTTCAGTGTCGGAGGAAGCCTGGAAGATCACGCCCATTTCGGTGAGCTCCCTGCGAAGCGCGCGCGAGTTCGTGAGATTGCCGTTATGCGCTATGGCAAGGCTGCCGGAGCGGTAGGTCAGTGAAAACGGCTGGACATTGTTGGTGGATTTTGCCGAACCGGTGGTGGAGTAGCGGTTGTGACCGATCGCGGCATAACCGCTCAGGGTTTCGAAAATGGTTTCATCCTTGAACACCTCCGAAACCAGCCCCATGCCTTTATGCTGCTTGAACAGGGTTTTTTTCTTTGCCTTGTTGTATTCTGCCACAACGATGCCCGCAGCTTCCTGCCCCCGGTGCTGAAGCGAATACAGGCCGTAAAAGGTATCTTCCGCGGGAGTTTTTGAGTTAAAAATGCCGAAAACTCCACACATAGGCCTTGAAATGTTAAGTTTTTGTAAACTTTACCGTTGCCAAATTCGCCAAATGAACGTAATGATCCAAACAGAAAATAGAAAATAATCGTTGCACCCCGGCTGCGGCACGACAGGCTTTTCTGCAGCTTCCCCGGCGGGACGCAGGGCGTGAGCCCGCAAGGAATTGTAAGGGGGGATGCGGGGTTTATATTCTGGTTCATTTCCGTTCCCCGATTCCGTAACCAATTCCGCAAGATTATGGCCGCATTGCTTCAAAAGACTCCGGCTGCGCCGGGCCCCCCGATATGGATTTCCGTCACCCTGCTCTGGGGCACGGTTTTCTTTTTCACCTCTTCCTGGATGCTCTCGCTGGCCACCGGCATGCTCCGGGAGGGATCGTTCACGGTTTCAGGCGGCGACCTGTTCCGGGTCTACGGCTTTCACCTGCCCGTGCTTGTTCTCTTTGCGCTTCTGGCCATGATGGTCAAGAACCTGATCGACCCGCAGGGCCGCAAACAGGTGCAGCGCCAGCAGTCCGTGGTTGAAGGAAAACGGGAACGCCTGTTCGTCTCGTTTGCCGGGAGCATCGCCACGAGCTTCTTTTTCACCGGCCTGACGGCATCGACCTTTCTGTGGAGCGCGGCCTTTACCGGTCTGGCCGTGGACCTCACCCCGAAGGTTGTCGCTCTTGCGGCGCTCTATAACATCGCTGCCGGTCTTGCGGCTTCGCTTCTTGTGGGAGTGGTGTTCATGATCGCGAAGGTAGGGAGGAAGTGACGCCTTGCACTCGACATGCTCACGACGATACAAATGACACTCGCGCTCCTGTACGGAGCTTGAAAAGACACTCGCGCTCCTGTACGGAGCTTGAAAAGACACTCGCGCTCCTGTACGGAGCTTGAATGGGTAAAGATCGTGTCGGGTGCAACAGAGACACAGAACTGCCGGAAATGAAAAAAGCGCAACCGGATGATTGCGCTTTTTTTCGTTTCATGTGGAGCTAAGGAGACTCGAACTCCTGACCCTTTGCATGCCATGCAAATGCTCTACCAACTGAGCTATAGCCCCGTTCCGACGTTCTAATTAAAAGAAAAAAAAATTGTTTTTGCAACTTGTTTTCTGCATTCTTTTACATGATCAGGCTGATAACCGTTAACTAACGCAAGATGTCGTTATCCTTTATTGTCAGGGAAGGGTTCTCCGGCATAGGGCGGGCAAAGATACCCGCAGCCATTACCGTCACGATCAGTTTTTTCGCCCTCGTCCTCCTGGGTCTCTTCAGTACGGTTTCCCTGAGCTTTTTCGATCTCATGCAGGAACTGCGCAGCAGGGTCGAGCTCGAGGTTTTCCTTGCCGATTCGCTCAGTGAGCGGCAGGCGGCTGAACTTGCCGGAAAAATCAGGGCTCTCGATGGTGTACGTGAAGCCACCTTTGTTTCAAAGCAGGAGGCGGCATCGATTTTCTCCCGCGATTTCGGGGAGGATGTCGTAAAGATTCTCGGTTCCAATCCGCTTCCCCGATCCATCCGTCTGAAATTCCTTCCGGAATATGCCAGCCCCGACAGCATCGGCCGGGTGGTTCCGCATATCAATGCCCTCTCTGCGGGGCTTGAAGTGCGCTACAACCAGCGCTACCTCGGCCAGATCGAACAGAACGGCAGGCTCTTCACCCTCCTGACCGGCGGCCTCGGGCTTCTGATTGCCGTGGCTACGGTGGTGCTCGTCGGCTATACCATCAGGCTCGCGCTCTATTCGAGGCAGGAGAAGATCAGGACCATGCGGCTTGTGGGCGCCACAGCCTGGTTCATCGGAGCGCCCTATGTGATCGAAGGGGCCCTGCAGGGGCTTCTTGCCGGCCTGCTCGCCGCCGGCGCGGTCTGGCTGGTGTTCGAGCAGCTCCTGTTCACCTCCGAACCCGCGATTTACCGGATACTGCACCCCTCCGCGCTCGTGATCTATCCCGCGCTCGTGCTGCTTGGCCTCGTGCTCGGCATTTTCGGCAGTACGCTTTCGGTCGGCAAGTACCTCCGGGTGGCATCAAAACGGTAGCCTACCGTTTTTCCTGGAGACAGTAAAGCATCCGTATCTCCTCCTCCCAGCCGTCGGGATCGGGCGTTTCAAGGATCAGCGGCATTTCCTCGAAAAGCGGGTGCCGCATGATGCAGCCAAAAGCGTCCATGCCGATTTCACCCTTGCCGATGCATGCGTGCCGGTCGATGCGGCTGCCGAGCGGCTGCTTTGCGTCGTTCAGGTGCATGGCTTTCAGATACGGCAACCCCACGATGCGGTCGAACTCCCCGAGGGTGCATGCAAGCGCCTCGGTGTTCCTGATGTCGTATCCTCCGGCAAAGAGGTGGCAGGTGTCGAGGCAGATACCCACCCTCGACTTGTCCTCCACGAGATCGACCAGCATGGCGAGCTCCTCGAAGCGGCTGCCGAGGTTCGAGCCCTGTCCCGCGGTGTTCTCGATCACGGCGGTAACGCCCGAGGTGCGTTCGAGCGCCATGTTCACCGATTCGGCGATGAGCCGCAGGCACGCTTCGGGCCGGATGGTGTTGAGGTGGCTTCCGGGGTGGAAGTTCAGCATCCGCAGGCCGAGCCGTTCGACCCGGTGCATCTCGTCGAAAAAGGCGGTGCGCGAGCGTTCGAGCTTTTCCGGGTCCGGACTGCCGAGATTGATGAGGTAGCTGTCGTGCGGCAGGATGTGTTCCGGCATGAAGCCGCCGTCACTGCAGTTCCGGCGGAACGCCTCGATGGAGGTCTCCGTCAGTGCGGGAACCCGCCACTGCCGCTGGTTCTTCGTGAAGAGCGCGAAGGCCTTCGCTCCTATGGATTTCGCCTGCAGCGGCGCGTTCTCGACGCCGCCTGCAATGCTGACGTGGGCTCCGACCCGTTTCATGGAAAATTTTTTCGAGTTGAAAGAATGTGGGTGGCAGGTAATCGTGAAGAAATCATTTCTACCGGCTACCGGTTTCCGATTTTCTTTTCCTGCTCCTCCGTCATGTTGCAGGTTTCCCTTACGGTGAAGCGGACGCCTCCGGGCGCGGAGGTCGAGAGCATCTCGCCGAGCAGACCGGTGGAGAAGAGCTGTGCGCCGAGGATGATGAGCAGGATGCCGAGGAACAGGATCGGGCGGTTGCTCAC